>ENA-UOWO01003150-UOWO01003150.1-activated-sludge-metagenome-genome-assembly--contig:-NODE-3150-length-19514-cov-6.203710_pt1 | contig 19514 bp, 17 predicted proteins | sample MGYA00238148_ERZ761564 | MGnify/ENA primary metagenome ERZ761564 (study PRJEB28885, sample SAMN05720194) | activated sludge metagenome | isolation source: Anaerobic digester | place: USA... | reverse complement strand
TAGCTCTGCCTGACAATATGGGCAATCTTTTGATCAGTGTGGATGATGCTAATAGCCGTTTTAATCTGAACAGCATTTTGGATCCACTCGACCCGGCCAAGGCGATGTTAGAGCCCACGCGCTATAAGCCAGCCCAGCGCATGTTTATTCGCCTGCTGCAAGCCTTGCCGAGTGAAGAAGACCCTAATGTGCCTTTAGTGCAATCGCCCGATGAAGCGGCTGCAATTTTAGAGGCCATAGTGGATTGGACGGATATGGTTGAAGGTACATCGGGTGCGGGTGGTGCAGAGAATGACTATTACCTGAGCCAGCCGGATCCTTATCAGGCCGCCAATACGCCGTTTCGCAGTATTGAAGAGTTACAGATGGTACGCGGGGTGACTCCGGCGATCATGAAAGCACTGCGCCCTTTGCTCAATGCCCTTGAGCCCAGTGAGCGTATGAATATTAATACTATTCCAGAGATTTTGTACCGCTGTATTAATGTAGCCACGGATTTAACACCCTTAAGCCAAAGCCAAGCCAGCGCCTTGAAAGCCGACATGCCTAGCGCCGGTTTTTACAGCAGCCCGGCTGATTTTGATGCATCTTGGAGCAAGGTGGTGGGTGCTGGGGTAGCGGATAAAGAAATAACGACCAAGACGAAGTATTTTTGGTTAACCACCGTTGTACAAATAGGTGACCAGCGGCGCATTGGGCGCAGTTTACTGGAACGCGGTAACCCCTTGTTTACAGTGGTTAGGCGCGAAGAAAACAATTAAAACTTTTCTTTTAAAAAGCAGCGATTAGGTAGGTTTCATGTCTTCACAACTTGTAGTCTCCATCAATAGCACCGCGGATTATTTTCGCTGGTGTTGGCTGGGCGATGATCAAGCATCCGCAGCGTCAGTATCCGCTCCCATGTCTGGCGATCTTGATGCCTTGCGTGCCGCACTGGGCGATTTAGGCCAGCAGGCGTGGTTGCTGTTGCCGGGTGCGAAAGTGGTTACTCGCAGTTTGGAATACACCGAAAAAGAAAAGAAACACCTGCGTAGCTTGTTGCCGTTTCAGCTAGAAGAATCAGTGGTAGGCGATATTGAAGATTTGCATGTTGCTATAGGTACTGCATCTTCTGGCAAGGTCGCCTTGGCCTATACCGACAAACAATGGTTAAAAGCGATTTTTGCCCAGCTTGCTAACATAGGTATAGAAATTACCCGCTGCTGGGCAACTCCATCGGTCTTGCCTTTAGATGCACCTGTGGTGAGTGAGCCGCAAGAACCGAGTTTGTTAGCATCGAGCGAAACCCTCGATGAAAAATTAAGTGCTAGCCCCGCCGCTACTTGGGCTATAGGGCTTGAAAATGGCCAAGCTAATCTGCGTTTTGCTGAGCAAGAAGGCTTTAGTGTGCCTTTACTCTTATTGGCATCGGCGTTAGATATGCTGGTTGCCACCCAAAAACTGGGGGATAACTTACCCTATTTAGTATTGCGGGCCCCTGAGCAAGCCGATTTGGATGCGCTATCTCAATCTTTACCTAAAAATTGGGTCGCGCAAGTGACTAGCCAAATCTTGGCCAGTCACTGGCAATTAGATTTTAACGGCAAGGCGATAGATCTCTGCCAAGCAGAGTTCTCCCAGCGCTTACCTTTAGAGCGTTGGTTCAAGCTCTGGCGCAACGTGGGCATTTTGGCGCTAGTGACCTTTGTGGTGTATGTGGGGGTGCTGGGTTTCAATATCTACAAACTCAACAAGCAAAACTTGCAGTTGCGCCAGCAGATGGAGGCTATTTACAGGTCTGTGTCGCCCAGCGGCCAGTCCGATGACCCCGAAAAACGCCTGCGTTTGAAGTTAGAACAGTTGCAGCCCAAAACCCAAACTGGCAGTGCAATGGCCGTTTTAGCGGGTGTTATGCCAATTATTGCGGGCAACCCTGATGTAACTGTAAAAATCATTTCTTACTCCGCTGATACGGGTGATTTGTCGGTAAGCGCACAAGCGCATTCCTTCGGCTCACTCGATGCGTTGAGGCAGGCGTTAATGGCGCAGGGCTACGTGGTTGATCCTATTGCATCTACTACGCAAGGCGACTTGAGCAGCGGGCGCCTAAAAATCAGCAAGCCACAACAATAAAGTCACAACAATAGAGCCTCAACTACAAGGCAAAAGAATTATGGAAAAACTATTGAGTTCACTCTCACAGTTTAATCGTCGTGAGCAAATGATGCTTCTTTCGGGGGCCGTGCTTGTTGGCGTTTATATCTTGTGGCTGGCGATTTTGTCACCACTGCAAAACAAGCGCGATTCGCTGCAGAAAATTACTACCAATACGGAGCAATCCTTGGGGCGAGTACAGCTTCTGGCGAAACAGTTTGAAGTCTTGGCGCAGCAATCTACTCAAGCCAATACCGGCAGTGATATCAGCAGCGTAATAGATGCTAGCTTGCGCGACAATGGCATTACCATGACCAGTTTCACCCCCGGTTCGGGTGGGGAAGTGCGCGTACGTGTGGATAAAATCACCTCAGAGCTAGTGCTGCAATGGCTTTATGATTTAGAAACGAAATACCACATTGCTATTCGCGAGCTATCCATCACCGCCAGTAATGATCCGGGCCAAGTCTCTATCAACTTGCGCTTGGTTAAGCCCTAATGCAAAAGGTTAATGCGTACATGATGTCTCCAAGTAGGGTATTGCCCAAACTTAATGCCAGTAAGAAATTTTGGATCACCTTAGGGGTGTTTGTCTGGCTCTATTGTGTGGCGATCAACCTCCCTGCTATTTGGGGTGCTTACGCATTAACACGAGGCAGTGATGTCGCTATGAGTGGAGTATCAGGGACGCTTTGGTCTGGCCGCGCCAGTTTGGTGAGCGTAAAAATCAAAGGGCTAGATCAATCCATCGGTCAGTTGACATGGAAGCTGGATATTTTCTCGTTGGTTACTTTGAGGCCTTGTGCACTTATTACAACTAAAATGGACAGCCAGCAGTTTGATGGCTATGTCTGCATTAAAGGTAAAAGAGGTCTAATTATTAAAGACGCCACTGTGAGCTTCCCCTCTGCTTTAGTCCAACCTATGTTGCCGCTTGCTCTTGGCGGGCAGTTTTCGTTGACGATTGAACAGCTGGAAATAGCTGATAGCCGCCTACAAAAACTACATGGCAAAGCAACATGGATAGACGGCAAAATTTATAATGGTTCGAACTGGATGAGTTTGGGCAGCATAGGCGCAGATATGGCAGATGATGGTAAAAATGGCTTGAATTCTCACATAGTGGATATCAGTGGCCCATTGCAGATAGATTTGAAAGGTAATTTGCCATACCCAACAGGGGCGCGTATTACCGGTAATTTGGCTATGCCAGAGTCCTATTTTCGCGAGACTAATGCTGGCGCGTGGCTTTCAATGTTCGCGGTACAACAGGCTAATGATGATCAAGGGAATATTGTTTACGCCGTCGATTTGAATTTATGATTTCTAGCGAATGTTTAATAGGAGCGCGCGCGAACAAATTCTTTGCCGGTTGCTTTTTCCTATTGAGTTCGACATGGGTGAGTTTACCTGTATCGGCAGGCTGGCACGGCGATACCCAAAATATTATGGGCACAGTCATCAACGTCACCGTTTATCACGCAGATGATGCCAAGGCCGAGCAGGCCATAGCAGCGGTTATGGCGGAAATGCGCCGTATCGATCAGCAGTACAGCCCTTATATTCCTACCAGTGAGCTTTCCCGCGTCAACGACCTCGCCCCTAAAGCGACAGCCGCTAAACCCATGCCCATTTCGGCAGAAATGGTGCGCTTACTTCAAAAGGCCAATCATTACAGCGAGCTCAGTGGCGGCGCTTTCGATATCACTTTCGCCTCTCTCGCGCGCTATTACGATTATCGCAAAGGCCTAAAGCCTACGGACGCCCAATTCAAAGAGTTGGTGCCGCAAATCAATTACAAATTCATTCATCTCGATACCAAAAATAACACCGTCTATTTTGATCACCCCAAGGTCTACATTGATTTGGGCGGCATTGCCAAAGGCTATGCGGTAGATCGCGGCGCAGAAATTCTGCAGCAATACGGTATAGCCAACGCCAACGTGAGTGCGGGTGGCGACAGCCGCGTGCTGGGCGATAAGCTCGGTAAACCTTGGTTAGTGGGTATTCGCAACCCGCGCGCAGAGGATAAAAATGCCGTGGCGATTACTTTGCCGTTGGAAAATTGCGCGATTTCGACCTCGGGTGATTACGAACGCTTTTTTATCGACAAAGACGGCCAGCGGGTGCATCACATTATTAACCCCAAAACCGGCAAGTCACCTCATGGCATTATCAGCGCCAGCGTTATTGGGCCAGCGGGTTTCGATACCGACCCGCTTACCAAAACCATTTTTATCATGGGACCAGAAAAAGGCTTGGCGCTAATCGATAGCCTGCCTGGTTTTGATGCAATAGTGATCACTGAAAGTGGCAAGGTTCTCTACAGCAAAGGTTTAACGCCACCTTGATCACGAAATTGAAGATTGCTCAACGGATTTTCTAATCCTGACACCAAGAGCGGCTATTCTTAGCGCAGGGTTTTACTGAACACAGGTTTTGGCGTCTCGCTAAACGTATCAAATATAAGAAGTTTTAGTGAAACAGCTGAGATGGGTGAGTTAAGTGTGGATAGAGTCACACCCAATAAACTCATGGGCTTCTAGAATTGCACAATCGCAAACCACAATTGGCACGACACAAGGCGGGGCAGGCATGTTCAATCAATCGGTAAAATTACCGCTGTTGGGATTCATTTTGGCATTGTGCCTCGGAACAGCAGCGCAAGCACAAGACGCCGTAACCACGGCAGCGCCCTCATCGACAGCGCCAACAGAATCCGTACAAAAACCTGCTGTTACCCCCGAGGTAGAAAACCTCAAAGTCTCGGTACTCAATCTCAATCGCGATTTACTTATTCTGGAAGAGGAATTGCTCTATCCCGCCAGCAATCAGGTTGCGATTTATCTCTCTATGGATCTCGGCCAATTCTTCAATCTGGATGCGGTAAAACTGGAGATAAACAACAAACTGGTTGCCAGCGAGTTGTATACCGATAAGCAAATCAACGCGCTCTTTCGCGGCGGTGTACAGCGTTTATATGTAGGTAATTTAAAAACCGGCGAACATGAAATCAGTGCCTACTTTACCGGCCGTGGCCCGCAACAAGATTATAAACGTGGCGCAAAATTAGTCGTCAATAAAACCCAAGCTCCGCTTGTGCTTGAATTAAAAATTCTGGACTCCACCGCGCAATTGCAGCCCACCTTTGAAATCAAAGAATGGAAAGCTGAGTAGCTATGATGCACTCCCTCGCGGAATGGTTTAGTAACAAACGCACCTTGGCGGCAGTGCCGGCGTTGTGCCTGAGCGCTGCGATGCTCAGCGTGAACGCTCAGGGTGCCGAAAAGCCTAAATCCGAAGTGGCGGATTTGCGTTATGGTGTATCTCTCTATCACTACTATCAGCAGGATTATATTCCCGCGATCACTGAACTCTTGGTGGCTGACGCTCGCGATGGTATTCGCGGTCACGGCAATAATCCTGAATTGATTGCCGGTGGTTTAAGTCTCGCGTTCGGCATGCAAAATCACGCCGAGCAATTATTTACGCAACTGTTACAAGACAATAGCCGCCCGCAAAATGTGCGCGATGCCGCCTGGTTTTATTTAGGGAAATTGCAATATGCTCGCGCCGATTGGGCCGGTGCTGCGAGCAGTTTTAGTCGTGTCAGCGAAACATTTAACGAAAATCTTTCGGCAGAAATGCATTCACTGCAAATCAATTTGCAAATCAAACAAAACGATCTCACGCCGCTAAGCATCAAAAAAGTAGAGCAAAATAAGCTGGCGCAGTGGGAAGCCTTTGCGCTTTACAATCTCGGCGCTGCCCACGCGCGCAATGGCGACATGAAAACTGCCAAACTCTTTTTTAACGAACTCACAGACTTATCCTTTGATGGCAATAGCCAATCTCATGCTGAATATTTAACCCTACAAGATAAAGCGCATACTGCAACGGGCTATACCTATCTTCAGGAAAAAAGTTATCTCGCGGCTATCCAAGAGTTCCGCCAAGTGCGTTTAGAGGGCATTGAATCTAACCAAGCGTTATTGGGTTACGGCTGGGCTGCTATAGCGCAAGAAAAATATGTTGAAGCCATTAAGCCATGGCAAGTTTTGCAACAGCGCAGCCTCTTGTTCCCTGCCGCGCAAGAAGCGCTCTTGGCATTACCATTCGCCTATGAGAAATTAAATGCGCCGGGCGATGCGCTGCGCGAATACGAAGCCGCGGAAAAGCTCTTGTCGCAAGAAATACATTTAGTGCGCGATATGCGCTTAACCCTTACCTCTGGTGAGTTGTTAACCTTGGTGAGCAGCAAACCTGTTTCATCAACAGAACTGAAAGAACTGGAAAAGAAAAATGAGCCCGGCACGCTCACTGCATTAATTACGGACGACGGCCAAAACTGGCTAAAACTCAGCGACACCAGTGTGATTAAAACCCGCTCTATTTATTTGCGTGAACTCTTTGCACAAAATAATTTTCAATCCGCAGTATTGGATTTGCGCGATCTATTGAAGCTGCAAAAACTTTTGGCAGATTGGCAGCCAAAACTTAAAGCTTATGATGAGTTGCTGCAGCAAAAGCAGGCGTGGCGTCAGCAAAAAGAACAGCAGCTTGCGCAACATAGTTTGGCGCAAAAGCAAATATCCATGCAGCAGGAGCGCGATGCATTGGTTGCGCGTATCGCTACTATAAAAGCTAATAACGATTACATCGCCTTAGCAGATGCGCAAACCCGCAAACGTTTCGCAGCGGTAGAGCGCTCAACCAATACTATTGCGCGTATGAAAGCCGAAGGGCAAGACACCCTAGAATACGAAGAGCGCCTGTGGGTTAGTCGCGGCATTTTGCTGTGGCGCGCTGCGCAAGATTTCCCCGCCAATCTTGCGACACTAGAAGATTCATTAGCGACTATGGATAGCGCCATAGCAAAAATTAAAACCAGCCGCGCAAAAATAGAAAGTATTACGGCTGGCGCGCAAGATTTGCAGCCACTGTTTGCACGCCTGCAACAACAGCAAGCTCAAGTGGATAGTCAACTAAAAGATTTAAACGGCGTAATCGATGTTCGCGCTGAACAATTAAGACGCAAAGTTGACGCGCAGTTAGCCGCCCATGAACAGCGGTTGAATCGCTATCTTGCGCAATCGAATTTGGCGGTGGCGCGTTTGTATGACACCGCTCTAAGGAAGCAAGCAAAATGAAATTAATCACATTGCTTGCCCGCAGCTTACCCTTGATTTGTACCAGCTTGTTGCTAGCAAGTTGCCAAATGTTGGGCGGCGATGACAAGGGTAAAACCCTCGCTGATTTGCCCACCGCAACTATGCCCGATGCTAAAAGCACTGTGACCATAGTTGATCACCAAAAAATTGAAACCAGTTATCAAAAAGCCTTGGCGGCGGCTGAAGACCCTGTTTTGCGTCAACAAATTATGGCCCGTATCGCCGATTTTGAAATGGCGCGTAGCGAAGAGAAACAATTAAATTCAAACGATAGTGGCCGCTACTTTGAAAAGCCAGCCGCACTTTATCGCGAGTTGATTGCACTGCAAGAAAAATCCGGCAAACCCGTAAAAGGCGTAGAGCTGGATCAGTTGCGTTACAAATTGGCCAAGGCGCTTTCTATGGATGCCCGTGGCGATGAAGCCGCCAGCGCACTCGATCAATTGGCCGCTACTGCGCCCGCATCAACCTACATGGGTGAAACACAATTTCGTCGCGCGGAAAAAGCCTTTGCCGATGGCGATTATGTAGCCGCAGAAAAACATTACAAAAGTGTGGCCGACGATAAATCCAACCCGCTGCAACAAAATGCACTTTATATGCAGGGATGGGCCGAATTTAAACGTGCGGATTACGATAAGGCTTTGCAATCTTTCGCTAAGGTTGCAGATCAATTGTTAACCTTGGCGAAAAAGCCAGAGCAAGTTGTGCAAGCGGTAGAGCAATTAAGCGGCGCGCAAAAAAATATGATGGAAGATACTTTTCATGTCATGAGTTTGTCTTTCTCTTACTTGGAAGGCGCGCAATCGATTATTGATTTGCAAAAGGAAATGGGCGATCGCGTCTACGAACATTTGCTGTATGAAAACTTAGGTCAGCTCTATCTAGAGAAAAAACGCTACACAGACAGTGCGGAAACCTACAAAAATTTTGTGGAGCATAATCCGCTCAGCGATTTCGCGCCCGAATTTTCTATCAAAATGATCAGTGTGTATGAGCAGGGGAATTTCCCCAGTTTAATTCTGCCCGCCAAACAAGAGTATGCTCAGCGCTATGGTATTAGCAGCAGCTATTGGACTCAGCGCAACGGCCTTATAGGTGTTGCCGCGCTGAATTATTTGCATAAATCTCTGCAAGAGTTGGCTGAGTTTGAACACGCGCAAGCACAAGAATTGCTAACCACGAATAAATCTGAGGCCAAATCAGCCTTTAGTCGCGCCGCAAACTGGTATCGCGAATTTGTAGCGACTTTCCCGAAAGATCCAAAAAATCCTGAAATGACTTTCTTGCTCGCTGAATCGCTGAGTGAATCGGGTGATTATCCTCAGGCAATCAGTGCGTATGAAAAAGTAGCCTATGAATATCAAGACAAAACACGCGGTGCGGACGCAGCCTATTCAATCGTTTTGTTAGCGAACGAGATGGCGACAGGGCAAGCACTTGCGGAGCCTCAAAAAGCGGCGTGGCAAGAGCGTAAAACGAATTACGCTTTGCGCTTTGCACAGGGTTATCCTGCTGATGCGCGAGCGGCTGCGGTGTTAACGCAAGCGGCGCAAGAACTCTTAACGCAAAAACGCTACTCAGAGGCCGCAACAGTTGCCGAAGAAATTATCAACTTAAAACCGCCAGCAGAAGCCAAGTTGCAATTCACCGCATGGCTGGTGTTGGGTCACAGTAATTTTGATGGAAAAAATTACGCGGGCGCAGAAAAGGCCTATTGGCAAGTGTTGAATTTGTTGCCCGCCAATGCGCAAACTCCGGGTGCACCTAGCGCGCAAGAAATGCGTGAGCGTATCGCGGCCAGTATTTATCAGCAGGCGCAAAGTGATTTGGTGTTGAGTCAGAAAGATGAAGCCATCAAAAAATTATTGCGCATTGCCGATGTTGCCCCCGATACCGATATTGCGATCAAGGCGCGCTACGATGCTGGCGTCTATTTAATCGAACAACAAAAATGGGCCGATGCTGAGCAAGTCTATTTGAGTTTCCGCCAACAGCACCCCAAGCATGAATTAACCGCCTCTATTCCAGCAAAAATGGTATTGATTTATCAAAACCAAAGTAAGTGGGCGCTTGCGGCAAATGAATTGAGCATTATGGAACGCAGCAGTAATGATCCTAATGTGAAACGTCAATCGCTAGCCATGGGTGCAGAGCTCTACGAAAAATCGGGCAATAAACCTATGGCGATTGAACAGTATCAACGCTACGCCAATGAATATCCGCGTCCTGTCGCAGAAGCTATGGAAGCCGAATTTCATCTGGCGCAACTTTATGGTGAATTGCAGGATACGAAAAAGCGTCAGTATTGGTTGCAGCGCATGATTGATGCTAACGCCTCTGCGGGTTCACAACAAAGTGATCGCACTCAATATTTAGCCGCATCCGCCACTAATGAACTGGCCGATATTCCCTACAAAGATTTTGCGAGCACACCGCTCACCTTGCCGTTAAAACAAAGTTTACAACGCAAGCGCGCTGCGCTTGAAAAGGCTCTGAAAGCGCAGGAGTCGGTGTTGAGTTTTGGTGTGGCAGAATTTACCACTCAAGCGAGTTTCCGTATTGGCGATATTTATGCGCAGCTGAGCCGCGATTTAATGAAATCCGAACGCCCCAAAAATTTGGATGCGGATGCTCTTGAGCAATACGATTTATTGTTAGAAGAACAGGCATTCCCCTTTGAAGAGAAAGCGATTCAAATTCATCAAGCTAATGCGCAGCGCGCGAGCAAAGGAATATACGATCAATGGGTGAAGCGCAGCTTTGAAGAGTTAGCGAAATTGTTACCTGCACGCTACAGAAAAGTGGAATCGGTATTGGAGGCGAGCAATGAAATTCAATAAGCCATTGTTTGCATTCCTGTTTGCTGTGAGTGTGTTGAGCGCCTGCGGTTCTGCGCCAGAAAAGCCCTCTGATCAAAAGCCTATTGAAAAAGCGGCGAGCAAAAATAAGGAAGTAAAATCTGATGCTGGTGTTGTAGCTAAGGTTGAAATTTCATCGTCAGTTTTACCTGTAGGCCCAGTAACGCCAAATCCCTATTTGCAAAACCCACAAAAATTCAGTGAGCAGGTAGAGGTTAATTTTCGTGCTGCTGTTGTCGCCATGCAGCAAAAAAATTGGGATTTTGCAGAATCAACGCTTAAACAATTGGCAGAGAAAAATCCTAAGCTATCGGGTATTCATTTGAATTTAGGGATTGTCTATCGCAATAAAGGCAATGCTGAAAAAGCAGCAGAAGCGTTTAACCTTGCAATTAACGCCAATATGAAAAATGTGGATGCCTATAATCAGCTCGCGGTGTTAAAACGTGAAGCAGGTGATTTTGCAGCAGCTGAAAGTCTTTATCAAAAAGCGCTGGGTATTTGGCCGTTTTATCCAGAGGGGCACAAGAATATTGCGATTCTCTATGATTTGTATTTAGGTAAGCCCGAACAAGCCTTGCCGCATTATCAAGCCTACCAACAATTGTTGTCTACCCCAGATAAGCAAGTTGATAGCTGGGTTGCCGATGTACAGCGGCGTTTAAATGCTGGCAAAGCTAGCGATAAAACGGAGGCGAAGTAATGCACACATTTTTTCAATGCAAAATATCTGTGTTAGCGATGTGTCTGAGCTTGTTCACGCTCCATGCTATTGCGCAGGAAGCCGTTACTGCAGATGCAAATAAAGAAGTTGAAAATACAACGGCAAAAAAAGCTGTTCCAGCAACTGAAACTGATTCGAGCGCTAAAGCAGAGTTAAAGTCGGCTGCGAGTAAACCGCCGGCAAATAAAAAAATGGTGCAAGATGCCACCATTAGTTTGCAAACGACTATTACCGGAAACCAGGAGCAACCCAAGGTGTTATATATTTTGCCTTGGCAATCCCCGCAGATGGCCGATGTAGATTTTGAACCACTGGATAGTCAGCAAAAAGCTGTTTTTAATCATGTTGAGCGCGATGAATTGCGGCGTGAATTAGAAACTGCAGATGCTATTAAAGATTAATTTACCTAAACACTTTTATTACTTAGCACGAGGTTAGTTGTATGGATTATTACATTCGTTTTTTCCAAGAGGGTGGCTCTTTTATGTACCCAATCGCGTTGTCTTTGGTGGTGGGTTTTGCTATTGCCATAGAGCGATTTATTTTTCTAACCAGTGCTAAAAATTCTAACCGCGCTGTATTTGATCGCATCTTGCCGTTGTTGCAAAAGCGCGACTATCAGGGCGCGCTTAATGTAGGTAAGAGTTCGGAAGCCCCTGTTGCAAAAATTATTTCTGCAGGCTTGGTGCGCATGGCTCAATCACCGCGTCGCGATGATATTGAATTGGCTATGGAAGAGGGTGTCATGGAAGCTATGCCGCGTTTAGAAAAGCGTACTGCATATTTGGCCACGCTCGCCAACATCGCAACGCTTTTAGGTTTGTTGGGTACGGTTATAGGTTTGATCGCCGCGTTTGCTGCTGTTGCTAATGCTGCACCCTCAGAAAAAGCCGCGCTCTTGTCGTCATCCATTTCGGTTGCAATGAATACCACGGCATTTGGTTTGATTGCGGCTATTCCACTGTTGTTGTTGCATGCCATGTTGCAAAGTAAAACCACAGAAATTATTGATAGTTTAGAAATGGCAGGCGTGAAGTGTTTGAATATTATTTCAAGTGCTACCACTGCGCAGCATAGCCCGAGAGCGCAAGATACGCCTAAAGCCTAAGCTCCTAGCCATTGTCGATAATTTTTTAAGGTAATAGCCGCTATGCGCATTAAAAGGCGACACCAGAAGAAAGAAGATGCCGAACTCGATATCACGTCCTTTATGAATTTGATGATCATATTGGTGCCGGTATTGTTGATGGGCATGGTGCTTTCGCGCACTACTGTATTGGATTTGAAATTGCCAGATCTGAGTGCGAATGCAACTGCAGAACAGGAAGAGTTGCCGCAAATATTGGAGTTGGTAATTCGCCCTGACTATTTGGATATTAATTTTCCGGCAGGCGTGCAATTAAAACGAATTGAAAAAACAGCTGAAGGTAAGTACGACTATGCGTTGTTGTCTATTACCTTGCAGGAAATAAAACGTTTACTAGAAAACCAAGGTAAGCCAAAAAAAGATATTTTTATTCTTTCAGAAAAAGATACGCCTTATCAAACAATAGTGACGGCAATGGATACTGCACGCTCATTTAAAGCAGTAGTGGCTGCGTCAGTCGTGAATGCGGAGCTGTTCCCAGAAGTGTCTTTAGGTGATGCGCCACCGGCAGGAGAGCAAACGCAAGCGGTTGGCGTTGCTTCAGGAGGCCAACTATGAAGCAATCTATTCGCGCGAAGCGCATGGCACGCCATCACAGTCGTTTGAAAAAAATGCCGACCCTAAGCTTGGTTTCGCTTATGGATATTTTTACCATTTTGGTTTTTTTCTTATTGGTAAATTCATCGGATGTAGAAGTTATTGAAGCGGATAAAGGCATTACCTTGCCTGTATCAGCTGCCGATGCAAAACCCAGCCCTGCGCTAATTATGAAAATCAGTGCGAGCGATATTATGATCGATGGTCAGCGTATTGCGAGTGTTGCCGATTTTATGGCGAGCAAAGATGAAAAATTTGCACCTATTGCCGACGAGTTGCGCTATCAAGCTAATAAGGCGGGTGCACTGACCGATGCGGAGCTACAAAATGGCCGCCGAATCATTGTAATGGGCGATCAAACCATACCTTATGAAGTTTTGAAAAAGGTTATGTTGCATTGTGTAACTGCTGAATTTCGCAATATTTCGCTAGCGGTTACAGAACAAGAAACCAACGCCAAAGCGGGAGGTGGTTAATATGACTTCTCATGTTTACCACACTGAATTACCGTGGAGTTCATCGCGCGATGAAGATCAGCGCTTTAATAAAATTCTAGGTGTTTTGGCGGTTGTTTTTTTGGTGTTGAGCGTGGTGGTTACTGTGCTAAAAGTACCTGCTTTAACTCGTGCAGAAAAAGAACAACTGCCACCGCAGTTGGCGCGCGTTATGTTGCAAAAACAAGAGCTGCCACCACCTAAAGTGGTTGAACCACCAAAAGTTGAAGAGAAAAAGCCTGAAGAAAAAAAGCCTGAGAAAAAAATAGAAGCTATTAAACCTATTGAGAAAGTTCAAACGCCACCCTCTAAAAAAGAAGTTATTGATAAAGCAAAAGAGCAAGCGCAAGCGCAAATCTCAACCTTTAAAGATGATTTGATGGAAATGCGTGAGATGGCTCAAACCACTATGGTTGAAACCGCTTCGGCCACTATTAATGATGCTGCAGCCAAAGCCACACAAGTTGATCGCTCTATGATTAACAGTGGGCAAACCAAAGGCAGTGGCGGTATTAATGTCGGCGCTTATGCAAGTCGCGATACTGGTGGTGTCGCGCTTTCTGGGCGTGAAACCACCAAAGTTAAAAGTGGTTTAGCAGAGGCCAGCAAAAAAGCTGCAGGCGCTACCGGAAATGGTGGCGGCAATAGCGATGGTGCAGGCGGTGCTGCGCGCAGTGAAGAAGATATGCGCAAAGTTATGGAGCAACACAAGAGTTCGATTTTTTCTATTTACAATCGTGCACTGCGTGATAACGCGGCGCTACAAGGTAAAGTGAAATTCAAAATTGTGATTGATCCATCGGGGCAAGTGGTTGAAGTGAGTATTGAGTTTAGCGAACTGAAAGAGCCAGCTTTGGAAGCTAAATTAGTATCTAAACTTAAATCAATTAGCTTTCCTGCTGCGGCAGTATTGCGAACGACGTTTTATCAAACATTGGATTTTTTACCGCAGTAATTTAATGCTTGAACCCCCACCCAACCTCCCCCTTGAAAAGCGGGGAGGGGCTAAAGCTCGCTCAGTTTTAAAATGGAGTGATCTTTAGCATCTCTTTCGCAATAGCGAATAACTAAAAGTGCCCTCAGTTCACGAGCAGAGTGAAATTCAGCTCCTCCGCGCTTTTCAAGGGGCTGGGATGACTGCATGGATGCAGTTACCGAGCGGGGTTAGTTTTAATAAATAGCTAGTGATAGTTCTTGTAATGCCACCCATTATTCAAGGCGCGATCTAAACCAATAACACACCCATTTGCACCCATTATGGTTTCTGCTCGGCATCAAATACTACTAAATGGGTGTTATTGGGTGTAATATTGGTTGTATGTTTATAGCTGACTCACTTCAAATCACCCCTGAGATTCTAAGCATCATCGCTCGAATCGACGAATTCAAAGGCGCTTGGCGCTCTTTGGGAACACTTGCGCCCGATAGATTATTGGCATTGCGCCGTGTCGCCACCATCGAAAGTATCGGTTCATCCACTCGTATCGAAGGCAGCAAGCTTTCAGACAGAGATGTAGAAAAGCTGCTCTCAAATCTCGCCATCCAATCCTTTGAAACCCGCGATGAGCAGGAGGTTGCCGGTTATGCCGAGCTGATGGATTTAATATTTAATTCATGGCAGGACATTCCGTTTGCAGAGAATTACATTCAGCAATTGCACCAAATTCTGCTGCGGCACAGCGAGAAAGATCTGTGGCATAGAGGTAAATACAAAACCAATTCCAACAGCGTGGCCGCCTTTGATGAAAATGGGGTACAGCTCGGAATAGTGTTTGAAACAGCATCCCCCTTCGATACCCCGCGTCTTATGGCAGAGCTGGTGGCATGGACTTCGGCTGAGCGTGAAAAAGCGCTATTGCACCCATTACTTATCACCGCAATCTTTACCGTAGTTTTTCTTGAGATCCATCCATTTCAAGATGGTAACGGGCGCTTAAGCCGTGTGTTAACAACCTTGCTTTTAATTCAAGCTGGTTATGCCTATGTGCCTTACAGTTCGTTAGAAAGCGTCATTGAAATAAATAAGGAAGCTTATTATTTAGCGTTGCGACAAACCCAGGGATCAATCCGCACGGACTCACCCAATTGGCAACCTTGGTTGGTATTTTTTCTGCGCTCATTGGCGGAGCAGGTTCGTCGATTAGAAAAGAAAGTGGAGAGAGAAAAACTTGTACTGGCGACTTTGCCAGATCTATCGCTGCAAATTGTCGAGTTTGCGAGAGAGCATGGGCGCATCACTATTGGTGATGCAATTAGGCTCACTGGAGTCAGCCGCAATACGCTGAAACAACATTTTCGTAACTTGGTTGAGCGTAATCATCTACACCAGCAAGGCAGTGGGCGTGGTGTTTGGTATGAGATTAAATAATTTAATTCCCGATGTGGTGTTGGCCAACGCGGGGCGGTTGTTAAGGTTTCAGGAGTTGTTGCCGATGTTGTAGCTTTGCTGCTTTTGTAGGTTGGCGCTGAGCTTGCGAAGCCCAACATTTTCGGAGTGAGTGTGTTCGTTAATTGGGTCAGGAGTTGTGGCCGAAGTTGGAGTAGTTGTAGATAGATAATTCGCCCCTTTCACTCCTTGTTAAAGCTTGACAATGGTTTTTATACGGCTATATTGGGTACTTTCTACAGGTTTCGATAAGGAAACTTACTATGAGTACCGAAATTAGTATTAAGGAAGCCGCTTTGCAACTGGATATTAGCGAGCAGAGAGTTAGAACCTTATGCCGTCAAGGCGACCTTAAGTCAAGAAAAGTTGGCAATACTTGGCTTATAGCTCCAGATAGCATCAACAGATACGGGCTTAAGACCGCTCACACCATTGCTGAGGATCACCCTGCCTATAATGTTTCCAGTATCAGTTCGCAGAAACCGATAGCCTTGAGTTTTTTTTCGGGCGCTATGGGTCTTGATCTTGGCATGGAAAAGGCTGGGTTTCATGTAAGGCTTGCATGTGAAGTTGATAAATATTGCAGACAGACCATCGCCTTAAACCGACCCAACACAGCCTTGCTTGGCGATATAAACGAATACAGTGCAAAAGATATATTAAGAGAAGCTGGGCTTAATAAGAACGATGATATTGACTTGATTATCGGAGGGCCTCCATGCCAAGCATTTAGTACTGCTGGAAAACGCCAAGGATTTAATGATGATAGAGGAAATGTGTTTCTCAAATATCTTGATCTGGCCTTAGAGCTTCGCCCAAAGTTTTTGGTTATTGAAAATGTCAGGGGATTACTTTCTTGCCCTATGGAACACAGGCCACATGAGCTTAGAGGGGAAGGATTTCCTGATTTGTCAGAAGATGAATTAAAAGGTGGCGCATTAAATTTTATTATTAAAAGATTAGAAAACTCTGGCTACGGTTATTCTTTTAACCTATACAACTCAGCAAATTTTGGAACGCCACAAATAAGAGAGAGGGTAATAATAATTTGCTCTAGAGATGGCATAAGGCCGCCATTTCTAGTTCCCACTCACTCAGAAAATGGCGAATATGGATTGCAAAAATGGAGATCACTTAAGTCATGTATTCAAAATATTGACGAACACCACAATCTAACTTTCCCTGAAAAGCGCCTTAAATATTATCGGATGCTTAAACCCGGTCAAAACTGGAAAAATTTGCCAGTGGAGCTTCAGAAGGAAGCAATGGGTCAGTCATTTTATGCGGGAGGTGGCAAGACTGGCTTTTTGAGAAGGCTGGCTTGGAACAAGCCAGCACCTACACTTGTTACACATCCCGCCATGCCAGCTACGGATCTTGCTCACCCCGAAGAAGATAGGCCGCTTTCGATTGAGGAATACAAAAGAATACAAGAGTTTCCAGATGATTTTGTACTTGCTGGCCCATTAATACAGCAGTACAAACAGGTAGGAAATGCCGTTCCTTTGAGCTTGGGATGTGCTGTAGGAAATTTAATAAAAGACCTTTTGTTTCGTAGAAATGTTGAGAGCATTTCAAACTTTCAATATTCGCGATACAAAAATACATCTCATGACGAATGGAAAACACAGTTCGCTCAAGAAGTCGTAAAACACAAGGCCGATTACAAACAACAAGAACTGAGTTTTGGCTAAAAACCAAAACTCAGTTCTTTTGCTGTTGCCATGGGTTATTTTCTTCTACGGCTAAACAGTTTGGATTGCTTTTGATTGTTGATGTCACGAAAGAAACAAAATCTTCCTCACTAAGGTGTGAAGTTCCGCATATGCGATTTAGTGACGTCCACATATACTCGATACGATCAGCCTTAATTCGGTACCACTTTTCAACCTCTGTTCCATCTCGAACTGCGCTGCTGGAGCTGTTTTCAGAATTACTTCTATTTTTAATTTGCAACAGGCTGCCATCTTCATTTACAAAATCCACGGATTTAACTGTTTCTCCCCAAGCGCAATGCCAGCCATGCGCTTGCAGGTTTATTGCAAGGTACTCCTCTAGCATAAGGCCAAGAATATTTTCTGCTGACATACCAAGCCTATGAGCGTATGTAACTTTATTCAATTCTTCACTTGTTAAATTAGTAAGCCTAGCCCCAATAATTTCCTCAATAATCGGGTCAGCTACAGTACCGGGTGGGTTTGAAACTCTTTTACTGGCACAACCTTCCTTTCCTGTCTGGTACTTTTGGAGCCATTTTTTAATGGCTGTGTGCTCATCATCATTTACTCCCCCAATATTTCCAGGTACACGGTTAGGATCATTTGTAATTACTTTAAAGACAAAGCATGCGCCAGCTTCCCAATCAACATTCATTTCATTTGATAATTTATGCGCGATAGCTGTGGCCTTTGTTTGGCCAAGATTTTGAATTGCGTCTTTAAGTTTCAAAACATTCTCCGGTTCATGATTCGGTAAAGAAAATTAGGGGCTGAGTAAAAAAATTAAACATATAGCAGCATTCAAGTTGAGCAAAAATTATTCAACAATAAATCAATAAGATGCCGAGCCTACCAGACGACTTAGCGCATGTCACTTACACTGAATTACACGCTTTCTCCATCCACTCAAAAATCAATTCCTCTCGCCCAAGATCACCATGCCCGTAAACCACAATGAGAATGTCTTCCGCATAAAAAAGGCGAACCGTAAGGTTCGCCTTTTTTACCTAGAATATCGCTAGCGGCGGTTCTTGCAGAGCCGCCAATTGCTCCCGCAATTCCAAAATGTGTTGTGACCAATAATGTTCGGTATTAAACCACGGGAAATAGCGTGGGAATGCGGGGTCTGTCCAGCGCCGTGCGAGCCATGCGCTGTAATGCATTATGCGCATGCTGCGCAGTGCTTCTATCAGTTGTAATTCTGCTAAATCAAAATCGCAAAACTCTTGGTAACCATCCAACATTTCACTCAATTGCAAACGCTGATTATCGCGCTCGCCGGTGAGTAGCATCCATAGATCTTGAACCGCTGGGCCGGTGCGCGCATCGTCAAAGTCTACGAAGTGCGGCACGCCTTCACGCCACAATACATTGCCCGGGTGGCAATCACCGTGTAAACGAATGGGGTTGTATTTCACGCGATCAAAGAGTGCGTCACATTGAATAATAATGTCGGCACCAACGCGTTTATAATTTTCCAATTGATTCGCGGGAATGAAATTGTTGTTGAGTAAAAACTCATAAGATTCACGCGCAAAATTTTGTACCGTCATAGCTGGGCGATACTGAAACGCTTGCGCTTGCCCCATGGCGTGAATGCGGCCAAGGCAGCGGCCAATCATCAACAGCGAATCAAAATCATCTAGGTTGGGTGCGTGGCCACCTTGGCGAGCAAAGAGTGCAAAATCAAAACCTTTGTAATGATGCAGCGTGTTGCCTGCCTCATCAATAATCGGCGCAACCACGGAAATTTCTAATTCTTTTAAGGCTTGCGTGAAGCTATGTTCTTCTAAAATTTGTTCGCGAGTCCAACGTTCGGGGCGATAAAACTTTGCAATGATCGGGCTGCCGCCTTCAATGCCAACTTGGTATACGCGATTTTCATAGCTGTTTAGGGCAAGGATGCGTGCATCGGTTAAGTAACCATTTGCTTCTACCGCATCCATCACCAAATCGGGACTGAGTTTTTCGTAGGGGTGTGATTGTGGGGTGTGTACGATGGGAGGAGCTTCTGATTCGATTTTGTTGCTCATGGGGCTGTCTGCGAAAGGGTTGTTTAAATCTCCCCCAGCCCCTCTTTTTCAAAGAGGGGGGCGAAGCCGCGCTTCGTACAATTCCCCCACTTTGAAAAAGGGGGGCTAGGGGGGATTTGCTTTTACTGTTTCACACAATCCACAAAATACCCACGCTTACCATCCACTTCGCGTTTCACTAAACCGTGAACGTCAGTTTCAAAGCCGGGGAATTTCTCGTTGAAGTCGCGTGCGAAACGCAAATAATCCA
>ENA-UOWO01003149-UOWO01003149.1-activated-sludge-metagenome-genome-assembly--contig:-NODE-3149-length-19516-cov-5.730487_pt1 | contig 19516 bp, 14 predicted proteins | sample MGYA00238148_ERZ761564 | MGnify/ENA primary metagenome ERZ761564 (study PRJEB28885, sample SAMN05720194) | activated sludge metagenome | isolation source: Anaerobic digester | place: USA... | reverse complement strand
GGGCCGTCTGGTTCAATATTCCGTGGCTGAACAAACCCCTGCCGGCCTACCGTTCCATTCTCGGGGCCGAAAGATATACCGGCCGCGGCCTGCAGAACGACACAGATTACGAGCCCATAACCGCTGATCATAAACGCCTTTTTCACATCGCCACAACGCACTACATGGCATCATACCTGCCAATGGTCGGAAAAAAGCTGCCAAAGCTCAATATCGTGCTGAAAGACAAAAATGGCCAACCGGTCGAACTCGATCAGACCATTATCAGACAAAACGGCCGCGAATATAAGCTCTGGCAGGCGGCCATAGATTACACAACCTCGTTTGCCACCGACAGCACCGGCCTGCCGCTAATTTCTGATTATTACCGCTCCTTCGGCAACCGCATCGTAAAAACAAAAGGCCAATCACTCTGGACCTGGCCGGGTATAACTGTCGCGGTACTGGTCCTGATCGCCATAATCTGGCTTAAACGCCGCAGAAAATTACTATAGGTTCATGCTCTGACAGAGATGAAGTTGAAAATATTGATTTTGCATGCTCAATGCTGAAGCGGCACTTGTCATACAAAGGTTTCAAGCTGTTTTTACCAGCGACAGTTATTCTTTGATTTGTGCTAATATATGTGAAACTTGAAACTAAAGAGGGTTGTATGGAAAACCAGGAATTCAACCGGAAAATAAAAAAACACCTGCCGGCAAAGGCTCCCGAAAAACTTTCGGACAAAGAGAACCGGCTTCTTGCCGATGAAATAAAACAACTGCTCAAACAGAAGAATGCCGTCATCATCGCCCACTATTACACTGACCCGCTGATTCAGAAGCTTGCCGAAGAAACCGGCGGCTTTATCGGTGATTCACTCGAAATGGCGAGATTCGGTGCCGAACATGCGGCAAAAACCCTGTTGGTGGCCGGCGTGCGCTTCATGGGTGAATCGGCAAAGATTCTCAGCCCCGAAAAGACAGTTTTAATGCCTGACCTGGCAGCAGAATGCTCGCTCGATCTTGGCTGTGAGCCAGAAGAATTCAAAAAATTCTGCGCCGCCAACCCCGACCGGGTCGTGGTTGTCTATGCCAATACCTCAGCCGAAATCAAAGCTCTTGCCGACTGGACCGTCACTTCGAGCATTGCCGTCGATGTGGTAAAACACCTGGCAGGCGAAGGCAAAAAGATCATCTGGGCCCCGGACCGCTATCTCGGCGATTATATTCAGCGCCGCACTGGTGCCGACATGCTGCTCTGGAACGCCTGCTGCATCGTGCACGTCGAATTTGACGCCGACAAAATCAAGTCTCTGAAAGCCGCCAACCCCGATGCCGAACTGCTGGTACACCCCGAATCACAACCAGAAGTTATCGCCCTGGCCGACGTAACCGGCTCGACCTCACAATTGCTGCAGGCCAGTAAAACCCGTCCGGCAAAGAAGTTTATCGTCGCCACCGAATCGGGCATTTTCTACAAAATGCAGCAGGCCTGCCCCGAAAAGACCTTTATCATCGCACCTACGAAAGCTCCGAGCGAACTTTATCAATGCGAGGGTAACTGCCCCTGGATGAAAATGAACAATCTGCAGAACCTGCGAGATGCGCTGAAAAACCGCAGCGGCGAGATCAGACTCGCGCCGGAAATAATTGAAAAAGCCCTGCTGCCCCTTTCCCGCATGCTTGAATTCAGAAAGAAACACAGTTGAGAAAACCATGAACCTCGAAAAAAACATTGTCGAAACCGTTAAAACAGCTCTGTTTGAAGACCTGCAGGGCCAGAAAGATCTGACTGCACAGCTTATACCGGCAAAACGCAGCGCCAGCGCCAGAGTCATCACCCGCGAAGATATGATTCTCTGCGGCAGTGCCTGGGTTAACGAGGTTTTTCGCCAGCTCGACCCCGAAGTTCAAATCACCTGGAACTACAAAGACGGCGACAGCGTCGAAGCCGACTGCGTTCTCTACACGCTCGAAGGCAACGCCCGCAGTCTGCTGACCGGCGAAAGAACAGCCCTGAATTTTCTGCAGACCCTGTCGGGCGTCGCCACCATTACCGGCATGTTTGCAAAGAAACTCACCGGCACCCCGACCAGGCTGCTCGACACGCGCAAAACGATACCGGGGCTCAGGCTGGCCGAAAAGTATGCGGTTAAATGCGGCGGTGGCTGCAATCATCGCATGGGCCTTTATGACGCTTTTTTAATCAAAGAGAATCACATCGCTGCCTGCGGCTCGATTACCGAAGCGGTGCATGCCGCCCGCGAAATTGCGCCAGACCGCAGCGTTGAAATCGAAGTTGAAAACATCGAGGGTTTGAAAGAGGCGATTGCGGCAAAAGCCGACATCGTCATGCTCGACAATTTTCCGCTCGAACGCATCAGAGAAGCGGTCGAAATAAATGCCGGCCGCGTAAAACTCGAGGTTTCCGGCGATGTTAACCTTGGCAATATTGCCAACATCGGGGCAACCGGCGTCGACTTCGTCTCGGTAGGCTCTCTCACCAAGCATATCAAGGCAATCAACCTGTCGATGCGCTTCGACATGCGTATCAGATAAGGGAGGCGGCGCATGCTGCACAATTTTGACGTTCTGATTCTCGGAAGCGGCGCCGCCGGGCTCAGTCTGGCGCTCAGGCTCGACCCAGCCCTGTCGATCGCTGTCATCTGCAAGGATGAATTGCACGAAAACTCGACCAACTACGCTCAGGGAGGCATTGCCGCCGTTCTTGAATCTGACGACAGCTTTGCCGGCCATATTCAGGACACAATGATTGCCGGAGCCGGAATCTGCGACCCCGAAGCGGTAAAATTCACCGTTGAAAATGCCCCTGAATGTATCAGATGGCTGATCGATCTCGGCATCAGGTTCACCCCCGCGCCAGAAGAGGGCGGTTATCCATATCACCTGACGCGTGAAGGCGGGCATTCGCACCGACGCATCGTACATTCGGCCGATTCTACGGGCAAAGATCTCGAAGAAACGCTGGTGGGGGCGGTCAAAAAACGCTCGAACGTCAAAATATTTGAAAACCATATTGCGGTCGATCTCTATAAAAAGCATGGGCAGTGCTGTGGTGCCTATATTTACAACATCGATGCCGACCGCGTAGATTCTTTTTCGGCCAGAGCTACGGTTATCGCCACGGGTGGCGCCAGCCGTGTCTATCTTTATTCGAGCAACCCGTCGGTTTCGAGCGGCGATGGCATCGCCATGGGTTACCGGGCCGGCTGCCGCGTCGAAAATCTCGAATTCAACCAGTTTCACCCGACCTGCCTGTACCACCCGCAGGCCGGCTCTTTTCTGATCACCGAAGCCATGCGCGGCGAAGGCGCCAAACTGCTGCTACCGGATGGCACCCGCTTCATGCCCGCCCACGATGAGCGCGCCGAACTGGCACCTCGCGATATAGTCGCGCGGGCCATAGACTACGAAATGAAACGCCTCGGCATCAGAAACGTGTTTCTCGACATTTCGCACAAACCTTCAGAATTTGTGCGCTCGCATTTTCCCGGGATCTATAAGAAGTGCCTAGAATTCGGTATCGACATAACCAGTGAACCGATTCCGGTCGTGCCGGCAGCGCATTATACCTGTGGCGGCCTCAAGGTCGACCTCAACGGCTGCACCGATGTGCCTCGGCTTTACGCCATCGGCGAATCCAGTTGCACCGGCCTGCATGGTGCCAACCGCCTCGCCAGCAATTCGCTGCTTGAATGTCTTGTTTTCGGCGCCTCCTCTGCCAGACACATCACCGGCCTGCTGAAAGAAAACGGCAAGATAGAATCTGTACCCGAATGGGATGACAGCCGGGTCAACCCCGCCCGCGAAGAAGTTCTGCTGCTGCACAACTGGGAAGAAATCAGACGCGTGATGTGGAATTACGTCGGCATCGTTCGCAGCGACGAGCGCCTGCGCCGGGCCAAAGCCCGCATCGACATGCTGAAGTTCGAAATCAACGATTACTACGCCAGACACCGGGTTAACCGCAACTTCATCGAGCTGCGTCACCTGATCGTGGTCGCTGAACTGATTGTCGACTGCGCCATGCGCCGCAAACAAAGCATCGGCCTGCACTACAACATCGACTACCCACCCGCCTAGCCAAAAACGTCTCGCTCTAGAATTTTAATCACGCTTCATTACAGCCAGGTACATTTTCGCGGTTCTTGAGCATTTCAAGAAATGCGATCAGACTGCTGAACGGAACCCTTTCCTGTTCAAGTCGAACTGACATGCCCAGACAATTTTCGGTCAGTTCGCCATAGACCTCGCGCTCTTCCGTAGTGAGCCGTTTAAGGTTTCTGATCGTCTGTTTTGGCTCTGTAACCCAGAATTGTCTGTTGCTCAACAAAGTCTGCCGATCCATCAGAAACGAGCACACCTGTGGAAAATAGCTGCGCAGCTGATCAAGCATCGCGAATCCGTGTGTATCTATATCTCCCCAGTAATAGATCTCCAGGTTTTTAAGCCATGCAACATCGGCGAGACGCTCAAGGCCGTAACCAAGACCGAAAATGACTATGGAATCAGCCATCTCGGGAAAAGCAAGCCCATTAATCTCATTTTCGGTAATAAAAACCTTTTTAGCGGGTAAATTTAAACCGGCAAACTCTTCGCTTCGTATCTGCAGATCTGTTAAACCACCGATACTGAGAGCCATATCCAGAATTTTAAACCGAACCTGTGATGGTTTGATTTTAAAACCATAGCGCTGTTCAAAACCGCCCAAGCCCTTAAACTCTTTTGTAATGACTCTTTCAGGAAGAATTAAATCAAAAATTTCTGCCAGCAGGGCTTTTCTTGTCTCAATAAACTTTGTATCCACGCCATCTATATCAATCTGCCGAAGATAAATGCCCGGGCGCGGATTTTTCTGCAACCAGAGGCATATTGCAATAATCCCTGGCCAGTCTTCTGCGTATTCGAGTATTTTGAATGGACTTTTTGCGATCCAGTCTCTTAAAACATCGAACCTTTCCATAACGAGCTCAGATATTCTCTGGAACTGTCGGAATCTGTTCTCAAGATGTAAAAAAGCAAGTAAAGACTCCTGGTCTTCAAAAACCAATGTGTCAGGCAGGCGATTTTTCCCAAAATTACGCGGGCTGACTTCTCTGTATTCAAGGCTTAGTCCTTGAATACCATTGTTTTCCAGGGCCCGGCTCCAGTCGCCGCTCCAGCTTTTAATCTCTGTAAATTTTTCGGCGATTTCGCCGCTTTTAGGGCCTTTGAGTCTGCGTCTCAAGGGAAATAATTTTTCACCGGTGATAGCGGCGCGTAAAAAAATGCCCCTCTCCCAGTCTTTTATCAGAGAAGCTCTGATATCTTTCATTGTTGTCCAGCCAGTCATAAGTTGCGTGCATCCAGTTCTTTTCGATAGTCTTCGATTGAAAGATTTCTCAGCAACGATTCCATACCATTTCGGGAGTGCACAAAACCAACACTCTCAACGTAAGGCTCAATAACGTGAATCTTCTGCAAAGGCGTAACCACAAGCAATTGCAGGTTCAATTTTTTGAACAGCTCAAGAGCGTATCTCGTCGATTCTTCTGAGCCTCGGCCAAAAGCCTCGTCAATAACCACAAATCTGAAACTTCTAGACCGTACACTGCCCCGCTCAAGACCGAACTGATAAGCAAGACTGGCTGCAAGAACGGTGTATGCCAGTTTTTCCTTTTGCCCACCTGATTTTCCGCCAGAATCAGTATAATGTTCATACTCAGTATCATCTTCTTTGTAACGCTCTGAAGCGGCAAAAACAAACCAGTTGCGAACATCGGTCACCTTGTCCATCCATTTTTGATCTGCCTCTGCCCGGCCTTCTCGGCCTTTGAAACGCTCAATGATCTGCCTGACCTTCAAAAATCTGCTCTCGGCATACAGGTCGTCTTCGCGCCCATCGAGGGTATTTTCAGTGCATGACCGTAATTCCTGCCTGAAATCTCTGATTTCGACGTCAGAAGAAGACTGCTCTTCGAGCCTGATATAACGCCCCGGATTATAGTCAATTTCTGCCAGCGACCTGTTGATACTTGAGATTCTCTCTTTTATCTTTTGTGCAGAACTGTCGAGTTGCGAATTGAAGTTGGCAATCTCGTTTATGGTATTTTCGTTAAGCAGTTTTTTGAATTTTTTCTCAAAACTTGGCAGATCGTCTTCAACAAGCCTTTTCAGGCAGTTGCGATACTCTTCAGAAGCTTCAACCCGGGCATCGAATTCGCTTGTTTCAATCTTATAGTCGTTTTTGTAATTCTGCATGGCGCCGACAATCTTCTCGTCGGTTTCTCTTAAACTGCTGTCAGCAGAATCTATTCTTGCCTGCAGACGACCGCGAACAGAGCTTTCAATTCGGTTCAGGTTCTGCAATGATAGTTCTTCGTTCAGATTGATTTCTTTGATAAACTGCCGGATACGTGCCCTGACCCCTTCAAATTCAGGCATCTCATTGTCTTTAAGCAACTTTTCAGTTTCTTCACGCTCGATGCGAACCTTATTAATCGTTGTATTTACTGAGCCCTTTTCTTCCTGCAGTTTCTCAAGTTGTTTTTCGGCTTTTTTGCTTTCTTCATCAACTGTTCGCAGTTTTTTCTCAAGCTCTCCAAGGATGTCAGAAGCGCTTTCCAGCCTGGCCTGCTCTTTCTTCTGGTCGTCAATGTCGCGACTGATTCTCTGCCAGTCAATTTCCACAAAATCTTCATAAACCAGCAACCTGTCAACAAGACGCTGCCTGTCTGCATACCGGGCTTTTTCATCCTCCAGAGTCTTGATTTCGCGGCTCAAATAAACTATCTGTTCCTCAATTTTACCAAGCTCTCCCTGGAGGGCCCTGATCTTTGCTTCATTGGTCCAGCCAAGCACGTAGCGCGAGCGATCGGTAAGGTCATGGCGATCATCCTTTTCGTGTCGTTGACCTCCACTTTTTATCTGACCATTACGTGTTATCGCCTGAGCCTCACGCCTGAAGCCATCTATATTTTCGCAACAGACATAATCAAAACGCGCCGCTAGCTCGCTTTCGAGCCATTCATAAAATTTCGCATCATCTTTGATCAACAGTTTCTTTACCAGAGAATTGGCGCTGACGACCTGCTTTTTTCTTTTTTCATTTTTTACCCGGTAATAAACAAGTCTGCTGTGCAGGCTGGTTTTGTCAACCCATGCGGCAACTTTCGCATAAAGTTCATCAGGCACGATCATCGAGAGGGCAAAATTATGCAGAAGTCTTTCTACAGCGCCTTCCCATGCAGTTTCTGAATCAGCAACCCTCAAAAGTTCGCCAACAAAAGGAATCTGATCTTCTTCAATTGCCAGATCACTGCAGATCCGCTCTCTAACTGCTATCTGAGCCATAGGAATATTGCTTTTTCTCTGCCTGAGAGACCTTAACTCGCTGTTTAACAATTCTGAACAATCTTTGTGTTTCTTCAGTTCAACAGCTTTTTCCTTGATCTGCCCAAATGCTTTTTCTTCAAAACTGCGCAGCTGAGGCAGCATTTCTGTCAGTCTGGCACGATTGCCGGCAAATTTATCTGGAGAATCCGGCATAAATACCTGCAACTGCTCTGCGTAAACCCGATAATTATTAAAATTTCGGTCGGCACGTTTTTTTTCTTCTTCAAGGCGAAGCACCGTGCTTCTGATTTTTTCAAGACGGTCGCCACCATTTGCGACAATACTCTGCTTTAAACTGTCTCTTTCTTCACGCAGCCCGTCTAGTATGCATTTTTGATTTAAAATGACTGCTTCAGTTTTTTCAAACTTTTCTTTCAGCCTGGCGTCTTCATCATCAAGAAGCGAAAGTTTTTCCCCGGCCATGAAAAATCTCAAACCTTCGCGACATTCACGTAATCTAGACACATTTCTGCTGATTTCATCGTGGCAATCGCAATGTTCAACGATAATTCCAAGCTTTTTTATCTGTTCGCGGGCCTTCAAGACCATTTCGTGAGCTCTATTCAGATTATCGTAATGCCCAAGAAGATTTTCTATTCTGGATTTAACATCAGAATCCTGCAGCATATGTTCGCGCACAAAGCTGGTAAGATTGCCGACAGACTTCATCGAAACGGTCTGGTTGAAAAGTTCGAGGGCCTGATCGGTCTCAATACCGAAAAGCCTCTTGAATTCAGAACAATACGAGGCAAAACTGTCGTAAACAATTGCTCCGCCCGCTTTAAGGCTTTTTTTCAGGGCACTCTTTTCTTTGAATCTTGAAAAATCATGAGTTATCCTGAGTTGACGACCGGCAGCAACCACATAGAACCTTTCCGGCTGCCCCCCATGCTCGTTTGAGAAAAACACCTGTGCCAGAGTAACAGTCTGGCTGAAGCCCTTATTGGCAAAAACTCCGAGAATGACCGAAAAATCATTCAGGCCACGCAAGCTTACCGGCTTTGCATTTAAACCGCTTTCGCTGCGTTCTGACTTATAATATCCAAGCACATAAGTGCGCAGACTGCGCTCGCTTTTATCTGCCCCTGCGGCCTTGTTAAAAACAATCCGGTTTGGAGGAACCAGCAAAGTGGTTATTGCGTCAATCAATGTCGATTTGCCCGAACCAATATCACCGGTAACCAGAATATTTCGGCCTTCCGGCTCCAATGACCAGACACGATCGTGAAATGTGCCCCAGTTGTAAAGCTCCAGGGTTTTGAGCCTGAAACCTGCACTTTCATCTGTTGCCAGAAATTCGAGCGTCTGCTGTCCAGTCATGAGTTAGCTTCCTGTCCGCTTTCAGCAAGATTCTTGTAATATTCTTCCAGTCGCTGATCGAACTCGTTAAGCCACTGAGCCGTGACAAATGCCTTGATAATTCTGCAGACTTCGATCTTCTGTTCCTCTCCCTTCAATTTTCTTACAAAACCAAGCTCGACGACCTTATTGATATGAGAAGTTATCTGGTCGAAAAACCTGGCATCATTGCTGCCTGCCGGAAAAAAGGCCCGGCACATCTCTACCACCTCATCATTAGACATTATCAGCCTTGTTTCACCATCAGATGCGTCGTGCTCCGCAAGCCTTTTCCGAAAAAGGGCAATAAGAAGACTGACCGGGTATGACAGCTGCCGCCGGCCTACCAGCCGGGGCACGATTTCTTCTCCGTCAACCGCATCGCACTGCTTAAGCCATGCATAACCTTCGTTTTCGTCAATAAGCAATTCCAGGCCAATCACGCCGAGATAGTCTCTGGCCCTTATCTGAAGTTCAATCAGCGACTGCCAGAGAACCGGTTCTGAATCTCGGTAAACGATACCCTTCAGCAGTGAAACCAGCAGCAACGGGAGTTTATCTGCGCCTTCAATTTGCTTTTCGGTCATAAATTGTTCCTGGTAAAAATAATTCTTGGAATCTTTGCCTTTCGGCATTTAACTTCTCCGTCAGGCCATTCGACCACATCTTCAACACTTTCGTCAAAAAACGCGCGTGGGTCTTCGCCGGCAATACTAAGGTATGCAACCAGCTCGCTCAAACCATATTTAAGTGGAAAATGCCTGATTATCTCAGCAACCGAAACCTGCGATTCAGTGCGTAAAATTGTCTGAATATGGTCCTGGATTTCTTCACGATCCACAACCAGCTGACTGAATAACGCCTCGGCATCGACTTCGCTGTCGTCACCGGAGCAAATAAGCTTTTCATAACGAGGTTTAAAAGGAATACTGTATAGTGGCCTCTCCATAGGAAGCTCTATGGCAACACCCCCTGGCTCGTCGATTGTAAAAAAGTTACGATCACTCGGCGGTTTGTCACGTAACTTTACGGCCTTGCTTTCAATTTTCTGAAAAATCTGTATGATACGACGGTTTTCAAGATAAACCTGATCTTCAAGAAAACGCCGTAACTGCTGCGAAAGCCGCGCCACCGTTCGCTGCGTCGTCTCACCGGCATCGAACCAGTCATAATGAATGCGTTTCAGACGTAAATCAGGTTTCAGCTCTTTTATCGCTTCCATTTCAAATACCTGATCAAGAAGATTACCAAATTCTTCCCGACGACGTGAAGACATTATGAATTCCCAGAACGCCCGAAAACTTCTTCCCTGGTCTGTGTCGGCAATGGCGTCGCGGGCTCCGAAAACCTTAGCGAGCAACTCGCCTTTGCGGCCTTCCCATTCGGCTATTTGAACACGAATCTGTCTGTCGAGCTGACGAAAGTTATGCTCTACTTCGCGAAAATCGCCAAGCAGACTGCGCGCCAGCATACTGACCTGCTGAAATCGATCTTTTAAAGATGTATTATCGAGAACATTTACTTCTCCAGCCTGAAGCCGTAATATCTGAGAATCAATTTCGGCCCGGCGTTTTTCAAGCTCATGAATTCTGGTTTCGGCGCTGGTTTCGGTTCCGGCAACAATCTGCTGCAATAAATCAAAAACAGTTCTCAGTCTTGACTCAGTACCGATAAATGAACTGCCGGAAAGGCTGTCAAGCCAGCGAACCGCTTTTTCCGCGGCCGAGGTAAGGTCGAAATGTGGCTCATCAGATGAATTGGGGTAAAATTTGCGAAGCCAGCCTTTCTCGTCGCTTGTCCAGTCGTTTAGATACTGTCTGGCGGATTTTGGAAACGCTTCTGCCCCGAGAACCTCGCGCAACTGGAAAAGTTCGTCTTCCAGTTTTGCCTCCATCTCGCTTTGAGAAAGGGTTCTGATATTCGGAGCAATAAACTCACGATAAAAAAAGCTGATCACAAGGGGAGCATGGTCTGCTCTGAGCAATTGCCAGGTTGCATCTGTCTGCCTGAGATTAACAAGGTGAAAATAGTCCAAAATCAGCCGCCTTTGCCGATTTCGCTTTGCCAGGCCCTGAAAAAGCGCTGCATTTCTACTAAACCTGAAGAAACGCGGAGTGAAGAAAATTTCAATCCGAGCTCGAGCATGGCATCAACAGTTTCATAATCATATTCGGTATTCTGCAGTTCCTGGTTTTTTACGCGCTCAAGTGCCTCAGTGGCATATTTCCACTGGGTTACTATTTTTTCTGATTCAGATCTGGCTTTATCGTTTTGCGGCTTCATAAGTACATTATCTCTCAAGAATCTTGCGGGCCCGCAAAAGTATTTCGGGTTCCGCTTTCAATTCAGACAGTTCGGCAAGGTGCTCAAGAATGCGTTCCGTATTCAGTCTGCCTTTTTGCCTGACAGCAATTGATTCGGCATCGAGCCAGTCTTTTGGCCTTGCTGCAAACGCCTTCATGATAAACAGATCGTCTGCGCTGCAAACTGGCAGAGAGCAATTTTCACCGAAATCAAACATTACTGCATTTGCCATCATTTCTGCTTCAAATGGCAGGGCGGCGAATGTTACATCTATCGAAACCCCGTTGCTGCCAGTAATCAGCAAAACACGATTGGCGACAGCAAAATTCAAAGCATCAGAAATCCGACTCGAAAATTTATTCAGAAGAATCTCTGCAATCTGGCGTTCTTCGCCAAAGTTCGTTAAAACCGCGATATCCGCATCCTGAGTAAAACGGATTTCGCCCCAGCGAATTACCGCCAGCCCACCAATAACGCAAAACACGCGATTATGAGCTGACAGAAAATCACAAACCTCTTTTGCAGCAGCGAAGAGTTTATTCACGTTTCAGGCACCTTTCCAGATCAATAATATTATACCATCCCCCATGTGGAAAGGCTATTCCCGGGCATTTTAAAAATTTGGCAATTTGGTATTGGATCAGTATAATTGCTGCATGCAGATTTTTAAGCGAAATCTTTGGTGTAGAAAGTGCCTGATCGGCCTGCTGCTGACTGTCGGCATTGTTGCTGCTGTTCCGCAGGGTTTTTGCGCCGATGCAACTGCTGAAAGCGAAAAAGGATATCTGATACAGCAACTCTCGGGCATGGCCCGGTTTGAGAGTCTGCAATCGGTGACAGAAACTTCTGAGACCAGAACCGCCGAAATCATCAATGGCTTTATTGCCGCCACCGAAGATCAGGCAGTCGATGAAGAAATAATGGCAGGCCGCCTGACAGCCTTCACCAGACTGGCCTTTGCGGCAGAGTCCGAAGACAACTTTGCCTTCAACGGGTTACTTAAGGTGCTGCAGATTTCTGGTCGCATGCAGTTTCAGAAAGCTGATGCAACCGCTGCCGGGTCTTTTGAAAAATATTTTTCCGGTCATGTAAAAGAAGCAATCACGGTTAACCGCGAAAGGTCAAAGTTCTATGCCGACCTTTCTAACGGCGAAACAAAAGGGTTATCAAAGCTTTACACCAGCATGGAATACGCCCTGCTGCCGGTCTCTGCGATTTTTGACCGCTGGGGCCGCCATCTTAATCTGCAGGGCATTCCGGTTCTGGTAAATGATTTCGTGCCAATGAGCGCCATAAAACCGGCCGCCACCAAACCTCTCAACACCGGTGCCCTCGACCGCGATGGCCGAAAAGTCTTCAGAAAAACGCTCGACGCTTTTCAGAGCCGGGTTTTTGCAGCCGCTTCGCGCAAAGACTTTCTGCAGGTGCAGATGGCAGCCATTGAAGCACTGACCAGCCTGCGCCAGCTTGAAGCGAGGTATGTGTGCAACCTGGCCCTGAGCGTGCATTTTGTCGAATCGATCGGCCTCGCCGGCCGCAATGCCGATAATCTGAGCCGCAGTTTCGCCGGCCGTTCAGATAATTTCTACCGTGCCTTCATCATCGCCCAGAACGCCGGAGTTAAAATGTTTTCGATCATCGACATCAAAGCCCAGCGTTTTCATGGGCAGGGCATCGGCATCATAGTCAACGACCTGCCGGCGATTCCTTTTCCTTGAGCATAAAATAACTTTCAAAAAAAATGCCAGACCAGCAACCAGGTTTACTCCGACCTCAGCCCCGCAGCAGCAGCATAATTTTTCATCACTCCCGGCTTCTATTTATGGGACTGATATTTTTTCAGCTGTGCCTTACTTCTGCGGCAACAGCAAGAGCAGGCGGAGGCTCTTTTTATCATAGCCAGCAGGCCGAATCGCAAGATTATCAAAGCGCTCCGACAAACCAGGTTCATGAAGAAAAAACAACCACAGAGGCATTACCGGAAGAAGCTGCGGCAAGCAGCAGAGAAACGGCTGCACAGCTTTTTAAGGAACAGCGGGTCACAGAATCCGATCGCCGCGAGTTTCGCTGGTTCGGAATTCTTGGCTGCGCCTTCCTTCTATTATCTTCTGCGGGTCTGACCGTCTGGCAAACAATATACAATGATCGCAACTCCAGTAACTTTTTTGCAGACCGGCTTATACCGCTTCTTTCTATAAATGCCGGCATTCTTCTGATGGCCGGGTTTACCTTGAAAGGCTTTTTTCTGCCCTACTGGCCTATTTTTCTCAGCGCCACTGTCACTGCTTTACTGCTCATTTACGACGGACTGCAAACCTTGAAAAACAGGCAGTCGAATTCAGTTCGAACAGAAAACAGGGGCAGCGACAGTAAATTTGACTGATTCCTCTTTTAGCGCCAAAATTTGCTGAATGATCAGAAACGTCTGCTTCATCCGGCGAAAATAACAGATGTCGCTTCGTTGGCATGCCTAAGCATTACAAAAAACAATTTGGCTTTGCTATTATTTTTGGTAGAATCAATTTCAGCAGACTTGATTCAAATCGATCGGTGAAGTATGGCTATTGAGAGGGCTCTTAATCAGGAAGGCATCACGCCCCGTGGCGAGGCTGTTCCGTTTTTCGATTTTATTGACGAAACTGGTGCTGAAGCCGGGCAGCAGTTAGCCAGATACCGTGATTTCTACACCCGCTGCTTCTTCCAGGAAATGGCAGTCGTTGGCATCGTTTTGTCAGTTTTCGCTCTGGCCTATCTTGTTTGCTACCTGACCGGCCTTGAATATGGCAGTTTTCTGCACGGCAGGATTCTTTACGCGATTTTCGTTATGTTCAATGTTTATGCCGCCGGCCAGTGTTTTTACAGCTGGGCAGTTCTAAGAAACAAAAGCGTGGCCCGGGATCACATGTTTTTCTGGGCGGCGGCCTTTACCGGCGCGGCGATCGGCAATTCGATAGATTTTGCCATCTGGGCCGGCGAAATGGGACCATTCAAGCAGAACATGCTCACCAACCTGATATTTGTTTTCTCTCTGATTCTTTCTTTTCCGGGCATGTATTTTCTGGCCCAGGTCTGCCAGGTAAAAATAACCAGACAGCCGGTAATGTATTTTCTGCCGCTTGCCATAACTTTTGCGGTAATTCCGACCTACATGAACTACGAAATCATCAGAAGCATTCTTGATGCCGGTAATATTATGAATATCAGCCGGATTCCAAACATCAAGGAGTTTCTTTTCGGCATTTTTTACGCGCTGGTGGGCGGCTATCTCTCCTCTTTGAGCCTTTTTATCTGGCAAACCGGAAAAGGCCGGCTCGTTCATTCTGCCCGCCTGATCGCGGTTGGCACCGTAATTTTCAGCTTCGGCTGCGCCGTTTATGCTGGCCTGTTCCCTTCGATTCCTCTGCTCGACATCCCCGGAAATCCGGTGCATGTTCCGATTGCCCTGGGCTACGTTCTCGTGGCGCTTGGTCTTCGCCGAACCGAGAATACGATAAAGTTTCTCATGAACCCGGAGTCAGACAGACTGCCGCCGGTTACGACACTTGTCGAAATTTTTGGCGAAACCGAAGGCCTGGCTGTTTATAAACGTCTGGAGAGCAGCATCAGAGCTGCCATGCTTGAATTGTCAAAGTCGCGCGAAGAAACCCAGCTGAAAAAAGAAGAAATCAGTCAGCTCGAACAGGAAATAAGCCTCAGAAAAAAAACCGAAAATGAGCTGGTTATTGCAAAAAACCGCGCCGAAGAGGCCAGTCGCGCCAAATCAGAATTTCTCACAATGGTAAGCCATGAGTTGAAAACTCCCCTTACCGTTATCAGAGGCTACAGCGCTCTGTTAAAGAACAAAACTCTTGAAAAACTGGTCGAATCGCAAAAAATTACCGGTGTCGCCTGTGAGATCGAAGAAAATTCAAAGCATCTTGAAAAAATGGTGAATGACCTGCTTGAATTCTCAAGACTCGAAAGCGGCAGTCTGAAATATGAAAAAGAGATCTTCACCCTTGCCGAACCCCTCAATTTTATAAGATCTATCAGTGCTGCACATCAGCAAACCAGCGAATGCCGGTATACCGAAATCATACCCGATGAATCGGTCAAAATCGAAGCAAGCCGACAGGCTGTCGAACAGATCATCGCCAACCTTCTGGTAAATGCCTTCAAGTTCTGTGACAGAACCAGCGTGACTCTTGAGCTGAAAAAAGAGAACCACAACCTTGTAATAGCCGTCTCAGACAAGGGCATCGGCATCCCTGATGACCTTCAGGAAAAAATCTTCGAAGCTTTTTACCAGGTCAGCCTCGGTACCAAAAGAAAATTTGGCGGCATTGGCCTCGGGCTGAGCATTGTAAAAAAACTTGTGGATGGGCTGAATGGGAAAATCAGTCTTAAGAGCGCATCGGGTCAGGGCAGCCGCTTCGAAGTCGTGCTCCCGGTTGTGGTAGACTGAAAAATGCTCAGATGGAACTTTGACAACAGCTATGCCCGTCTGCCCGAAGGCTTTTATCAGCAAATCGAGCCGGTGCCGGTCAAAGCCCCCAGGCCATGCATTTTCAACACCAGACTGGCGAAAGAGTTGTGGCTTACAACCGAACCGGTGCCGTCTGAAACCGATCTGGCAATTCTTGCCGGCAACGCTGTCCCGGAAGGAGCCGCACCGCTGGCCCAGGCCTACGCCGGCCATCAGTTCGGCAATTTTGTCATGCTTGGCGATGGCCGGGCCATCGTTCTTGGCGAGCACTGCCCCCCCGATGGCAGGCGTTTCGACATACAGCTCAAAGGCTCAGGTCAGACACGCTATTCGCGCCGTGGTGATGGCCGGGCCGCTCTCGGGCCAATGTTGCGCGAATACATAATCAGCGAAGCAATGGCGGCGCTTGGCATACCCACAACGCGCAGCCTCGCCGTCGTCGAAACCGGCGAAACGGTACATCGCGAAAGACCTTTGCCCGGCGCGGTTCTGACCCGCGTCGCCGCCAGCCACATCAGAGTCGGCACTTTTCAGTATGCCGCCGCCTGTGAAAATCCTGAACTGCTGCGAACCATTGCTGACTACACAATCACAAGGCATTTTCCCGAATGCATGGATTGTGAGAATCCCTATTTGAGCTTCTACCAGAGAGTGATCGATCTTCAGGCAGGCCTGATCGCAAGATGGATGAACGTCGGGTTCATTCATGGCGTCATGAACTCCGATAACATGGCCATTTCAGGTGAAACCATCGATTATGGCCCCTGCGCTTTCATGAACGTCTTCAACCCGCTTACGGTGTTCAGTTCAATAGATTATCAGGGCCGCTACGCCTACGGAAACCAGCCAATCATGGCCCAGTGGAACCTGGCGCGGCTTGCAGAGGCCCTTCTGCCACTGCTGCACCCTGAACCGGCGCAGGCACTGAAACTGGCGCACGCGGCCATCGACTCGTTTCCGAAAATTTACCTGAATCACTGGCTGCGGGGCATGCGACAAAAGCTCGGCTTCAATCACCCGCTCGAGAATGATTCTGCCCTGTTCGAAGACCTGTTGAAACTGATGCGCGCGCACCGACTCGATTTTACCAACACTTTCAGAATGCTTTCTCACGCAGTAGTCCATACCTACCCGCCCGAACAGCTGCCGCATTCAGAAGATGCCGCCGCCTGGTATCTGGCCTGGCAGGTCAGGCTCGAAAGAGAGCAGGCGATCAACCCCGACTGGAACCCGGAAAAGGCACAGGCATTGATGCTGGCAACCAACCCGGCATATATTCCGCGCAATCACAGAGTGGAAGAAATACTCGCCGCAATGGTCGAAAAACGCGACCAGGCACCCCTTAACCTGCTTTTGAAAGCCCTGGCTAATCCTTTCACCGAGAAACCGGAATTTGAATTTCTCACAGAACCGCCCGGCCTGGCTGAGGCTGACTACCAGACCTTCTGCGGCACATAGGCCAGACAGCACAGCGGAGTGAATGAATTGGCAAATGCAAATTGATATTTGTCGCTGTTGTGGTATCCTGACAAAGCTGTAGTTTTACTCGCAAAATTTATGCATGAGGTGAGTATGAAGACGCTGATTGAACCTTTCAAAATCAAAATGGTAGAGCCGATCCGGCAGACAACCGAAAAAGAGCGCATCAAACTGCTTAAAGATGCTCATTACAACCCCTTTCTCATCAAAGCCGACAACGTGCTGCTCGATTTTCTGACCGACAGTGGCACCGGCGCCATGAGCGACAAGCAGTGGGCCGCCATGATCACCGGCGACGAAGCCTACGCCGGCAGCAAGAGTTTTTATCATTTCGAAAGCGTCGTAAAGAACATCACCGGGTTCAAGCACGTCATCCCGACACATCAGGGCCGCGCCGCCGAAAAAATTCTTTTCTCGACCGCTCTGAAAAAGGGTGATATGGTGCCAAACAACACGCATTTTGACACCACCCGTGCCAATGTCGAATATGTCGGCGCCGAAGCTGTCGATCTGGTAATCGACGAAGGCAAACAGCCGGCTCTGGTACACCCGTTCAAGGGCAACATCAATCTCGAAAAGCTTGAAGCCTTTCTTAAAAAGAATCATAAACACGTGCCGCTCGGCATGATGACCGTCACCAACAATTCAGGCGGTGGTCAGCCGGTTTCAATGGAAAACATCAAAAAAGCGGCAAAAATTTACAAAAAATACAAGGTTCCGTTTTTTATCGACGCCTGCCGCTTTGCCGAAAATGCCTTTTTTATCAAAATCCGCGAAAAGGGCTACGAAAACAAAACTCCGCTCGAAATAGCTCAGGAACTGTTTTCTTATGCCGATGGCTGCACCATGAGCGCCAAAAAAGACGGCATGGTCAATATCGGCGGTTTTCTGGCAATGAATGACGACGCCATGGCCGCCAACTGTCGCAATCTGCTGATTCTAACCGAAGGTTTTCCGAGTTACGGCGGGCTGGCCGGCCGCGACCTCGATGCACTTGCCGTCGGTCTGATGGAAGCCCTCGATGAAGAATATCTTCGCTACCGTCTGCGCACCGCTGAATATATGGGCGAACGCCTTCTGGCAGCGGGCATAGGCATCATCAGACCAACCGGCGGGCATGCGGTCTATATCGACGCCAAATCTGTTTATCCGCATATTCCGGCCGAGCAGTATCCCGGTCAGGTTCTCTGCTGTGAACTTTACCGCAAGGGCGGTATTCGCGGCGTCGAAATCGGCTCGGTAATGTTCGGTAAAAAAGATAAAAAGACCGGCAAAGAGATTCCGACAACCATGGAACTGGTCAGACTGGCTTTTCCGAGACGCGTCTACACCCAGAGCCATTTTGACTACGCCGTTGAAGCAATTATTGAAACCTATGCCGAGCGCAAAAAGGCAAAAGGTCTGAAAATAACCTGGGAACCGCCGTTTCTGCGACACTTCACCGCCAGATTCGCGCCGGTTAAATAATTCAACACCAGCCGCCCGGGAGCTTCTGCCCCGGGCGGTCATTGTAATGAGCAATAAAGAGAATTCAGATAAGCTTATCTGCAAAGAATGCCGGCAGTGTTTGCCGGAAAGTTTTGTGTTCTGCGGCTTCTGCGGCAAGCCCCTGAATGCCGGCAATCATCCCGCAAAGCCTCGCATGAAAAACGAACGCCGTGACGTGGCGATTCTTTTTGCCGACGTCAGCGGCTTCACCTCAATGTGTGAGAGCATGGATCCTGAAGACGTCTTTACCCTTATGAACGAGGTATTTGACGGCCTCGGGCGCGCTATCAACAAAGAGGGCGGACATATCGACAAATACATCGGCGACAATGTAATGGCACTGTTCGGGGCCCCTGTCGCACACGAGAATGATCCCACCAGAGCCTGTCGCGCCGCCATCGGCATGCAGAACTTTCTCAGGCAGTTTGCGGTAAAACTCTGCGAACGCACCGGGGTGATGCTGAAAATGCGCATCGGTATCAACTGCGGGCTGGTGCTTGCCGGCTACATCGGCTCAGAAGTAAAAAAAGAATATTCAGTTCTCGGCGACACTGTAAATCTGGCTTCAAGACTAGAGTCAAAAGCCCCGCCCGGCGGCATTCTGATTTCTGAGGCGATAGCTTCGCGCATTTCAGGTTTCAGCCTTGGCCCGGTGCAGGAACTCACCGTTAAAGGGAAAAGCCAGCCTGTAAAAGCCTTTGAAATTCTCGGCGAGCAGAAAGCCGGTCAGAGATTTAAAACCAGCAGGTTTGCGGGCCGGGCACGGGAATTGTCAAGAATCGGCAGACATCTGGCAAGACAGAGAGCCCCGTTTGAGCCCATGATAATTATCGGCGAAGCCGGTCTCGGAAAATCAAGACTCATTGAAGAAGCCATAAGACGTAACAGCCATTGCCATTTTATTTTTACTAACGCCGCTTCAGAAAGGCAAAATCAGCCTTTTGCCCTGTGCCGGCAGTTACTGCTTGAAAATCTGCCAGAACTCACCGGTAACGACAGGCTCTTCGTGTCTTCGCAGAACCTTGCCGGCTGGCTTGAAAGTCTGTCACCAGCCCTTTCAGGGTTT
>ENA-UOWO01003142-UOWO01003142.1-activated-sludge-metagenome-genome-assembly--contig:-NODE-3142-length-19534-cov-7.263515_pt1 | contig 19534 bp, 20 predicted proteins | sample MGYA00238148_ERZ761564 | MGnify/ENA primary metagenome ERZ761564 (study PRJEB28885, sample SAMN05720194) | activated sludge metagenome | isolation source: Anaerobic digester | place: USA... | reverse complement strand
GAGTTCAGACGTGTGCTCTTCCGATCTTATTTTTTAAGAAAGAGGAAAGCAGGCGTACTGCTTTAAATGCAATTGGTCCTGTTTGGGATGGGAATGAAGTATGGCTGGTCATTGGGGGAGGCGCATTATTTGCAGGTTTTCCGGAAGTGTATGCCACCATTTTTTCGGCATTTTATATTCCCTTTATGTTGTTTTTGACCGTTTTGATTTTAAGAGCAATAGCAATTGAATTCAGAAGTAAGGAAAGTATGTTGTGGTGGCGGAAAACATGGGATATGATATATTCAATATCAAGTATTTTGATAGCTGTTTTACTTGGCGTGGTACTGGGAAATGTCATGCAAGGGATTCCGATAAATAAAAATTTTGAATACGAAGGCGGCTTTTTCAATCTTTTAAATCCGTATGCTTTAATTACAGGAGTAACTGTGCTGGCTTTGTTCATGATGCATGGGGCTACATACCTGATTATGAAAACCGAAAACAGGTTGCATACAAAACTAAAAGTCCTGGCGAAAAATACCAGCCGTTTCTTTGTCATTTCTTACATAACACTAACCATGGCGACATTGATTTATTTGCCACAAACGGCTGATAAATTCAGATTAAATCCATGGTTATTTGTCATTCCGGTAGTTACAGTATTAACGATAATTAATACAAGAAGATTGCTGGAGAAGGGTGTTTACTTTAAAGCATTTTTATCCTCTGCTTTAACCTCTGCTTTACTGCTTATTACCGTCACCCTCAATCTTTTTCCGAACATTGTGGTCAGTACCATCGATCCTGCGTATAATATCACCGTCTATAATGGTGCTTCCTCACAAAAATCATTGGGTATTATGCTTACTATTGCAGCAATCGGAGTTCCCTTGGTAGCCGCTTATACCATTTTTGTATTCTGGACTTTCAGGGGTAAAGTAAAACTGGATGAAACGAGCTATTAAATAGGATAGCTTATAGAGATAGCCTATTTGTTTTTTTAAGTATTTCAAAGCAATTTTATTAATCACATTCAAATACATAAAAATGGAACAGAAAGAACAAGAAATGCCTATGCCAAGAATTGGTGATAAGGCCCCTGTGTTTAAAGCGATAACTACTCAGGGCGAAATTAATTTTCCGGCAGATTATGAAGGTAAATGGGTTATTCTTTTTAGTCATCCCGCCGATTTTACACCGGTTTGTACTTCCGAGTTTATGACATTTGCTCATATGGAGCCTGAGTTCAATAAGTTGAATTGTCAGCTGGTAGGTTTGTCAATAGACGGGCTATATAGTCATATTGCGTGGTTGCGTACAATTAAGGAAAAAATTGAGTATAAGGGAATGAAAGATATTGAAGTCAGGTTTCCTCTAATTGAAGACATTACTATGGAGATAGCAAAAAAATATGGTATGATACAGCCTGGGGAAAGTTCGACAAAGGCGGTCAGGGCTGTTTTTTTTGTGGATCCAGCTGGCATTATCCGGGCTATTATTTATTATCCGTTGTCACTGGGCAGAAATTTTGATGAATTAAAAAGAGCATTAATTGCCATGCAGACAGCTGATAAACACGGTATTGCCACGCCGGCGGACTGGATTCCGGGCGAAGATGTGATTGTGCCTACTGCCGGCTCCTGTGGGGTTGCAAAGGAAAGGATGGACAACAAGGATACAATGACCTGCTATGATTGGTTTTTTTGCACAAAGCCGTTGCCAGTTGACGCGATTTAGTTTATTGAATAATATTAAACATCGGGCAGGTTATAAAACAACCTGCCCATTTTAAAAAAAAATTAATTTATTACAATGAAAATTGCCATACCAACAAAAGAAAATATAGTTAATGAACATTTTGGGCACTGTGATTTGTATACTATTTTTTCAGTTAATGAAATGGGTAAAATTCTGAATTCTGAGATTTTTCCAGCTCCGGAAGGTTGTGGTTGTAAATCAGAAATTGCCGGAATATTGCAGGAAAAAGGAGTAAAGGTATTACTGGCTGGGAATATGGGGTTGGGTGCTTATACAAAATTAAGTAATGCCGGGATCAGGGTATACCGCGGGTGTTCGGGGGATGTAAAAGTGCTGGCGGAGAGCTATATACAGGGTCTTATCACGGATAATGGAGAAGAATGTCACCATAAACATGTTCACGGGGAAGAGCATACATGCAGCCATTAATATATGTTAAATTTTACATCAACCGTTAGAGTAGCCTACAGTGATACTGACCAGATGGGTTATGTTCATCATAATAATTATGTTAAGTATTTTGAAAATGCACGATGGGAGATGTTTGAGCAGATGGGTATCCCATATAGTGAAATTGAGCGGAAAGGATATATGTTACCTGTGATACGGATGGATTTAAAATTTATTAAACCAGTTTTGTATGATGAACTATTAACTATAGAAACGATCTTGCAGAAAATTAGCGAAGCCAGGCTCATATTCCGGTTTAAAGCCTTTAATGAGAAACATATACTGGTCAACAAGGCTGAAATTTCACTGGCTTTCATAGATGCAAAAACCAGGATACCCTGTATTGCACCGGAGTTTATCTGTGAAAAGATTGCGATTCATCGAATATTATGAAATTAACAATGAATTCGTTTATTTGAAACGGTTATTTAATTTACTGCTTCAAACTGGCAAGCAAGCTTGCCGTTTGTCCCAATAAAAAACCCCGGCGCTATCGCGCCAGGGTCTTTGTGCCCGGGACTGGATTCGAATGCAGACGCTTTGGTCTGCATCCCGACATTTGCTTGCAAATCGTCGGGACCAGCACATCCTTTCGAACGCCTCCACCTGAATCCCGACGTTTACAGTCGGGATACCAACCTGCCTGCCGGCAGGCAGGATTCGCCACCCGGGTCAGTCAAGCTTATATTTTTTGATAAAAAGTAATAATCTCTCCCTGGACAGGTTCTTCAATTTTCGTTCTAAAATAACCGCTTCGGAACGACTTTGTTTTTCTATAGTTAAGACTAACTGCCAAGGCAAATAAGGGCTGGTTGCGGTCTCAGTCCCTGCATTGTGTCTTTCAATCCTTTTTTGAAAATCTTGTGTTTGACCTATATAGTATCGGTCAAAAGAGGGAGAATATAAAATATAGACGACCATCATAAATAGAAAAAGGCTTTGAAAAATCAAAGCCTTTTTAGTGCCCGGGACTGGATTCGAACCAGCACATCCTTTCGAACGCCGCCACCTGAAGACGGTGCGTCTACCAATTTCGCCACCCGGGCAGCCGTTTTGCTTTATGAAACCTGGTTTTCAGTCAATTAAGTCATAAAACCGGGGCTTCAACCGGCCTTGGGGGTGCAAATATAAGGAATGTATAAATTCAATGAATCAATATTTCAATTCTTCAGTTGAATATTTATTGATCAGACACTTACATTAAAATCCCTCAATGCATCATTCAGACTGGTCTTCAGATCCGTACTCGGTTTACGCTGGCCAATGATCAGCGCACAACCTACGCCATATTCCCCGGCTGGGAATTTCTTGGTATAGGATCCCGGGATTACCACACTGCGGGCAGGTACGCGGCCCCGCATTTCAAAAGCCACCGGTCCGCTTACATCGATAATCTTAGTGGATTGGGTCAGCACCACATTGGCGCCCAGCACCGCTTCTTTTTCCACGATCACCCCTTCCACCACAATACAACGGCTGCCGATAAAACAACCATCTTCAATGATCACCGGAGAGGCCTGAAGCGGCTCCAACACACCACCAATACCCACACCACCACTCAGGTGAACGCCCTTGCCGATCTGGGCACAACTGCCCACTGTTGCCCATGTATCCACCATGGTGCCCTCGTCCACATACGCCCCGATATTAACATAAGAAGGCATCAGTACCACATTCTTTGCCAGGTAGGCTCCGTAGCGTGCAACGGCGTGAGGAACAGCACGTACTCCAAGTTCTTTGTAATTTTTCTTTAATAACATTTTGTCATAAAATTCAAAAGGTGCTACCTCCCAGGTCTGCATTTGCTGAATTCCGAAATAGAGCAGAATAGCCTGTTTTACCCATTCATTTACTTCCCAGCTATGTTCCCCGGGAGTGGCTACCCGTAGCCTTCCTTTGTCCACTTCTTCGATCACGGCTCTTACCGCATCACTGTACTTGCTGTCCTTTAATAACTCACGGTTGGCCCATGCTTCGAGAATCAGTTCTTTCATTGTGACGGTTTTGTGCGAAAATAGAGAGAAATGGTGAATGGTGAGTGGTGAGTGGTGAGTAGTGAGTAGTGAGTAGGGAATAGATTGTATCCTGGTTATCTTTGCGCCATGAATATCGGGTTTGATGCAAAACGGGCTTTTCATAATGGTACGGGACTGGGACATTACAGCCGGACATTGATCCGTTCGCTCGCCGAGTATTTCCCGGAACATGAATATTACCTGTTTAATCCGAAAGCATCAACCACATTCAATCTTGCTGGTCCACGGTTACATGAAATACAACCTGCCGGATTTATTAACCAGGTTTTCCGGTCTGCCTGGCGCAGCAGTTGGGTAAAAAAAGACCTGAAGAAATACCAGATTGACCTGTATCACGGACTCAGTCATGAGATCCCGGTTGGGATACATGATACCGGGATCAAATCGGTGGTGACCATCCACGATCTGATCCATGAACGGCATCCGGAACAATACAATGCGATCGATGTAAAAATCTATAATAAAAAGTTCAGGTATGCCTGTGCCCATGCCGACCAGGTAATTGCCATTAGTGAACAGACCAAAAGGGATATCATGGATTTTTATGGCACACCGGAAGAGAAAATTTCCGTCTGTTACCAGAGTTGTAATCCGGCCTTTGGTCAGACCATTTCCGAACAGGAAAAAGAGCGGGTGAAAAAACAATACGGATTACCTGCACAGTATTTCCTTTATGTAGGTTCCCTGATCGAACGAAAGAACCTGCTGAATATCTGCAAAGCCCTGTTCCTGTTACGCGTTGAACTTGATATACCCCTGGTGGTAATTGGCGATGGCGGCCAATACAAACAGCAGGTTAAGGATTTTGTAAACCAGAACGGGCTGGAAAAGAAAGTGCTTTTTTTATCAGAACAGGAAGTAGCCCGTTCATCGGCTGAGTTTCGTTCCGCCGCCATATTTCCGGCTATTTACCAATCGGCCATTGCGATGATCTATCCTTCTTTTTTTGAAGGGTTCGGGATTCCGGTCCTGGAAGCCCTGTGGAGCCGTTTACCGGTAATTACGTCCAATGTCTCCTGTCTCCCGGAAGCCGGTGGGGCAGGCGCACATTATGTAAACCCGGCGAACGCAGAAGAAATAGCCGCGGGAATGATGCAGATTTTTAATGATCCTGCCTACGCCGACGAACTCCGGAACAAAGGATGGCTCCATGCACAGGAATTCACGCAGCAAAAATGCGCAGCAGCTGTAATTGACGTTTATAAAAAAGTATGATGGATTTTGAACAGGATATTGAAATAAGTCTGCAGGTATTACATGCCGGCGGACTGCTTTTATACCCGACCGATACGGTCTGGGGGATCGGTTGTGATGCCACCAATGAAGCTGCCGTGGCCAAAGTGTACCAGTTAAAAAAAAGGGCAGACGAGAAAGCCCTGATTGTATTGGTACCAGATGAGCGTGAAGTGCTGAAATATGTTTCAGGTCCTGATCTTAGTTTATTCGACTATTTACAGGAACAGGAAAAACCCACCACCGTGGTCTATGAAGGCGCCATCGGATTAGCGGATAACCTGGTCAGTGAGGACGGCAGCATCGCCATCCGTATCTGCGAAGAAACTTTTTGCAAACACCTGTTGAAACGTTTCCGCAAACCCATCGTATCCACCTCCGCTAATATTTCCGGACAACCCGCCGCCCCACATTTTGCAGCGATCTCCGAAGAAATAAAACAAGGAGTGGATTATGTGGTTCGTTACCGGCAGGAGGATGATGTAAAGGCCCAGCCTTCGAAGCTGATCAGGTGGGAGGGAGGGAAGGTAGTGGTGCTAAGGCCCTGAATTCAGTCGGTAGTCGGTAGTCAGGAGTCAACAGCCCCTCCTTAGAAAGCTACCTTGTCAACTTGTAAACTTTTCAACCTCTTGAACCTCTTGAACCTTTTAAACCTTTTAAACCTCTTCACCCTTTTCCCCCTTCCCTCCCGATTATTTACCTTTGCCCCGCATGGACATCAATTGCACAGATAAGGAATTATTTTACATCAATAAAGTAGGGGCAGCAGCTGCTGAACTGGGGGTGGAGACCTACCTGGTGGGGGGCTTTGTGCGGGATAAACTGCTGGGGCGAAACAGTAAGGATGCCGACTTTGTTTGTGTGGGAGATGGGATAGCCCTGGCACATGCCGTAGCCCAACGATTCAGTCCTTCCCCGCAGGTGGATTATTTTAAAAACTTCGGAACGGCCCATATCCGGGTGGACCGCGAATTTGACCTTGAATTTGTGGGAGCCCGCAAGGAAAGTTATCAATCCGATTCCCGTAAGCCGGCCGTGGAACCAGGTTCTATTTCCGATGATCAGGATCGCCGCGATTTTACCATCAATGCCATGGCCATCAACCTGAACCCGGATTCATTCGGGAAACTGGTGGATCCTTTTGACGGACAGAAAGACCTGGAAACTAAAACCATCCGGACACCGCTGGAACCGGCCCAGACTTTCAGTGATGACCCGCTGCGGATGATGCGGGGAATCCGATTTGCCACCCAACTTGGATTCAGCATAGAAGAAAAAACCTGGCAGGGAATTATCGACAATGCTCACCGGATACGGATCATCTCACAGGAAAGAATAACCGATGAACTGAATAAAATCATCCTGGCTCCGATGCCATCCATTGGTTTTGATCTTTTGTATAAATGTGGTTTATTACAACTCATCTTTCCTCCCATGGTGGAACTGGCCGGGGCGGAGTATAAAGACGGACTGGGGCATAAGGATAATTTTTATCATACCCTGCAGGTGCTGGACAACCTCTCCGCTCATACACCCGATCTGTGGTTACGATGGGCGGCTATCCTGCATGATATTGCCAAGCCGGCCACCAAGCGTTTTGAAGAAGGGCATGGCTGGACTTTTCATGGACACGAAGCGGTTGGAGGACGGATGGTGCCTAAAATTTTTGCCAAACTCAAACTTCCGCAAAACGAGAAAATGAGGTTGGTAAAAAAACTGGTGGAGCTGCACCTCCGGCCCATCAGTCTGACCAAAGAGAATATCACAGATTCCGCTATTCGCCGGCTTTTGTTTGATGCCGGCGATGATTTTGATGCATTGATGATGTTATGTGAAGCCGATATCACTTCCAAGAATAAACAAAAAGTTAAACGTTTTCTGGAAAATTTCCAGTTGGTACGTCAACGTTGTAAAGAAGTGGAGGAAAAAGACCATGTACGGAACTGGCAGCCTCCCATTACGGGTGAACTCATTATGGAAACATTCGGGTTGTCCCCCTCCAAACCAGTAGGTGTGATCAAGGACGCGCTGAAGGATGCCATGCTGGATGGGATCATTCCCAATACCTATGAGGCCGCCTTTGGGTTTATGCTCGAAAAAGCGGCTTCCATGGGGATTTTGCCCATAAAATAATTATTGGCAAAATTCAGGCTGAAGGGGATTAGTCTTAAATTTGTGCTATGGCGATTTTAAAATTCAGAGTCTATTTTGAGGAGGACGAAAGCGTGTACCGTGATGTGGCAATCCGTCATACCCAGACGTTTAAAGACCTGCACGATGTCATTCTGAAAGCTTACGAGTTTGACAATAAACATAAAGCGACTTTTTTCCGCAGCAACGACCACTGGTTGCGGGGTCGTGAGATTTCCCTGGAGGCGTATGAAAAGGAATATAAAGCGCCGCCACTGATCATGGGTGACACCACCATCGGTTCCGAAATCAGGGACCCCAATCAGCGTTTTATCTATCTCTATGATTTTAATAAGAACTGGGGATTCCTGGTCGAACTGATCAATGTATCCAAAGAGGAAAACCCAAAACTCACTTATCCGGCCGTGGTACGTACGGAAGGCATAGCACCCAGCCAGTACGGTACCAAGGGTTTACTTGGTGAAAAATTTGCAGATATCGAGGAAAAGTATGACCTGACCCAGGTCGGTGAAGGATTTGCGGAAAAGAATGAAGAAGGGGAGGATGTGAGTCCGGAAGAAGAAACCGCCACCGGGGATGAAGAAGAGATTTAATTGAACAGCACCACTCCAAAAACCGTCCTACTCATTACCGGGCCTACCGCATCGGGAAAAACGGCTGTGGCTATACAACTGGCCCGGGAATATCAAACAGAAATCATATCGGCCGACAGCCGTCAATGCTTCCGGGAAATGGCGATCGGCGTGGCCCGTCCATCCCGAACCGAACTGGCTGAAATTCCACATCATTTTATCGCTTCTCATGGTATTCAGGAGGAAGTGACTGCAGCCACATTTGAAAACTTTGCCCTAGAAAAAACAGCAAAGCTCTTCCAGGAGAAAGACGTAGTAGTAATGGTGGGGGGTACCGGTTTGTATATCCGTGCTTTTTGTGAGGGAATGGATCTGATTCCAGCTATAGATCCTGCTATTCGTCAAAGGGTGGTTAGTGAGTATGAAGAAAAAGGGCTTGGCTGGTTGCACTCTTCCTTACAAGAAAAAGATCCTGTCTTTTATACCAGCGGCGAAATACAAAATCCTCAAAGAAGTATGCGGGCGCTGGAAGTCGTTCTTTCCACCGGTAAAAGTATTTTGTCCTTCCAGACAGGAAAAAAAGCAATGAGGGATTTCAATATCATAAAGCTGGGCCTTGATTTAACTAAGGAAACATTGCATCAACAGATTCATCAGCGCGTTGATCAGATGATTACAGCCGGTCTAGAGCAGGAGGTGAAATCCTTATTGCCTTACAGACAGCTCAATGCCTTGCAGACTGTAGGTTACAGTGAAATGTTTGAGTACCTGGATGGAAAGATCAGCCTGCAACAGGCGATTGAAGCTGTCAAAACACATACACGCCAATATGCCAAACGTCAATTGACCTGGTTCAGAAGAGACAAGGACATCAACTGGTTTTCCCCGCATGATACCGGGTCGATAAAAGCCTTTTTACAAACTTCAATGCGTTAAACAGTAGCAGCCACCTGTTGTACGGGTTTTGCCAACGCCGTTTCCCGGGTGCAGGCATTCCACAGTACATAACCTCCGGAGAGATTGAAGACTTCGTTAAACCCGTTTTGCCGGAGAATACGGCTGGCCAGGTAACCTCTTAATCCGGCTTCACAATAAATATCGATGCGTTTGCCGGCAGGAATTTCACTCAACCGGTCACGGATCTCATCCACCGGAATATTGGCGGCGCCTTCAATATGACCTGCTTCAAATTCTCTCACGGTTCTAACATCAAGCAAATAACTGTTATCATCTCCATCCCCCAGGTCATTCCAGTAAAAAATATTCAACCGGTCTGTTAAAATATTTTCAGCAATAAAACCGGCCATATTCACCGGATCCTTGGCAGAGGAATAGGGAGGGGCATATGCATGTTCAAATTCAGTCAGGTCATAGATCGTTCCTTTGTTTTTTATCACGGAAGCCAGGATGTCAATCCGTTTGTCCACCCCATCATATCCGGCAATCTGGGCACTGTACAACCGGCCATTTTCCGGGGAGAAAGCGATCTGTATCGTCATTTGTTTTGCCCCGGGGTAATAACCCGCGTGAGAGCCGCTGTGATTGGTAGATACGATATGATTGATGCCGGCCATTTTCAAATGCTTGCTGGCGGTACCAGCGGTAGCAACGGTCATATCAAAAACTTTTACAATCGCCGTATTAATCGAACCATTATACAGGTGTTTATTCCCAAGTACAATATTATTGGCGGCTATACGTCCCTGTTTGTTGGCCGGTCCTGCGAGATAGGTATTCATGGACTGTCCCGTAACCGGGTTGGCATACTCAATCGCATCCCCCACGGCATAGATATCCGGGTGGGAAGTCTGCAGGTACTCATTCACCCAGATGCCTTTGGCTGCACCCAGTTCCAGTCCGGCGGCTACTGCCAGCCGGGTATCAGGTCTTACCCCGATAGACAGAATTACCACATCCGCATCCAGTACAGTACCATCTTTGAGTAATACTTTCAATGTATCGTTTTCTTTTTCAAATCCGGTCACCGCACTGCTGAGCCGCAGGTCAACGCCCTTGGAGCGGATATGTTGCTGGGCCATCGCGGCCACCGGAAAATCAACCGGTGCGAGAATCTGGTTGCCCATTTCCACCACGCTCACTTTAATACCCAGGTCATGCAGGTTTTCGGCCATTTCCAGTCCGATAAAACCGGCACCGATCACTACTGCGCGACCATTCTTCCGCTGATCCACATATTGCTTGATAAAATCGGTATCGGTTACATTGCGCAGGGTAAAAATTCCCGGAAGTCCGATGCCTGGCAGGGGCGGACGAATAGGTTCTGCGCCCGGAGAAAGAACCAGTTTGTCAAAGGATTCAGTATATTCTTCACCGGTCAGCAGGTTGCGGGCACTGACGGTTTTATTCATGGCATCAATACCAGTGACTTCAGTGGAGATCCGCACATCAATATTGAAACGGTTGCGGAAAGAGGTGGCCGTTTGTACAAACAGTTTATTCCGGTCACTGATCACATCACCAATATAATAAGGCAGTCCGCAGTTGGCATAGGAGATGTATTCCCCTTTTTCAAAAATAACGATTTCGGCTTTTTCATTTAGTCTTCTCAGGCGGGCGGCGGCACTGGCTCCTCCGGCTACTGCGCCTATTATAATGTACTTCATGTGGTGCTTTAATTTGTAAAGGTTGAAAGGTTGAGAAGTTGACAGGTTGACATGGGGTGTACTAAGGAAACTTCCTTGTTAACCTGTCAACTTATCAACGTGTTAACTTTATTTGATACTGCAAAAGAATACCATAAATACACAACGGAATGTAACCTTGGTTACGCAAGATGGGATGGGCAGGCAGGGATGAATATGATTTTCGTCATATAAATTGTTCGGTCTCTGTGCCTGACTTATTGTAACTGTCTTTTATAAAGTTGAATGGTATTCTCCAGTCCCAGGTAGATTGCGTCACAGATCAACGCATGCCCGATACTTACTTCATCGAGCCAGGGTATACTTTGCTTAAAGAATTGCAGATTATTCAAATCCAGGTCATGTCCCGCATTTAATCCTAATCCTAATTCCCGGGCTTTTTTAGCTGCATCAACATACGGAGCGACTGCCTCCTGCCGGCTGCCGACTGCCGATTGCTGACTGCCTCCTGCCGACTGCCTGGCATAGCCTTCCGTATACAATTCAATCCGATCCGTCCCCGTCTCCGCAGCTCCCGCCACCATCTCCACCACCGGATCTACAAAGATGCTGACACGAATGCCGGCTTTTTTGAAAACGGAAATAATATCCCGGAGATAGTCTTTGTTTTTGATGGTATCCCAGCCATGATCACTGGTCAGCTGACCCAGGGCATCGGGCACCAGGGTTACCTGGTCGGGTTTGGTTTCCAATACCAGGTCTACAAATTTCTGTTCGGTACAGTTGCCTTCAATATTGAATTCGGTCGTGATGATTTTTTTGATCTGCCGGACATCCTCATAGCGGATATGCCGTTCATCCGGCCGGGGGTGTACGGTTACCCCATCGGCACCGAATAACTGTACATCCACGGCTGCTTTTAACAGATCAGGATTATTACCCCCTCTTGAATTACGGAGGGTAGCCAGCTTATTGATGTTTACCGAAAGTTTCGTCATGCCACAAAAGTACAAAAAGCATCAGAGTTCTTTCCAGGTATGATCTGCCAGTAATTGAACCGTGGCTACAAACTTTTTAAAAGGACCGGTACCTCCCCATTCTTTCGGGGAAACCAGGGAAAGCATAAACGAGTCATCGTTTTTTTCGTAGAGATAATAGGTCTGCCCGATATTGGGTTTGAAAGAAAGCCGGGCATTATAGATCATCATAGATAATTCCTTCCGTTGCTGGATTTCATGGGCCTGCAGGGCCAGCAGTTCAATTTGCTTCCGGATCTGGTCCAGTTGCATATTGGTCTGCTCTTCCATCGCCGTCAGGGCCTTGTGTTTAATCACCCCTTCTTCGGTTGGTTTGATCACGGCGCCGGATACGGAAGATGAATAAGGGAGTACACTCATCTGTTTGTGATAGTACTCCATATTGGTATAAGAAGTTCCATCGGGCCGGCGGCTTTGCTGGGTCACCCGTAAGTAACCATTGGGCATGATTTCATGTACCACGTGCAGGGCAATTTCCCCCTTTTTATAAAAATGGACTTCAAACGTGATCCCATCAGGTATCAGGGCCTGTACTTTTTCAGCCAGTTCCGGATTTTCAAAAGGGTTAAGTTCGCCATCTGCATTGATCCGGAAGCCGGATGAAAAGGCTTTATTTTCCAGGGTAACCCAGTTATGGGAAATTTGCAATTCCTTTTTGTCCGCCACGGCTTCAATTTTATAAATACCGCTCTTGGGGCGTTCGCCATACTCGTACACCCCTTTTTCAGGGAATAACTGCCAGGAAGCGAGAAAATTATAGGCCTGTACCATAGTGCTGCATATTACAAATTTCTGCCTTAAAAGTTGGGTCAGTCTCTTTTTTATTTACCAATGATTAAATTTGAAGAGTGAGAAATTATTTTGGCACTTATACCGCTTCCCGTCAGGCTGATCCGATAACGGCCAGTGTCCTTGTCTTTGATCAGTCAATCAGTATTGGGTACCGGGATGAATCCGGTACCAATCATACCGCCCGTTGGGAAATGAGTCAGCTGACTGCACAGTTTGAAGCTTCTTCCGGCTCTTCCCTTCTGCGTAATACCAGCAGCGGGGAGGAACTTCGGATTACCGGACCAGAAGCGGCGACCCTGGTCAAAGAAATGCAGGAGGAAATCGCCAAGCCCTGGTACCGGAAAAAATCAGCCAGTCACAAAGGCAGGGTATTCCTGTTTTTTGCGGGACTGATGCTGGTTTTAGCCCTGCTCTATTTCCTTTTTGTTCCCATGTTATCCGAAAAAGTGGCGGATACAGTGGAACCTGAAACGGAAAGACAATTGGGGGATGCGGTCTGGGAATCCATGGCCCAAAGCATGACGGAGGATACGTCGGCTTCCCGGCTTTTAAATGATTTTTTTTCCACGATGAACATTGAATCATCCTATCGGATCCGGATCTCCGTGGTAAAAGATAATGTGGTCAATGCTTTTGCATTACCAGGTGGCCGGATCGTGGTGTATTCTGCATTGCTGGACAGAATGCAGTCATACCCGGAACTGGCGGCTTTACTGAGTCATGAATTTACGCATGTCAATAACCGGCATGCCACAAAATCAATTTTCCGCCGGCTGGGATCAAAAGTTTTTATAAGTCTTCTCTTCGGGAAAATGGGGTCCGTTACATCCGTGCTGGTAAATCACGCCGATGATCTCAAATCCCTGACCTACTCCCGTAAACTGGAGAAGGAAGCCGACCTGGAAGGCTTGTCCATTCTTACGAACCGTAACATTGATCCGAAGGGATTTACCGACCTGTTCCGGCACCTGAAAGCAGCAACCTCCGGATCAGCCCTCCCGGAATTTCTGGCCAGTCATCCGGATATAGACAATCGCCTGGCTTATATTAAGGAAATGTCAAAGCAGGCCAGGGTGGAACCGCATGCGGATTTAACCGCTATATTTGAACAATTAAAAAAACCATAATCATGCTGATAACCACAACAAATGTAGTAGAAGGAAGACCCGTACAGGAATACCTGGGAGTGATCAATGCGCAAAGTATTATCGGGGCCAATATCTTCAAGGATATTTTTGCCGGTCTGCGGGATGTATTTGGCGGACGTAGCAAAACGTATGAAAGAGTGCTCGAACAGGCCAAGGAAGACGCCCTGCGTGAATTAGCGGAGAAAGCACAGGCCCTGGGTGCCAATGGGGTTATTGGTGTTGACCTGGATTTCGAAACCATCGGCAGTGGTGGAAGTATGCTGATGGTAATTGCCACCGGCACCGCGGTAAGAATATAATATACCTTTTAAATACTGAACTCTATGAGGCGTTTACTTTTTGTAACCGGACTTTGCTCCCTGTTTTTTTTTAATGCCGTAGCACAGCCGGCCTCCACCCCGGCACCTGCTGCTGATGTGCTTGCTGCCGCATTGAAAACCGCGGGACAGCAAAAGAAAAATGTGTTACTGATGTTTCATGCCTCCTGGTGCGGTTGGTGCCACCGGATGGATACCAGTCTCAATGATCCGAAGGTGAAGCCTTTCTTTGATAAGAGTTATGTAATCACACACCTCGTAGTTCATGAATCAGACGCAAAAAAGAACCTCGAAAATCCCGGGGCAGAAGAAATGAAGGAAAAATATCATGGCAAGGGACAAGGTATCCCTTTCTGGCTGGTATTTGATCCGCAGGGAAACCTGATCGCGGATTCAAGAATCAGGGCCGAAGGGCAGGGGCCGGAAGAAGGGGAGAATTGCGGATGTCCGGCATTGGAAAAAGAAGTCAGCTATTTCATTAGTGTGTTGAAAAAATCATCCTCCATTTCTGATGAGGCTTTGGAAATTATCCGAAAAAGATTCCGGGAAAATGATCATTAAGTTTTACCGGATCAGGGTGGTCGTTCCTTTCTGGAAATAGGCATTCCCATTATAATCCACTGCTTTGACGGTCCAGACATAAGTGCCCGTCATCTGTAACTGTCCGTTGATCCGTCCATCCCATCCCGCACCGTTACGTTGGGTACTGAAAACGAGCTGTCCCCAGCGGTTATAAATATTGAAATACTCAATACTTCTCATGCCTGCAGCAATCGGATAGAGCAGATCATTCCGGCCATCATTGTTAGGCGTAAAACCCGAAGGCACAAAAACAGAAGGCCCGGTTTTAAAGACTTTAATCGTCACTACCGCAGAATCTTTACAACCTGCGGCACTGGTGGCCACCACTTTATAACGGAATGCCGGTGTTTCATCCGTAAAACTGGCGACCGGGTCCGCAATTACCGCAGAAGTTAAATTATCTGGAGGAGACCAAAGATAGCTGGCCGCTCCGGAAGCATTCAGTTGTAAAGGCTGGCCCAGCACTACCGCGGTATCTGCGGTTACGAGCAATTGGATCGGCGGTTCCACATTAATCCGTACCGTATCACTAACCGGCTTGGGGCATCCGCGGTTATCCGTTGCTGTTAGAACATAATCTGTTGTCTGCACCGGAGAAGCTACAGGGTTGAGCAGGGAGGGGTTGGACAAGCGGGTGGCCGGGGACCAGTCCCAACGGTTACCATCGGTGATGCCATTCAACAGGGTGCTTCCGTTGAAACAAATACTGATATCCGCTCCTGCATTCACCACCGGGTAGGGGATGGGGTTGACTACAATATTGTCAATGGCCACACAGCTCCCGATCCTGGCCGTTACCTGGTAGACTGTATTGGAATTGGTAAATACCAACGGATTTTTTGCCAGGGGATCAAGGATCTGACCGGCAGGGGTCCATTGGAATTGTAAACCGTCAGATTGTATCCGCAGTTGGATCGTATCCCCGCGGCAAACTGTGGTATCATTCATGAGTTGCAGACTTACAAAGTTAACCACGCGGACCAGTAGCGAATCCCGGTTAATACATCCGCCTTCATTCAAGGTAACATAATAGCGGGTGGTACTGACTGGTGAAACGGTGGGAGTGGCGGTACCTGCATTAATCATACCTGCAACGGGTGTCCAGCTAAAAACACCTTGCCCGGTTGCTTGTAAAATCAATGGATCATTGGCACAGATCAGGGTATCCCTGAATGCCAGCGTGATTGGCGGCTTATCAATGATACTAATCGTTTTATATACTGTATCCCGGCAACCCCTGGTGTCTGTTACAATCAGACTCACCTGTTTGGGGCCCATTTGTGGATAGGTATAATCGGGATTCCGGATCGTGGATACATCCATGAACCCGGTAGTTTCCCCGAAGTCCCACTGCCAGGAGTCCGGTGTGCCATAAACAGAACTGCTCTGATCTGTAAAAAAAGTCGGGTTACCATAACAGATACCAACTGAATTGAAATCTGGCCGGAAACCGGGGAATACCCGGATACTGGCGGTGGTGGAATCAGAGCAGGGTTGATGGCGGTTGATAACGAGTTTGACTTTATACACACCAATGACCGGAAACGTATAGGTTACTTCCGGGGTGGCACTGGAGTAGACGAGGTTATTGGCAGCATCAAAAAAATCCCAATTGGTACTGATAATCAACGGGCTGCTAGATTGATTAGCCAGCGTAATGGTTTGCGTGTTTTTGCAAAGCAGGTATTCCGGTTGCAGTGAAGCAGCAGCCACATCACAATCGGCTACATTGATTTGTATATCTTTTCGTTGGGTGGCAATGACTCTTCCCCCACGGATTTCCTGCACACATACGGTGACCACATAGATGCCCACATCCGGTGCAATACCGGTCAGTAAACCCGTATTCGGATTAATCTGAACTGATCCGCCAAATGGCTGGGTAGGACTGAAGGAAGGGGTATTGTATGGAACCTGCGGAAAAGGAGGAGCATCCGGCGGGGTTACATTACCACCACCTCCGCTGCTACTGGTACTGGCATAGGCAGAACAAAAAGTATATCTCAGCTGATCACCGTCCTGGTCAAATGCGGCAAAACTGTAACTGAAATTATTATTGGCACAGACAATAACCAGGTCAGAGCCGGAGAAAATTGCACTGTTGTTGTTGGGGTCCAGGGCATTGCCTGATGAACCGGGTATTTCAGCGGTATATAAAGCACCGATATTGCTGTAACCGGACTGCAGGTTATTGATACCATTGATGCGGAAATTAACCTGGCTGGCCAATACATACCCGGATATGGATGCCGGAAGGGTAACACTGAAATTATAATAGGCCACATCGTAACATACGACCGGCGGATTGGTGATACAGGGATCGGGGGTGGAGATACTGATATTATCCTCCGCACTCAGTGTGACACTTATATCCATGACCCGAAGGCCGTTGGTTTTATCAAATATGGACACGATCGCCGGGTTTGGAAACTGGCGGCCACTGTTGCAGCGCTGATAAAGCTTCAGGGTGAAATTGTATCGGTGCAGCCCCAGGTTTACTCCTCCATAGGTATAATACATTTCCCCGCCGGTGATATGGCTGGCTTTCGCCAGTAAAGGCAAAAGAATAGTCAGCAGTAGTATGAAACTCAGCTTTCTCATGAGGTGAATCCGTCCGGAAGGGAAGTGTTGGTCTTTCCTTTAAAGTTAGTACAAAACGGGGTTCTGTGCCTGCCGGTTGCCCCGGTTGGGGCTGTTTTTCCCCGGTGAATTAACAAAACCCACTGGTACTCATAAAGAAAAAAAGCTATTTTTAAGGACAATTTGTTACTATGAAATATGGATGGCTGCTGGGATTATTGTTTCCGCTTTTTACAGGGGCACAGGATTGCAAACTGAGCAGAGAAACCGATCCGTTTACCAAGGAAACGAAATTGTCCACCGGTTTTATGTTTTTCAGCGGGGCATCGCTGACTATTGATGCGGACAGCAAGGAAGTGGACCTGTTGTTTTCCCTGGAGGGGGCGAACCGTTGCCTGGATAATAACTCCACCGCGGTAGTGCATTTTGAAGGCACGAAAGTAAAGATGAACTTACGGAATGCAGGTACGATGAATTGTGAAGGGCTTTTCCATTTTATTTATAAAAACGCGGTCAATACCACCACCCAGTTGCAAAAACTGACTACACAGAAAATCAGTCAGATCGTTTTTACCGACGCCAATAAAAAAGAGACAACCGTTATTCTTACCGGGAAAGACCAGGAATTGCTGATTTCCCTGGGCACCTGCCTGGTAACAGAAGCAAAAACCCTGATCCGGTAATTTTTATACTACAACCACCGGGAAAAACACTTAGTCCAAAAGAATAAAACAGTTAAACCGCGGAATATCTCTACGGAGAATACCGGAATACTATGAAACAAGATTTACTTTTATAGGGAGAAATAAACGAAGGGTTTATTTCAGATTCGCTTCCTTTGAAAACAAAGATCACCCGGAAAACGCAACCCTATGGATGGACAAGTAACTGCTACGGGCAACAGCTTCGCCCCCGTATCCCTGAACCAACTGATCAAATCACTGGTGGAAAATTCACAGCAAATGGCTGTTCAGCATCACACCCGGATTGTGAATGAGGTAGACCGGCACCTGTGGTTGGGCGAAGGAGCTTCACAACTTTGTAAAGTACTGGAAGAACTTCTGGATGCGGTGATCCTCAATTCAAAAGAAGGAGATATTCATATTTCAGCTGACCGGTTTAAAGACATGGTGTTGCTGCATATTGAAGAACGCAATAATTATAACGGCTATGCACTTTCCTTCAGTGTAGGCTCCCTGGAACCGGATGCCGCCCGGATTGGAGGACATATCAGTATGGAAGGTGAACGGAAAAAAGAAGCCACTATCCAGTTTAGTTTTCCCGGACAGTTTGCCGCATAAAATTGAAAAGCCCCATGTAGGGGCTTTTCCGTTGGTTCCATCACAGGTTTAATTATTTACAATCATTATAGCGGCTGATTATTTTTTCCAGATCAGTAAACTGTAGCTGACCGGCTTTGGCACTGTCCTGCAGGGATGGACAATCACCAAAGAGTGAAACACCAACCGTATTCAGGTTGTCTTTGTTAACGAGGCTGATACCGGATTGGCCGGTGGTTCTGATAAACAAGTCATTGATCCGTCCTTCTGTACCTGAGCTGATACCGGCGGCTTCACTTCCATTGTAAATCACTTTGCCGGTAGCATCGGATGCTTTCTGCAGCAGGCTGGCTTTAGCCCCCGTAGCGAGCACTTTAAAAAAATCATTGGCATAGCTGATGTAGGAAACACCCCCCACATTTACTTCATTAACCGCATTGCCGCCATAGGTGATTTTCTTTCCATTGGCGGGCTGAAATACAAAGGAGGCTTTGCCTTTAAAACTTTCTTTAATAAAACCTTCCTGACGGCTGCCATCAGCCGTGATGATGTACCCGGCGGTAAAGCCGGCCGGTGCCTGGGCCAGCAGCCCGGTAAGCGGGGTGAGTAAAAAGAGGAGGGCGGTGAGGGCGAATAACTGTTTCATACTTTCTTTTTTTATGATGAATGGTTGATTACTTACTAATAAGTAAGTCATAGGGACAAAAAATTTTAACCGGTCAGCTGTTTCACCAGGCTGTTACAAATGGCCGTATAGTCTTTCTGGCTGGTTATCCTGGCCAGCTGCACACCGGCCGCCAGGTTGGTCATAATCAGGATGGCTCTCACCCGGGCGCTTTCATTAAATTGGAAGGCCCCTTTTTTCTTTCCCTCTTTCAGCACTTTTTCCACGAGTCCCAGTACCAGTTCCACCAGTTCCATCAGTTTCGCCTTGGCCGATTCCGGAAGGGTGTGGTAATCCGAACCTACCGAACCGATCAGGCAAATCTTTCCGTGCTCACAAAGGGCCGTAT
>ENA-UOWO01003140-UOWO01003140.1-activated-sludge-metagenome-genome-assembly--contig:-NODE-3140-length-19538-cov-9.095417_pt1 | contig 19538 bp, 15 predicted proteins | sample MGYA00238148_ERZ761564 | MGnify/ENA primary metagenome ERZ761564 (study PRJEB28885, sample SAMN05720194) | activated sludge metagenome | isolation source: Anaerobic digester | place: USA... | reverse complement strand
CGGTGTCCATCGGGTAGATGGAGCTGTAGACGACCGGCTTGACCTCGCGGAAGCCCGGCAGCGGCTCGGCGACCGGGTCCGCGGCGCCGGTCACCGTGTCTCCGACGCGCACGTCGGAGACCGTCTTGATGCCGGCGATGAAGTAGCCGACGTCGCCGGCGACGAGGCCGTCGGTCTTGACGAGGCCCATCTTGAACAGGCCGGTCTCCTCGACCTCGTACTCGGCGTCGTTGTACATGAGCCGGATCGCCATGCCGGGGACGATGGACCCGTCGAACACGCGCATATGGACGATGACGCCGCGATAGGGATCGTAGTGGCTGTCGAAGATCAGGGCGCGCAGGGGGGCGTCCTTGGAGCCGCTCGGCGCGGGCACCCGGGCGACGATGGCCTCGAACAGCTCGTCGAGGCCGGTGCCGAGCTTGGCCGAGACGCAGAGCGCCTCGTCACCGTCCAGGCCGAGGTCGTGGTCTATCTGGCGGCGCGCCTCGGGCACGTCGGCGGCCGGCATGTCTATCTTGTTGATGACCGGCAGGATCTCGAGGTCGTGCTCGACGGCCATGTACATGTTCGACAGGGTCTGGGCCTCGACGCCCTGGGTGGCATCGACGAGGAGTATGGCGCCCTCGCAGGAGCTTATGGCGCGCGACACCTCGTACGAGAAGTCGACGTGCCCCGGGGTGTCGACGAGGTTGAGGGTGTACTCGAGCCCGTCCCTGGCGACGTACGACAGGGTGACGGCCTGGCTCTTGATGGTGATGCCCCGCTCTCGCTCGATGTCCATGTTGTCGAGCATCTGCTGCTGCATCTTGCGCTGGTCGACGAGCTTGGCCCGCTCGATGAAGCGGTCGGCCAGGGTCGACTTGCCGTGGTCGATATGGGCTATGATGCAGAAATTGCGGGTTCGGGCGATGTCGTGCATAGCGCGAATGTATACCGAATCGGGCCAGTTATTCAATCGATTTGCCAAATGGCGGCTCCGGGCGTACTATGGTTCCCAGGAGGACGAAGCCATGTTAGAAACGCTCAGCTATATCGCCGTCGACGGGCCGAGGAAGGTGCCGGTCATCACCGTGTACGCGCTGTCGACCTGCGGCTTCTGCAAGCGCGCCATGACCTTCCTGCAGACGAACGGCTTCGCGTACCGCTACATCCACATGGACGCCATCCCGATCGAGGTCAAGAACGAGGCGAAGCGGGCGCTCAAGGACATCTACAAGGCGGACGTGGCCTTCCCCTTCGCGACGGTCGGCGCTAAGGACTACCTTGTCGGGTTTATCGAGGCCGACTGGAAGCGGACTCTGGGAGTCTAGCTGTGGCCGCTAAGAGCATCGACGATACGAAGCGCTTCGCGACGATGGTCGCGGCCAAGCAGGGCTGGGAGCTCAACCCTGACGCCGACTTCGTAGGTAGCCTGATCGAGGGCCTGACGGTCAACTGGAACCGTTACGGCTACTTCCTATGCCCGTGCCGGGACTCCGACGGTTCGCGCGAAGCCGACGCCTCGGTCATCTGCCCCTGCGCCTACGCGCGCGACGACGTGGCCGAGCGCGGCCACTGCTTCTGCGCGCTGTACCTTCGCGCAGGCTACGCCGCAGCCGGAGGCGTCCCGGGTGGTATTCCCGACCGACGCTTCTCCTGAGCCGGGACAGGCGGACGTCCGCGCTTGCCGCGCCCGTCCGCGCCGATGTATCATGGCCCGATGCACTATCTGGACTGGGCGGCCACCGCCCCTCCCTACCGAGACATACTCGAAGCCGCGGTCGGCGTAGCGACCGAACGCTACGGCAACCCTTCGAGCCGGCACGGCGCCGGACGGGACGCCAGAGCCCTGCTCGAGTCGGCCAGGGAACGCCTGGGGGCGGCTATAGGTGCGGCGCCTTCGAGCGTCGTGTTCACCTCGGGCGGTAGCGAGGCCGACGCCATAGCGCTCCTATCGACGCTCGTCGGCAAGGGCGAGCGCTCCGTGGTGATCTCCGAACTCGAGCATCCGGCGGTCTACGAGCAGGCGCGCGCCCTCGAGAGCCTCGGCGTCAGGGTGGTACGCGTGCGGCCCGAGCGCGACGGCGTCGTGAGCCCCGGGCGGGTGGCCGAGGCTCTGCGGCCCGATACGGCCGTCGTGGCGGTGATGGCCGTGAGCAACGAGACCGGCGCTATCCAGCCGATCGGGCGCATCGTCGAGGCTGTCCGTTCGGCCGCCGGCCCGAGGCGGCCCTTCGTCCATTGCGACGCGGTGCAAGCCCTCGGCACCATCGGCTTCGACGCTCGCGCGCTCGGAGTCGACGGGGCGGCCTTCAGCGCTCACAAGCTCGGCGGCCCGCGCGGCGTCGGAGCGCTGTACCTGAGCCGGCCTATCAGTCCGCTGGTCCTCGGGGGCGGCCAGGAAGGCGGCATGAGGCCCGGTACGCATAATACCGCCGGCGCCTGGGCCTTCGCCGAGGCGGCCGCCCGCGCCGCCGCGTCCGTCGAGGCGCGCATGGAACGAGCCCGCGCCCTCGAGCGGCGCCTGTTCGACGGCCTACGCGCCATACCGGGCGCGACGCCGCTACCCGAGGGGCGGCTGCCCGGCGATGAGCGCTACAGCCCCTACATAGCCTGCCTCTCGTTCCCCGGTCTAGCCGGCGAGACGATGACGCGCCTCCTCGACGAGGCCGGCGTCGCCATATCGACCGGCTCGGCCTGTTCGTCGTCCAAGAAGGAGCGCAGGAGCCTCGACGCGATGGGCGTCGACCGGGAGCTGTCCTTCTCGTCGATACGCGTGTCGTCCGGCAGGGATACAAGCGAAGCCGACATAGACGCCTTCCTGGAGGCCGCCTCGTCGGCCTATATCCGCTTCCGCGTCTAAGAGCGCGCGAGCCTGAAGTTATCGACCATAGGAGTATCGAAGCGATGGACGCGCTATACCTGATCAAGATAGGCGAGATACGGCTCAAGGAAGGCAACCGTACTGAATTCGAGCAGCGGCTCAAGCACGACCTCAAGCGACGCTTGTCGTCAATACATAGCGAGGTGCGGCACCGCGACGGGCGCTACTACCTGACCGTGGCCGAGGAGCACGCCGGCCTCGCTGAATTCGTCTTGGCGCGGACGCCCGGCGTCAACGGCTGGGCTCGGGCGGTCATGACGAGTAAGGATATTGACGCAGTCCGGGCCGCCGTCCTCGAGGCGGCGGCCGCCGTCGTCGCGCGCGGCGCCGCTACCTTCAAGGTCGAGGCGAGGCGCTCTGACAAGAGCTTCCCGCTCAGCTCCTATGAGATAGCGAGCGGGCTTGGCGCGGACATCCTCGAACGCTTCCCGTCGCTACGGGTCGACGTGCGAGCTCCCGAGGCGACCCTGTACGTGGAGATACGTGAGAAGGCGTACGTCTACACGGACGGCTATCCAGGCGTCCGAGGCCTGCCGATCGGGTCCGGCGGCCGGGGCCTGCTGCTGCTGTCTGGCGGCATCGACTCGCCAGTCGCCGGATACCGGATGCTGTGCCGAGGACTCTCGCTCGAGTCGCTCTACTTCCACGCCTACCCTTACACCTCCCGCGAGGCGTGGGAGAAGGTGCGCGACCTGGCGGCCACGCTTGCCTCCTTCTCGGGCGGTATGACGCTACACACCGCGTCATTCACCGACGTGCAGCTACGCATCAAGAAGGACGCGCCCGCGGAGAAGACCACGCTGTACCTCCGCGCGTGCATGATGATCGCCGCTGACATGGTGGCGAAGGCCAGGGGCCTCAACGCCATCGTCTCGGGAGAGAGCCTGGGGCAGGTGGCGAGCCAGACGGCCGAGAATATGCGCTTTACCGGCTCGTTTACCGATCACGCGATACTCAGACCCCTCGTCGGCACTGACAAGGAGGACACGATACGGACGGCCAGGGCTATAGGCAGCTACGAGCTATCCATCCTGCCCTACGAGGACTGTTGCGTGCTGTTCTCGCCGAAACATCCCATCCTCAAGGCTGATTTCGCCGCCGAGCGCGAGGCCTTCGAGGCACTCGGCCTGCGTGAAGCGGTGGCCGAGTCGGTAGCTACGATGGAGACGCTTGAAGTTCCGTTCAGCCCTGAGCTTCCACGGGCAGGAGCAGCTCGCTGATGAGGCGCTCGAACTCCTTCTCCGGGATAGCGCCCATCGACACGCGGGGCTGGCCCACCGTCGGGACGAACAGGATGGTCGGGATGCTCTGGATACCGAACATCGACGCCAGCTCCTGCTCGGCCTCCGTGTCGACCTTGTAGATCACAAGCTTGCCCTCGTACTTGCCGGATAGCTTCTCGAGTAGCGGCGCGACCATCTTGCAGGGGCCGCACCAGTCGGCATAAAAGTCTATGATAGCCGGTAGCTCCCCACGATACTTCCATTCCTTCTCGTTCTCGTAGTCGAAGACGCGTTCCTTAAACATCGCCAGGGTCAGGTGCTCGGTCATGGTCCCTCCTTCTTGATGCCTGCTTAATATATAGTTTTTCATATATTTCGTCTATATCTCTAAAAAGAAAGCCGCCCATTACAGGCGGCTTGGCCGTGACCGAGTCTATTAGAACCAGAAACGGAGGCCGAAGGCGCTCTGGAAACCCCAGTTCGGGAAGGAGATGCTGTCGCCAATACCGACGGCGAGGGTCGGGGCGATCTCGAGGAACAGTTCGAGGTTCTTGATCGGGAAGACGTTCAGGCCCACCGGGAAACGGCCACCGAGCAGGAAGTCGTGGTTGCCGAAGCCGAGGTAGAAGCCCGGCCCGAGGTAGTAGTTGATGAACGAGAAGAGATTGGCGTTCGCGACCCACCAGTCGCCAGTCAACCCGAAGGCGAAGTTCGTCTCGCTGATGTTGAAGCCGAGCCCCATCAAGAACGGTATCTGGGACACCTTGAGCGACAGCATCACGTTGGAGCCCGGGAGCCCGCCGCCGAACGGCAGTCCGAAAGCCGCGCCGACGCCGGTGGCGAAGGTCATCGGCACCGCCACCGCGATCAGCAACACGAGCGCGATGACGGTTACTTTCAGCTTCATAGATCCTCCTTGAATATATGATGGATAATCGTACCGTAGCGATAACGCTATTTCAAGGCGGATCGAAGGGCCGCGGCCGGCCGTCGGGAAAAGCCGTCGATTGACACGGGCGCGGATTTCCTGCTAAGGTACCGTCGCTCCGACGAGCACGTCCCCTTCGTCTAGTGGTTAGGACACCGGGTTTTCATCCCGGCAACGGGAGTTCAATTCTCCCAGGGGATGTACGGCCGCCCGCTATCGCGGGCGGTTTTTACATCTTCAGCTTCTTGAGCACCATACGCTTCAGCTTCTTCAGCGACTCGTTCTCCGGCTCCAGCTCCAGCGCCGCGTCGCAGTCTGCCAGGGCCTTCGGGTAGTCCTCGACGTGGTAGTAGGCCTGGGCCCGCCTATAGGTCGAGTAGAAATGGTACGGGTGTATCGCGACCGCGTCGTTGAAATCGTCGATGGCCGCCGAGTAGTTCTGCTTGACGCTGTGGACGACGCCCCGGTAGTAGGCCGCCTTATAGCACTTGCCGTCGAGCTCGAGGGTGGCGGTGAAGTCCTCGAGGGCCTCGTCGTAGCGGCTCTCGGCGAAGAAGGCCATGCCCCGGTGCTTGTAGATCAGGGCGCGTATCTCCGGCTTGGGGTTCAGCGCCAGTATATGCGAGTAGATGTCGATGGCGCGTATGTAGTCGGCCCGGTTATGCGCGCTGAGCGCCTCGAGCAGGAGGTCGTCGAGCGATTTCCATGGGCCGAGCCAGGACGGCTGCTTGGGCTCCTCGGAGGCGCTCCTCGGCGTCTCCTTGAAGTTCGTATACATGTCCTTGTCTATGGCGTCCTCGATCTTCTTGAAGAACGCCACGCGGCGCTTGGCCAGCTCATTGGTCAGCTGGTGCTGATAGTCGCGTATCTCCTGGAACAGCATGTCCGACAGGGTCAGGTTGGCGTTGAGCGCGGCCAGCTTGCGCTTCATCGGATCGTCGAACGGCGTGAACTCGGCCTTGTAGACCAGCTCGTGCTCGACCTCGGCCCAGGCGTCCTGGAGTATCGTGCGGATCTGCACCTCGCAGACCGACGGGTCGATGAACGTATTGCCTGCGAGCACGTCCTCGGGTATCTCGAGCAGCAGGTGGGTCGACTCGTAGCCGAATTCCTTGAAGGACCGCTCCGAGCCCTTGCGCTCGACCTCGCGCACGACGAAGCGCTCCGATAGCGCCTTCTCTACGCGCTCGAGGTCGCCGATGAACGGGCAGATGATGCGGACGGCTATCAGGTCCGTTATCGGAAGCGGGGGCGCGCCGTTCGTTACGGCGTCGCGCGTGAACTTGATCTTCTTGGCGAAGTAGCTCTGGAACGACTTGACCCTGTGCTTGTAGGCGGGGAACAAGCCTACGGCGTCGAGGGCGCCCTGTATCCTGGCGACCATCTCGTTCAGGATAGCGCCGATATCCTTCGCGTTGGACTTATACGCTCGCTCGAGCGACGCCCGGCTCTGTATGGGTTCGGATGCATCCATCCGTCAATGATACGACGATATGGCTGGACGGGCAAGCGAGTAAAAAATAGCCACCCGCTGTCGCGGGTGGCCGTATATGCTTGCGCGCGCTGAGGTTATTCGCTGGTGCCCGAACCGGTGAACTCGGTCTTCGTCTCCTGCTTCATGCGCTCGAGATAGCGCATGACCTGGGAGGCGCCGAAGCGCTGGCTCTCGAGCCGCTTGCGATCGTCTTCCTTCTGGCCGATGATGCCCCAGATGGCCTCGTCGTCGATGTCGCGGACGGGCTCGAGGACGGCCTTGTCGTACAGGATCTTTACGTCCTTGACGTAGGCGATGAAGTCGCCGCCGATCGCGGCCGCGTCCCTGGAGATCAGGAAGCCGGCGAACTTGACGAACGGGGTCGAGCGCGGATAGAGCGGGTCGATCCTGAGCTCGCGGTTGCGTACGTCGGTGATGTACTGGGGATTGTCCCAGCGCAGCTCGCGCCAGCCGTCGAAGTTCAGGTAGCCCATGAACATGACGTGCTCGACGCCGTCGTTATCCTTGAGGATGACCGACAGGCCGTGCGGGAAATTCAGGCCCTTCACGTTGACGGCGATCGACTTGATCACGCCGACGTTCTTGACGATGCCGAGGGCGGTGGTGATCTTGGTCTCGGCGTCGTAGCTGCCCTCGAAGCGGGTCAGCGCGGCGTTCTTGGGATCGGCGCCCTGGGCGTCGGTCTTCTCGGTGATCTTGCCCGAATCGTCGATATCGGCCTTAGGCTCGAAAGCCGGGACGTCGAACGGGGGCTGGATCCTGGCCCAGGAGTTGAAGGGCTCGAGCGGGAAGTTGACGCGGATGCCGAGGGCGGTGGCGCCGGCGTACAGCTTGGCGTCCTGGGCGATCTTGGCCTCGCGGGTATACGTGAGCGCCTGGCGCATGCCGGTCCTGGAGGACGAGGCGAGTATCACGTCCCAGTTCTCTATGGCCAGGGAGATGGCCATCTGCTTCTTCTGCTCCTCGGTGTAGCTCGCGCCGGCGACCGTGGAGAAATCCATCATGGTAGCGCGGTTCTGCGTCAGCTTACCGGCCTGGACGGGATCCTCGATTATATCCGCTCCGAGGAGGGAAAAATCTATCAGGATGGCCTCATCCGCGAAAACGACCGATGCGCTCGCGACCAACAGAGCGACGACGATCAGTGCTACTGACCTTCTCATTCAAATGCTCCTTTCCATAGTGCGCGTACAGTTTTACCCAATTTGACTTGATTATAGCCAAGCCCTACCCTTTGTCAATTATTTTATGCATTTAAGGCCGTTTCGGCCTCGATTACTGACTCCCACTCGGGTTCAAGGCCCTGTACCGTCAGGCGGACATCGTAGAATCTGAAGTTCCAGCGTAGAGCCCTGTCGATATATTCCAGGGCGACACGCGGCTCGACAGGCGGCGAGGCGTAGATTCCATCGCCGGCTGGCTTGCCGAAGAAGAGGTCGGCCGATATATCGAGGTAGATAGTCCTATTCGAGACGATGGCAGACTCGACCCTGACCTGCGGAACGGCGATAGGCCTGGCCTTCGCGTCCATCGGCCCGAGCAGCAACTCCTCGACGAGCTCGGCGGCCTGTTCGGCTACGCCCTTACGAGCGCCGATATATCGTAGCTCCGAACGCGCTTCGGTCGGATCGGCTTCGCGCGCGTCGGGAAACCATAGCACCGCGGCCTGCCTGGGCGGCGACAGCGCTCCGGCTATGGCGCTTGCGCCGAGAGCCAAAGCCAGCGCCCCGAGCCAGAAATATCTCGGTTTAAGCGCCACATTCATCGCTTGGCGGGCAACCTTCACGATCCGTTCGAGAGTCGGTTTCACTGGGCGCTCGAGCCTTTCCTGTGTTCGAAATAGTCGACGAACTCGACGATGCCATTATAGATGCCGTCGCCCAGCTTACGCAAGTGACCGGGGTCGCTCAGGCGCCTGGCCTCCTCCTCATTGGTGACGAAGCCCACCTCTACGAGCACGGACGGCATCTTGGCGTTCCTGACGACGAACCATTCCTCGGCGCGTAGTCCGCGGTTGGCCGAGACCTCGCCGACGACGCCGGCCAGCCCGCCGAGTATGGTTTTGGCCAGGAATACGCTCTCGGTCGTGTACTCCTCCTCGAGCATCGCGTTGAGTATCGGTAGCACGTGCTCGTCGACGCCCTGTGCCTTCATCGGGTCGACGACCGTGCGCCGGTACTCCGGGTTGAGGTACCAGACCTCGAAGCCCGAGGCCGATTTGTTGAACGACGCGTTGGCGTGGATCGATACGTAGATGATGGCCTCGTTGATGCCGAGCTGTACGTCGTTGGCCATCTCCACGCGTTCATCCAGAGTCGGGAAGGTATCTCCGCGGCGCGTTATGATGATGCGCTTGTCCGGCCAACGCTCGACCAGCCGGTCGTAGACGTCGCGGCCGATGGCGAGAGCGACGTCCTTCTCGGCGACGCGCAGCCTGTCCTTGCCCGAGCCGAACTCGCCGATGGCGCCGGGATCCCGGCCGCCATGTCCGGGGTCGATCAGGATGGCCGCCACGCTGAAATGCGAGGCCCGCTCGGCGTCCCGCTCGGCGAACCAAGACTCGATAGCCCGGACCGCGTCGGACCGTATGCCTAGCCGTATGCCCTCGTCCTTGATGGCCGTTGCTCTGAGCGCCGTTCCCTGGCCGACGGAGAAGACCGGATAGTCGAGCTTGAAGCGTACGAGGTCCGTGCCGCGCAGGACGTGCCCGGTGCCGGTCAGGGGGTCGTAGGCTACGCTGGCCTTCCAGCGCGCGGCGACCTCCTTGATGTCGAGCCACTGCTCGCCGCCACCTTGCGCCCAGGCCGCCGAGGCCGCCATGAACGCCAATAGCAGCGCGGCGAGTGGCGAGCGGCGCATCCTCATCCTCGGTCCCCCAGGCGGGCGCGCTCGACGGCCCAGGCGCCGCCCTGGTAGCCGCCGCGTAGGAAAGCCCGCCAGAAACACGAGCCGAGCACCAAGTCACCGTCGAGCCCTATCCTGGCGCCGGTCAGCTCCGCCACGGCCTCGAGCGCCTCGGATATCGAGCGACCCTGCCAGTCCCGGGCGCTCTCGGCCTCTATGCCGCGCAGGGGCGCTATCAAGACCGATCCGCCCGTCTCGTTCAGCCTGACCATGCCGGGCAGCTTATGGAGCGACGACTCGGTCATCGCCGATACGCCGCCGAAGGCCAGGGGTGGCCAGACGGAGCCGTCGGGGCCGAGGAGCGAGCCATTCCCTCGCAGGAAGTCGGCGGTGGCCGCGTCATCGGGCTCGAGCCGTATCAGGATGGACCTGGCGGCCGCCTCGGCGTAAGCGTCGGCCTCGGCGACTGAGCCGCCGACCGCTATGACGTTGCCGCATTTCTGAACATTATTGGACGGGAAAACCACGCGGTCGCCTGCGGAGGCCCTCGGGAAGACATGCCTGACGCCGGGCATCGCCTCGGCTGCGGCCAGGCCCCTGATCTCGGCAACGCGGCCAGGTATCGATATCCAGGCGCGCTCCGAGCAGCTCAGGCCGAGTGGCGTCCCGGGCTCGGCCGGCACGACGCCGCAGGCGATGTCGATGGCCTCGGCCGTCGGCTCGAGTCCGCTCGAGTACGGATAGGTCCAGCCTGACATATAGCCGCCGGACAGCCTCGCGGCAATCTCGCCGACGAAAGCGCCGCGCCTCGTGTACTTCATGTCGCCCTTGGCCGCGCCGTTCCGGATACCGAGAGCCGCGACGCCCGCCTCGAAGACGGCGACCACCTCGCCCGTCACTTCCTCGCCGTAGGCCGTGGGCATCGTATGCCCCATCTCGACGAAGTACGGCTCGAAGACGACGACGCGATCGGCGACGCCGCGCAGAGAGACGATGCCGTCACGCACGATGGCATCGATACTGAACTCGGGGCCGTCGAGGTAGGCCTCGACGATGGCGCGCCCGGTGCGAGAATGCGAGACGGCGTCGGCCCAGGCGTCGCGCAACTCCGAGACGGATCGAGCCAGACGGCAGCCACGGCCGCCCATGTTATCGACCGGCTTGACGACGACCGGCCAGGAGCCGACCGCCTCGGCCAAGGCCACCGGGTCGTCCTCCGAGCCGCCGAAGGCGTAATCGGGCACCGGCACGCCGGCCGCCCGGAGCCTCGAACGCATCCTGGCCTTATCGGATGCGTCGAGGGCCGCCTCGTAGGGGATGCCGGGCAGGCCGAGCCGCTCGGCGACGTAGGCTACCGAGGCGGAGAAGTCGGTGCCGGCGGTGAAGACTCCAGCGAGGTCGGGAATTCCCTCGGCCGCGGTCGCGAGGCCTTCCTTGTCCTTGAGGTCGACGCGCAGGAACTCGTCGACCGAGCCGACATGGGTCGCGTTCGGGTCGGCGTCGGCCGCGTAGACTCTGTAGCCCTTGGCCTTGGCTATCCGGATGGCCGGCCCCTGCATGAAGCCTGCTCCCAAGATCAATATGGATCTCATGTTCGCTCCGCGGATCGCCGGGCGACCCGTTCCTCTACCCTGCCGCGATAGACGGCGTAGCACTCGAAGGTGTCGCCGAGCCCCAACAGTCTCGATACAGTCATAGCGGCCCCGTAGCGCAGCGAATCCGCCTCGGCGGGTACGCCGGGGAAGCGCTCAGGATGGTGGCCGGTGACGACGATACGTTGTACATCGAAACCGAAGCGCTTGAGAATCCCGGGCGCCGTGGACGGGCTCCAGACGGTGTAGTGGTCGTCCGGCGATCGCTCGTAGAATCGGCGGGCGTCGCGCTTGGCCGAGATCCCCTCGCCGGACGGCGTCGAGAAGGCGAACACGCCGCCTGGCCGCAGGAGCGAGGCTACCCGCCGGAGCACCCGGCCCAGCTCGTCGAAGTGCTCGATGACGTACCACATGGACAGGCAGGCGAGGTTCCGGGGATAGAGGCCGTCGGCTGCCGGGGCGGCGAAGTCGCCGACGAAGGCAGGGATCTTCCAGGTGCTCTTGACGTACTCGACGGCGTCGGGCGCCAGGTCCGAGCCGACCGCGTTCCAGCCCCTCGCCTGGGCCTCGGCCACGAAGGCGCCATAGGCGCAGCCCACGTCGAGTACGCCCTGCCCCTCGTGGCCGGCCGGTAGCATGGACTCGATCACCGCCAGACGCTTGGAACAGGCCGTACGGATGCTCGGGATATCGTCGATATAGGTGCGGCCGTACTGGGCCTTGTATTCGTCGAAGAAATAGGCCCGTTCGGCGTACGGGTTATCCCGCGGGAAGAAATGCGTCATCCTGACCAGCCCGCAGTCCGGGCAGCGCAGGTAGGTCTTGCGCTCCGAGCGATAGATCGCCTCGCCGAGGCGCCGGCCGCAGACGGGGCATTCCCCCGCGTGATGGGGCCTCAGCTCGGCGAGCTTCGCGGCCAGGTCGAGCCGCTCCGGAGGCGCCGCCGCGGCCGACGCCGCCGCGAGGCCGCCGATGTCGGAGAAAGCGGCGCTCAGGCGGCGTGGGTTCGGGCGGCCGACGCCGAGGCTCGCGAACCCGACGGCCCTGCCGAGCCGTTCGTGTTCGTCGCTCGGGTTGAGGAGCAGCACCGCGCAGCCGGCCCAGGCCGCCTCGAATGCGGTCAGGCCGAACTGCGTAACGACAAGGTCGTAGGACCGGAGCTTCTCCTTGAGATTCTGGACCGGGCCGAGGGCGGTCACGCCCTCGTACTCCGCCGCGGCTCCGGACAGGGCGCCGGAAACGACGCTGACTGCCTGGGGCGTTACCAGCCCGCTGCTCAGGGCCGCCGAGAGGAACGCGTCCGCCAATCCGGCCGGATCCTCTCCTCCGAAGCTGACGAGCACGCGGCCGGCGCGGGTCGGCGGCTCTCTGCGCGCCACGGGCAGGGCCAGGAAGCCGAGCGACGCCAGGTTGGCCGCGTCGACGCCCCGCCCTCTCGTGGCCCCGGCTATCCTCGGCAGGATGTCGACGAGGTAGTGGGCCGACCCGCGCGCCGGGCCGCCCTCGTCGATAGCGGCGACGGCCCCGATGCCTATCCATCGCTCCAGCTCGTCCTGGTTCGTACGGCGCCGGTCCAGCACGACGAGCCTGAAGCGCGCGTCGGAGCGGATGGCGCCGATGATCCTCGTGGACGCGGTCTCGCGCGGATAGGCCAGCCTGAGCTCGTCGGCGCTCCACGAGCCCGGGCCGGGCTCGTCGGCCAGGTAGACGGCTGCCTTCGGTCCCAGTGCCGCCGCCAGCGAGAAACAGCGCACCAGGTGGCCGGAACCGTTGCCTCGGCGAACCGACGGTACGAGGAGTATCTCTACCATGGCGACTACCTACCCTCTCGGCGCGAGAGAAGCCACGCTATAACGGCTTCGTCGCTCGGTTCGTTCCCTAGCTCGCGGACTATGGCGACGGCCCGCTCGTAGTCCTCGGCCGTGTCGACCGTGACCCGCGCCTCTGGCAGGCGGTACGAAGGCGGACATTCCGGCCTGATCGACTTGAAGCGCTCGGGGCGGCAGTACAGGAAGGGGCAGACGTGTTCGCGGTCGTAGGCGGAGTCGGCCTCCGCCGCCGCCTCGAGCAGGGCGCACGCGTCGACCACCTCGACGCCCATGCCGGTCGGCATGCCGACGAGCCCGACATAATCGGCGCCGTAGGCACTGGCCGCGTCCTGAGCTACGTCGGCGAGCATCGCCGACACGAAGGGATTGTCCCCGGTCGCCCGTACGACGCGACCGAGGCCGTACGCTCGCACGACCATGGCGTAGCGGCCGAGTACGTCCTCCTTGGGGCCGGCGAACACGGAGAAACCATTCTCCTGGGCGACGGGAGCCAGGGCCTCGGCGCCCGCATCGTCGGTGGCCAGCACGCGCACGTCGGCTCGAACGCCTCGCAGCCGGCGCAGGACGGCGCCGGCGAGGCTCGTGTCGCCGAGCGGGAGTAGCGCCTTGCGTGGCAGGCGGCTGGAGTCGAGCCGCATCTGCACGACGACGCCTACCTTCTGACTCCCGGACGGCGGATTAGCCGGACGAGGAGTCATGACAGGGGATCCCAGAGGTCGGCCAACCTCGTCGCGTCGGACTTGAAACGATAGGCGCAGGCCTCGACCCAAGCCTTCGCGGCCTTGAAATCGCTCAAGGCCTGCGTCGGGCTCTTCATCGAGCGGAACAGATAGCTGAGCATCCTGGTACCCGGCAGCGCGGCCGCGTCGCCACGCAGGATCGGAGCCAGGTTCTTGAGCCAGAACCGGCCGTAGTCGGCGTCCGGCGTCGTGTCCTCGGCCGGCGGCGCGCCGTCGTAGTTCAGCCGGAGCGCCTGGGCGTAGCGGATGGTCTCGCCCCAGAGCCAGGCCCGCATGCCGAAATCCAGCTTCTGCCAGTACGGGTTCCCGATGGTCCAGTCGAAGCCGCCGAGCAGCATGAATTTCTCCCTGGAGTAGATACCGCACGCATCGAAGGGGTACAGGCTCTTCTCGCCATCGGCTTTCGGCGGCAAGGGCACTATCCTGAAGGCCTTGCCAGACTGGGCGGGATGGCTGATCGACGGCACAGGCGAGCCCGAGGCGTCGTTAAGGGTCGGCACGAGGCAGGCCGCGTCAAGGTCGACGACCTTGTCGAAGAATCGGCTCGACAGCGTGCTCGTCGCGAGCCTCTGGTCGTTCCAGAGCACGAACACGAAGGGCGAGCACGATTCGCGCATGCCTATATTCACGCGGACGCCAAGGTTGGCGCCCTCGTGCAGGCAGATGAAGCGGACCTGGGGATAGCGCGACGCCAGGCCCTCGAGCTCCGGCGAGTCTCCTATCAGCTCCATCGACACGATCGACTCGAAGCCGACCCGCACGAGTTCCTGGATCATCTCCGCGCGGTAGAGCATCGGCCCGCGATTCAGGAGTAGCACCGACACGGGGAAGCCGTCCCTGCAGCCCGAGCCGCGCCCTCCGCCGAGCACGGTGTAGGTAGGCTTATAGGCGTCAAGCGTTAAAGGTATGGTATTCATCGCACCTTCCGCATGGTTCGGGCAGGTCGCCCGCTATGTGCCTGTCGTACCAGGCTCCCATCGCCTCCCAGGCCGATCCGAGGCCGTCGGAGAACGCGTTACCGGCGAACCCGGCGTAGCCGAGCCGCTTTCCGAGCGGCTCTCCGGGCACGAGGCAATGCTTGCACCAGGGCACCGATCCATCGAGCAGCACCGCCATGTCGCGCGCTAGGTGTCTGCACGGTAGCCTATCGAGCGGCGACAGGTCGGCTACGCTTCGATCGGGAAGGCAGCCGGAGAAGGGGTCGTACTTCTGCACGATGACCTTGGCCCCCCGCTGTTTCCAGCCGCGGTAGAAGGCCTCGAGTCCGGCCTCGTTCTCCTTCATGCGCACCGCCTGGACGTGGACGTTGCCGGGCGAGGCGGCGATCAAGCGCTCGGCGAAAGCCGCGGCCTCGTCCTTGCCCGCTCCGCGCAACGCCAGGTAGCCCTCGTCGTCGACCGCGTCGAGGGAGATGACCCACTGGGCACGGGAGCCGGCCTCGGCGGCCAGGGATTCAGCCTGGCCCCGCTCCCAGCCGACGCCCGAAGTCTCGACGATCAGCGTGAAGCGCGGGCGCGCCAAGACGGCCCGAGCCAGCGCCGGGAAATCCGGGTGCGCCGAGGGCTCGCCCCAGAGGGACAGATCGACGACCAGATCATCGCAGAGAGCCTCGGCGTCGGCCATCAGCCGTTCGAAGCGCTCGACCGGCATGAAGCCCTCGAGCCCCCGCGGGTCGCCGGCCATCGACGGGTACGGACAGTAGGCGCAGGCCTGGGCGCAGCCCTCGCTAACCTGAACCCAGAGGAAGGCCGGCAGGGTCCTCAGGAGCTCCGGGTGCCCGGGCAGGATCCGGATGGCGTCCTCGGCGGTCCTGCCGCCAAGCTTCCAGAGGCGCTCGGCCGCCTGCGCGTTCCGCCTGGTGTCGCAGACGGGCGAGAAGCGATAGGCGCGCATATCGCGAGGAGACAGGTGCGTCTCGATATCGTACGAGTTGATGTCGTTCTGAATCAGCGCGAACAGATCGCCCCGCTCCGGCTTGACCTCGTGGCGCGACGCCAGCTCCACGAGGTTCGGCAGGGTCTTGACCGATAGCAGCTCCGGCGAGAAGCCGGGCGGGTACCCATCGGCGAAGGTGTACTCGGCGCGGTAGCGCCCGTGCAGCTCGAGCAGGCGCCCGGTCAGCCCCGCGTCGAGGAAGGGCTCGTCGCCTCTCAGGTAGATCACGGTGTCGCAGTCAGGCTCGGCGGACGCGAAGCGGTCGGCCTCGGCGAGTACGTCGCGCATCGTCCAGGTATCGCGGACGACCGAACGCGGCCCGAGTTCCGGCAAGGGACCTGAAGCCAGCACGAGTATCCTGGAATGCCTATCGGCCCCGGGGCGCCCCGGAGCCAGGCGCTCGGCGAAGGCAACCGCCCGCTCGAGGGCGCTCGGGCCATCGGCCCAGGGGGAGGTCGCGTGCTCGCTCAAGCCTATCGCGTTGATTATCGCTAGTGTTTCCATAGTCATACTTAGTATCGGCCTCGATCCAACTCGCCGTTAGCCGCTAATACAGGCCTCGACACATACACTATATAGCAGTATAATATCCAGGCAATACAATAAGTTGTATATTTATCGATCGCATGGGGAGGACATCATGAAGATAGACAGACTGTTCACGACCGCCGGCAAGGGCCCGTACGAGGGCGTCCGATGGGAAAAACGAGTCTCCGAGATACGGAACCCCGACGGCAAGGCGGTCTTCCGGATGGACGGCGTCATCGTGCCGTCGACCTGGAGCCAGATAGCCACCGACATCATAGCCCAGAAATACTTTCGCAAGGCAGGCGTGCCCGATGACAAGGCCGAGGCTTGGCGCGCCTGGGTACCGTCGTCGCAGCAGGCCCTGGCCGGCGCCTCCCCCGTGCCCGGGTCCGAGCACGACGCGCGCCAGGTCTTCCATCGCTTGGCCTACACCTGGACGCTTTGGGCCAAGGAATCGGGCTACTTCGATTCGAAAGCCGACGAGAAGGCTTACTACGACGAGATGTGCTTCATGCTGGCCAACCAGATGGGCGCTCCGAACAGCCCGCAGTGGTTCAACACCGGCCTGCACGCCGTGTACGGCCTCGAGGGCCCGGCCCAGGGCCACTACTACGTCGACCCGAAGAGCGGCCAGGTCGTCGCCTCGACGAACGCCTACGAGCGGCCCCAGCCTCACGCCTGCTTCATCCTGGACGTGCAGGACGACCTGGTCAACGACGGCGGCATCATGGATCTCGTCGAGCGCGAGGCGAGGCTGTTCAAGTATGGCTCGGGTACCGGCTCGAACTTCTCGAAGATTCGCGGCGCGGGCGAGCCGTTGTCGGGCGGCGGCTTCTCGAGCGGGCTCCTGTCCTTCCTCAAGATAGCCGACCGCTCGGCGGCGGCTATCAAGTCCGGCGGCACGACCCGCCGCGCCGCCAAGATGGTCATCCTCGACGCCGACCATCCCGACATCGAGCAGTTCGTCGACTGGAAGGCCGGCGAGGAGTACAAGGTCGCCTGCCTCGTCGCAGGGAGCAAGGCGCTCAAGCAGTACTCGAGCGCCATGCGCGACGCCGCGGCCAGGTCCGACGTGCCCGCGTCCGACCGGCTGTCGATAGACGCCAACCCGTGGCTGCGCTCGGCCGCCAAGGAAGCCCTCGACGCCGGCGTACCGGGCTCCTACGTCTACCAGCTCCTCAGGCGCATCGCCGACGGCGACCCGGACGTCGACGGGCCGGTCTACGACGCCAGCTGGGAGGGCGAGGCCTACAACACCGTCTCCGGCCAGTCGTCGAACAACTCGGTCCGGGTCACGAACGAGTTCATGGAGGCCGTGGCCAAGGGCAAGGACTGGGCGCTGACGATGCGCCGAGGCGGCAAGACCCTGCGCACCATCAAGGCCCGCTCGCTCTGGGACCGCATAGCCAAGTCCGCGTGGCAGTGCGCCGATCCGGGGCTCCAGTTCCACACGACCATTAACGACTGGCATACCTGCCCCGCCGACGGCGAGATACGGGGCTCGAACCCCTGCTCCGAGTACATGTTCCTCGACGACACGGCCTGCAACCTGGCCTCGCTCAAGCTGACCGCCTTCTATGATGAGCGGGCCCGGTCCTTCGACGTGGATCGCTACCGCCACGCCGTCAGATTATGGACCCTGACCCTCGAGATATCCGTAGCCATGGCCCAGTTCCCCTCCAAGGAGATAGCCAGAAAGAGCTACGACTACCGCACGCTCGGCCTCGGCTACGCCAACCTCGGCACGCTCCTCATGCTGATGGGCCTGCCCTACGACTCGGCCGAGGGACGAGCGGTCGCCGCGGCTATCAGCGCCATCATGACCGGGGAGGCCTACGCCCACTCCGCCAGGATGGCCGCCGCCTTCGGGCCCTTCGCTCGGTTCGGGGCGAACGCCGACGAGATGCTGCGCGTGATGCGCAACCACCGGCGAGCCGCCTACGGCGTGGCCGCGGCCGAGTACGAGAAGCTGTCGGTGGCGCCCCAGGGCATCGACCCAGCCAAGGCGCCGGCCGCCCTCGTCGAGTCCGCCAGGGCGGCCTGGGATGAGGCCCTCGAGCTGGGCCGGTCCCACGGCTACCGCAACGCCCAGACCACGGCCATCGCGCCGACCGGCACCATCGGCCTCCTCATGGACTGCGACACCACCGGCATCGAGCCGGACTTCGCGCTGGTCAAGTTCAAGAAGCTGGCCGGCGGCGGCTACTTCAAGATAGTCAACAATTCGGTCGAGCCGGCCCTGCGCGCCTTAGGCTATTCCGAGGAGCAGATCGGCGACATCAGGTCATTCATGGTCGGCCGCGGCTCCCTCGAAGGCGCTCCCGGCGTCTCGCTCGAGGCGCTACGCGCCAAGGGCCTGCCCGAGGAAGCGCTCGCCAAGGCCGACAAGGCTCTCCGCGACGCGATGGGCCTCGACGCGGCCTTCAACCCGTTCACGCTCGGCCAGGAAGCCTACGCGGCCGTCGGCGCGACCGAAGCGCTGCGGGCCGATCCCGGCCTCGACCTCCTGGCCTTCCTCGGCTTCGCGCAGGCCGAGATAGCCCAGGCCGAGGCCTGGGCCTGCGGCTCGATGGGCATCGAGGGCGCGCCCCACGTCAAGAAGTCCCACTACGCCGTCTTCGATACCGCGACCCCGTCCGGCCGCGAGGCGACGAGGTCCATAGCCTGGGAAGCCCATATAGCGATGATGGCCGCCACCCAGCCCTTCGTCTCGGGCGCCATCTCCAAGACCATCAACATGCCCGACTCGGCCAGCTTCGACGACGTGAAGGGCGCCTACATGACGGCCTGGAAGAGCATGCTCAAGAGCATCGCGCTCTACCGCGACGGCTCAAAGCTGTCCCAGCCCCTTTCGGCTATCGCGGCTAGCTCGAATCCGCTCGCCGAGCGGCTCGTCGCCCTGCAGTCCGAACCGGCCGAGCCCGTCGCCGCACCGAGCGCCGGCGACCAGGCGGCCGCCGAGGCGCCGAGCTTCGTCAGCGCCAGGCATTCCCTGCCGAACCGGCGCGACGGCTACACCCAGAAGGCCAAGATAGGCGGCCACTCGGTGTTCGTACGCACCGGCGAATACGACGACGGCCGCCTGGGCGAGATCTTCCTCGACATGCACAAGGAGGGAGCCGCCTTCAGGAGCCTCCTCAACTCGTTCGCCATCGCCGTCTCGCTCGGCCTCCAGTACGGCGTGCCGCTCGATGAGTACGTCGACGCGTTCACCTTCAGCCGCTTCGAGCCGAACGGCATGGTCCAGGGCCACGAGTACATCAAGATGGCCACGAGCGTGCTCGACTACGTGTTCCGAGACCTGGCTATCAGCTACCAGGACCGCTTCGACCTCGGCCAGGTCAAGCCCGAGGACCTGAACGCCACGAACACCCAGAACGGCAAGGCCGCCAGGAAAGAGGCGGAACGCCGGGCGCTCGAGACTGCCGAGCGAGCCGCGCCGGCCCAGTCCGCAGCCAGGCCCAAGGACGACTCCCGCAAGGCCAGGATGAAGGGCTACGAGGGCGACCCCTGTCCCGTCTGCGGCCACCTGACCCTGGTCCGCAACGGCACCTGCCT
>ENA-UOWO01003134-UOWO01003134.1-activated-sludge-metagenome-genome-assembly--contig:-NODE-3134-length-19557-cov-6.625782_pt1 | contig 19557 bp, 14 predicted proteins | sample MGYA00238148_ERZ761564 | MGnify/ENA primary metagenome ERZ761564 (study PRJEB28885, sample SAMN05720194) | activated sludge metagenome | isolation source: Anaerobic digester | place: USA... | reverse complement strand
TCATGCGTTAAATTCAATTACTTTTAAATGTCCGCTAACACAACGCTGAGCGGAAAAGGCTATTTTTGACCCATGCAAACACCTGAAGAATCGCTACACGCACCGGAATCCGGCCCGAATGAAATGCCGGAACAATCTACAACTTCTTCTACTGGAGATGCCGTAAACACTGAGCTTTCAGCCGAAAATGCTGCTGAAGTGATAGCAGAAACGGAGATTCCGGAAGAAGTTCCATTTACACCTGCACCCGAGGAAATTCCTGCGACAGAGCCGGCTCCGGCGGAAGAAAGTCCAGAACCAGAGGATACTCATGTGGAAGCTGAAATAGAAGCTCCAGCGGAAGTTGTTCAGGAGAATGTTGTTTCAGAACCTATTGCTGCTGAAGCGTTGAAAGATGAAGAAGAAGATGCTACAGAGGTAGATTTGCATGAAGATTTACAACCATTAGTTGCATTTCAGGAGTTATCTCGGATTGAGTTAGTTGCAGCCATGCAAGAAGCTGTTGATTCGGAGGATACCGATGGCATGCGTATGCGCGTTCGGGCGATTCGTGATGGTTACTACAAAGTTAAAGATGAAGAAGTTGCTTCGAAACGCCTCAAATTCATAGAGAATGGTGGATTGGCTGAAGAATTTGAGATTCTTCGCGATGAAACCGATGAACAGTTTGATGCTTTAGTAAAACGTTTTCAAGAGAAACGTGCTGAACAACGACGCAAACGTGAACAAGAACTCATCACCAACTTGCGTAAAAAAGAAGGAATTCTAGCTGAGTTGAAAGCAATGCTCGAAAACACCGAGAATATTTCGGCTAGCTTCGATCGCCTTCATGAATTACAAGAACAGTGGCGTTCAATTGGCTTAGTTCCAGCCCAGTATGTAGATGAGTTATGGAAAAACTACCATCATCACATCAACAATTTCTACGACATCATTAAAATCAACAAGGAACTTCGCGATTTAGATCACAAGAAAAATCTCGAGTTAAAAACATTGGTTTGCGAAAAAGCCGAGGATTTATTGATGGAAGAGTCGATTACCAAATCACTCGACATTTATAAAAACTTGCAAGACCAGTGGAAAGAAATTGGTCATGTTGCACGCGAACACAGCGAAACCATTTGGGAACGCTTTCGTGCTGCAGGAGATAAATTGTTCGATCGTCGTCGGGAATATATCCAACATCAAGAAAAAGACTACGGTGCTAACCTAGCACTGAAAAATGAGATTGTAGCAAAAGCTGAATCTTTCCTTCAAGAATTACCATTCAAGAGTCATCCACAATGGCAAGAAGCTTCTGAAAAGTTAGCTGCCTTACTAGAAGATTGGAAGAAAGTTGGATTTGCTTCTCGCAAGGACAATGAAGACGTTTGGCAAAAATTCAAAGGTATTCGCGATCAGTTTTACGCGGCGAAAGAAGAATTCTATAAAACCCTACGTAACGCACAAAATCACAACTACAAGTTAAAAGTTGATTTGTGTATGGAAGCAGAAGCTTTGCGTGAAAGTTTAGACTGGAAAAAAACAGGAGAACGCTTACGTCAGCTACAAGAATCTTGGAAAACGGTTGGTCCAGTTTCTAAGAAACACAACGATAAATTGTGGCAACGTTTCCGCACGGCTTGTGATTCATTCTTCGAAAACAGAAACAAGCATTTTGCAGGAATGAACGATGAGCAAGATCTCAATCTTCAAAAGAAGAAAGACTTAATCGCTCGTGTAGAAGCATTTGTTCCAGGTGAAGATACTCCAGCAAATTTCGATGCGTTGAAAGCCTTCCAAAACGAATGGATGGAGATTGGTCACGTTCCAATTAAGGAAAAAGACAAGCTTTACAAAGCATTCCGCACAGCAATCGACGCACAATTCTCTAAATTAAAAGCTGATAGTGCCAACAACCGTCGGGAACATTTCCGTTCACAGGTTAACAGCATTAGCTCTGACAAAGGTGGAAAAGACAAATTGCATCACCAGAAAGTTGTTGTTCAGGATAAAATCCGCAAGCTGCAAACCGACGTGCAAACGCTCGAAAACAACATTGGCTTCTTTGGTAATTCTAAGTCGAAAGCTGCCGAAGAAATGAAACGCGATATCGAACGCAAAATCAGCAAAGCGAAAGAAGAGATTGGACAACTACACGATCAGTTGCGCATCCTTCAAGAAGTATAAGCTGCATGATACTAATGAGAAGCCTTTTCAAGCAATTGGAGGGGCTTTTTTTGTGGAATGATGTACGATATACGTATTACGATTTACGAAAGGTTTGCGAGGACTTAAATTCGTTTTCAAATCTAAATTCCCTAATCGGTATTCTTCCTCTTAGCAGTTTTTCTCGTAAATCGCACATCGTATAGTGAAGCGATCGTATGTCTGAAGCGATGTACGATTTACGTAGAACGATTTACGATAAATTCGATCGGACAAGCATTCGTTTTCAAATCTAAGTCTCTAAGCGAAATTCTTCAGCATAGAAGTTATGTGTTACTCGTCTTGAGTTTTTCCATGATTAGAAAATCCTTTTTAAACTAAAAAACACTCCTCAATTGGCAGAGCGTTGACTTTTCAAAGTCATCAGAACGGACTCCTAATCAAAAAGAATGTTTTAAGCTTCTCCCTATTTAATTCCAATTTAACATTATAGATTAGCTTCGTATAAGAGAATCTGCCTAGCTGAATCCTACCATCACAATTTCATGAAAAACCTAGTACCAATCCAAAATAAAATCCTTTTTACTTTGGTAAAACCACTCTTGACATTAGCCCTATTTATTCTATCGGGCAATGTTAGCAACCTATTTGCCCAAAATTGGGATGAGGTTGTAAAAGCAGTTGCTACGGATAGAGCCGCTGCTGATTTGTTTGGATATTCTGTGGCGATTTCGGGCGATTATGCTATAGTGGGCGCTAATCAAGAAGATCATAATGCGACAGGTGGTCAGTTTCTCGATAATGCCGGTGCTGCATATATTCTTAGAAATAATTCCGGTACATGGACAGTAGTTCAAAAGATTGTAGCTGCCGATCGCGATGCTGATGACGAGTTTGGAACTTCGGTAGCTATCTGGGGAGATTATGCCATTGTTGGTGCTCCTAGAAAAACCGCTACAGTCGGATTTGAATTAAATTCCGCTGCCGGAGCTGCATATATCTTTAAGAATACAGCAGGCACTTGGAGTCAGTTGCAAAAAATCGTGGCCTCAGACCGAGAGACTGGTGATGAATTCGGCTATTCTGTGGCCATTTCGGAAAACTATGTTATCATAGGAGCTCCTTATGAAGATGAGTATTTGAATGGACTCTCTCCCGCATCAAATAAGGGTTCAGCGTATATCTATACAAAAGGGGAAACCGTTTGGATGGATGGGCAAAAAATTGTGGGAAATTCTGTAGGTAATGGTGATAATTTTGGTTGGTCTGTTGGTATTTCTGATGACTATGCGGTCATCGGGACGCCGAGAGAAAGCCAAATTGCTTCTGGTGGAGGAGGTATACTAACTGATGCTGGATCTGCTTATATTTTTAGAAAATTCTCCTCAGGAACCTGGACTCAAATGCAATCGATAAATGCTTCAGACAAAGGGGCTGGCGATGAATTTGGCACTTCAGTCGCCATTTCGGGAGATTACGTAATTGTGGGTGCAATGTTTGAAGACCACAATGCAACTGGAGGAGCGAACCTGAGTGATGCTGGTTCTGCATATATTTTTGAAATAAATGGTGGGACTTGGACACAAATGGATAAGATTGTGGCATCAGACAGAGAAGCAAGTGATAATTTTGGCGCTTCAGTGTCCATTTCTGGAGAGTATGCAAAAGTTGGTTCCTATAACGAAGATCATGATCAAGATGGTGGGAATTACATTTTTAATCCAGGTTCAGCTTATATCTTTAAAAATACCTCAGGGAATTGGGCGCAGGCAAACAAGATTGTGGCTTCGGAAAGAGATTATGAAGACCTGTTTGGTCATTCTGTAGCCATTTCTGGAGATTATGCGATAGTTGGTGCCTTTAATGAAGATGAAAATCAAGCAGGAGGAAATACCCTTGGCAATGCCGGCGCTTCCTATGTATTTAAAAATTGTCTTGCCAGAAGAACGGATGTTCAAACTTCTTGCGGTTCATTCAATTGGATTGACGGAAACACGTATACCGCAAACAACAACACTGCAACATACAATTTTGCAGGAGGAGCAGCCAGTGGATGCGATTCATTGGTTACTTTGAATCTAACGATTAACAATCCTGCCGCTGGAGTTGATACCAGAACAGCATGCAATTCCTTCACCTGGATTAATGGAAGCACTTATACAGCAAGCAACAACACAGCTACATACAATATCATTGGTGGTGCAGCGAATGGCTGTGATTCTCTGGTTACACTTAATTTGACTATTAACAGTGTTGCGAACCTGAGCACAACAACATCAGGGGTAACAATTACAGCAAATAACACATCTGCAACTTACCGTTGGCTTGACTGTAATAATAATTATGCTGTGATTGCTGGGCAAACTGGCGCCTCCTACACACCTACTGTTAATGGAAATTATGCTGTTCAATTAACTCAAAATGGGTGTGTAGACACATCTGCTTGTGTGGCTATTTTAACGATGGGGATTATTGAAAACAGTTTTGGAGATAACCTTGTGGTTTTCCCTAATCCTACAAATGGTTATTTCACTATAGATCTAGGAAATGTTTTCGTGAAATCAGAAATCCAGATTAGAGATATACTGGGTAATCTAATTGAAACTACGTCAGTGAATCTTTCGCAAAAATTAGATCTTTTCATAAAAGAGCCAGCTGGAATTTACATTGTCACTGTTGATGCGGATAACAAAAAGGCGGTGATTCGAATAGTGAAAAATTAAACTGATTTACGACGCTTGAAAAGTGAAATTTAGAAACCAGCCTATTCAATAACTTTAACGAGCAACACATATCAGCAAAGACAAGCATTTCGGCAGCTTGATGCATTCGTTTTTCTTTTTGTATTCATCTAATCTAAAGCATTCAGTTCACCTCATTTGGCTCTTCGGGTGTGTGCGGAACTTTTCTCTTTTAAATCTGAAGCGATCGTAAGTCTGTATTAAGTATTGAGTACGAAGTATTACGAAATTCGATAGGACAAACATTCGTTTTCAAATGACAATCCCTAAACGAAATTCTTCAACCTAGCAGATTTTCTCGTAAATCGTACATCGTATAGCGAAGCGATCGTATATCGAGCTTATACGTGATTCTCAATATCCATTATTTCATGTAAAACACGAATGACTTCTAATTCGTTTTGCTTACTATTTACTTTATAAAATATTAAATGAGATTTGACTTTTGAGCGCCAATATCCTTTGCGAATTTTTCCAAAATCAAATCCTGAATATGGATTAGAGCAGAGATACTCAATTTCATCAAAAATTAAATTCAAATATCTTTCTGCTTGCTCAATTGACCAATTTTCGATTGTATAAAGCCAAATCTTCTCTAAATCACTTTCTGCTTCTTTACTAATCTTATAGATCATTTCTTTAAATGCTTTTCTTTCAGATTTTCTATAAATGAATCCTTATTAAAATCTGAGACAAAGCCTGATTTTTCACCCTTGATAAGTTCTTTAATAAGCTCGGATTTCTTTGTTTCCTCTTGTTCAAACATTCTTAATGCCGTGCGAACTACTTCACTGGCGGAAGAATATTTCCCAGTCTTTACCAATCCGTTAATGAAATTGTCAAAGTAATCTCCTAGTAAAATTGATGTGTTCTTTGCCATGACATTCTTTTTTTCAAATATACCAATTCATGGTATTGCAAGTTGCGTTTCACCTAATTTTGCTATGCTGGATGAGCATTATGAATTTGGGTGAAAAGCAAACATCCTCTTCACCTCTTCCGCAATCTTGGTCAAATCTTGGTCTTTCATGCAGCGGAAATGTTTTTTAGGACAGTCAGCATAGCCAATTTTAGAGCAAGGTCGGCAGGATAAATCGGTTACTTGGGAGATGAATTGCTGGTCGCTCGCTAGAGGCAAATAAGGATACATACCAAACTCGGGAACGGTATTGCCCCAGATAGATACAATGGGTTTGTGAAATGCGGCGGCAATGTGCATCAAACCGGTATCGTGCGTAAGAACCACGCGTGCTTGTTTTACCAAGGAGGCTGATTGTCCCAAAGAGATTTCACCACAGGTATTGTAGGCTGCTGCGCCCAAATCGCTGGCAATGTGAGCACCAAATTCGGCTTCAGCTTTTCCACCTAAGAGCACAATAGGCAAACCCATGCGCTTACACACCTCGCTGAGTTCCACTTCGGGCATACGCTTGGTGTTTTTTAATGCTCCGGTAACGACTGCCACATAACCGTTCTGATGCGTTTGAGGCAATTGTTTTATATCATATTCATCTTCGGGACGAATAAAATAATCGAGTCCTTGTGCATCGTTCTTCACTCCTAATTGAGCCACTGTAGCCAAATAGCGATCTACAATATGCACATTGGGCAAGCGGTTGATGCGAAGGTTGACGTACAGATATTTCTCTACGTTGAGTTTATTAAACGAAACTGATGGTCGACGTAACGCTAACTTAACCCGTTTGCTGCGCAGGTTATGATGCAAATCGACTACTAAATCGAAACGCTGTTCTTTCAATTGACGCAGCACTTCTTTGGGTTCATCTTCCCAAAGCCACACTTTATGCAAATACGGATTGGGCTCGAGAATGCTTCTAAATGTAGGCTTGGTGAGGTAATGCAACTCTGCATTAGGAAACTGCTTGGCCAAACAACGCACGAGTGGCGTGGTGAGCACAATGTCGCCAATGGAGCTAAAACGAATAATTAAGATGCGCTGCACAGCCACAAAACTAATGGTTTTTCGCAGCCTTGTTCTGCTTCGATTGAATTCTGCACCTTTGCAGCATGCATACTTTGAGCGATACACATACACACTTGTATCTTCCCGAATTCGACAACGACCGCAATGCCATGATGCAACGCGCAATTGAGGCGGGCGTTACCGAGATTTATTTACCCAATGTGGATAGCGAAACCATACCGCTTATGCACGCCATGGTGGATGCTTTTCCATCACATTGCTTTCCTATGATGGGCTTGCATCCTTGTTCGGTAAAGCCCGATACAATGGAAGAAGAATTAGCCTTAGTTAAACATTGGCTCAACACACGTGAATATGTGGCTGTAGGTGAAATTGGGCTCGATTTGTACTGGGATAAATCAACCCTCGACATTCAAATTGAAGCCTTAAAACGGCAGTGTGAATGGGCTTTGGAGAAGAATTTACCGGTGATTTTGCATTGTCGCGAATCGACTGCTCAAAGTATTGAAGTGATTCGTCCGTTTGCCGAACGTGGCTTGAGAGGAATTTTCCATTGCTTTTCGGGAAATGCAGAAGAAGCGCGCATCATTACCCAAATGGGCTTTTTATTAGGCATTGGTGGTGTACTTACCTTTAAGAAAAGTGGTCTGGCAGAAGCGATTGCAGAAATCCCGCTCGATTTTCTTGTGCTCGAAACCGATGCGCCGTATCTTGCTCCTGTTCCCTTTCGTGGCAAACGAAACGAAGCGGCTTATATTCGGATTATTCTGGAAGCCCTTTCTGAAATTCGTCGCGTAGGAAAAAACGAACTGGCAACTATCACCACGGCAAACGCCCGCCGACTATTTAAACGCGCATGAGCAGAAAACCATCTGCATTAATTATATACACCGGTGGTACCATCGGTATGGTGAAAGATAGTCAAACCGGCTCGCTTAAACCCGTGAACTTCGAACGACTTCAGGCTAACATTCCCGAAATCGAAAAGCTTGATATTGAGCTAGATATCTACACGTTCGAAAACACTATCGACTCTTCTAATGTGCAACCTAGCGATTGGATTCGATTGGTCGAAGTGATTGAAAAAAACTATGATCGCTACGATGGTTTCGTGATTCTTCATGGTTCCGATACCATGGCATATACCGCGTCGGCACTGAGTTTTATGCTCGAGAATTTGAGCAAACCCGTGATTCTTACTGGCTCGCAATTACCCATTGGGGTACTTCGTACAGATGCTAAAGAGAACTTCATCACCGCGCTCGAAATAGCTGCTCTCAAAGAATTTGGGATGAGTAAAGTAAGCGAGGTGTGTATCTATTTTGAGTATCATTTGCTCAAAGGAAACCGAACTACTAAGTTCAGTTCGAGTCACTTCAACGCTTTTGCTAGCACCAATTATCCTGCATTAGCTGAAGCTGGAGTGCAAATTCGTTTCAACGATTCCATCTTGCGGAAATACAACGGCAAGCCCACTCTCTTTCACAAGAAACTCGATACCAACATCGCCATTCTCAAGATTTTCCCTGGAATGACGCCCCAGTATGTGCAGGCAATCTTGTCCATTCCGGGTTTAAAAGCTATCGTTTTAGAAACATTCGGCTCCGGAAATGCTCCTACCGAAGAATGGTTCTTGGAAGCAATTCGTCAAACTATCGAAAGTGGGATTTTGGTCGTAAACGTGACTCAATGTAGCAGTGGCGCGGTCGTTCAGGGCAAGTACAAAACAAGCTCCGATCTTGCTCACATGGGCGTTCTCGGCGGACAAGACATCACCACCGAAGCTGCATTAGCGAAGCTCATGTTCCTATTAGCTAATTGTCCCGATATAGAAAGCGTTCGCTCACAATTCATCCTACCATTGCGCGAAGAAATGACGCTTTTCGACTGGAATTGAAGCTTTCTTAATTACAATGAGGCGCTTCTGCTTATGAAATAGGTTCCCGGAACGTTTTTTTTCCTAGTTTTGCCGTCCCTAATTCGATACTTGTTCGAGAGCTTGTCCTGACTTTTCGGGAAATCTCACAAGAATATAGATTGAAGTAGTAAAAATGGAGACTTGTCCGAGTGGTTGAAGGAGCAAGCCTGGAAAGTTTGTATACGGGTAACTGTATCGAGGGTTCGAATCCCTCAGTCTCCGCCTTCGTCCGCCGAAGCGGACTATGGCGGATACCATCCGCGTTAGTCTTCGAAAGTGGGCACATCCCAGTAAGGATTTTATCCTTACTGGGTTTTTTTATGTCTACGAAATATTGCTTTGTCGGCATTGCCCGCATTGCCCGCCGAAGCGGGTATAACCCGCGAAGGTGGGCGTTAGTCCTAGAAGGTGGACACATTCCCAGTAAGGATTTTATCCTTACTGGGTTTTTTATGTCTACGAAATATTGCTTTGTCGGCATTGCCCGCATTGCCCGCCGAAGCGGGTATAACCCGCGAAGGAGGGCGTTAGTCTTAGAAGGTGGACACATTCCCAGTAAGGATTTCATCTTTACTGGGTTTTTTTTTATTTTAGTGGATATATTATTCATTATGTGGTATTATGTTTATATCCTAGAGCTAAGTAATAGTAAGCATTATGTTGGCTGTACAGTTAATTTAAAAGAGCGCTTTAATCGACATTCGAGTGGTAGGGTAAAATCAACAAAACCTCATTTACCTGTCAAACTACTTTGGTGTTGTTCTTTTCCGAATAGGTATATGGCTTATAAATTTGAGCGTTATATGAAGTCTGGTTCGGGAAGGGCGTTTGCTTCCAGACATCTATACGAAATGTGTCATTGAAGCAAGACTTAAGTAAGGTGATTCCAATATCCAGAAAAAGCACTGTTCCTCGGCTTAGGGGGCGAGCCAAATACCGTGTATGGGCGAGCACCCGACCTTGAAGTGAAACGGAAAGGGAGGCCCCAAATGAGAACTACCTCACAGCGGCAAATACTCAAACTTCCTAATTACAATCTCGTGGTTAAGGCCGTTGCTCGGACCGTTGGCGATGTAGGTTTGTGTCCAGAAGTTGATGCGGGCATTGGTGGTTGGACCGGGTGCCGGGATGACGATTGGGAGCGATTGTTCTCCGTTTTCTTCTTTGATACGCGGCGGATGATCCAAATCGAATTGCCAGCTAGCAATGGGTTCGGCACTGCGGAAATCATCGCCTTTAAAGCTTTTCCAGGTGATGAGCGTGTCGGTCCAGGTGAAGATGTGCGTGCTTACACCATTTAACAATTCAGGGTCAATCATGTGTTGGTGGCTGCGTTCGGCGAAGTAAGTACTGAAAAATACCGGCTGAACCGAAGTCGTTAAAGGATGCGTGTCGTCTTCTACGCCCCATTTCGAAAACTCAATATCGACTTCGCTATTCCCTTGGTCGTGAAAGGTTGAATTGTCCCAAGTAAATAATCCTAAAACCACATTTTTAGCAAACGTAAGCGGGTTTCCTTGGATGGTGAAGGCATAAGTTCCATATCCCATATTGTCTTGCGAAATAACTTCGGACGAATACCAATTTCCATCCTCGTGCTTGGTAATAGCCATGTGCAGATAGCCTTTTTCATCCACCCAAACATTTTCGTAAGCCTTGGAAAAACTGTTCGGACCGGGACCGTTATAACCCGATTTAATATCCCATTTACGCCCCGAAAAAGTGACTTCGGTAGCTGTTCGCGCTAATGCTTCTTCGGAATCCGATTGTTTGCAACTGGATAAAACACTCAGAGCAAACAGGAAAATCAGTATGGATGCACGTTTCATCATTTTGTAGCGTACTTAAATGTGGCTTGAAGTGTACCAATAATCACATCAAAATCGCCTTCCTCAACAATCGGTTTCAGGTCTCGGCCGATAAAACTCAATTGCGATTCGTCTAGTGTAAAATTGATGGTTTGAGAGCTCTTAGGAGCAAGTGTAATCTTGGTGAAATCTTTTAATTGTCGAACAGCCGGAGTTACCGATGCATACTGATCTCGGGTAAAAAGTAAAACGGGTTCTTTAACTTCTCGATCGCTGGCATTCGTTACTTGTAGACTAACCGTAAGTTTTTCACCTGGATGGAGCGTGTTGGTTGAAAGCTTTAAATCGGAATAGCTTACTTGCGAATAGGATAAGCCATATCCAAACGGCCACTGCGGTTGAAAAGCATTGTTTCCGTATTTAGCATCGAAGGTTTCGGTGTATTTATGGTCGTACCAAATAAGACTGTGATTGAATTTTGGATACGTGAACGGTAAACGACCGCTTGGATTTATTTTGCCTACCAAAATATCAGCTAATGCGTCTGCGCCATAGTCTCCAGGCTGAAATGCCATAACAACAGCGGCACATCCTTCTACCAAATCCCGAACAATGCGTGGACGATTCTCTACCAATACCAAAACAACGGGTTTTCCAGTTTTAATAAGCTCTTTTACGAATTGCTGTTGCGTAGCGGAAAGCTCCAAATCGTTGATGTCGCCCGGTTTTTCGGTAGATGGATTTTCACCCATGCAAGCCACAATTACATCGCAAGATTTACTTTGCTCCAATACCGCTTGTAAATTGATAAAACTATCTACAGAACAGCCCGCTGCATATGTCACATTTCCGGGAGCAAAAAGGCGCATGGCTTCGAGAATGGTGTTTTTAGAACGATCGTCGAATGTGGAATCGACACCTTGCCAAGTGCGCGTCCAAGCTCCGTTGAGTAAGGTCATGGAATTCGCAGCCGGACCGGTAACAAGAATGCGTTTCATGGGATCGAGCGGTAAGGTTTGATTGCGATTTTCGAGCAGTGTAATCGATTCTGCTGCAATGTTTTTTGCTAAGATTTGATTTTGAGCTGAATTAAAAAACGGGTAATCTTTCACTTTGGGAAGATTCGATTTGCGTAAAATCCCCAACTTCTTCTTGATCGTTAAAATGCGCTCTACCGATACATTCAAGCGAGATTCCGGAATTCGTCCTTCTTTGACCAATTCGATTAGGTACTTGGAGAAATTAAAGTCGTTCGGCACCATGCACATGTCGATGCCTGCTTCAACGGCCAAATAAGTCGCTTCTTTTAAGTTGGCAGCCACGTGGTGATTGAGTTGTAGCTTGATAATATCTTCCCAATCGGTTACTGCAAGACCTTCGAAACCCAATTCGTTGCGAAGCAAATTGGTTAGAATGAGTTTGTTTGCATGAACCGGAATTCCGTTAATCTCACCACTATTAATCATTAAAGTTAACGCTCCACTTTCAATGGCTTTCTTGAAAGATGGCAGATAAATTTCGCGCAGCTGTATGTCGGAAATATAGGCTGGTGTGCGGTCTTTACCGGTTCGCATTCCACCATAGCCCAGAAAATGTTTCATGCAAGCAGCCACGTGTGTTTGGTCAATGGGCAGATTGCTTTTCGCGCCTTGATAACCAACAATAGCAGCTTCACCAAAACGTGAACACATCAAGGCATCTTCGCCGTATGTCTCGAAAAAGCGCGACCAAAGTGGATTTCGAGCACAATCTAACACAGGAGAAAAGTTCCAGGGAATTCCTGCAGCTCGTGTTTCGTAAGCTGTGATTTCAGCAGCGCGACGAGTCATTTCGGGATTAAACGTAGCAGCCTGCGCCAATTGCTGTGGAAACAAGGTAGAATTACTCACATAGTTTGCTCCGTGAATTGCGTCAATCCCATATAAAACGGGGATTTTCAAGCGTGTTTCTTTTTCGGCAACCTGCTGAATTCCTCCTATGAGTTGCAACCATTGTTCGCGTGGATAAGCATGTCCGCCACAGTTGAGTATAGAACCAACATGCCAGTTTAGCAAGGCGTTGCGCAGTTTTTCGGGATCGAGACGATGTGGTTCTTGCAATTTGTAAATCTCTCCCACGCACACCACATCCAAGTTAAGCTGTGTCATCTGACCCACTTTTTCTTCGATGGTCATTTGAGCAATCAGGGCATCAATTTCGGGATCGCTTCCTTGCGGATAATTTGGCCGAAAGGACGAACTCAGCGTCAATCCAATCAACATGAAACTCAAATAGAAAAGCGGTCGGATAAACAAACGTTTCATCATCAAATTATGGCAATGTTATAAGCGTTCCCCACAAAGCGGGATTGGTGTTAAAGCCTTCACGAATAGTAGAATTCCAGCGACTTTGCGATGCGCGAGTTCCAGATTCGTTACTTAAGTCAACGGCAAATTCAAGTTCATATAGCAAACCCGAAACCCAGGGCTTTGCTCCTATCGATTTCCAAGGAATTGCAGCCTCAAACGTATATCCGCCAGCCGTTTTTTGCATGCGTTGAACCACGTTGCTGACAGCTTTTCCAGTTGTCCAATCATACACCTGATTTGTTCCTCCGATTTGAAACCCAATGTGGTGATCGCTCGGATAGTAAATAGCACGTTTGGGATTTACACCATTGGCTGAGGAAAAAGCAAATTCCAAGGCATCGCCATTCCAGATGTTTTCGCCCGTTTGATTGTTAATTCCCGGTGTTGGATCGGTAATATTAGCAGCTAGATACAGGTTGTTTTCGTCCCAGTTTAAGCGGAAAGTTCCTACCGAAAGTTTGGCTTCTGTTGCAGGCCATTCGTTAGCTCCAATAATGCCATCAATTTGCGGTGCTGAAAGCGATTTTACAGCTAAAGCTTGTCGCTCCGTTGATTTGAAGGGAATAAAGCGAATATCATCCACCCAAACCTTACCGCTCGATTCAAATTGTACGATGAGTTGCTTGATATTGGTCACATCTACATCGTAACCTTCGAAAGGAAAAGCCGAAAGCGGAATAATTACTTGCGTCCACTGCGAACCAATTGTTCCGCCTTGAATAAAGCCCGCAGTTACGCCCGTCCAAGCTTGAGCGTTGTTAAAATCTTCAAATCCAATCGCCCAAGGTAAACCCGTTGATTGACCTTTTTTCATCTTCACCCAAAACGAAAGTGCCGCCGTTTGCTGAATGCTAGAAATATCTTTTCCGGTCCAATTATCCCAGCCAATGCCCATTCCTAGCCAGGTTGATGGATCGGCTTGTTTGTTCCAATCGATGCTGATTGCTCCCGTACCGCTGTGTAATTCTTTGGCTTCCGATTTCACTTGAATTGCCTGTGGCGAAACGGTAAACCAGAGTTCAGAAGTTACTTGATCGTTAAAAACCGACAAAGCCGTAAAGCCATTGATATCAGCCATTGCCAAGTCATCCGAAGGACTTTCGTACAGCGAAGCCGTCTTCATCCGAACACATCCGGCTAATACCAACAAACTCAACAATCCCGAAAGCAGCGTTTTCATTTCTTGAGTTTAGGGTACTAATGGAGCACCTTGTGTGAAAATAAGGTAATCGAGACGAGTGTGGGCGTAGCCGGATGATGGGTTTTTCAAGAATAGCACGTTCACCTGACTCAGTTTATTGGGTTCGTGAACGCCATTTCCGGCAGGAGTTGCTGGAGAACCATTCACCAAGGTGGCTAAATCGCTATACTTCACCGAAAGCTGACTCCAGCCATTTTCGCTGAGTGTTACTTGGATTGAATACATGTCTTCGTTGGCTGAAGTGAATGTTCCATCGCCATTATCATCCTCGGTAAATTGAAACAAGAGAATTCCATTGCTCAAGCTTTCCGACTTATAAATCATCGAATTAAAAAACACCTCATCGGGATTCGAAGAAAGCGGATACGTCGTCGCACCGTAAGCCGAAGCAGGCAAATACAAATAGCCTAAAAGCCAATCCCAATCTACTACACCGCCCATGTCGAAGTATTTGGCTCCTTGTGCGGCACTGTCGGAAGTTTGAACCGCAAAGCTCATACTGGCGCCCGATTGAGCAAAACTCTGCCAACCTGGATTTACTCCATCTTCAAAATCACTTAATAGAAAGCCTTCGTTAATGCGTGCTGATGCAACATGTAGCGTGTCGCGAAGTGTGTCTGTTTCGGTGTCGAACGTGAGCTCAACAGCACAATCTTCTATGCGGAATAAGGGAAGCTTGGTGATGGTTCCATTCCATGTTGCATTGGTTGCATCGAGTACATTCGAAAAACCGGTAATCTCTTTCTTGGCACCCGATTCTAAACCGGTAATGTTCAACTTCCAAGCAATGTTCTTGGAGAAACTTGCTTTAAAAAAAGTGGTTTGTCCGGTACCGAAATCCACGTCATAAACCGAAGCTGACAAAGGTTCTACAATGGAGAATTTACCATACAAATCGTTGAGTGATGGTCCATCGAACTCATCATCTGTCTTGCATCCTGAAAAAACCACCAGGCTTATGATAGCAGAAAAAAGAAGGCTGTATTTCATGATTAGAATTTCATTTGGAACAAGAGCATAAACTGCTTGATCGAATAATCAGGTAATGAACTCAAGGCATTTTTCGATTGAAACTGATTGAGTTGAGCACTTAAAAAAGTCTTTTCACTAAAGCGATAACGAGCACCAATAGCTTGTAGCGTTTCGTTTCCATCAACCCGGTATTCAGAAAAATTGAAAATCTCCGAATAGGTATTTCGAACTGCCGTGTAATCAAAACCTTTGTAGCTAAGTTGTTGAATGCCAAATAATAGATCGAACGATTTCAACACCTCGATTTCTAAACCAGCAGAGAGGCAATTTGTTTTCAAATCGACCGCTTTCACTAAATCTTCTCCTTCACGTGTAGTTTTATCGTCGCGGTAATTAAGCGTTAGGTGGATTTGTTTCTTCCATCCTTTGAAAAACTCGTTCAATTTCGCATCAAGCGTAAACGTGTTCCGGTTGAATTTGCGAGGCAGAAGTGTTCCTTCGCCACGAACTTCTTGCAGCTGGCTATGTGCAAACTCGGCTGTTACAGGAATCGATTTCTTAGCATATTTCAACTTTATCGTCATTCCCTGACGGTTCGGAGTTGCATCGCCATAAGGTGTGATATTATCGTATCGCGGAGCGAAATCCATCAGGTATGGATGCAATTGCAAGTTGTAAAACGATGATTCCCGCATCAAATCCAACATCGTTAACTGACGTAAATCTTGATTGCTCGTAATTCGCTGATATGCCTGAGGTAATCCGTTGTAATCGATTCGTTTGGTTTGTGCGCCCGGACTACGAAATGCCGACCCAACAATCTTGGTATTTACCGTAACATGAAGTCCGGTTTGGTTTTGAGAGATGGTTGCACTTCCATCCATGAATTTATCTTTCCAATCGGGCGCTAAGGTGTCGTTCTTGAAACGCGTTTTTGAATTCCCGAATTCTGCATCCAGCTTCGCTTCCCAATTCTTTGTTTCGTAGCGTGCCTGAAGCGTTCCTGTGTAAACCGGATTTTGAAAACCTGATGCATTCTTTGAGGTTCCCGGCACATCATACAAATTCACATAATTGAAACCAGCCTCGAGGTATTTGCTTTGAACTAATTGCAGATTGATGCCTGAAAAAAGTCGATCAGGAGTTAGGCCAAAGTCGCTCGTTTTAACACGAGTGGTGACAGCATTTACCTGTAATTCCTGAACAAAGCGGCTAAACTGCAACGCAAATCCAAGCGAGGCACCTTGTTGACGCCAGGAATGATCTGAATTATAAAAGTGGTCGTAGTTAACTAAATCGGTTTGTTGTTGAAAGGCGAGCGGTGCATTTGAAATCACTTCTTGATCGTAATTCCACATCGTGTATCGCGTCATTCGGTAATTGAAATCGCCCAGCTGATACTTAACAATACCACCAATTACGCCCTTTACATACATCTGACGTAAATCGAAAGTCACACCAGAACCCCAAAATCCACCGTAGTCGTTACGCAAACGAACCATAGCTAAAATCTCGGTGTTTTTATTTGGGCGGATGTTAATGCCTAAATCGACCAACACGTGACCACTGTTGAGTTTGGGGATGGTAACAGTATCAATGGCGCTGGTGTCTTGCGTGAGTTTATCGGCATAAAAAAGCGAACGTGCCGCTCCGGTAAAGGAGATCTTTTTGTCGTCTTGTGCTTGAGCACTCACATGAGAGCCGAGCAAAAGGGCCAGAATCAAACGGGTGTAGAAAGTTCGCTTCATCAGAAAAATGACTTTAGTTCGACGGTCAATTCCCGTCCGTGAAAATGATCCTGCTCAAAACTTGCATCCTTGAACGTATACCAGCGATGGCGGAAATACAAGCGTGTGTTGCGTCCTAGGTCGATGTCCATACCGCATCCGATTCCTTGTCCGGTTTGGTTACGCGGACGAAGTGTTTCGTTGTTGATGTCGGTTAGGTAATTACCTAATGTGCGTTCGTAACCGTAATAGGCATTGATAAGATATCCTGGACGGATGGCGTAATACAGTTCCAATTCGGAAGTATACTGGCGGATGTAGGCGCGTTCGTCGGTGATGGTGATTGGAGAAAAATCGCGAGAAGAGCTATTGGCTTGCAAAAGGGAGAAGATGTACAATTCTCTTCCAAAGACTTTCGAGCGAAACTTGGTTTGCAACTCACTCATGTTGAAGTGCTTTTTGTAAACCACAGCTCCCGAACTGTCGTCGTCGAGATTTACGGTTTCATACACATCGCGGTAGATGTCGGAATAGCGTTGATACGGACCCACATTGGCAGGAAATCCCCAGCGCCAGAAACGCGAACGGGTGATTTGATTCACCGGGTGATTATACGTTATAACTGAAGCCGAAGGTGTGAGTTCCGACGCAAAACCAAATCCTCCGCTAAAGCTGATTTTCTTGAATGATTTCTGCAGGTTAAGTGATAGACCTTGACGATTGTTGGTCATTTGTCCAAGTCGCACCATCGAACTACTAAAAGGTTGCAGCACAGCTGAACTTCCTACACTTCCGGCAGGTAATTCATTTACCCGATATTCTTTCACTGATGTATTCCAGAACAAAGCGGAATTGTTGACCACGTTGGCACCAATTCGATAGTACTGAAGCTCGAACTGCGGAGCACGTTTTCCGGCAGGTGTGGACAATTTAAACTGCAACACTTCTCCCCAACCGGCAGTATTGGTTGGACTGTAATATTTTCCACCGCCTAGTTCACCTTTCAAGCCCCAACCTTTGTAATCCCAATTGAATTCGGCAGTTGCCATGTAAAATCCAAAATGATCGGTCGAAAGGCTATCGGTTGATGCGCGTGAATTGAGCGAGTTGATACTGATGAAACGTTTGGCGGAGAAATCCTTGCGAAGTTTTCCTCCGAAGGAGAAGTTAGGAACTTGTGAAAATCCTCCGTTAAGCTCTGTTTTTCCGGCCATTAAGATGAAGGATGTTTTTCCGGGCATATCTTTTCCCTGAAGCACAATTCCTTCGAAAGCTCGATTTCCCCAACGTGTATCTTGTTCGATTGATCCTTGTTCAAAATATTGATCATAACGACCGCTTAGGCTTTTCCCTGTTGGATCCCAAGGATTTCGTTCGTACAACATAAAACGGTTGTATCCTTTGAACGATGCCATGGTAAGATCCGATAATGCTACCCATTGAATACCGCCTACATGAACGGATAAATCACCCACCGAAGTTTTGAAATTTCCGTGCAGATTCATGCCGAGATTCATCCCCAAACTGGAGCCTAAACGCGTTCCCAACAAAGGACTTTGAATAGAAGGGCGAAGTGAATCGGGGATTTGTTTGCCGTAGCTCGTTCCGATATTTCCTTGTAAAAACTGAAACATCATCAAGTCGAATCCCCACGTGGTTTTGTCGGAGGTTTTTCCTGAAATATTCAGCAAAAGATTGGGCAACTGGCTGTCGTCGCCAATGAAGATGTTTCTCGGAAGTGCAGTGTCTTTGGTGATGGAATTGAGCACATACGGATCGATTTGGCGCTGATACGTGGCATAAAACCGATAATATCCTGAAACCTGAAGATTTTTCAATCCGCCGGGATCTTTTTTAGGCATCATTCCCATTTCCGTCATCGGCCGACGAATGGTTGTGTCGAACTGTGCATGCAGCGAAACCTGCATACAGAAAAGAAAAGCGACGATAGCCAAAACGTACGGGTGACGATTCATGCGGATGGTTATGAAGTAAAGCTACAGCTTTTTGTTAAAAATACAATAAGTGAGAAAATTTCTAACTTAAAGCGTCATGCGTTTGAACGAAACAGCTTTCGCCGGCTTTGCATCCGCATCGCGAGGAATCACATAAAAAGGAATGTTGCTGTATGCGTAATGTCCGTTTCCATCTGTCAAAGTGAGAAACAAACGGTATGCTCCTTCTTTTTGTGGTGCGCGAAGTTTGGCCGTATTTCCTTTTTTCCGAATCACCAAACCTGGCAAAGCTTTCGGGGCACTTTCGGCATCTCCACCCGAACGGATATCGGTACTTTCAGGGATAATTTGCCAGAGAAAACGAATGTTGTCTCCATCGGGATCGGCAGCCTTAGCAAAGACATCGAAAGGTGTTTCAGCAGTAATTAAGATGTTTTCTCCTTTGATATGTTTATCTACAATTACCGTATCGAGAATTGGTGCTTGGTTAACTGGCTTCTTTCCTGTCCAAATCGTTTCGAGCTTATCGAGTGCTTCGCATGATTCTCCTTTTTCGGAAAATAGTCCGTACCACGTAGAAGTTGTTTCTTGCTTTTGCCCCCATAGAAACACATACGAACCGATGCATTTTTCAGCATCTCCAGCAATGTAGCTTGTATACCGCTCAGCATAGGATTTTGCTTTTTCGGAACTACTTTGCTCCACTGGCGCGCCCCATTTGGTTTTGCTAACTTCCCAATGTCCGTTCGGTCCCCACTCCGAAATGATATACGGACCTTTCCATCCGGCAGCCC
>ENA-UOWO01003132-UOWO01003132.1-activated-sludge-metagenome-genome-assembly--contig:-NODE-3132-length-19563-cov-10.895274_pt1 | contig 19563 bp, 12 predicted proteins | sample MGYA00238148_ERZ761564 | MGnify/ENA primary metagenome ERZ761564 (study PRJEB28885, sample SAMN05720194) | activated sludge metagenome | isolation source: Anaerobic digester | place: USA... | reverse complement strand
GCTCATTGCAGATCTCAATTAAATAATAAACAGTTGTTTAAACCGGTGCTTTTGTAACAGAAAAGGATGTTTTTTATTGAAAAAATCAGTCAAAAATGGCGTTGACATATTTATAGATGATTATATAATTCACTTTGTTGTTGTTTAATACCTTTTATTTAAATATTCGACCGGAGGTGGTTAAGATGAAGAAATTGTTGGTTATTATGGTTGCAGTTCTTGCTTTTGCAACGATCAGTGCCGCTACAGGCGGAATGTTTTCCAAAGCCGATGTTAAAAAGATCGATTCAATTCCTGCAATGGTTACAAATGTGAGCATTCCTGTTAAGACAGATGAACTTTCACTTAAAAAATTCATCAAGGAAAGCTTTTACAAAAATTTCGGTATCGGTCTGAATGTCGAACCGCAGCTTTTCAAAGCTGTTGATATTGACGGTACTTCAATTTTCAAGTTTGCTGTAACTTACAAAGGGGTTCCTGTAGAAGGGACATACACAGTGCTTACAGTCAGAAACGGTAAAATTGACCGTATAAACAACGGGCTCGGCAGGATAGATCTCGATGTTTCAAAGCTCATTGCTCCTGAAATTGCAGTAAGATCGGCAATGAAAGTGAGAAACATCACAAAAATGCCGAAAAAATATTACACTGAAAAAGTTATCACAAAACATTTCGGTAATTATGTTCCGGCATACATAGTCAGATTCCCTGCGATACATCTTGCAGACAGCAGATTTCATGTTGTTGATGCTAAAACCGGAAAAGTTCTTAAATCAGGGAATTCAACACTCTTTGCGGATGGAGACGAAACTCCTGATGAGGAAACTATCGATCCGGCAACAGCAACAGATATGGCAAAAATCTGGAAGTTCAACCCTTCAGTAACACCCGATGTTATTGATGTTGAGCTTCCATGGGTCGCTCCGTATGATGATGCCGATCTTGAAACCGAGCAGCTCGGTTTTCTCACAACAGATAAAGACAGCGAAGGTATAAGAAAGATAAAGGCATTCAACTGTCCGAATGTTGGCGGCACGGTAAGTCTTGAGGAAATGATAGGTTATCCGATAAATGTTCCTCTCTGCAGTCCGACGCAGCTTGCAAACAAGCTTGATAACGGCAGTTTCATATATAACGACTGCGAGGATGGACATGAGTTTAAAGAAGAGAATATGACGAGTGATAAAATCGACAGATGTGCTGAAATATCAATGTATTCCCATGCTTCAAAGATATACAACTATCTACGCGGACTTTATAAAGATATTGACAGCACGGGAAAATTTTATCTTCAGAACAATGATGCCGAAAGACCGTTAAATGTCATTGGTAACTTCCAGATGCCTGATACAAGCGATCTTCAGGCATTAATGAGCGGTACGGCTAAACTTGTTGCGATGGACAACGCTTTCTTTTCTCAGGATAATCCTTCCATCGGTGATCTTCTCAGTCAGTTCGGTGTAAAGGGAGATCTTCTTGTTTTCGGACAGGGAACAAAAGGTGATTTCGGATTTGATGGAGATGTCATTTACCATGAATTTGGACATGCAACCATTTACACAGCTGGCATTGTGGGAATGGAATTTACTGATAAATACGGAATTTCGAATGAACCGGGATCTGTTCATGAAGGTATTGCGGATACTTTTGCATTCCTGATGACAGACAATACCTGCACAGGCGAATATGCTTCAGAAGCGATAGTAAAATGGGCGCAGTCTCAGGGCGGAATGGTAGAGATGGATAAGGAAGGTGACTTCTACTGCATGAGAACTGCTCTTAATGAATACACTGTTTTTGAAGATTTTATCGGTGAAGTTCACTGGGACGGTCAGCCGCTTCTTGCGGCGAACTGGGCAATTTATAAGCTTATCAAGGGAAGTGATACGGATACTCAGATCCATCGCGACAATCTTACAAAACTTGTTCTTAAGACACTCTATTCTATCGGAAGTGCCGATGCATCATTTAAGCTCTGGGCTGATACTTTCATGGATGAAGTGGGAAAAGATGATAATTTTAAAGGAAAAAAGAGCGATATTGAAAAAATACTGAACGACAGGAACTTTTTTGAAGAAAAAAGAGCAAGATCTGCAAACGAAACAGTTAAAACGACATATATCGGAGCAGGTGGAACAGCATCTGAAGATGATCCGATGGGCGGCGGCGGCGGCGGAATCCCGATATCTGAGGATGGAGAAGATATAAATGTCGGACCGAGCTACCTTCAGTTCTATTTTGATGTCCCGGAAAATGCTGAAAAAGACGGACTTTCAATTACTGCATCAGTTGCTGCCGACAGCAGTAGTTCAATGATAGGCGGAATCGGCGGTGGCGGAGCTCCGGTCGTTGAAGTTTATTACAGAAAAGGTTCTCCGGTGGAATATGTGACCGGAGAAGAGTCGATGAAGACCGAAGTTCTTAAGGATGGAAAAGTCGAAGCTGACGGAACCGGTTCGATAAAGAACTGGGGAATTGCAGGAGTTGAGAAAGGGACAAGATATTATTTCCAGTTCATCAATACTGCCGCTGCCGCAGGAGTTATAACAAACATAAAGGTTGCTTCTGCTGATGTAAAAGAGGAAGTGTCAGATGAAGATACAGACAGCGAGACTGTTGATGAAGAGATCTCAATGGAAGACGATCTTCTTCCTGATGAAGAACAGGATCAGAAGAAAGACAAGTCTTCAGGATGTTCATTAACATTCTGAGGAGGTGCGGAAGAATTTTCTGAATGGAGGGTATTTTGAAGAATTTTATTAAACTGTTTTTCCTTCTTTCAATATCTGTGTTCCTCATTTCCTGCGGAACTGATGATGATGACTGTTTGTCCAATGTTGATTGCGGCGAAGGGTTTGAATGTAATATCGATACAGGAGAATGCGAACCGAAAGAAGGTGGCGACGGTGCTGCAGAGATTAAAGATGAAGGGTCGTCATCAACAGATGATCAGGATGAAAAGAATGATCAGGATGTTTTTGAAAAAACTGATGACGGCGGAATATATGTCCAGTGTACACCCGGAGATACAAAAGAATGCTATGAGGGTCCGAGCGGTTCATCGGGTATAGGTATTTGCAGTAAAGGTATAGCAACTTGCGTTGTTGACGGTACTGACTGGAGCGAGTGTGTTGGGCAGGTCCTTCCTGAAGCGGAGATATGCGGAGACGGGATCGATCAGGACTGCAATGGTGAAGATGCGACAGCTGAAACGGTCATTGATATTGACGGCGACGGTTTTACATACTGCACAGGTGACTGTTGTGAAACTACATGGGAATGCACAACTCCTGAAAGAGTGGGTCCCGGATCATTTGAAGTTCCCAGTAATGGAATTGATGATAACTGTAACGGAACAGTTGATGAGGAGTCAAGCGGATGTGATGTGGGATTGAACACTGACTCCAGCGACCCGCTTGATCTTGGAAAGGCAATAGATCTGTGCCTGGCGGAAAATGAAAGTGAATACGGGCTTGTAAGTGCCAGAATAGTTTTTCCCAATGGCAATGAAATGAGTGATCCGTATTCAGGACCGGATGGTAACGGCGGGACAACAAATAACCCCTCGATCGCTGTTTCCGGCAGTGCCTATTCAATTCTTCCGGGAATGGGTAATTTTGTGAAACCTACTCAGGGAACCAATTTTTTAATTCTTTCAACCGGGCAGGCAAAAACGAAGATCGATAACCTTGATACAGACAATTTGACTGAATCATCAGCTCCTGAAGACTGGTACCTGTTTCATGACAGTAAATTCCCGGATTCACCGAATTGCGGGCTTCTTGCTGAAAGTCCGGGAGAAAATCCTGTCAGAGATTCAGTAATGCTTGAACTTGTTGTCAGGGCTCCTAATAATGCTGCGGCATTCAGCATAGATATCAATTTTCACAGTGCTGAATTTCCTGAATATGTGTGTAAAGGATTCAATGATTTTTTTGTAATGCTTCTTGACAGTACATTTACTTCAACAGACATGAATCTTCAGAATCCGGCTGACAAAAATCTCGCGATGGATGAAAACAAAAATTCAGTAGGAATTAATCTTGCAAAATCAGGACTTTTTAAAGTATGCAAAAACAAGGTTTTCCCTCCGACAAATTTTCCGGGATGTCTGGATGATACTGAACTTCAGGGAACAGGATTCGAAGGTCATGGGGCAACTGGCTGGCTTGTTTCCCGCGGTAATATTGTGCCGGGCGAAGAGTTTAAGATCAGAATGGCAATATGGGATACAGGGGATCATATTTATGACAGTCTTGTCGTTCTTGACAATTTCAAATGGTATGAATCCGCTCAGAAACCGGGAACCGGCGAAAAGTAAAAATCTGATAAAATAAAAATGCCCCCGAAAAAAACGGGGGCATTATTAATAACCGGAAGGTTGCTCCTGGGATCTTCAGCATTGACGCCTGATGGCGATAATTGATTTGAAGTTATCACAGTGTTGGTGTTGTTAAGATTGCGTTTCCGCAGTTTTGACCGATGAATGAAGAACAACTACTTCCCTTTTTCAATTTAAAAAGATCTCACACGACACATTATAAGCAATTTGCGTGCCAAACATTATTTGATCGTTGATCGATGTTTTTGTCAGCATAATCCCTTAAACGAGTTAACTGTGTTATATTTCTGTTAATATGGCTGATATCGGAAAAATTGTGTTTACTAAAGTTAAAGCCAACTGTTAAGCTTGGTTAACAGTAAAAAAGGTCAGTAAATTATAAGATAACTTGAAAGAGGTATTTCTGCACGGTAGCCGGAAGGATCTGTAACTACCGGAGTATAATTTTCACCATTGAGAAATGCTGAATATGAAAATGTATTCAATCCACCTTTTTTTATTTTTTCAGTAATATCAATGTTTATAAGTTTAACATCCTGTCCCGGACACCAGCCCGCTCTGCCGAAAGGCCATGATCCATACTGGTTGGGGACAGTTCCTTCACTTACAAGATCGAAGCATCCGCGCGAAGTCCCTGCATTACTGAAATCGGTTATGAATGAAGTGCCGTTCACTTTGAAAACCGATTCAAATTTACAGAATTCGGCACAGTTTTCCTGTTCAGAGCCGTTGCCGTGTCCTGTAATATATGCGGATATAAGAACTTTTGTGCTTGACTGCGGAATGTCAATGTCAGTGTTATCCCAGTGTTCGTTATATTTTTCATCAAATGGAACTGTTCCATTAAAAAGAGGGATGATCTGTATGGGTTTTGCTGTTGATTCATCTTCAATAAAAATAATGTCAAGATAGTTTATATACTGATCACCGGCAACTGTAAACTTGAATGTATATTTTCCTTTATTTTTAAGGAAAGGAAGCATCGGTGTTATATCCGTGAGCCATTTTCCGCTTCTTCCATAAGTTGTGATCCATCTGCCGATTTCCGTATTACAAATTTCAGTAAGATCATTTTCACATAAAAAAAGCTGTTCAATTCTGTCCCATTCACATGATTTCTGTGACTCGCAGATCTGTTCAAGCAGAATGAAAAGCCGACCGGGTTTTGTAAAAGAAGGGATGTCAGCGGTAAAGAAAATGTCTTTTACCCAACCTTCCTCAGGAAATTTTACTCCGTTCAAGCCGTTGATCTTTGTGCTTTTTTCACTGTTTTCAGAAAGAAAGAGTTCAAGTTCATATTCGTAGTTGTAAAGTTCCGCTTCCTTATACAGAAATTCAAACCTCGGATCTGAGGATGATGATTCCCAACTGTGAAAGCTTCCTGATGACCGGATTTTCTGAAAGCGGTCAATTCCGAGAAAGAAATCAGAATATTTTTCAAGCCATTCTGTAAACCAGCAATTCAGTTCTCTTGCCGGTTTTGTAGTGAGATGGATCCTTTTTTTAATACCCGGTGCTCCGCCTATCTGAAGAGAATCCTCAATGGTTTTCTTGAGCTGTTCCATTTTTGCACTGAATGTTTCAGCAGTGCCGTCAACAAGGAAGAAATAGTGAGTGTTGTCAGGAGTTCTGTCAAAAAGTCTGATCATGTCCGTTTTCCAGATCGCTGTGCTTTCAGAGTTAGATGCTCTGTAAAATATGAAAATATAGTTTTCATCAGCAGATCTGTTTTGAGCGAAATTCCAGTCACCGGTTTCAAGAGAGATGGTAAAATCTCCTGCTGTATTGCCGAATTCTATGCCGTATGGACCTTCTTCAAGGTTGTTTTGCTCATCTGCATCAGGATTTTCATCATCACTGATCTCATCTGTCATTTCGTTATCAAAGATCAAATTGTCCGGATCTGAAACGGTATCATTGTCCGGAGTATCTTTGTTCGATGTTGAACATCCGGAAAGAATCAGCAAAAAGAACAAAAAATAAATGATCTTGGTGTTTTCTTTCATGATAAATACCTGAATTTATTGTTTCTAATGAGAATTTTATTAAAAAAGTACAGCAGAGCAGCCACCGCTGGTCTTTTTCTTTACACCTTCAAGACGGCAGTTCGGATCACAACCGTCAAAGGGTTCAGTGTTTCCGTCATCACACTGTTCACCGTATTCAAGCTCTCCGTTACCGCAAACATTTTCCGCTATTGTATTGCCTGAATTGCCTGAATTGCCTGAATCACCGGAATTGCCGGAATCACCGGAGTTACCTGAATCACCGGATTCTTCAGTACATCCGGATTTATCCCAGCCGGAGCAGTCTTTCAGACATTTTGCTGTGCCGACGGGAGGTGTGCTGGCAAGTTTACTGCATGCAATTGTTTCACTGTCACAAATTTCACCTGTATCAACATTGCTGTTACCGCAAAGATCACCGCCGCCCCCTTCACAAGTTGATGTGTCATAACCGCGACAGTCATCGCGGCAGTTTGCGTATCCTCCTGTGAAAGAATCATCTATCATTGTGCATGGCCTTAAATTTCCGTCACAAACTTCATCTCCTTCAGTAAGGTCGTTCCCGCATGATGCAACGACTTCTGTTCCTTCCGGAAGAATTTTATCCGAAATGCATTCATACCCGGACCTGACTTCATTGTAATCACATTTTGCTATGCACGCTCCTTCATAACATTCAACACCTGAATTGCTGTTGTAACAGTCTGAATTTTTTGTGCAGTTCGCTGAACAATATCCACCTGTCCAGCCGGAATCGGTAATACATTTTACAGTGGCGGCAGTGTTAAGACAGTCGTCAGCTTTTGAACAGGGATCGCCCGCTTTTCCTATACCGCCCGTATCGCATTCGTTGTCAACGGTTCCGTCACAGTCATCGTCCCTGTCGTAACCGTCACCGAAGCAGAGGTCGATATCAGCAGTTGAGATGCATGCACCGCATGTTCCGTTCTTTGCACCGTTGACCATTGCATTGGCATCAACAATACCGAAACCGTAGCATGGACAGTGATCTTTGGCATTCTGAAGCCAGTTTGTTGAAGTCGGCTGGATTGTTGACCAGCCACCTTTTGAACATGTTTTCGAAGTTTTTGCGGCACTTGCTTTCACACAGTTCATAATGCCTGAAAAAGTCATACTTGTGTTAGCTGCGATCATTAATGCAACAGCTCCGGCTGCAACGGGAGTGGCGGCACTCGTACCTGAAAAAACACTGGTATAGTTGAGATCACTTAAATTGTCTCCGTCGTATCCGGTCGAATAGTTGTAACCGTAAGTTCCCTGAATATCGACGGTGTAATTTCCTGCTCCCGCACTGACATCAATTTCAGAACCGAAATTGGAATAGCTTGCCATTGATCCGTTTGATTCAAGAGCACTTATCGTGAGCATATCATCATCCTTAAGAAATCCCTGATAGGATGTGTTGCATCCGTCGTTTCCAGCGGCCCACAGAAAGATTGTTCCCTTTCCGCCTCGACCGTTTATTCTTCCATAATCTACAGCGGCAGACTGGTTGTTATCGGCAGGGGAGGAAATGCAGTTACCGTAGTTGTCGGTACCCTGAGGTCCCCAGCTGTTGCTTACTACCCAGGCGCCCTGATCAACTCCGTATTGAAGAGCATCCTTTATAGTTGTGGGATAGAGATATGTTCCTCCGATGAGCCGTATCGGAATTATCGGACATCCCCAGCATGCGGCGGCGACACCGAGACTGTTGTTGGTTTTCGCCCCTGCAAGTCCGGCACACGATGTTCCGTGCGGAACCCCCTGATGGTCATCCTGTGCCTTGTTGGGGTTAGCGTCACTGTCATTTGATATGAAGTCGTATCCTGAAAGAACATTCAGATCAGGATGGGTCGTGTCAACACCGCTGTCGACTATTGCTATTTTTGCATCTTTCCCCGCACCTGTTTCAGTGTCCCAGGCATATTGAGCAAGGATCTGAGTGAGATGCCACTGATTGCTGTAATATGTGTCGTTCGGGGTGGTGGTCTTGAGCTCCATGTGCCAGAACCAGTTTGGCTGAGCCCACCTTACGAGGTCTTTTTCAACCAGAGAGTTGGCAACAGCAAAAGGGTCTTTTCCTGCTGATACTGAAACAGTATAAAAATCAGGATCATTCACTCCGAGTTCAATAACTTCCAGCCCGTAAATTTTTAATATCTCATCTCTCTTTTCAAGCGGCATGTGTTTTGAGAACTGAATGTTTATTCTTCCGTCAAGGACAAGGGGATCTTTTGCATAATAAGTAACTACAGGCCACGCAGGTATTCCGTTTGCGGCAAGAAGGTTCCTCAGATCGATCCAGTTTGATCTGTCAGCGTTAATGAGCTGAATTCTGTGTGCCTTAACATGCCCTTCGCTTATAACCACTTCGCGGATCATGCTCGTAACAGGTATTCCCTGAAAATCAATGTGCTGAAGTGAATTCAAATTCACTGAAAAAGGAATTGATATAAGATCATAAACCTGCTTAAGGTGCTGCGGAGTGCCTTTGAAGTAATAGAATGTGTCATATTCCCGACCTTTTATTTCTATCTGCTGTCCAAGAACCGGTTTTGAGAATTCGACGGCTGAAACCTGAAATAGCAAAAGCATTGACAATAGAACAAAAAGAATCCTTTTTAACATCAAGTCCTCCTTATTTAAAATAACTAAAAAACACAATTACAATAAATATGAGCAAAATAGATTCCTGACTTTTTTGTTCAATTATTACAATGCAATGCATCGAGTTGAACAAGTCAACACCAACAACGGTAAAAATTATACTCACATTAACGCAAAAACCAAGCATGAAAAAATTATTTTGACAAATAACCGGCAGAAAGTAACATATTAAATACTATTTGTTCCATTTATTTTATTTAGGAGGGGGAAATGAAGAAATTACTTGGTTTGGTTTTTATTGGAATGTTTGTTTTTATTGTTTCGTGCGGGGATGATAACAAAAAAATAGTTCCGCAGGACGATAAAGATGTTGCCGGAGATACAGATGAAATAACTGATGACGAAGGTGATACAGGCGATACCGGAAATACTGGAAACACAGGCAATACAGGTGACACAGGCAACACAGGCAACACAGGCAACACTGGCAACACTGGCAACACTGGAAATACAGGTGACACTGGAAACACAGGTGACACTGGAAACACAGGTGACACTGGAAACACTGGAAACACTGGTGATACTGGAAATACTGGAAATACAGGCGACACCGCAGATCCTTGTGCACCATGTGATCTCAGCAACAGAAATTGTGCCGAAGTTAACGAAAACTGGATTTGTACAGGTTGCAAGGACGGGTATTATGAGAATACGGAATATCTTTGCATAGCTGAAGGAATATTGGGGGCAGTATGTGATCTTACTGAGTACGCAGGAGATGATTGTGAAAGCGGAAAATGTGTTGACGGAGTATGCTGCAACGATGTCTGTGACGGACTTTGCGAAAGCTGTAATGTTAGCGATTTTTATAAAGGAACATGCACTCCTTTCCTGGCAGGAACAGATCCTGATGATGAGTGTGAAGCAGGAAACACATATGATTGTGATCAGAACGGATTCTGTGACGGACTCGGTGCCTGTCAGATGTATGATACATCAACGATTTGTCAGACGCCGGTTTGTGTAGGAAATATATCAAAAGGCTCAGCATATTGTGACGGATCAGGAACTTGTGATTTGTCTAATCGTCCTGAAGCTGATTGTGAACCATACACATGTGATATTCCTCAGGGAATATGTTCCGGTGATTCATGCACTATCGACTCAGACTGTGTTGCTGGATATTATTGTCAAGGATCCACTTGTGTTAACAAAAAACCCAACGGAAGTTACTGCACTTCAAATAATCAGTGTTCATCAAATGATTGTACTCTTGATGATTTCGGAACAGACGGGTTTAAATACTGTGTTCCTAATGCTCCGGCACACTGTGCAAAAGAAAGTTCATGGTATATTGCAAATACTACTTTCTGCGTGACAGCAGGCGGAACGACATATAAAAAATGTACACCCGATTCATGGGGAACAGCGATAAACTGCACAAATGTTGCAAAAAGAGGATGTACTCCTGCACCATGGAAAACAAAGGCGGGATTCTATAATGCTGACTCATGTGCTGATACCGGCTCAGGAGCAGTGTGCAACGCAGATACAACTTGTGAAGAATGTACTTATTCCAGACTTATTAAGATTGGAACTAAAATTGTTTCATGGCCAAGTGTATACAATTTCGGAACAACCGTATGCAACACTAACTGTAGAGGCAAAACAGGAATATTGAATGACAGCATCTGTGCACAGGAGAGTACAACATCAACAACTCACCGCTGTGTAGAAGTTGAGGATTCAAAAGGGACACTTGTCGGGATCTGTGCTGAACTGCTTGGCGGAGGAGAAACATGTACTTTTAATGAGCAGTGCAAATCGGGCTCCTGTTTTAAAGGCAAATGTACTGTTGCTCCATAAAGATTTGTTTAATATCACGCCGATTGACTCTCTGACGATTCAGTGCTAATATCAGAAAAGTTTTTTTCAGGAGGAAAAATGTTCAGGGCTATCTCTTTAATTTTAGTTGCTTTAAGTTTTTTTCTTTCTTCATGCACTTCAAAACAGCCGGATTTAAACAAAACCGGCGTTATAAAAGTGACAGTCAGCATCCTTCCGCAGAAATTCATAGTTGAAAAAATAGGCAAAGAGAGGGTCAAGGTAAATGTGATGGTACCGCCTGCCGCAAGTCCTGAAACTTATGAACCATCACCTCAGAAAATTATGGAGCTCAAAGATTCAGCCATATATTTTTTAATTGGTATGGCTTTTGAAAAAGATGCGTTCCTCAAAATAAAAGATGAATATAAAAATGTTGTGTTTTCTCCGATGTACGAAGGCATCAACTTGAGAGATCCTGATCATGGTTCACATCATGACCACGGGAACGATCATCCTTTTAAGCCGGATGGCGAAAAAGACCCTCACATCTGGCTTGATCCTGTGAATTTGATGAAAATGGCTGAAAACACTGTTTCCGAGTTGATGAGAATAGATCAGGCACACAGAGTATCATATGTGCAGAACCTGTATCTGTTTAAAAAAGAAGTTCAGATTTTGCATGATGAACTGGTTGATCTTTTCAAAGAAAGCAGTGGAAAAGGTTTTATAATTTACCATCCGGCCTGGGGCTACTTTGCAGACAGATTCGGGTTGAAGCAGATCCCTGTGGAGGTTGAAGGGAAAGAGCCGACAGCAGTTAAAATGGCTGAGTTGACGGATCATATGAATAAAAACAAGGCAAAATATATTTTTCTTCAGCCCCAGTCTTCAGCTGAGACGGTAAAATCTTTTTCCTCCCAGACGGGTGTACAGATCAGGTTCATGGATCCATTAAAAGAAAATGTGCTTGAAAACATTAAGGATTCCGCTATTATGATTAAAGAGGGACTGGTTAGTGCAAAACATAATTGAATTTCAAAAGGTCACTTTTTCCTATGGCAGGAATGAAGTTTTAAAAGATGTTGATCTTGTCGTTGAAAAAGGTGATTTTTTTGCAATTGTCGGTCCTAACGGTGGAGGAAAGACAACCATTTTACGGCTCATTCTCGGTCTGGAAGTTCCCGGCAAAGGAAAAATAAAGATATTTGGTGACAAACCTGATATCAACACTTCAAGAGCGGGCTATGTTCCTCAGTTTTCAAGTCATGACAGGATGTTTCCCATATCAGTCAGGGATGTTGTTTCGCAAGGTCTGATCAACAGAAATTCTTTTTTCCCTTTTTATAACAAAAGAGATTTGATGAAAGTTGAAGAAATGATGGATCTGCTGGGGATAAAAGGAAGGGCCAAAGACCGTTTCGGTGATCTGTCGGGAGGACTCAAACAGAGAACGCTCATCGCAAGAGCGATCGTGAGCGATCCGGAGCTTCTTCTTCTTGATGAACCGGTTGCAAGCGTTGACAGCTCTATTGAAAAAGACATTTATGATATGCTTGTCGAGCTGAACAGGAAAATGACTGTGGTCATGGTTTCCCACGATCTCGGTTTTGTTTCTCAGTATGTCAACAAGGTGGGTTGTGTAAACAGAACATTTGTCTGTCACAGAACTGAAGAGATGTCTGCTGAAATTGTTGACGGGATGTATAGTGGAAAAAATATAATGATAAAACATAAGTGCGGTATTTAAATGGATTTTCTCGGTGCATTGATCAACTATCAGTTTTTGCAGAATGCAGTTTTTGCGGCATTGCTTGCTTCAGTCTTATGCGGGATTTCAGGAACTTTTGTTTTTGTCAACAGGATAACTTTCATTGCAGGCGGTATTGCCCATGCAGTTCTCGGAGGGGTCGGAGCGGCTGTTTATTTCGGTTTTTCACCCTTTTCAGGAGCAGTTGCGGCCTCTATTATTTTTGCGTTTGTTCTCGGAATAATAAAATTCAAGGCATCCCAGCATGAAGATACTGTTATAGGCGCTCTGTGGGCACTGGGAATGTCGGCGGGAATAATTTTTATTTATCTTACACCGGGATATTCAGTAAATCTCCTCAGTTATCTTTTCGGGAACATCCTTCTTGTTTCAACGGATGATATAATGGTGCTTGCAGTTCTGGGGTTTGCGGTCATTTCTGTTGCCGCAGTTTTATACAGACAGTTCAAATCGGTAAGTTTTGATCTTGAGTTTTCAATATTAAGAGGAGTGAAAGGGTTTGTCGTTTACACAATGATGCTTGTAATGATCGCTCTGACAGTTGTTGTTCTCATGAAAATTGTCGGCTTGATACTCGTGATCGCATTTCTTTCCCTTCCTGCCGCAACAGCCGCAGTTTTTACAAACAGGATCGGCAAAATAATTTTATTATCTTCCATATTAAGTTTCATGTTCAGTTTTTCGGGTCTTTTTGTTTCGTACAACTTCAATCTTCCTACTGGAGCGACAATTACAGCAGTTGCAGGTATTATCTATTTATTGTCAATAATTTCAGGTGCATACCATGAAAGATTTTCTAAATAGCATTCTTCTTGTATTTATGGAAATGTCCCCGTATCTTCTTCTGGGATTTTTCATTGCAGGGATACTTAACGAGCTTTTCAAAGGGACAAAACTGAAAAAATTTATCGGAGGAAGCAATCTTCTTAGTATTATTAACGCTTCCATTCTCGGAGTTCCGCTTCCGTTATGTTCATGCGGAGTCATTCCGACAGGAGTTTCTCTCCACAAAAGCGGTGCATCAAAGGGTTCAGCGGTTTCTTTCATGATCTCAACTCCGCAGACAGGTGTTGATTCCATACTTGTCACATGGTCACTGCTCGGTCTGCCTTTTGCGATATTAAGGCCGGTCATTGCGTTTATAACAGGTGTCGCAGGGGGAGTAATGACCAGCGCACTTGAAAAAAGTGCAACTGAGTCAAAAAAGATCAGCACGGATGAAAAGGAGAAAGAGGACAAACGGTCTTTGTTACAGAAATTTTATGCCGCTATGAAATATGCTTTTGTTGATTTTCTTGATGATATTTCTCTATGGCTTTTTGTCGGGCTTATAACTGCGGCACTTATTTCTGTAATAATTCCTGAAGGTTTTTTCACAACTTATATCGGGAACAACTATCTTAGCATGATAGTTGTGCTTGCTGCATCAGTTCCTTTATATGTCTGTGCAACAAGTTCTGTTCCGATAGCTGTTGCTCTTATGCTGAAAGGGCTTAATCCGGGTGCGGCACTGGTTTTTCTGATGGCAGGACCTGCAACTAATGCCGCAACGGTTCTTGTGATTGGCAAAACGCTTGGGAAAAAAGCTCTTTTCAGCTATCTTTTTTCAATTATTGCCGGGGCTCTGATATCAGGAGCAATTATTGACAGTTTCCTGCCGGCAGAGTGGTTTTCTGTTCAGTTGATGAATGCTCATTCTCATGATCATGGAGCACTGCATTATCTTTATCTTATCTCCTCGATCATTCTTGCCGTATTACTGCTGATGAGTTTTTTCAGATATCTTACAAGAAAAAAAGAAGCCGCACATTGCCATGACAAAGAATGCTGCTGTGAAAATGCAAATGAAACCGGAGAGTTAATTGTAATTCATGTAGAGGGGATGACTTGCAGTCACTGTGCGGCAAATGTAAAATCGGGGCTGCTCGGTGTTTCAGGAGTTGAAGATGCGGTTGTAGATCACCACAGCGGTAAAGTTCAGATAACTGGATCTCATATCAACATGGATGAAATAAAAAAAGCGGTTGAATCAAGGGGTTATAAAGTCGTATGATTAGAAATGTCGCTGCATTTTTAATTGTTACGGTTTTTTCGATACAGGTAATTTCAGCTCATGAAGCAGTCAAGTTCAGAAAATATGAAACAAAGCATCAGGTGCTCTATTTTTCATCCAATCTTGACGATTCGGTCATTCCACGGCTCATTAAACAGGCGGTAAAGTCAGAAGAGTTTATCAAAGATCTTTACGGCTGGGTTCCTCAGAAAAAAATAATCACAGTTTATGACAGAGAGACCGATACAGCAAACGGATGGTCAAGGAGTTATCTTAAAAATGTAATATATCTCTATACTTATCCTCCTGAAAGATATTCGACACTTTCAAGTTATACAAGCTGGGAACAGGGACTCCATGTTCACGAATACACCCATTCCGTTCAGATAGGGAACACGAAAGGATTCCCGAAATTTATCAATACTGTTTTCGGCAATCTCTATTTTCCGGGCGGAATGATTCCAAGATGGGCTCTCGAAGGTGCGGCAATATACAGCGAATCTCTCATTGAAGGGAAGGGGCGGCTCAACAGTCCTCTGTACAAAGCTCATTTTGATTCTTTTTTTCTGAAAGGGAAAGAGTTGTCGCTCGGAGAGCTTTCGGGGATACCTGATCACTGGATGGGGGGAGGACTTCCTTATCTTTACGGGACTTATTTCTATGCGTATCTTGTTGAAAAGACTGGAAAAAAACAGATGGCAGCTTTTTTTGACGAATTGTCGGACGATGCTTTTCCTTTTCTTGCCAACAGAGCCGCAAGAACCACTCTCGGTTCATCTTTAACCGATCTCTATAAGAAATTCATCAGGGAAAAAAAAGATGAATTAAGTTCAAAAGTGGAGGACTCTTCGGGAGAACACGGTTCAAAAGAGCGGTTTCATTCGGTATTTGTCGATCTCAATTCAGATGGTTATGTGTTTTCGGGTGAAAAAATATCAAAAAGAGGGATATATCGCTTCAACGAAGGTGAACTTAAAAAACTTTCATCTTTTCCGTCCCACGAATCATTTTCCAAAAAAGATGAAAAATATGTTTTTCCCTTAAATATCAGGCATAAAGAAAGGTACTACAGGAATGAGATATTTTATGCCGATTTAAAAAAGCGGTCTATAAAAAAGATAACAGAAAATGAAACTGCAGGCGAAGTCGTTTTCGGATCTGACAACGATATTTATTACACTTCGTTCAGAGACGGTATAAACCGCATCACCCGCATGAAACTTGACGGAACTGTGATCAGTGAATGGGATTTCAGAGAGCTCGATTCGATTTTCAGCATCTCTTTGTCAAGTGACGGAAAGAAAATGGTTTTTACCGGCAATCTTTATAATTTTGAAAAGAACATATTCATTTTTGATACTGAAAACAGCGAGTTGACTGAAGTGAGGATTGACGGTGACCAGTATTCGGTATATTTCAGAAATGATGACGAGATCGTTTTTTCAGCCGAAAAGAACGGAAGAATTGTTCCGATGTCACTTAATTTTAAGGAAAAACGGTTAAAACAGCTTCACAGGCCCTCTTCTGTTGCAATTTTTCCTAAAGTTATAAATGACGAGATATTTTTTATTGCTTTTGACAATGACGGCTATTATCCGGCATGGCAGAAGACAGAGAACATCGACCTTGGAAAAGTGCCGGACGGTGTTTTTGTAACAGTTGAAAGAAAAGTTAAGGAATTTGAGAAAGTTACACTTAAGGATGCAAAATTTTATGAAGGGATGTTCCCCGCTCTCATAATTCCTGACTATCAGGGTTCTGTTAATTCCCACACAATAGGGTTTACAGTATGGGGAGAATCCAATGATCAGGAAAGGTTTTATGATATTTCCTATTACAAAACTTTCGGTCAAACGGGAAGACATTTTGCGATACTGAACTATTTTGATGAAGCTGTCTGGCCCGGATTCAGATGGTATTTTTCTTATAGCAGAGAGGATTTTAAGACAGGGGGTTTTTACAGAACTGATGCGGCATATAACAGATTTAATTCAGGTGTTTCGCTTTCTTCTTCAACTTCAAGCCCTGTTTTCATCCTTCCTTCAAAGATCGTGAATATGAATCACAGCATCCGTTCCGGTCTCGGTCTGAGCGGAACTGACATGAATGTGAAACAATTGAAAGATCCCCTTGACATAACTCCTTCTGAAAAGGACAGATTGGATATAACCGCCTATTTTTCATACGGATTTTCATTCTCTTTCAACCCTGGATCATATTATCTTTTCAGCAATATGGAAAGGACATCGTTTTCTTTTCCGGTCACAATTTACAGATCTTTGATGGGTGATGACAGGTCGCTTGTGTTCTCCCCTTCAATGCAGTTGAGCTTTCTCATCCTTCCAAACGGGAAACTCGGATTTATCACAAGGAATGTGCTTTATATGAGATTCCTGACCGACAACTATTTTCTTCTTGGCGGAGACGAACTTGACATTGATATTCTGAACCTGAACACATTCATTTACGGCGGATCATCAAGCGTAACCGTCAGAGGATACAATTACGGAGCCGCAGGAGGAAAGCATGTCTACCACTCAAACAACGAACTGAGATTCCACCTTTTCTCGATAAGCCAGGGTTTTAACACATTTCCACTCATGTTCAGAAATGTTCAGGGAGCACTGTTTTTTGACATCGGAAGCGGCTCTCCCGACATTAACATGTTTGATGACAAGTTCATCGCCGGGATCGGAGCAGAACTAAAACTTTATTCAGTCTGGTGGTACCGCGTCCCGATAATATTTACATTCGGAACCGCCTACGGATTGACAAAAAGCGGACAACTCAATTTCTATTTTTCTCTGGGAAATTCTTTCTGATAAATAAAAAAATGGTTTATTTTTAAAGTCTATGATATAAAATTTGGAATGACATGTTAGATATGTCTAAAATTAAAGTGAGGCACACATGAACAGAAAGATCAATGTGAAAGAGACAGAAGTTGCAATTGTCACCGTAAATGATTCGGACTATATATCGCTAACGGATATTGCAAAATACAAAACAGATGATCCAAGTGCTGTGATCGGTAATTGGATGAGAAATCGTAACACAATAGAATTTCTAGGTATTTGGGAAACCCTTTACAATCAGTATTTTAAACCCCTCGAATTCGAGGGGTTTAGAAAAGAAGCAGGATTGAATGCGTTTACGATGTCTCCTCAAAAATGGATAAATGCCACAAATGCAATAAAAAAGAACCTGATTCCGAAAGAACTCACATCTGCTCAAATCAGAATTTTTTCTCCGAACTGGGTATCCACATATTCTTCCGGAGCACAGTACTTTAATCCTGTGTGGAATGGATGTTCTTTCTCGCAACTACAAAGCTATTGTACATATTTAGGTTACCCTTATAATTATTGAAAAACGCTGCTGTCCAGTCTTGTGGCTGGACAGTGCTTTTTTTGTAGGAGGAATATTTGATATCTTATTTGTTTTACACAATTTTAGTGATCGTTGCTTGTTCCTGCAACTCTCCTGAAAAATCAAATGACTTTGATTTAGATCTTTCTGACTTTGATAGCGAGAAAATGACGGATTTTTCAGAAGAAGAGGAATCGTGTTTAAATGATGAAGAATATGATTCGTGGGATTATGTTCTTGATCTTGGTCAGGTTGATCATGTAAGCAGAATTATTCCCTATAAAAAGGGATATCTTCTTTCCGGTGTTATCGATTTTCCTTATAAACCGAATAGCGATCTGTATCTTCCCGGATACGTCGCATTTATGAACAAAGATTATTCGTTTGGCTGGCAGGTTTTAATCGATTGTTTTTTAATCGGAAGTGTTGCAACCGATGGTGTCGGGAAAATTTTCTTAGGAGGAGATATTCCGAACTCTTATTCCATGGCTCTCGCTTCAATTGATGAAAACGGAAATGTTTTATGGAAAAAGAACTGGAGTGATGACAGTTTCTTTAAATCAGGACCTCAAGGAATAAGCAAAGTAAAATATTTTGACAAGTCTTTGTATTTATCAGGATTTTCGGGTGGCTGGAATGAAGATGGCTCGATGACATTTCATAAGCTTTATTTGGCAAAAACAGATCTTGCAGGAAATATTTTATGGAAAAAAGTATGGGGAGCGGAAGGTCACAATTATTTCAATGATATGATGATTGATGAAAAAGGATTCATGTATTTAACCGGCAATACAAATGGTGATTTTGAAGGGAATGAAAATGCAAATGAAATGGGTGACTGCGGAGATGAAAGACATGCCTGTGGAGATGTAATTCTTGTTAAAACTGACATGGAAGGAAATGTCATATGGGCAAGACAGTGGGGAAGTGATAAGAAAACAGAATATGAATATGGACAACAGATAATTCTGGATGAAGATCAGAATATTTTTGTTTTAAGCCTTATTTATTCATCCGATCTGGTGTCATCAGAAGTGAGAAAATTTGATTCTGACGGTAATCTGATCTGGTCAAAAATATTTAAATCAGAACAACCTGAGACCTATTTTTATCCACAAAAAACCTTAATTGATAAAGACGGAAGTTTTAAATTTGCAGCTGTTGAAATGATTCTGGAAAGCAGGAAAACAACAATTTTTATTATAAATCTGGACAGGGATGATGGAGAAGTGATTGATTCAATATCCATTCCCAGTGAAAATGAAATTGAAATTTATGGATTGGAATCACTTGATGACAAGCTGATTTTAATGGGTCAGTATTATTTTGAATATAATCAAACTGGTTATTCTGATACATTTTTTAAAGAAATAAATAGAGACTGTTTTAAAAAGGCGGAAAAGATGGATTTGTAACGGTGACAGAAGAAGCGAAAGATTAATCTTTTCAATAACTCACAGTCGTTATCAGCTTTCCTAAGATCCTGAAGCGTTCACAAACATCAGAAATCATTATGTTTAAATTAGGATATATAAGTTTGAATACAAAACGAACCAAAAATAATTTGACATGAAACTTAGTCGCTGTT
>ENA-UOWO01003129-UOWO01003129.1-activated-sludge-metagenome-genome-assembly--contig:-NODE-3129-length-19570-cov-20.897207_pt1 | contig 19570 bp, 13 predicted proteins | sample MGYA00238148_ERZ761564 | MGnify/ENA primary metagenome ERZ761564 (study PRJEB28885, sample SAMN05720194) | activated sludge metagenome | isolation source: Anaerobic digester | place: USA... | reverse complement strand
ACATTTCCACCTTTTTCAGGTTATGGACTTAAAAAAGATCCATGGCAGCCCTTTTGTTTCGGGCACAAAAAGGGCATATGCTTTTCCATTGCGAGGCATGCCACATGAAGCATTATACCGGCGTATCGGATATATCGAATCCCATTGCGCAATGTACCGTCGTATCGTCGTGTCAATTATCCTGGTCGCCGTTTCAACACCTGTCTGGTTTGGCCTGGCGGTAATAACCGGAATATCCGGCCATACCATGCTCGCTACCGGTTTCATTCTGATGATGCCCGGCGCTTTGTTGTCGGCGGGCCTGGCCTGGATATGTGTACGTCTCGCCCTGTTTCCCCGTCTCGTTCGTCATTTACAACAGTTGGAACAGATACGTAAGGAGTTGCGCCGAAGAGGGCGCAGCAGTTTTTCATTTGTTTCCGACAACTAAATGTCCATTCATCATGCAAAAAAAATCTATTCGAATAACCTTCATCATCATTTCCATCGCAGTCATCACTTTTCAGGGAATGAATTACCTCATAGAGCATTTCGGCCGCGAAATGGCTACCATGGCACTCGCATACCTTTCTGTCCTGTTCCTTTTATGGCAACTGATCCGCCTGATCAGGGCCGTCAACCGCTATCAGAAGGCTATCGAAGGGCGGCTTAAAGAACGCGATATACAACCGCCGCATCGCTGGAATCCGGAAGCCGAAGCCCCGCAGGCATGGTCGGCTTTCCCGTCCGTTTTTTTCGGTGAGCGTACGTACACCTGGGAGGAACTGATCATCGCCTACGCCTTTTTTGCAGGTGTGATCTGGGCCGTACGTTTTTTGATACAAACGGTAGGGTAAATAAATGACGGCAGCGAGCGTATACGAAAACCATACGTCTGCACTCGCTGCCGACATCCCTTATTCATCAACAAGTACTTGTAAATCATGAAGTTAAATACAGCAATCGTTGCATTTTTTTCCGCCGTTTGTATCCTGGCCATACATTCCTGCCAGTCGAAAACCGAACCTGCGCAGGCAGCAGCATTCCAGAAGTTATCCCCTGAAGATTCGCTGATCAAAAGCCGCCTGCCCGATACGCTGACGCCTGAAAACCATTCTATGGTGATGTCGGAAATTTTGGGCAAACCCAAACACGACATCAAAAGTATTGGGATTCTGGTGTACGACGGCGTCAACGACCTCGATTTTATGGGTCCTCGTTACGTGTTGAATCAGAGTGGCGCCCAAACGCAATTGATTGCGCTGAAACCAGGACATATTACAACTGCAACGGGTATGGAGATCGTACCGAATGACGTCATCGACCACGTCGAACACCTCGATATTCTGATCATTCCGGGCGGGTTAAAAGGCACTGTGGAAGCCGCCTATAATACCAGATTACACGACTGGATCCGTAAAATAGACCAGGGCACTACCTACACCGGCGCAGTTTGTACGGGCGTCTGGGTGCTGGGCGCCACCGGACTGCTAAAGGGAAAAAATGCTTCGACCAACTGGTACCGGGAATCGGAATTTTTGCAAAAATACGGAGCCATTCCCGCCGGCCAGCGCTATACACAGGATGGGAAATACTGGACATCTGCCGGGGTTACAGCAGGAATGGACATGGCCTTGGGTATACTCAGGGATAACTGGGGCGATAAATATACCCAGGCAGTTATGCTCGATATGGAGTACGATCCCGCTCCACCCATCAGCGGCGGCAGCCCCGAAAAAACCGGTTATCTGGTAGAATGGATGATGAAATCCATGTACGACGCCGGAATAAATCCTCTGATAGACAGTCTGGAAAAAGCGAAAATCACGACACCGTCTCAAAAAAATCCACCCCGCCACGCTGCTTCTCTACCCCGGATCTCTGCCTCAAAACCCGCAGGTGCATTTGCCAACGACCTGGATTTTATCTGTGGTATGGAGGTCATGCCCGACTATACGGACACCTGCCACCTGAACGGAAAAGTATATGCCTTCTGCTCGGAATACTGCAAGGACAAATTCAAGGCAAATCCGGAAAAATACCTGTCGAAGAAATGAAAAAAGCCTTTTCACACTCAACAATAAAAACTCTCGATTATGAAAAAAAATGCCCTTTTGTCTATCATGGTATTGCTGGCCCTCGGCTGGTCGTTCAGCGCCTGCCACAACCATGACGAGGAAGACAACAACGCACCGGTCCTGACACTCGAAGAACCTGCCGAAAACGAGTTAATAAGCGGGCAGGTTCACATCCACGGTTCTGTTACCGACGAAAGTCTGCACGAAATGGAAATCAAGGTGATCAAAGACGCTGACAACTCCGAATTATACAATTCCGCTCCGACCGTTCATGATGAAACCGACTATCACTTCGACGAACATTTTACACCTTCCGTATCGGCCGAAACGCCCGTCACCCTTACGATAACCGTGTCGGACCACAGCGACCACACCACCACGAAAGTGGTGAAATTCAAAGTGAAACCCTAATCCTCAAATTCAACTCCGGAAAGCCTTTTTAAATAAATTAGGTAGTATTATTTTGATACGGGGTGGTTGTAAAATCGCCCCTTTTTTATTGTTATTTATTAAAATGGATACTGAAATGGGCAAGGCCGCCTGTTTATATCCAGGCTACGGTCTGCTTACAACCGGAGTTTTCCATCTACATTTGTCAACCATTTGACCGATCAGGTGTTACCGCATCAGCATTTTTAAAACCTAATTTTCAAATTTCAACATGAAAAAATCTATTTTACTCACAGCATGCTGCACCATGCTGGTCACTTTACTTTCTGCCCAGATCAAAACCCCGCAACCCAGCCCGACCGCTAAAATCAGCCAGGAAGTAGGTCTTACCAAAGTAGAAGTGGAATATTCCCGCCCCAGCGCCAAAGGCCGCAAGGTGTTCGGCGAACTGGTACCTTTCGGAGATCTGTGGCGCACAGGCGCTAATGCCAGCACGAAAGTAACTTTTGGTGAAGACGTAAAAGTGGGCGAAACCAGCCTGCCTAAAGGCACCTACGCACTGTACACGGTGCCGAACACCACCCAGTGGGAAGTTGTTTTTTACAAAGACATCACCCTGTGGGGCGCTCCGGCACCTGCCGATTACAAAACCGAGAATATCGCTGCCAGCATTAAAGTGCCTTCCATGGCCGTACGCGACATGGTGGAAAGTTTAACGATCGAAATCAGCAACCTGAAAAACAATGGCGCCAACCTGGATATCATGTGGGAAAACACCAAGGTTTCGGTTCCTTTCTCCCTGGATACCGACTCCAAAGTGATGGCCGACATCAAAGCGCAAATGGAAGGCCCTAATGCAGGCACCTACTACTCTGCTGCCCGCTACTACTATGAAGAGAAAAAGGACCTGAAACAGGCCCTGAATTGGGTAGACCAGTCGCTGACCAAAGGCGGTGACAAATTCTGGATCCTGCGCCTGAAAGCCAATATCCAGGCCGATTTGGGCAACTACAAAGACGCCATCGCCACCGCTGAAAAAAGCAGCGAACTGGCTAAAAAAGAAGGCAATATGGACTACCAGCGCATGAATGCGAAAAGCATCGAAGAGTGGAAAGCCAAGAAATAAGTGCGAAGTCTTCAGTGCGAAGTGCGAAGTCCGCGTAGAGTGGACGGCACTGGTACGAAGTCTGGAATCAGTACGAAGTCTTTAGTCCGAAGTGCGAAGTCCGCGTAGAGTGGACGGCACTAGTACGAAGTCTGGAATCAGTACGAAGTCTTTAGTCCGAAGTCCGCGTAACGTGGGCTTCGGACTTTTTTATTCCCGACTGTTCCAACTAAAACCTTGCGTCCTCTACGCAGACTTCGCACTTCGCACTGACTACTTCGCACTAATTCCAGACTTCGCACTTCGCACTGACTACTTCGCACTAAAGTGTTTCGGGCTGTAAAAACTGTTTTTCATACAATTCCCGGTACTTCCCGCCCTCGATTTCCAGCAGCGTATCGTGTCCGCCGAATTCTTTCACCTCACCTTTTTCAAGTACCAGGATATTGTTGGCATGGCGAATCGTGCTCAGGCGGTGGGCGATAATGATGCTGGTTCGGCGTGCAATCAGTTTTTCAATGGCAAACTGGATAACCGATTCCGTTTCAGGGTCGATGGAAGAAGTGGCTTCATCGAGGATCAGAATATCCGGATTGAACACCAGCGCCCGCACAAAAGAGATCAACTGGCGCTGACCCATGGAGAGTGTGGCGCCGCGTTCCATGACCTGGTAGTGGTAGCCGCCGGGGAGTCGCTCGATAAAGGCGTGCGCTCCGATCATTTTGGCGGCCGTTTTCACCTGCTCTTCGGTGATATTCGGGTCGCGCATGGTGATATTCTCCATCACCGTTCCTGCAAAGAGGAACACGTCCTGCAGCACCACAGCAATGCGGCGGCGCAGGGCAAATACGTCGTAATCGTGCACGTCGTGCCCGTCGATACGAATAGCGCCCGACTGAATTTCATAAAACCTTCCCAGCAGGCTGATGATCGTGGTTTTGCCGCTGCCGGTGCTACCGACGATGGCCAGCGTTTTTCCGTGCGGTATCTCAAAAGAAACGCCTTTCAGAACCGGGTCTTTTTCGAGGTCGCCGCTGTAGGAAAACCATACGTTGTCGAACGCTACGCCGCCTTTGAGGCGCTGAGGGGCGAGGGTGCCGGTGTTTACCACCCGGTCGGTATTTTCCAGCAATTTGAATACCCTTTCAGCAGCGATCAGGCCCATTTGCAGCGTATTGAATTTATCCGCCAGCATACGGATGGGGCGGTATAACATGGTGATGTACAACGGGAAAGCCACCATGGTACCGATGGTAACTTCTTCCGACAGTACGCCGCGCGCGCCGTACCACACCATCAGGCCCAGCGAAAGCGCTGAGATGATATCGACCACCGGAAAGAAAATGGCGTAGGCGATGATGGCTTTCAGGTTGGCAGAAGTGTAATCGCGGTTGATCTGGCGGAATTTTCCGGCTTCGCGCGCTTCGGCATTAAAAATCTGCACAATGCGCATGCCGCCGATCCGCTCCTGCAAAAATGCGTTCATGGTAGCAATGTGGTTGCGCACTTTTTCATAACTCTTGCGTACACTTTCCTTGAACCGTATACTGCCCCAGATGAGGAGCGGAAAAACCGACAAAACGACCAGGGTCAGTTTCCATGACGTGGTAAACATCACCAGAAGCACAAAAAAGATCGTCGTCAGGTCGGCCAGAATGGTGACGCTGCCTTCGCTGAAAATCGTATTGATCGCCTCGATATCATTGATAGTACGGGTAGTGCTCTGCCCGATCGGCGTTTTATCGAAATAACTGAGGTTGAGGTTGGTCACGTGGTTGAACACCCGAACCCGAAGGTCGCGGATGGTGGCCTGCCCCAGCCAGTCAGCGTAATACAGGAAAAAATACCGCAACACCACTTCCACCACCAGCAATGCCAGCACCACGCAAGCCAACACCGTCATTCCGTGTAAATTGCTGGTGAAAACGTAGTCGTCCACCATTTTTTGCAGCAGGCGGGGCCGCAAAACTGCCATAGGCGCCATGATCAGGCTCAGGGCAGTAACAAAATAAAAAGTAGTTTTGTAAGGCTTTACTGTCGACATGACCCGACGGAAAAGCGAATAATTGAACTTCTGTGAAGTAGCGGTAGAATCAGACATATGCAGGAAGATAACGGAAAAGTCCGGCAGAATATTCCGGAGACCTAACAACCATTTTTTCCCGGCAAAGTTCGGCATAATCTTGCTTCGAGTGGATTTAGTCGGTAAAAACCTGAAAATAGTCGTTCAAAAAAGTGGATGACCAACACTTTCCCGCTACATTCGACCCAAAATCAATCTTTCATTAAAACTAAAACGAAATGGACGTACTTGACAGAATCTCCTCCACACCCGACCCCGCCATTGTGCCGTATAAGCACCTGGCCATTCGCTACGGCGCTATCTGGGCGGGAGCAAGTATCCTTACCTCTTTGATCGGCTATCTGACCAACACCGATCCTTCTCTGCCGACAACCGGCGCCATCAAATGGGTTTATTCCCTGATCGGGATTGCCGTTGCCGTATGGGCTATTGTAACCGCGATCCGCATCGACCGCGACCAGCAACTCGGTGGCTTTATCAGCCTGGGCCGCTGCGTCGGCATCGGCGCTTTGACTGGCCTGGTAACCGGCGTGATCGGAGGCATATGGATGCTCATTTACCTCAATTTTATCAATACCGGCTTCGATCAACAGGTAAAAGATGCCATGGCTGCGCAATACGAAGCACAGGGCATGAGTGAAGAACAAATCGAAATGACATCCGGAATAGCAAGTGCTTTTATGGGCCCTATATCGATGGCCGTTTACCAGGTCATCGGCGGCGTCATCTTCGGGTTGATCATCGGGCTTATTGCCGGTTTGTTTATGAAACGGGAAGCGTAACCGAATTCTTGATAGTTTAAAGGTTGATGAGGGTTGATAAAGGTTGATAAGGGTTGATATTCAGCTGCTCGATGAATTTGAGATTTTTCACCTATCGAGTCCTAAAATATCAACCCTTATCAACCTTTATCAACCTTTATCAACCCTTCCGATTAAAACCGGGAAATTCTGCGCGCCTGTTTAACTTTGCGCATCCAGCATGGGTCATCCCCGGATTCCGGAGATGGCCCATGTTCCATACCAGGGTGTTTTGAGAAAATTGTACATATGAAAAATCCCGCGTTGAAATACGGCCTGCTTGGCGCCGTGGTAATCATTTTTTACTTTTCGCTGCTGTACGCATCCAATAAAGAACATTTTCTGAGTCCGCTGCTCCAGTGGGGCAGCATGGTGTTTTACCTGTTCTTTATGTACCGGGCCGCAGTAGAAGATTGCGCCGAGAAAGGAACTACCCGCGATTTCAGGGAGATCCTGCGCACGCCGTTTGTCGTGTTCCTGTTGATCAACCTGGGGTACTGGCTCTTTTATTACGGGTTGCATCTGTCCGATCCGGGTCTGATTCAAACCGAAATGGGCATCGAACTGGCAGGATTAAAAGCGCAGTTAAGCGCCGGCCCCGGCGACCCCGAACAGGCCAACCGCTTTCGGGAACGTATTCAGGACCTGGAAAAAACCATGCAAAACCCGGGCGTTCAGCCGCTGGGACCGATCATTACCCGCATGTTTATCGGAGCAGTGGGCGGGTTCGGACTGGCCGCCGCGATTGCCGGGATACTACGCTCCAGAAATTAGTGTTTGGTGTGTAGTGTTGGGTGTTTGGGGGGCTTCGCCCTTGGCCAATTAATCCGCTTCAACTGGCCACCATCCATCCAAAAGCGTTAAATCAAGCAAGAAATCCTTTTTATCAAATAACCCCAAAAACGAAGCACCCCAAAAACGAAACACAAAACACCAAAAACGAAAAAAATGGCCCAACCCATCCGTATTTTCCTCTCCCACGATGCCGCCGACACCGGCACTGCCCGCGATATACAGCGGCAGTTGGCATTGCTGGCGCAGCCGGGGGAAACGGTATTCTGGGACCCGAGAACTATTGCCACGGAAGCAGTTCGTACGCATGCAAAAGCCTTTCTGGAAAAAGCCGATTTGTTTGTGGCGGTGCTTTCCATGAATTACACCGACAAGCCCGACGTGTTTTGGGAGGCCACCCAGGCCATCTCCACCCAGGTGGTACGGCCTGCACTCCAGATTGTGCGCGTTCAGGCGCGCGAGGCGGCTGTTCCTGCCGCACTCCTTCCCTACCCCACAGCGCTTCCGATCGGCGAAACAATTGAAAATCAAGGTATTGCGCGCGACCGACAGTTGTATCGCGCTGCACAAACCATTCTGTCGGTTTTGCCGGCGGCGCCACAACGGAATGAAATGCCTGCGGCAAAAGTAGACCTGCCGCTAGATATCGAAGGGGTACGTGCCCGCCTGCTGGCTCAAACCGACCGCATCAACCATGCGCCGCTGCTCGCACTGCTGAAACGCCTGATCGAAAATGTAAAGGTGAAAAGGGTGATCCTGGATGTCGAAGATGCATACCGGCACCTGCGTGAAAAAACGCGCCTGTCACAGATCAGCATCGACGAGTTGCAGGAAAAATCGCGCCCCATCCAGATCGACCTCCAGCACGCCATCGAGTATTTACAGGAAGAAGATCTGATGAAAGGCTGGCGTACGGTTTTCACCCGCGATTATTTCCATTTTGTGAGTGACAGCCGGGACGAAAGCACGATCCCTCCTTTTTTTGTGCCGGTGGATGAAATCAACATTCCCGAAACCCTGAACCTGCCGGTCGGCCCGCGCGAACAGGAATCGCTGGAACAAATCGGTCTCCTGTCGTTCGAACAAAAAAGCGACTTCCGCCGCAGCCTGTTGCTGGCCAAGGATGCCATGGCCGTCAAAAATTACGCGCAGGCTTTCGCACATTGCGAGCACGTACGAACAAAAATCGACCCGCAATCGGCACAACTATTTGAATATCTGCTGATTACCTATTTGCAGAAAGAAACCCCCATGCACGTGATCCGGGAGGCCATGCACGGCAACGACCGGCCCCTGCAACACGTGCTGATGTTTGCCAGCCGGCTGCGCGAGTACCAGCGCGACGGCAAATGTGTATCGAGCACCACTTTTCATAACCTGGCTATCGCGTCGGAAGCACTGTCGGATGCCGCCCTGCGCGTTTACCATCATTTCCCGAACGACCCGGTGCTGCATACCGGCAAACACAGGGAGGATGTGCCCGACAACCGGGTTCCCTTGCGCACCATTCTGGACGATACTTTGAAAGTGTGCAGGCTGGTGTATCCGTCCGAAGAACTGCTGGAAGCAGCCGTTATCGAGTGCTGCGGCGGCGGGAAATGTGCCTGGGTGCGCCGGGTCGACGTCGTGGGCGGTCATTTTCAATTTGTGCCCGACGGCAATTTCGACCTGCTCGGCGAAATCCACGAACTGCTGGAAATGCTGCAGGGCATGGAAGCCGACGACCCGGGCAAAATTGTAAAAAACCAGTCGCTGCTCCGCGAAGACCTGTACCTGAGCCTGCTGGCAAAAAGGCAAACCCTGGCAGCGCAGATGGCGGAAGACGCCCGCCGCCGCCGACCATTTACCGACATCCATGAATCGGTGATCCGGTTTACCTACGCCTGCCTGCTGGGGGCGCATATTTTCGGGGAAGAGCAGGAAAGAAATACCGAACAGTCGTTCTCGCGCCTCGCACTGGATTACCTGCTGCCGGAACTTTTGATTTCGGCCGGCTCAACGGCGCAAACACCTGTACGGTGGTTTACGCTCGATGCGCACGGGGAAGTCATGTCGGACCCGGTCTGCACGAAATACCAGTTCGACGTTTTTAATATTGTCAAAAAGATCATCAGCGACTTTTCCGGCCGCGCGGGATGGCTGCAAGTGGCGCCTAACATTAAAAAAGGGGTATACCTGGAATACGTGGCGGATACGGAAGCCATGTATGAATCGGTCAAAACAGGCCTTTCGTTCAGCGATTTCCGGCGGATGGACGACCTGGATGCCCGGCGCCAACTCATCGAATGCCTGCGCCGCTGGGTGGTGGCGTATCGCGCTTATCCGGAATCGGGCAGGGAATTCCCGGAACGCTGCATCCACGAATTGTGCGGCAACGGCCTGATGATCTGGATGCACCACAACCCGAATGCGCCGCTGGTGACGCACGCCGACAGCCTGGCGCTTGGCTACGATGCGCAGGCGGAGTTGAAGAACATTACCGCTTTTTATCCACATTATTCGGAAGAAGCCCTGCGCGAAATCATAGCGCTCAACCTTTTCCAGAAAAGGATTCTTCCGGCCTACGAGCGTGTGAAAAGCCGCGACGAAAAGCAACGCCCCGAAGTAGTGCGCCTGCTGCTGGAAACGCTGGCAGGATACCAGTTGCATCCCGACATGCGGTACCTCGATCTGGTGTTTACGGAAATGACCGACGAGGTAAAATTTCCCTGGATTTACATCAGCCAGGAAGGTAAATGGCTGCCCATACCTGCTGCCGAATCATTTGATCCGATCGGCGTACTGAAACAACTGAACGAAGCGCAACCGCAAATTTACCGTTTATCCAATGCCCGCGAACGCATCGCCATGCGCCGGTACCTCGACGAACGCGAACGGTATTTCCTGGAAATCAGCGAGTACCGCTATGAAAACCGCCGGCCGGAACGCGCGATTGCCGTGGACATCATCCGGAACATGAAAGGGATTTATATCTTTTTCCCGAAGGATATTTTCCTGGAAATCCCGCTGCTCGAACTCACCGGAAAGGGCCGGATCCGCTGGCACGCCAATTTTCTGGGCGTTTTCCCTATCCGCGAAAATCACTATGAAAACCACGATTTCCGGTTCAATTATCGCTTCGAATTATTTGAAATCAAACGTATGCTGAACAATCAGTTGCAGATGATGCAGGAAATGTTGCGCGAAACGGGCGATCTTTAGAGCGTGTTTGGTTTTTTAGTGTTTAGTGTTTGGAAAATGATCCGTTGGGTGCATTTCAAATTGTCGCACTGGAATAGTCATCCGATGACTTTGAGTCATCGGATGACTATTCCAGTGCGACAACTTGAAATGCACCCCGGAAACCTGACTTTACCAAAAACTTGTCGTTTACCATCTCCCGAAAAAACCCATATTGCCGCCCGAACCCTTACTGACAGAAGCATCACCATTGCGTGGCATAGCAGGATATGCCCCTTATTTCGCTCTAAACAGTTAAGTCTATGAAAAAATCGATTTATTGCCTGCTGCTTTCCGCCCTGCTCTTTCCCGGAGCCGTTTCAGCGCTCGATATCGGCGTTTCGTATGCCGTCTATAGCACACCCGACAAACCTTATGTAGAGATCAATCTGGAAGTGGCGGCGGGTTCTCTCCACTTCAAAGAGATAGACTCCACCCACCTACAGGCCGCAGTTGAAGTATTGATCCTGCTTAAAAACGGTGAAAATGTGGTGAATTACGAGAAATACGTGCTCAACAGCCCCTTGCTGGAAATGCCGCGCGCGCTGCTCGACGTCAAACGGCTTGCCGTTCCCAACGGCGAATACGTGCTGGAAGTGTCGTGTACGGACGTTCAGGACGCTGCCAATACGGGCCATTTTACAAGCAAACTGACCGTGGCGATCGACGACAAACTGTATCTCTCGCAGCCACAGTTGTTGCGGGGTTTCCGGGCCGATAATTCCGACAATCCGTTTACCAAAAACGGGTTTTACCTGGAGCCGCTGCCGTTCCAGTTTTACGACCGTTATGCCACACGCCTGGTTTTTTACGCCGAAATTTACCACAGCGACCAGGCATTGGCCGGCCAGGAAAACTACACGGTGCGGTATGTAATCGAACAGGAAAAGGGAAACGGCATCAAAACCCTGATTTCCGTCGGAACGCAGCGCAAACGCCCGGCCCCGGCAGATGCCGTGCTGGTGCAAATGGACATCAGCAAACTGGAAAGCGGCAACTACCTGCTCACCGTAGAACTGCGCAATGCCGCCAATGAATTGCTCCATGTACGCAGCCTGTCGTTCCAGCGCAGCAATCCTTTCCTGCAAGTCAACGAAAACGAACTGACCGAAGAAGTGATGTCGCGGCAATTTGTGCAGGCTTTACAGGAACCTGACCTTCGTTTCGGGCTGCGTGCAATTGGTCCGTTGCTGACCAACCAGGAATCTGCTACGCTGCAAAATGTACTCACTTCGGGCGACCTCAAACAAATGCGCTATTTCCTGTTCCGGTATTTCATTCAGCAGGATGCCAACAACCCCGAAGGAGCGTATTACAAGCACATGGAAATCGCCAAAGCGGCCAATGAAAAATTCCGAAGCGGATTTCGTTACGGTTTCGAAACGGACCGGGGACGCACCTATATGCGTTTCGGCAGGCCCGACGACCTCGTGCACGTGGAGGACGATCCTTCCGCGCCGCCTTACGAGATTTGGGTGTATTACAATTTCCCCAAAACCAACCAGCGCAACGTGAAATTCCTGTTTTACAATCCGTCGCTGGCGGGAGAAGATTTTATCCTGCTGCACTCCAATGCACGCGGGGAAATCAATAATCCGCGCTGGGAACGGGTGTTGTATGCACGCAATGCCGGCGAAGAATACGACGGCGACAATTATGAAGATGCGACGAGGATGAAGCGCAATGTGGGCAGAAATGCGCGGACGTATTTTGAAGACTTCTGATGAGGGTGTTTGGGGTGTAGGGTTTGGTGTTTGGGGTTTGGTGTTTGGGGCGCATTGCTCCCGGCTTTACGGATAGGCTTGAGTTAAAACACGAGCGTGTTTGTTTTTTTGTGTTTCGTGTTTCACAAAAGAATGACAGTCAACCACATACTAAACACTATACACAGAAAACTAAACACCCTGTTATAACATCATCGGCCGGGCCGCTTGAAGCGACCCGGCCGATATTTTTTGGCTTTCAATATTATAACCGAAGCCGGGGGCAACGCGCCCCAAACACCAAAAACCAAACACGAAAAACTACTTCTTCTTTCCTGTCTGTTTCGCCTTTTCTTCCTGCAAGCGCTGTTGCTCTTTCATGGCATTTTCCAGGCGTTCGCGGAAGCCGCCCGTCTTTTTGGGCTTGCCCTTCTTGGCTTCGAGTCCGGCCAGAATCTTGTCGTTATCGATCAGGAATCGTTTGGTGAAGACCGTTTGGCCGATGTTCAGGATATTACTGAAACACAGGTACAACGTGAGGCCCGAAGCGAAGGAGTTGAAGAAGAACATGAACATCACCGGCATGGCGAACTGCATGTATTTCATCACTTTCATTTGCTCGTTCTGCATGTTGGTGGAGTCCATTTGTTTCATGGAATACCAGGTATACCACAGGGTAGTAACGACCCAGATGAGCGTAAACAGGCTCAGGTGGCTGCCCGCGCCGAACGGCAACTGGAACGGCAGTTGCATAATGCTGTCGTAACTGGACAAGTCGGTCGCCCACAGGAAACTCTGCTGGCGGAATTCGATACTGGCCGGGAAAAAGCGGTACAAAGCGAACCAAATCGGCATTTGCAACACCACTGGAAGACATCCTCCGAGCGGATTTACACCGTAGGTACTGTACAGTTTCATGGTTTCCACACTCATGGCCTGCTGGTCGTCGCCGAATTTCTTTTTCAGGCCTTCCAGTTGCGGTTTCAGGGCCGACATTTTCGACTGGCTCAGCACCATGCGGTACGTCAGCGGATAAAGCAGCAGTTTCACCAGTAAGGTGAGCATGAGGATAACGAGGCCTGCCATACCGATAAACCGGGACAAAACGTCGAAAATCGGGTGAATAATCCAGCGATTGATGGCTCCGAACAGGCTGGCTCCGAAAGGAATAATGTCCTGAAGTTCCACACCGAATGCGCGCAGTCGTTCGAATTCGTTGGGGCCCGAGTAAATCGTCATTGCGGCCACGCCGCTTTCAAACGGAACCGTAGCCGTGGTTTTCAGCAGTTTCAGGTCCTCGTCCGCGTCAGTAAGCATCATGGTTTCACCCGTGAAGTCGCGGAAATTGAAACCATTGGCCAGAAGCGAAGTATTAAAAAACTGGTTGGAATGCGAAAACCATTGCACAGGCTCCTGGCCCAGGCTTTCCGAGTCGTTTTTGCGGCAGTCGCAGTAATCGGAAGAGGCATCGGCTTTTTTGAAATAAACCGATGACATGGTGCGCTCGTACGTCTGGTTTTTTTCCAGTTTATCGAGGTGGTTCACCCAGTTGAAGCGGAGTTGCTGTTGCGACAACACGCTTTGCAGACCGTTACCGCTCACCTGGTAGTCGATGGTATAATCGTTGTTGCGCAGGGTATACCGCTGTTCGAAGTATCGGCCCTGGCCGGCATCAGCGCGGAAGGTGATGGTATTTCCGTTTACTGTCGGCGTGTAGTACAGGTCGCTGGAAAGCACCTTTCCGGAAGCCGTATTATTAACGGGCAGTTCGTATTCGAAGCGGTTTTTGTTGTCTTCGAGCAGGCGCACCGGGTTTTTGGTTTCCTTACCCACCGAATCCACGCTCACCTTTTCAAATTTTTTCAGGAATACTTCCCTGATACGCCCGCCTTTCGAGGAAAAGGTCACTTTTACCAGTTCGTTTTCGAGGGTGGTGATCTGCTCGGTTCCGACACTGGCAGCGGCGAACACACCGAAGCGCGCATTTGTCAGCACCTGATTGGCAGAATCGCTGGGCGCAGCCGGGACAGGCTGGTTGGCGTTTGCCGCAGGTTGGGTAGCCGGCTGCTGGTTTTGTTGTTCGCTGGTTTGGGTAGCGGCCTGTTCCGGCTGTTGTGCCGGCTTGTTGGTTTGCATCCACAGGAACAACAGCAGAAAGATCAGCCCTATACCAATGAACGTACTTATATTACTCTGTTTTTCTTCCATTTTTAACACATTTCAAAAGAGCCGCAAAAGTAGGTGAATTGCGGTCGCGGAGGTAGGAACTCTCGAAGATTCTCAAAAATGCTTCGACTAAATGCGGATTCTGCCTGTTTATGTTCGCCGGCTACGGTGAAAATTTCGTTAAAGCGGGCCGTATCCCTGTGGAGCGCATTAACTTGCGACCTGTTTGCACACCCGGGCATGAACAAATCTACTTTCGTCATCTTTTTACTGGTATGTTTCTGTACAATCCGGTCGGCACTCGCGCAGGGCCGACTGGCTGAAGCAGTGGATTTTTCCTGCCGCAATTGCGCTCCCGCCGATGCACTGGTGCAACTGAGCCGTCAAACCGGTATCAACATCGCTTTCAGCGACCGTTTCTTCAACCGTTGCCCTTCCATCGATATCGAAGTTCGGAGTGTGCCGTTGTCGCGTGTACTCGAACAGATCAGCGATTGTGCCAACGTGTCGTTCAAATACGACGGCGCTCAGGTAGTTTTTTTCAGAAAAAACCAGAAATATACCCTGAGCGGCTATGTACAGGACGCTGAAACGGGCGAACGGCTGATCGGAGCCAGTATACGCGCCGTTTCTGAAAAAAATATCGGCACGGCCAGCAACGAATACGGTTTTTTCAGCCTGCGACTCGACGAAGGCGAATGCGATCTCACGGTTTCCTATATCGGCTACAGGCAGGAAAAGTTGTCGGTCGATATGCAACGCGACCGGCTGATTCGTTTTCAACTCCATGCCGACAACAACCTGCCGGAGGTGGTGATCAGCGACCAGGAAGACCCCGAAGCCAAACAACAAAAAGGGGGCAGCCCGAAATACCTGGCCGGCGGCGACCTGAAGTCCCTTCCCATGCCCGGCGGGGAAGCCGATCTGTTGCGGCAAACTGCTCTGCAACCGGGTGTCCAAACAGGGGTGGACGGCCTCGGCGGGCTCCATATCCGCGGCGGCAATGCCGACCACAACCTTTTCCTGCTCGATGATGTGCCGGTGTATAGCCCCAGCCATGCCCTCGGTCTGTTCTCCATTTACAACCCTTCGATGGTCAAAAACGTGCGCTTGTGGAAAGGCGATTTTCCGGCGCGGTACGGCGGCAGGGTGGCTTCGGTGCTCGACGTGCGAACGCGAGACGGAAATTTCAGGGATTACCACGCGAGCGTTTCGGCCGGATTATTTGCGTCTTCGGCTGCTGTTGAAGGCCCGCTGGTGCGCGACAGAAGTTCTTTTCTGCTGGGTGTACGTACCACTTATCTGGGTCCATGGGTCGATTTTTTTAGCAAAAAAGGTAATTTGCTCACCTTTTCCGGCGACCGGGCCAATTACCGTTTTTACGATGCCAACCTGAAAATCAATTACGTACTGTCGGATCAGGACCGCATTTATTTCAGTTATTACTCGGGCGGCGACCGGTTCCGGAACAATTTTATACAGTTGTACAACAATCCGGATGCACTTGTTACCGACCGGTACAACATCACTTCCGATTGGGGCAACGCCATCGCTGCGTTGCGCTGGAACCACCTGCTGAGTAAAAACCTGTTTACCAACACCACCCTGCGGTACAGCCGTTTTATTTACGACAGCCAGTTGACGTTCAACTCGGAAGCGCTTTACCCTTCCGGCAAATACCAGATCCTGTATGATTATGCGCAATTGTACCAGACGCTGATCCGTGATATTTCGGGTAAAACGGATTTCAGTTTTTTTATTTCCGACCGCCTGACCCTGCGCTGGGGCTTTGCGCTTACGCAACACAATTTCCAGCCGGGCGCCTTGTCGGTGAACTTCCAGTTGCCGGGGCAATCGCCTACCGCCATCGACTCGCTGGCTAATATTCTGCAAAACAACGAGCGAATCACGACCAATGAAACGGAAGCGTATTTTGATTCCGAATTCGAACCGCTCCGGCACGTACATGTGGAAACCGGCCTGAACGGTTCGGTTTTTCAGGGAAAAAACGTCAACTACCGGGCATTACAACCCCGGCTTAGGATCCGTGTCGGCAAATCCGGCGGCTGGAACGTGTGGGGCGGCTACCACCAGATGTCGCAATATCTCCACCAGATCGGTTCTTTCAACGTCAGCCTGCCTTTCGAACTCTGGGTGCCTTCCACCCAAAAAGTACAACCGGAAAAGGTGCGGCAGTTTTCTGCGGGCATCAGTTGGCAAAAACGCGGTTGGGCCTGGCAGGCAGAAGTGTATGACAAAAACCTGGACCGCGTGTTTACCTTTCTTTCTTCCAACGACGCTCTGTTCACCGGCGGCGCCGAGGACGCAAGCGGCTGGGAGGACCGCATCGCTTCGGGCACCGGCAGAAGCAAAGGACTGGAAGTTGTGCTGGAAAAAAACACCGGATCCGCCACCGGTTCCATTGCCTATACTTTTTCCAAAACGACCCGAACTTTTCCGGAGGTCAATTCAGGGCGCGAATTCCTGTTTCGCTTCGACCGGCCGCACGACCTGAAAATAACCCTGCAACAGCGGCTCAGCCCCTGGCTCGATGCGAGTGCCATCTGGGCCTTCGCTACCGGCAACCCCATTACCCTGACGGGTGTAAAATACACCCACGAATCGGTGGAAGGAGAAGTGGAACGCCAGGTGTTCGTTTATACGGAAGTGAACGGGTACCGCCTGCCCAATTATCACCGGCTGGACCTGGCACTGAACATGCATTTTACCGGAAAACGGTTCCGGCATAATCTACAATTGGGTGTATACAACGTGTACAACCGCGCCAATCCGTTTTACCTGTCCATCGATACGGGTAGCGAAATCCGTGGGAAGGCCATTCAATACACCTTGCTGCCCTTGCTGCCTGTTTTTCGATATGAAATTAAAATTTAACTAACCCTATCTTTGTGTCAATCGTAGTCGCCATGCGTGTTTCTTTTACTTTCGTGTTGATGCTGACCGGACTATTGCTCCTGCAATGTGCCCGTGAAGTGATTATCGACTTACCGGAAGAAGAAACCAAAATCGTCACGATCTGCCATTTTTCGCCCGGTCAGCCTTTCAGAGTCCGGGTAAACTACAGCCAGCCCGTAAATGACGGCAGCGATCCTGTTCCGCCGACAGATGTGGACGTCAGTGTTTCAAAAGGCGGAATTTTTCTCGATAAACTCTTTTTGAAAGGCAGCGGAAAAAACATTTACTGGCAAAGCCGCGACACTGTGGAACCTGGTCAGGGTTATTCCATGGCCGTACGGATCGACGGTTTCCCCCAGGCAGAAGCCAGCAGCGGGGTGCCCAAGCACGTGCGCTTCAAAGAGGTTGCCATACGCCCGGAAGACGTAACGGTGGTCGATCTCGATGAAGGTTATAAAGCCCTGCGCATTCCTTTATCGCTGGAACTGACCCAGTTCCCTGCCAACCAGCCCTATTTCGCGTTCAACCTCACCACGGATATCGACGTACTGGAATACATCGACAGCGTGGCGGTGGTGGATTTTACTTATGAAAACGAACAGGCAGGCTATTCCTCCGACGGCCGAACGCTGTCGCTGCTGCACAATATCGCCGAACCGGTCGTATTGATCAATGAAAAATTCTGGGGGCAGGGTGTCAGAACCCTCAATCTGAATGCCCTGGTGTTCTACCGGCCCGGACTGAATGAACGGCCACGCCGCCTGTACATCGAGTGGCGCACCCTGTCGGAAGAATTTTACCGCTACCACCTGTCCGTTGCAAGGCAGGGCAACAACCTACCATTAAGCGATCCAGATGCCGTTTTTAACAACATAAACGGCGGTTACGGCAATTTTTCGGGTTATACGGTTTCCAGAGATACCATCGATTTGCCCGCCCGATAAGAACGGGAATATTTTGACACTTGCCTTTCGCGGTCTTTTTCAGGTCGCTTGGCGTACCTTCGCGCCGCGAATTACGTCAGGCCTGGCATTCCCGACTTCGCACTTCGCACTTCGCACTGTCGACTTCGCACTGCTTCCAGACTTCGCACTTACTATGATACAAACATATATTGTCAAAACAGCCGCCGGCCTTGAATCGGTGCTGGCAAATGAATTAAAGGACCTCGGCGCTGCCGGTATCCGGGAACTGAAACGCGCGGTGGCCTTCGACGGCGACACGCGCATGATGTACCGGGCGAATTACGAACTGCGGACGGCCTTGCGCGTGCTGATTCCCATTCATTCCTTTTCAGCATATAATGAACGGGACCTGTACGAGGGTGTGCGCGAGGTCGACTGGTCGAAATACATGACGGTGAAGGGCACGCTGGCCATCGACAGCATCGCCCACGGGGATGTTTTCCGGCACTCGCATTACGTGGGCCTGCTGACGAAAGACGCTATCGTGGATCAGTTCCGGGACCGCACCCAGCGGCGCCCCGATGTAAATATCGCCGCCCCTACCCTGCGCGTCAACGTTCACGTACAAGGCACGCGGGTCGAACTGGCCATCGATGCCAGCGGCGAATCGCTGCACCGCCGCAATTACCGGCGCGATACCGTGGAAGCGCCCCTGAGCGAGGTACTGGCAGCGGGTATGATTTTGCTGTCGGGCTGGCACGGCCAGGAGCCGTTTGTAGATCCCATGTGCGGTTCAGGGACACTGGCCATTGAAGCCGCCATGATGGCTACGGGTATGCCGCCCCAGCACAAACGCGAAGGATTCGGCTTTTTCAGATGGCCCGATTTCGATAAAAAACTGTGGGCGGAAGTGAAAGGTGAAGCGGACGATAAAATCAAACAATCACTTGACATTCAGATAATTGCATCAGATATTGAAGGCAGGGCGCGGAATTCCACTACGCTGAATCTGTTGACGGCAGAACTCGAAAAAGTGGTGCACGTCGAAAAAATGGCTTTCGAAAAGGCCCTCCCACCGGGCGACGTTCCGGGTACGCTGATCACCAATCCACCTTATGATGAACGGCTGAAAGTGGAGGATATCTCGGCATTTTACAAGGGCATCGGCGACCGGTTTAAAAAATGCTGGCCCGGCTGGAATGCCTGGCTTATTTCTTCCAACCGGGATGCGCTCAAACACGTTGGTCTGCGCCCTTCCCGGCGTATTACCTTGTTCAACGGCGCACTGGAATGCAGTTTTCAGAAATTTGAAATGTATGAAGGGAAGAAGTTTGACGGGAAATTGGTGGAAGGCGTTGAGGAGGCTGATAAAGTTGATGAGGGTTTATGAGGTTGATAAGGGTTGATAGGTTGATGAGGGTTGATATCTGGACT
>ENA-UOWO01003127-UOWO01003127.1-activated-sludge-metagenome-genome-assembly--contig:-NODE-3127-length-19577-cov-6.693525_pt1 | contig 19577 bp, 12 predicted proteins | sample MGYA00238148_ERZ761564 | MGnify/ENA primary metagenome ERZ761564 (study PRJEB28885, sample SAMN05720194) | activated sludge metagenome | isolation source: Anaerobic digester | place: USA... | reverse complement strand
ACCGATTCTTTTGGAATCATTCTCTTGCTCCCATCAAGGATTTAGCCGTTTCACTTATTACATTGCTGTAATACTAATCCAATGAATTGGATTGATTAATTTTTTCAAATTAATCCGTCACTGTTCGCACCCTATATTATCAAAATTTTAATCGTTACCAATTAAAATATTAAGATAATACGATGGATATTCACCATTGATATTTTGATAGCTAGTAAACTAACTAAAAGAGAGCTCGGACTTTCCTCTCCTTATTAAAGCAAAAATAGCTTATTAAAGAAAGCATTTTTTAAAAAATAGCCAAAAATTTTAAAAAATTTAAAGGAGCAATCATCCAGTTTAACTTGTTCTTTATCTTACCATATTTTCATTTAATTGTCAAAAACAGCCCCTTTCAGGACTGTTTTAAAATCTTCAACTATTCAGCCATACTGCAAGTAATAGTTTTACTCTCCCCAGTAGTTTTATTTTTTGCTACCACCGTGGCTGAAGCAATATCTTTTGATGATGTACGTAGTTGGGTACAATTATCATACCAAGGTGCAATCGTACCCCCTGAACTATTTTTCATTTCTCAGGAGCATGAATAAGAATCTCCGCTTGGTGGTTTATATGTACATTGGCTTGGAGTACATGCACATGAACCACTCGAAGGATTTGGACCGCTATCAGTTGAAGTTGTAACATTAACTGTACAAGTTGCTGTTGTCATCTTTGTTGAATCATCACTACAACTAACTTCTACTTTTGCCGTCTTAGTACCCGTTGATGAATAAGTATTAGTACAAGTAGAAGTAGTAGAATTACAATCAGTTCATTTATACTTAAGTGTTGTACATTTTCCCGAAGCAAATCCAGATTTACTTGGCGTTACTGTAAAATTAGTAGAAGAATTAACATTTACTGTAGATGGTTTAGCCGTACATGTAGCCGTTAAAGTACCTCCTGCATCTGGCTTTGAATCAGGCGGTTTAGAATCACTTGTAGTATCGGTAATTTCTAAATTACAATTAACTGATTGAGAATATTTCTGGCCATCAGTAGTAGTACAAAATGCTGTTGAAACTAAAGCTGTTGAAGTACCAACCGTTCATTTAGTTCCTAAAGCACATCCGGTTCTCGCCACTGATTTATTAGTCTGCGGACAGATACAAGTGTAATTAGTACTTGTCTCTTTAGTACTAGAACTATTACTACCGTCAAACATATATTTTTTAATATCACTTGTTTTTCATTCATACTTTAAAGTACATACACCATTCAAATCTCTAATATAATTAGTAAAACATACCTGTCACGGATTAGTACTCAAATCAACTTTAGTACTACACACTGTATCGGTACTTAAATTTGGATATTTACCAGTACCAGTGTTTGATAAAAGAACAACTGTTACATTTTGGCAAGCAGCAACATCTTTATCATCTACAACTTTATCACCATTAATATCTACTGCCATCTTCACATAAACACCTGATACAGTATAACGCCCAGAGGACATACCGTTAAAATATTTATAGGCTTTTGCTTTATCATTACCATCTTGACTTGCTCCTACTCATTGGCCGATTCAATCATTAGACATTAATTGACCATTAACTTTCACGCTATAAGTAATTTTTTCTCCTTGCGTTAATCTTACTTCACCATTAGCACTAATACTTTTATCTAATTCGCATATTGGCATTGATGGCGATGCAGCACCACTGCAAGGAATAGTAATATTAGCCGTAGCCGAATAATCATTATTATACACAGTTTTAATAACCATGCCAATATTTTTTTCGCCTTCAGAACAAATATATAAACTTCTAGTGTCATATTTTCTACATCCATATAAACTTGATAAAGTAACAGCCATATCTTTTATTTCTGTATTATTTTTCAAAAATGAAGTTCTAATACTTTCTGCTTTATCATTACGATTATTTTCTAATGAATAATTAATTCAGAAATACCCGGGAACTTCTTTGCCACTAGCATCAGTAGCAGCTTTTACCGAAACATCTTTAATAGATATATTCGCCTTTCCAGAATAACATGGGCTAACTGTTTTTGTAATATCGGCTCCTGTACCACCTCCATCACCAGCACCACCACCAGCTCCTCCTGTATCGCTAGATTTAACTGTCCCGCAAACAGATTCTCCAACATTATTACTTTCATTGCTTTCATCAATAACTTTTGTTGAATCTATTGTTATTCTAAATTTAATAGGGGCAGTAGGATTACAATTATATGTGACTCCTTCTCCTCATAAATCACCTGTTAATTCTTGGCCTGCTTTCAAACCATTGATTGGTACAGAACTCGATATTGGTTTTGAATCTTGTCCAATTGCAACCTTACCATTTGCATCTAAAGCCTCATAAAGCATAGAAAATGTAGATGCAATATCAATAGTACTATTATTTTTTAAACTATATTTAACTAAATTACTCCCTGAGGTCATAGTAGATGGAGTTAAAGTAGCTGACAAATCTGGTTTTCCAGAACCACCCCCATCTTGTCCACCACCTCCATCTTGACCACCACCATCTTCTTGCCCACCACCTCCGTCTTGATTATCGTTTGTTGGTTCTGGTACATTACCATTAGCATCAGCACATTCTAATTTAAATGTTTTTTTATTATTAGTTTCATTTCCTTCTTTAATATCATTATCTGGATCAAGTTCAATAGTAATATTATAAACACCAGCCGCATTACAAGTTCAATTTCCAATAGCTTCTTGTTCACTATTAGCTTCTAATTTATTAAAATAAGCAGCTGGTGAAGTTTGCGTTTGTCCATTAAACTCAAAACTAACAACAAATTTATGGGTATTTGCTATACTTCCTCCTTTATTAGTTTCTACAATTTGTAATTTAGCGGTTTCATTGATTTTCATTTTTTCGGGTGCAAAACTTTTAACCATCAAATCAGGCAAAGATTTATCACCTACTACACATGATTTTGAACATTCTTGTAACGACAAAGAACTCGAAGCATCAACTTCACAACTCCCAGTTTCAATATTACATGAATATTTCAAATCTTGTTGTACTCCTCCACAATTAATTGGAAATACTACAACATTGTTGTATTTATTATTTTCAATTAGATCATTTTCACTATCAATAAATATTTTAAAAATATAAATACCTTTTTGTGCACAGGTTCATTGATGTTTAATTGAAGAATACTCAACTCCTGAATTTAATTGAGGTACATTATGATTTACTACTTCTTTACCGTTAATATAAAAAGAAGTAGTATGAGTTTTTGCCAATATATTTGAAATATTTTTTTCTTTAATTAATATATCAACTTTAGAGCCTACATCAACTTTTCCAAATTCAGAAATATATGAAATAGTTAGATCGGTAAAGCCTCCACCTTGTGCTTGTGGATTACTAGGATTATTAGGATTGCTTGCATTATTACAAATAGCTGCTGTGGTTTTAACACCAACAATACCTGTTTGTATAATTCCATTTGCTTTCTGAAATCTTTGAACTGCTTTTTTAGTCAGTGGACCAAAATTTCCAGTAAATATTTTTTCTGGATAATAACCGTTATCTGCTAACCATGTCTGTAATAAAAATACTTCTTCCACTGGTTTGTTATAATAACCAACCTCCAAATTTAAAGTTTTAAGAAAACATGTACCACTAACATTTAAACTATTATCATTATTAACTGGTTCAGAAGATCTATACGAAATATAGATCTGACATAAAACTGTAGCTGTAGCCAAATCCACTTTACCATTAGCCAATAATCCAGTTTTTTGTTGAAAAATTTTTACAGCTTTTTCTGTTAATGGTCCAAAATACCCCGTTATTGGACCTTTATATACTGTTGCATCTAAAGCTAAAAATTTTTGCAATTCTTTAACCGAATTATTTTCACTTCCAACACTCATTTCCCTATCAAAAGGACAAGCATTACTATCAGCCAAAACAACTCTATTTACTATAGATAAACTAATTAATATTAGAAATAATATAAATATTTTTTTAATCATGATGTATATTTTATTGATTAAATTGTAAATTAAGATCATTTACATTAGAATTAAAATTACTACTAGGGATATTAAGAGTTGTTGGCGTAATCTTAAAATTATTATTACTCGTTCCAAAAGAATTAAAATTTATTGAAGGATCAGTAATAAAATTATATTTCTTAGAATCTGCATAACATTTATCTATATCAGTGTATTTACCATTTGTTTTCGGAACACATTTGTTTAAAGATATATCATATTCATATCTTGTTACGGCAACATTTAAATTGCTAGCATTAAAACTATTACCAACAAAATTTAAACTACTATTAGAAAAATTGTTCGTTGTTGTATTAAGTGTATTCGTATTTAAATTATTAAATAAATTATTAGTAGTTATTTTATTCTGTTCATCAGTTTTAGCATTAAAATTAAAAATATTATTAATAATATTATTTAATCAATTACTCATATTAGTTTCAACTTTTACCGGCGATTCTTTTTCAAAAGTAGCCGTACATCTTGCTGTTCCATAAACAGTATTATTACTTTTACAGATAGCTTGTACTTGATAATCAACTTTAATATATGAATTTTTTTCATCATAAAATGATAATTCTATATAATCAGATAATTGTGATTTTCCACTATCTCAGCCTGTATTGGTATATTCTCCTCATTTGAACAAAAATTCACTACAAGCTTTTGAATTTTTAATTGTAGCTGTCATTTTTACCGATACAGCGTCTTTTGTAGGCCTTGCTGTATCTTTTAAATCACAACTTAATTGAATATCGTTTTTCTCTGTTGGAATTTCTGGATTACCAGGCTCTTCCGGATCGCTAGGATCATTAGGATTTTCTTTTGGTGGTTCTGCTGGATCTTCTGGCTTACTATCGCCAGTTTTAACTAATACTATTTGCTCTCTTTTAATACAAGTACTATTTGGATCTTGATCATAAAATCCATTTAATTTAACTCTTACCGTATAATTACCAGCTGCTTTATAGGTATGTTCTAAATTATTAATTAAAGGACATGGTAATACTTGTTCATTAGAACCATCACCTCATTCAACAACACAAACCGCTGGACATCTTTTTAAATATGATTCACCGCCCTGTACTGATAATGCCCAATAAAGTTTTACTTTATTACCATCTACTTTTGCTGAAAATTCATTACCTGAAAAATTTACTTGACTTGGACAATTAGCTTTACCAGGCTCATATTTTTCTCAAGGAGCAATAACTCCGTTAAAAGGTGGTGGAACAAAATTAGGCCTAAATACAATTATACATTTTTCTTTATCCTCATAATCATTAATAAATTGATTTGATAATTTATAATATTTTCCACCTACAATAAGCTTAGGACAAAAAATAGCATAGTCTTTTCCTTCTGGTACCTCATAATAATGAGTTTTTTTAGTTTGTCATGTAGAAGTATTGTCTCCCCCATCATTTATATAATTTCTATCTTTCTTGGTTCATTGTTCAATTGCAGTACCATCACCAAAATCTATAGCACAATTAGATCCTTCTTGCTCGCAATAAAAACCACCCAAAACTATATCTGCTTTATGTGGACTAGCACGATAATATTGACAACAGCTACAATTACCCAAAGTATTTTTCTTAGTAACACAATTAATATTATCTAAAGGAAACAGTTGAAAATATGATACTCCATTTGGTAAAGCAATTGAAGTATTTTCTCTGCCGCTAAAAGATGTGCAAATCTTTGCTCCAACATTTAAATTATTTGTTGTTTCACAAAGACCAGATTTATCTGGACTCATAACCGTTTGTTCAGGATTACTACTAGGCGGTTTATTCCCAGTTTCCCCATTACCGCTTCCATCTCCATAAGGATTTTTAGAAGAACCACCTGTACCGGTTTGACCATCATTTTGATTACCCTCTTGATTATTAGTTGGCACATTACCTTTTTCATCAGCACATTTTATAACTAAAGTAGATGAATTATTATTTTCATTTGATTCTTTAATAGTATTATTTGAATCAATTGTTATTTTAATATTATAAACACCTGGAGTAGCGCATTTAAATGTGACTTGATTAAAAGTATTACTAGAACCAGCATCAAGTGGATCAAAATCAACTTCATTAACTTCATTATTAATTTCAAATTTTGATCTATGATAGTCAGCTCTACTCTTGCCAATATTTTTCTCAATAATTGTAATATTAGCTACCTCCTCTGGTTTTAATACGCTTCTATCAGATGCAAATTTAACCACTGTCAAATCTGGTAATAAATTATCGTCAACACATTGTTTTTCGCATTCACTTAATAATAATTTACCATTTTCTTTATCAAGTTCACATTTCTGAGTTATTTGATTACATCTATATTTTGCATCTTCTTGGTCAACACCTCCACAATTAATTGGAATAACTAAAACATTATTATCTTTTCTGCTTTCAATTAAATTACTTTCACTATCTACAAATACTTTTAAAGCATAAATACCCGGTTTTTCACAGGTTCAATTAGTCACAATAGCAATAACTTCTGCTTCTGGTTTCATAGCAGAAATATTAGCAGTACTTATCTCTTTTTCGTTTATGTATATTGAGCCTTTAATTGGTTTAGAATCTTCTTTACCAATATTTTTTATTTTAACTACAATTGAAGTTTTAGTATTAACATCAATTTTCTCTGGAAAAACATATAAAGGCAACGCAATAGCAACATCTACATTACTCGTTGATGATTCATAGGGATTATCACCACTATCACCTTGCATTGGTAAATTAATCATTTTACATAATGCTTTTCTTGTAATTAAATCAAGAACTCCGGTTGGCGTTATATCGCCTTTAATTTGCATTGCCTTAACTGCTTCTTGAGTAATTTTACCAAAATAACCAGTAATATTTTTCTCTTCAAGCAAATTTAATTTATTTAAAATCATTTGCAAAGCCTTGACTTCATTATTTGGTTCTTCAAAATATCCAATACTTAAATTTTCCGTTATAAAAGGACAATAATTAGCTTGATTACTTTCGTATCCACAAATTGTTTTAAATGTCACATCATCTACAATACCTGATTGAGATAAATTATTACTTTTTTGAAAAGATTTCAAAGCGTTTTCTGTTTTTACACCAAAATATCCAGAAATAACATTTTCCGGATAAAAACCTTTTTGATTTAAATAAATTTGTAAATTTTTAACTTCCTCATTTTCATTTTCGAAATATCCACGTTGTAATCCTAATGTTTTAATAAAACATTCATTACTTTTCATATTCACTGGAGTACTTGTTTTATAAGATAAATAAATTTTACATAAAGCATTAGCTGTTACTAAATCAACTTGACCAGTTTCTAATAAACCAGAACTTTTTTGAAAAACTTTAACTGAACTTGATGTCACTGGACCAAAATAATTAGTAATTGGGCCATTATAAATCTTCAAACTTTCCTTCATAAAATCTTGCAAAATACCAACTCGTGAATTCTCGTCATCAAGTTTCATTTCTTGATCGAAAGGACAAATACTTTCAGCATTTGCTTGATTAAAACCGACTATTACCGATAACATTATAAATATAAAAAATAACTTTTTCATATATTTTTTTTAATAATTTTATTTTATAAACACTTGAATAAACTCTTCATTTGTTCAAGTATATTATAGATAAAAAAACAATTTATGTCAATATTAAAATGGCTTTTATAGCCATTTTAATACTACCCTTCTTTAATTTCATAAAAATTATCACATACTAATTGCAAATTATCATTTCGAATATCAACTTTCCCTTCTATAACTACTATTTGATTTTCACACAATTGACATTTAGATTTCTTAGCAATATTAGCCAATGTTCTTGGAAAAATAACCGTATCTAATTCCTTCTGAGTATCGCTTAAAGAAACAAACATCATTTGATCTCCGTTTTTAGTTAATATTTTTCTAATTTTAGAGACCATGCCAAATACTTTAACCTTTTGGCCCAGCATACGATTATTCAATAACGAAACTTCATATAAATCTTTATCGCCTTTATTTCTTAATTTATTTAATGGATGATCAGACATATATACCCCCAATAATTCTTTCTCTCAAGCCAACATTTCTAATTCAGCCACTGTATCATCTTTTTTATCTAAATCTTTAAATATTTTTTCTCCAATAATATTATTTGTTTGGTTACCAATTGCCCCGAACAAACTTACTTGTTTAGTATTTTTTTCTGATTGTTTACGCTGATTATAGTCTAAAATATCTGAAAGTATTCTGAACAACTTAGATCTCTCCCCTAAACAATCCATTGCACCAGATTTAATTAAATTCTCTAAAGTTTTTTTATTAATTACAAAACTTGGTACGCGGTTAAGAAAATCTTCTAAGTCTTTAAATGCTCCGTTCTGTTTTCTTTCTTCAACTATTGCTTCTGATACTGCTTCTCCTAAATTTTTAATTCCTGCTAATCCATAATAAATAATATCTTTATTTTCTTTGTCAACACCAAACTCTACAAAAGAAGAATTCACGCTCGGCGGAAGTACTTTAATATTTAATTTTTTACATTCTTCTATCTCATTAGAAATCTTATCAAAATCCCCCATATTAGATGTCATCAATGCCGCCAAGAAAATAGTTGGATAATATGTTTTTAACCATGCTGTTTGAAAAGCAACTCGAGCATAAGCAGCTGTATGTGATTTATTAAAACCATAACTTGCAAAAGGTTCAATTCATTCTCATAAATTACGTGCCATATTTTCTTTTCAGCCATGAGCCACTAAGCCATCTATTAATTTTTGTTTTTGTTCCATCAGTAAATCATATTTTTTCTTTCCAATAGCTTTTCGTAAAATATCAGCTTGGCCCAATGTAAAGCCAGCCAACTCATTTGCCAATCTCATTAATTGCTCTTGATAAATCATAACCCCATAAGTAGTATTTAATATAGGAGCTAATCTTTGATCAATATATTCTATTTTCGTTAACCCTAATTTGTTACTAATATATAATGGAATAAATTGCATTGGCCCTGGACGATAAAGTGCAATTACAGCCGATACTTCTTCAATATTACTTACTTTTAATTCTCTTAATAATTTTTTCATGCCATCAGATTCTAACTGAAAAACACCAATAGTATCTCCTTTTCTTAAAATTTTATATGGATTAGGATCATTAGCATCAATTCTATCAATATCAATATCTTTATCATAAATCTTTTTGATCATTCTTAAACTTTGTTTGATAATATTCAAATTGGCCAAACCCAAAATATCAAATTTTAATAATCCTAATTTTTCAACATAATCTTTAGAGTATTGAACTACAACTTCTCCCTCTTTACGGCTTGAATGCTGTATAGGCAAATAATTAGTTAATTCTGTAGGAGCTACTACTACACCAGCAGCATGAGTTGATAAATGGCGTGCTACTCCTTCAAGTTTTTTTGACACATCAATAACTAATTTAGCATCCAAATTTGATAAATATATTTCTTTTAATTCTGGTATTGCCTCCAAAGCTTCATCAATTTTCATATTCATAGGCATTACTTTTGCTATTTGATCTCCCAAACTATAAGGTAAACCTAAAGCACGTGTTACATCTCGCACTGCCAATCTCGATTTCATAATACCAAAAGTAGCTACTTGAGCAACATTTTTTTCACCAAAACGACTAGTAATATATTCTATTACTTTGCCCCTATCTTTATCCGAAACGTCCAAATCAATATCAGGAGGTGATACTCTTTCAGGATTTAAAAATCTTTCAAAATATAAATCTGATTTTATTGGATCAACATTAGAAATTTTTAACAGATAACAAACAATACTTCCCGCAGCTGAACCACGTGCATTACAAGGTATTTTGTTTTCATTACAAAAATTAACAATGTCTCAAACAATTAAAATATAATCAATATATCCAGAATTCTTAATTACCGATAATTCATACTCTATCCGATCAATAATTTTTTGATCATCTTTATCATAAAATTTTGATACTCTTTCATAAATTATTTTTTTTAAAAATGCTTCATTGTTTTCAACCCCCTCAAAAGTAGCTTTAGGATAATTTAAAGATTTAAAATCAAAATCAAAATTACATTTATTAGCAATTTCGATTGTATTTTCTAACATCTTAGTATCATCTTTATAAAAATCATAAAGCTCTTTCGGATCTTTTAAAGATAAATCAAAATCTCGTAAAGACATTCTATCATTTTCATTCATTGTTACTCCTGTTTGAATAGCTAACAAAACTTCATGAGTATCCCTATCCTCAAGATTAATATAATGAGAATCACAAGTTAAAACAGTTTTTAATCAATATTTTTCTGCCAATTTTTTTAATCCCTCGTTAGCCTTAATTTGAGAATGATGATTTGGATGATGTTGTAATTCTAAATAAAAATCATCTTTACCTAAAATATCAATATATTCTTTTAAAGATTCCTCCGCGGCTTCAAAATTGCCATTAGCTAAATGTTGAGCAATTTCTCCTTTTAAACAACCTGACATAAAAACAATTTCATCTTTATATTTTTTCAACACTTCTTTATCAATTCTTGGTTTATAATAAAAACCTTCAATATGAGAAATACTAACTAACTTAATTAAATTTTTATACCCGACTTCGTTCTTACATAAAGCAGTTAAATGATAATTTTTAGAATCAATATTACCTTCTTTTTGGTGTAAACTACGCGGAGCTACATATAATTCACAGCCTATTATTGGTTTAATACCTGCTTTTTTACATTTCTCATAAAATTCAACCGCCCCATACATATTACCATGATCAGTAATTGCTAAAGCCTTTAACCCTAGTTCTTTTGCACGTAAAACAAGGTCGTCAATTTTTGACAACCCGTCAAGCAAACTGAAATGTGTATGAACATGAAGATGGGCAAAATCCATGGCTATTTTTTATATATATTATTGTAATTAAATTATAAAAAAAATATCCAAAAAAAGCAAGCAAAGGCTAATACATACCTTAAAGTTTGTTATGTCAAATCTTTTTTTATCAATGTATTTTCAATTATTTTTTTAGCTTCTTTAAAATCGTTATTAATTCAATTCACATTTTTAAATTTTTTAAATCACGTCATTTGTCTTTTAGAAAATTGACATATCTTAGTATATAATTGTTTCTTCATTTCATCTAATGTTAATTTATTTTCTAAATACAAATTAAGATATCTGTATTCCAATCCCAAATCATTTAATCTTTCTGAAGTCATACCTTTTTCTTTTAAATTTTTGACTTCATCTATCATTCCTTCTTCTATTCTCATGTTTAATCTTTTTTGAATTAACTCTTTTACTTCTTCTCTATTTTTTTTAACACCTAAAATTAAAATATCAGCCAATATTGGTTTTTTATTTAATGGTTCTACGGCCTTTTTTTCCAATACAATCTCTAAAGCTCTTATTAAACGCCTTCTATTATTAATATCAATATTTTCCGATCTGTTTTTATCAATTTTTTTTAACATTAAATATAATTCATTAGCAGATTTTTGTTCTAATTCTTTTCTTAATTTTAAATTTGGTTTAGTCTTAGGAAACCGTCATCCCTCAAGAACACTAATAACATACAACGGTGATCCTCCGCAAATAATAGGTAATTTATTTTTCTTTCAAATTTCTTTAATTTTTTTATTACAATATTTTTGAAAATCTGAAATATTATATTGCTTTTTCACATCAACAATATCAATGCCATAATGGATAACACCTTCTGACATAAATACCTCATTATCACTATCTCTTTTTACCTTTCCAGTACCCAAATCAAGTCCACGATAAACTTGACGACTATCAGCTGAAATTATCTCACCATTATATTTCTTAGCAATTTTAATAGCCAAGCCAGATTTACCAACTGCGGTAGCCCCAATAATTACTAATAATTTATTTTTCATGATATATATTATTTAAAAAAGATTTTCTATGAATATTACATTTCCCGTATTTTTTAATCGCTTCAATATGTTTTCTAGTTCCATATCCCTTATTAATTTCAAATCCATATTTTGGATATTTTTTTGCATATTTAATCATCAAGCTGTCTCTATATTCTTTTGCAATAATTGAAGCCAATGCAATTGAAAATACTTTATTATCTCCTTTAATTATTGCTTGTTGATTATAATTTATTAAATCTTTAATAATTCTATTGCCATCAATTAATATCAGATCTGGTTTGTGCTTTAAGTTTTGTTCCAATTTTTTAACCGCCATTTTAAATGCTTCGAAAGTTGCGTTTAAAATATTTAATTTATCAATTTTTTTATTATCTAATTTATAAATTACAAAACTTATTTCTTTTAATTTTTTAATTTGTTTTAATATTTCTTCTCTTCTTTTATGATTTAATTTTTTAGAATCTTGTATTTTTTTCTGTAAATCAATCGGTATTTTATGATTCTTATTTATCCAAACGACACATACCACTACTGGGCCAGCTAAAGGACCACGACCTACCTCATCTAATCCAAAAATATATTCTCTTTTATTCTTTCACAGTTTTTCTTCAAATTTTAAATTCATCTATATTTTTTATTTCTAATTTAAATATATTATCATATTTATACTTTTTCAACAATTAAAAAACCCTGGCTATCAAACCAAGGTTTTTATATCTATAATCCGCAAACATCCGTAAAAGCTTCACAAGTATTTGATTGTATCATACAATCAATTTTTGTTATGTTTCATGAAGCACATTCAGTTTTACAAGAATTAAACCCTTCTTCAAATAATTGAGGCGTTGCATTCGGCACTAAAGTGAGACAACGATTAACATAATTATTACATGCTTGATTACATTTATCAACATTAGGATTATTTATATCAGCTGCTGCTTCTTTAGCAACTTGAGCTTGAGCTTCGATCTGAGTTGTTATTAATTCGCAATCATTAATTAATACTAACGCTTGTTTAAATTCTTCTCCTCAGGTATTACAAGCAGTTTGGCAATCTTGGTTGTTAATTAAATCTTGATTACATGTATTTTTAATGTGTTCACATATAACACTACAAAAAGCTCTTTCGTTTTTAATATTATTATCAACTTTTTTACCCTTCGGTATCAAAGCTATAATTAGAGTAGCGCCTAAGGCCACTGCCCCATAAACTAATCATGATTTTTTCATAATTTATTGTTTATTAATTTATTAACTTTATAATATTTTACTTCCTATCAAAAATGTTATCACAGAAACTAATGATCCAACTGTCATGCCTCATATCATATCAACTATTGTCATTGTTAATGTTCAATTTTTTAAAGTAGCAAGATTGGTTAAATCATATACTCCGTAAGCTACTAATCCAAACAAACCACCCATTAGCATAATTTCTCATCATGACTTTTTGCCTAAATTAGGTAATATAATCAAAACCACTAGACCAAGAACAAACAAAGCGTAAACTAAGAATGCTGATATTCAATTAATATTACTTTTCATTAAAATTCCAATTTGTTTTTGATAAAAATTTTTAGCAATAATGCTTAATCAAACAGCATCAATACTTAGAAACGTAAACAAACTAATAAAATATAATTTTAAAAACATAATTATTGATTTAAATCTTGATTATTTAACATTGATTTAATATTTTGAATATCTTTCTGAATATTTTCTTTATTTATTTTAATACTATTATCAGCCTGTTTCCCATTTGTATTTATATATTTATCCATTTTTTTGTCTATTGATACTAACATTGATTTTAAATTATCAATATCTTCTATTCCTAATCCATATATTTGTTTCTTAATCATAGACTTATAATATCATCTATGGCTAATAATTATAGCAACGGCCACAAATAATATAATCGCCATAGCAATCATACAATTTATTAGTTCCGACATTCCTCCTGTTTCAATTCATGAATCACCAATTACCTCTATCTCTTGTTCAAAAGAATTATTGCTCATTCCTCCGTTATTATCAATTACATTAGCTGATACAAAATATATACCTTTTCTAATCTTATTTGTTAAATCTAAACTAAAATCACCTTTCTCATCAGTAATAACTTTAAAATATTCAACATCACTTCTATTAACATTATCAACATCAGAAATATTTAATTTTTTCAAACCAAAAGAAGATTGTATTTTCTTTCTAACACTTATAATAACTTCCGAGGATGGGTATTCCGTCATTCCTTCTAACATTATCGAATCCCCTGATATAACTTTTTTAAATCATCTTTTTCAAATCGGCGCCCTCAATGATTGAATAACAAATCCTTTTTTTGCAGATAAAATTTCTCCGTTTTCAGTAAAAATTAAAACCTCGATAATATGACCACCTGGTTTTAATTTAGGTACTTGATAAATATTAGATATACTATTATCTCAGACTATTGCTTCGCCATTATCAATTTTTATAGCATAATGATCTATTTTTAAATCAACTGAATTAACTTGAATATTAAATTTAACATTAGGATCAGTTGATTTTTCTCTTGGAATTTCAGAAATAACTATCAATTTACAATTATCGGTCAAATCATTATTTAATTTAGTGGTAGTTGTAGTTGTAGTTACTATTTTTTTAATAGTTGTTGTGGTCTTTGGTTTGGTAGAAGTATTTGCTAATGGTTCAGTAACAACGGTACTACCATTAATTACAAAATTAGCATGAATTAAATTATTTAAAACATCTGTACCTTCTCCATCATTGGCTAAAACCGAAGCATTAGATAATAATAATTTAGTTGTTCCTGGATTTTTAGTTTTAAATATTATTGAAATTATCTTACCGTTACTTCCAAAAAAACCAGGATTTAAAATTACTCCTTCAAAATTAACCGTTCCTAATACATTAGAAAAATGCGGCTCTTGAACTCACAGTCCCACTACTGAACCAGTTTTAGCTAACGAAACTACTTCTAATTTTGACGCATCAAAATTAATTTCTCCCGAAACTACATTTATTGATTGATCAGCGCTAGAAACCAATATATTAACAGTAAAAGTTGCGCCAATACCGTATTGGCCACTATTAGGTGAAATTGATAAAGAAGCTGCTTTTGCTGTATAACCAATAGCAAAAATTATTAAACAAATACCAAAAAGCAACAATACTTTATTTTTTATATTTTTTAAAATAGTAAACACCATATCACATTATTAATAAAATTAATATTACAATGTATCATCAATCAAAAAACGTAATATGATTTTGAGGCTCAATTTTTATCGTTCTTTCGTTACCAACTTTATCTATTGCCTTAACAAATATAATACTTTTTAATGATTGGTCTCGTAATTCATATGGGCTTATTGCTTTTACTCAATTACTTTTAAATCAACGCCACGGTCGTTGTTCTAAAATTTCATAATGATCCATTCCCGAATCTTTATCTTGAGTGTTAAATACTATAAACCATTTGTTTTGAAATATATTTTTATCCCGAGCAATCTCTGGTTTAAAATCTTCTGGTATTTCAGTATCATTAAGTTCGTCGTTATTTTGTTGTTCAAAAATTAAATTATGAATTTTGAGTTGTATGGGGTTTGCTTGGATATAAGCGTTATTGCCAATGCCATCATTTTTAAGCACCTCTAAATCGCTTAAATAAATCTGGGCAAAACCATTGTCTTTACCTTTTAAATTAATGGTTACAATTTTACCATTTTCTCCCAAAAAGCCACCAGGAATAATACCAGCCATAACAATTTCCCCTTGACTTTTTAAATAAGGTTTCTCAATCCAAGCATTAATAATTGAACCACCAATATTTATATCTTGAACATCTAATAGCGCATCTGGGAAATTTATAGTTAGTTTAATCGCATTAATATGTTCTTCGCTTGTTAAACTTAAACTCAAAATCACATTTTCCTGTATATCAATATTATGCTTGTTTAATCCTAAATTAAAGCTCGAAGCTAATGCCATATTAGCTATCAAAACACAATGCACTACTATTATTAGTGTAAGCCATTTCTTAATTTTTTGCAAGTTATTTTTCATATTTTTTTGTTTTAACCAGTTCAATAAAACGCAATAATACTAAAATCTTTTAAATCAATTTTCTTATCATTATTCAATCGTTCTTTCTCAATCAACAAAAAATTAACCGATAAATCCCTTTGATATCAATATGCCGCAATCGAAAAATCAACTAAGTTAACTTTGCCATCTTTGTTCAAATCGCCTTTCAAAATACGATTAGTCATATCATTAAAAACATTTTTATCACCAACCACGAAACTAATGGCTTTACTATTTGGTGAAATATCATATTCTCCTAAAGAACGTGATTTGGCCATATGGCTGCCAACTTCTAATTTGCTAGAATCCAAATTATACAGATAAGTACCGGCATTATCAGTTTTAGTTTTTACATCAAACTCTTTTGAACTAATAGTTATGATTACTTCTGAAGATGGAGATGATTGGCCAAATAAAATAATTTTTTCACCTTTTTTAACTTGTTGTTTATCTGAATACAATGTTGGGGCTATAAATATACCACTTATTTCAGTTGTTACTCCTAAAGTTATTCTAATTGGAAAAGATAGTAAACTAGATCTAATTTGATTTTTATCTTCGGAATATACGCTAAAAATATAATTACCAGATGACAGTCCAGAAAGTGATATATTAAAATTAGCATCTGGACCAGCTTTTGTAACAGCTACTATCTGGCCATCTTTTAATAAATAAACTGACGATCATGGATAAGCTTTGCCTTTTACTACTACCACCGTACTAATTAAATTACTAGGAATTATACTTCCGCCCCCACCACCCCCACCGCTCGGTATAGTTGTGGTTGTAGTTGTCGATACTACCGTAGTAGTGGTTGTGGCTGGAGATGTTGTTGTAGTGGTGCTCGTACTTGTAGTTGTTGTACCACTTGGATCAATAACCGTGATAGTTAAATTTTGACTATAATCAAATGCTAAAACTGAATAACAAAAAACGGTCTGGCTAATAAACATAACCGTGAACATCGCACAGAATAATTTATTAGCTAGACCATTTTTGCGAAACATAGCACTTTCTTTTTAGATATTAATCTACTCTTACTAATTTAAATTTACCTTTAAATTTTTTAACAAAGAATCACAAAACTAATATTATTCCTACAACAATTAAAGCGTCTTGTCATGGAAAAGCTCATACATAGGCGGTTTTAGCTGGCATTGCTTCTCCACCAGGAATACTAGCATCAACTGTAACCTTAAATAAACCAAATAAATATTTTTGATTTCAAGTAATATCAAATGTTCTTGGATAATTAGGAAAAATTAATTTTGGTTTTCAAGATTGTTCAGTTTTTTGAAACAATCCTTTTATAATTACTCTTCCTTCTGGATTAAAAAATGTATTACCAGTATTATTAATTTTCACAGATACTTTTAATGGACCTCTACCAATAAATTTTGGCACTTTTATTTCTTGAATTTCACCTGCTTTTTTAACATCGCCCGAAACATTAAGCAAAATAACTGTGCCGACTCTACCACTAGTACCAATACCCGTAATTTGATCTTTCTGAATTGGCAAAGCTCTAAATAAAATAGACGCGTAATGATCACCTGGTTGAGCATTTTCAGGAACAGTAATTGTAAATGGCATTTCATATTTTCCTTTAGCAATTACTAATTTATTTTCAGTTTCAAAAGTAATTCAAGATAAGAACCCAAACTGATTTTGTTCCTCCCCAGTCAATTCAATTGAACCCTCAGCTCCGCCAGCTAAAATTTCTTTTTCTGGCTTTATATAAATATCAAATGTATTAGGGTTAACTGCTGTCAAAGTCCCATTATAACTTTCACCAGGATTCAACGATAACTTAAATGACGTTGGATATAATGAAACACCTATAGCAGCTCATACAAATTGAACTGTAATTATAAACAATAACAAAAAAATAATCAAAACACCAAAAAATTTTCTCATAAAAATTAATTGAAATTTTTAAGTATTAACATTATGGAGTAACGAGTGCAGTCAACGTAACACCACCATCATAGGCCAAAGCTCTTTGAGTTGCTGGAGCATCGGCTCTATATCTCAAAATAACTATTTGATCAGTAGCATCATATGCCGACATAGTCGCAATTGTTGCTGACGCTGTTGGAACTGTACCTGCATATTTTGCTTGTGTTGATTCAGTATCACCAGCTCCTCACCAAGTAGAATTATATAAAGCCACATCCGTACCCGTCTGCTTAACCCTGAAAGATAAGTTAGCTCCTGGTGTTAAAGAAGCATTACCATCTCCAGAATTAGCGGTTGGATCTCAAGTTGTTGCATCAGGAAAAGCATATGTATCAGTAGCATCTAACATAGTTTGTGCAGCGATATCTCTTACCAATTTGAGAGATCATCCATCTACAGAGTTTGTTGCTACGGTTACCGTTGAATCATCATAAACTGGAGTACCTGGCGTCAAGTTACCAAGAGCCGAAGTTTCATCGACTGTGATTGTAATAGTATCCTGAACCGTAACTGATAATGTTTGACTGTCATCAGTCGCCTGTGCCTCTCTATAAGGTTGAAAACTAATTAAAACTGTGCTGACTAAAAAAATCAACACAAATAATATTTTGGCTATTGAAAATATTTTTTTCATTTTTTATTTTTATTAATTTTTTAAAAAATTTATACGACCAAAAATGCTTTCATTACATATTTATACTATACATTCTAAATAATTTTTATAAAAAAGTCAAGCAAAAAAATAATAATCAACAAAACAAAAGATCAATAAAAATATAGCAATAGTTCATTTGAGTATTAGTAATTTTCTTTAGATTTTGAACATTGGAAATTTCCCTCTACGGGTTAACCAATGCAGTAAATGTTACTCCGCCATCATAAGAACCAACAAATTGACTCGTCGGTGAATCGATCAAATACTTAACAATCGAATTTGTAGAACCACTATTACAAGTTGTGCAATTAACAATTTTTTGGGATGTAGATGGAATACCAGCATATTTAGCAGTTCCAGCATCATCATTATTGCCCCATCAAGAAGTATTATAATTCGATGTTGTATTAGTTTGGTTAATTCTAAACGCTAAAGTTTGCCCTGGCGTAATTGTAGCATTACCACTACCACTATTAGCGGTTGGATCTCAAGATGTTGCATCTGTAATATTTTTGCTTGCATCAGTTGTTAAATCTAAAGTAGTATCACTATCATCTCTTTTTATAGAAAGATTATATCCACTTACACCATTACTCATATTAACACTCACAGAAGTTGTAGAGCTATTGGGCGTACCCGGATAAAAATTTCCTAAATTAACACTTTCATCATTAACCGTAATAGTCAGACTCGATACAGCTTTTTCTACCCACTGTAATCCTACCATTACAAAATCAATATCTCTTGTAATATTATTAGTTGTTTCTTTACTCACTGAGGTTCTAAAACGAACATTGATTCTGCTATTTACTGTATCTAAATAATCTCTCTGATTCGAAGAAAAATATCCATTTGTTACTACATCTTCATAAGTATAAGTAGCTAAAGCATTGGTTGTTCCAAAGTTAGTTCATCCACCTGATATAGTTGCATTTGCACCAGA
>ENA-UOWO01003126-UOWO01003126.1-activated-sludge-metagenome-genome-assembly--contig:-NODE-3126-length-19578-cov-12.210470_pt1 | contig 19578 bp, 14 predicted proteins | sample MGYA00238148_ERZ761564 | MGnify/ENA primary metagenome ERZ761564 (study PRJEB28885, sample SAMN05720194) | activated sludge metagenome | isolation source: Anaerobic digester | place: USA... | reverse complement strand
CCGCGCCATTGGGGCCCAAAAGCCCAAACATCCCCTGGGGAATGTTTAGCGATACGTTATTGAGGGCCTGCACCCCGTTGGAATACTGTTTGGAAAGGGTTTCAATGACGAGTTCCATTGCTCAGTGGATTTTAGGTGAACGACTTTGGTTCAGGTTTCTAAGGGGCGATAAAAAAATAAATGTTCATTTTGCCATAGGGTTAGATGAGTAAACGGTTCAATTTGAGTATTTTACCTAACCCTATGGCTTAAAAAAATGAACATTTATTTTTGCCCCACTACTAAGTAAGTTGATACGATAAATCTAATGTGATTTTTTAATTTTTTCTAAAATAAATCATCCGAGCTTGTACCCATTCAAAAAATCCTTCACCAGCATCCGTTTGCGTCCCTGCAACTGCAATTCAAGTACCTGAACATAACCGTCGCGGGTACTGAACTTGAGGTAGCTACGACCATCGGAAAACAATTTACCTGGGGGATGTTCGTGCGTCAGCACTTCTTTGGCGCTGCGGAGTACTTTCAGTTCTTGCCCATCCAGGGTGGTCCAGGCGGCGGGAAAAGGACTGAGTCCACGCACAAAATTGTGGACTTGTGCAGTACTTTGATCAAAGTTGATTTGGCAGGTTTCGTGAAAAATTTTAGGGGCATGGCTGGCCTGTGCATCGTCCTGCGGAACGCTTGGTGCTGTCCCTGCTTCAATGGCTTGCACGGTTTTGAGCACGGTGCTTGCTCCCAACTGCATCATGCGGTCGTGTACATCACCCGCGGTTTCATCTTCGCCGATGGGCATTTTGTCTTGAAAAATAATGCTGCCCGTATCAATTTCGTGTTGGAGAAAAAAAGTGGTCACGCCCGTTTCTGTATCGCCGTTGATCACGGCCCAATTGATGGGCGCTGCCCCCCGATAACGTGGCAACAGGGAACCGTGTAGGTTGAAAGTACCCAAACTGGGCATCGCCCATACCACCTCTGGCAACATGCGAAAAGCCACTACAATTTGCAAATTGGCCCCTAATTCGCGCAATTGAGTCAAAAATTCAGGATTGCGCAATTTTTCGGGTTGCAGTACCGGAATGCCATGCGCCAGAGCGTATTTTTTTACCGGAGATTCCAGGACTTGTTTCATGCCCCGGCCTCCCATTTTATCCGCAACGCTTACTACGCCAACGATCTCGTATCCATGCTGCACCAGAATATCCAAAGCGGGAACGGCAAAATCAGGCGTTCCCATAAATACGATTTTTAATTTCATGCTTAATTGCTAATTTGGCGTGAAGATAGCAGGGTTAGTTGAAGAGTTGAAGTGTTTATTGTTGAAGAGTTGACCCTTAAACTCTCGAACCCTCGAACCCGTTAAACCTTTATCCATGCCAGCACCACGCACCCTCTACCTAAATACCTCCGACAACGTCAATTTGCGTTGCCTGGTTTGGGATCATGTTGAACCCCGCGCCGTGATTGCAATTGTACACGGAATTGGTGAACATTGTGGGCGCTACAATCATGTTGCCGAATATTTTAATCAGCAAGGCTATGCCGTAATGGCCTACGACCACCGTGGGCATGGTGAGTCGGGTGGGCCGAGGGGGCATGCGCCAAACCTGGAGTCTTTACTGGATGATTTGGCCTTATTTTTGCGCAAAGTGGAGAAAGAATACCTGGATAAACCCATTATTTTGTACGGACACAGTATGGGAGGTAATGTGGTGCTTAATTATGTGCTCCGAAAAAAAACAAGCATTCGTGGCTTGATACTGTCTTCGCCCTTCATCGATCTGGCATTTACACCGCCAGCCTGGAAAGTGAAAGCAGCAGGTGTGTTAAAGCATCTGCTGCCTAAATTGTCGTTGACCAACGAAATTGATTCTACCTTGATTTCCCGCGACCCCGAAGTGGTTACTGCATATCAAAAAGACCCATTGGTACACAATCGTATAACCCCCGGTTTGTTGCATGGGGTACTACAAGGTGCGAGTTGGCTCCGTGCTTATAGTGGGGAAATGCCAGTGCCTACTTTACTCTTTCACGGCACTGCCGACGGGCTCACTTCTCACCCTGCCAGCAAAGCTTTTGCCCAACAGGTAAAGGGACCTTTGACTTTTGTGGAATACCCAGGTCTTTACCACGAAGCCCATAATGAGCCGGAAAAGGCCGAAGTGTTGGCACGCATTAACACCTGGCTGGAAGAAGTGCTGTAATAGTTGAGGAGTTGAGGAGGTTGATAAATTGAGGCTACCGCGAGCGACATACAAGTACATAATACTAAATGCCTGGTCAATGTCGCTCGCGGCAGCCTCAACCTCCTCAACTTCTCAACCTCCTCAACTTTCATCTTTTATACACATCAGCAGTGCGGTGCCAAATGCACCTGCACACCATCGAAGTGCCCCCCTCCGGATTGTCATGCGGAACTGCTTCCTGAATGATGGCCCCCATCAATTCGTAAAAGGTGCGGGCCTGGCGGTTTTCTTCCAAAACCCAAAGGTAAAAGCCGATCCCAGGGTGTTGCGCTTCCGCCCATTGCGCTGCTCTTTGCATCAGCTGAGCGCCAATTCCTTGCCCTTGCACCTCACTGGATACATGCAAATTGTCGAGTAAGGTGCCAAAAACTGGGTCTTCGTTGAGTTCAATACAGGCAAATCCACACAGCTGGCCTTCATTTTCGGCCAAAATAAGGTGTCGGGTTTCCAGGGGATGGGCAAAACGCTCCGCCCATACTTCGGCACGTTCTTTTACCACTAGTTGATCCAGGTATTCATCGCTGAAAATGCCCCGGTAATGTTTTTGCCAGCTTTCGGCGTGGAGCTGGGCAATCGCGACCTCGTCTTGTGGGCTTGCGCTGCGGAAGGTAATCATGTCTTTATGCTTCAGAACTCAAGTCTTTGAAAAAAATGTACGCGTCCACATACCCCAGTTCGTGGTGGTAAAAACCGCCGGGGATGGTTCCAATGATTTCAAAACCATTGGCTTTCCAGGCCCGAACCCCTTGTTCGTTGGTGCTCACCACCAGGTTGAATTGCATGCCCCGGTACTGGAGGGCTTTGGCGCTTTGAACCGAATGCGCGCAGAGTTTTGTGCCAATGCCTTTGCCCCGGATGTCAGCATCCACCATATACGCGGCGTTGGCAATGTGTTTGCCGTAACCCGGCTGATTGGGGCGCAGGATGTAAGCACCGACCACCTGCCCCTCCAGTTCCGCTACAAACATGGCATTGTTGAGGTTGATCCAACTTTCTTCCATTTGCGCACGGGTGTAAGTGTCATCGTACGGGAAGTAAATTTTTTGATCTACCACTGCTTTCCACAAGCGCCATATGGCGTCAATGTCGGCTGTTGTAGCGGCGCGTATGTTTAGTTCATTGTTATTCATAAGGTCAATTTAAAAGTGCGAGGGAGTTAAATTTTCCCCCGCACTTTTGTCATTACTCCAACTCAATAATCAAATCATCCTGCTCCACCAGCGTTTTTTCCTTCAAGTGTATTTTTTTCACCGTACCCGCTACTGGGGCAATGATGGTGCTCTCCATTTTCATGGCTTCAATCACAAAGAGCGGTGTGTTGGCCTGTACCGCGTCTCCTTCTTTGACCAAAATTTTGGCCAAACTACCCTGTAGTGGCGCCCCCACATCGCTGGGTTTGTTTATTTTTTGGTGGGTGATCGATTCCGTTTTGGCGGTTTTATCCCTTACCGATAACATTCTCGACTGGCCGTTCAGTTGAAAGAACACGATCCGGTTGCCCAATTCGTCGGCATGGGTTTTGTTGAGGTATTTCACCACAATGTTTTTGCCTTTGGCCAATTCGATGATGATTTCCTCCATGGGTTCCATACCAAAAAAGAACACTTTGGAGGGCAAGTGGCTCAAATCACCGTACTTACCCCTGGATTCGTGGTACTCCTCAAACACCTTGGGATACATTTGGTACGAAAGAAAATCGCGGAACTTGGTGTTTGCACCAAACTTGGCCTGAAAAGCTATAAATTCTGCATTGATGTCCAAGGGTTTCATCTGCGCATTGGGGGCTTCGGTGTACGGTTTTTCCCCCTTTAATACCACTGCTTGTACCGCTGTCGGAAAGCCTCCTTCTACCTGACCCAGATCGCCGCGCATCAGGGCTTTGACACTGTCCGGGAAAGCTAGGGAGTTGCCGCGTTTGATCACATCGTCCGCGCTCAGGTTATTCGAAGTCATGAACAAGGCCATGTCGCCCACCACTTTGGAGGAAGGCGTCACTTTGACGATGTCGCCAAACAAGTCATTGGCTACCCGGTAATTGTGCTTGACCAGTTCAAATTTGTCTTCCAGACCCAATGCACGCGCTTGTGGCCGCAGGTTGGAGTATTGCCCGCCGGGTATTTCGTGCTCATATACATCGGCTGAACCAGCGCGTAGTTCGGACTCGAAGGGGTGATACACCCGGCGCACCGATTCCCAATAATTTGAAAACTCATTGAGGGTATGCAGCGGAATGGGGTTTTCCCGTTCGTGTCCCACCATCATGGCGACAAAGGAATTGAAGTTGGGCTGGGAGGTGAGTCCGCTCATCGAAGCCAGCGCCAAATCAATCACGTCCACGCCTGCTTCCACCGCTTTAAGGTAGGTTGCGGGTTGGATGGAAGAGGTGTCGTGGGTATGCAAATGAATGGGTAGGTCAACCGCTTTGCGCAGTTCTTTCACCAGGATATCGGCAGCAAAAGGTTTCAACAAACCCGCCATGTCTTTGATACAAAGCAGGTGGGCTCCTTCGTCTTCGAGGCGGCGGGCCAGATCCAGGTAATATTGCAAACTGTATTTGGTGCGCGTAGGATCCATGATGTCCCCGGTGTAACAAATACAAGCTTCAGCCAGAGACTCGGTGCGTTCGCGTACCGTGCGGATGCTGGTGCGCATGGAATCGACAAAGTTGAGCGAGTCAAAAATGCGGAATACATCGATCCCGGTTTTAGCCGCTTCTTCGATGAACCGCACAATCACATTGTCGGGATAAGCGGTATATCCCACGGCATTGGAACCCCGAATGAGCATCTGCAACAGCACATTCGGAATATGCTGACGAATCAGTTCCAAACGCTCCCAGGGGCATTCGTGTAAAAAGCGCAGGGCTACGTCAAAGGTTGCACCGCCCCATACCTCCATCGAAAACACCTGGCTGCCGTGGTGCCGGGCGTAACTTTCGGCGATTTTGATCAAATCATATGTACGCACCCGGGTCGCCAGCAGTGACTGGTGGGCGTCGCGGAACGTAGTATCGGTATATTGGATGCTTGGCTCTGCTTTTAGCCATTTTACAAAACCTTCACGTCCGAGTTCCTGTAATTTGTCTTTGCTGCCTTTGGGAAAAGCTTCGTCCTTGTTGAATTTGGGGACCACAGGGTTGAGCAAAACCACATTGGGATCGCGGAAATTGACATCTGGATTTTTGTTGACGATCACCTCCGAAACGTAACGCAGGATGCGGGTGCCGCTGTCCTGCCAGTTGCGTGACTTGAGCAGTTGCGGATTTTCTTTGATGAAATTGACGGTGAAATTACGGTTTTGGAAATCCTCATTTTCCAGCAAATTCAACAAAAAGCCAATGTTGGTTTTGACCCCCCGTACCCGGAATTCGCGCAAGGCGCGGTGCAGTTTGCGGGCGGCCGAGGGCATGTCGCGCCCCCAGGCGGTTACTTTTACCAACAAACTATCAAAGAAGGGGGAGATACGTGCGCCGGCAAAAGCGCTGCCCGCGTCCAGTCGAATGCCCATACCACCTGGACTGCGGTAAGCAATCAAGGTGCCGTAATCGGGTTTAAATTCGTTGGTGGGGTCTTCGGTCGTGATGCGGCATTGGATGGCACAGCCGGAACACTCGATGGATTCCTGATTGGGGATACCCACCTCTTCACTGTTCAGCGGTAAACCCTGGGCAATCAGGATTTGTGAGCGCACCAAATCGATGCCCGTCACTTCTTCGGTTACGGTATGCTCTACCTGAATCCGGGGATTCACCTCAATAAAATAGACGTTTTCTTCCTCATCGAGCAGGAATTCTACGGTTCCGGCGTTGTTGTAGCCTACGGCGCGGGCCAGTTTGAGTGCATAGGCAAAAAGTTTATCGCGGGTGCCTTCTTTGCGAATGCTCACCCCAGGTGCAATTTCAACTACTTTTTGAAAACGGCGCTGGATCGAACAATCGCGCTCGAACAGGTGGACGATGTTGCCGTGGCGGTCGCCGAGGATTTGGACTTCGATGTGTTTGGGGCGTTCGATGAATTTTTCCAAAAACAGGGTTCCATCGCCAAACGCCGTGAGGGCTTCATTGCCCGCTTCGGTGTATTCTTTGAGCAGCGTATCGTCGTCGCGCACTACCCGCATCCCCCGGCCTCCACCACCTGAGGCGGCTTTAATGATCACCGGGTAACCAATACGGCGTGCTTCAGCCAGAGCGATTTCTTTGGTGCTGAGGTCGAGTTCGCTATCGGGAATGAGTGGAATCCCGGTTTTGCGGGCGATGTTTTTGGCCGCTATTTTATCCCCCAATTGATCCATGATCTCGGGGTCGGGACCAATAAAGGTAATGCCTGCCTCACGGCAAGCCCGTGCAAAATCAACGTTTTCAGAAAGAAATCCATAACCAGGGTGAATGGCGTCTACCTGATTTTCCTTGGCTACGCGAAGAATTTCCTTTATATTAAGGTATGGTTTGAGTGGGTCGTCATCGGCACCAATCTGAAATGCCTGATCGGCTTTAAAGCGGTGTAACGAATAGCGGTCTTCAAAGGTGTATATCGCAACTGTAGCGATGCGTAACTCCGATGCAGCCCGTAAAACCCGAATGGCAATCTCCCCGCGGTTGGCCACCAAGATTTTTTGGAATGGCTTGTTAGAACTTGTCATGTACATGTCAGTTTGCAATAGAATATGAATGAGTAGTTTTGTGTTCTACAATCAATTCACTGTCAGTGAATAAATTCAATTTGGTCTGTTTTTTTAGGACTAAAAGGACTGAAAAGCAGGGTCAAAACTCCCTGAAATATTCTGGCAGGGCAGCAATTTTCGAAAAAAAATGACATTAATATGAAAAAAGTCGCTCTAAGATAAGGATGTTTCGAAAAAAGAATTGTAATATTACTGTCGAAATATCGTTTGCCCCCCTTACGATGGTTTCAAAATTAACCGGTTTCAGGTACTTCAATTTCCAAAAGGTTTATTTCAAACACACTAATGCAGTGCTAATCTGCTTGCAATAAGTCTGCCTCCATGGCTTGGAGTGGGGCTTTTGTATGGCTCTTCGTGTACAGTACATTCTTTGCACCAATAATTTACTTGTTTATACCCAAAAACGAACAACGAGACTGTCGAGGTGGCTTCTCTTTGAGGAGAGAGTAGTTTGTCTTGTTGTGTACACATCCCACACCACGATGCTTAAACTTAGGGGTAAATAAGTGCCAAAGGGTTGAATTGTTGATTTTTTGGACACTGTAACTAACAAATCATGCTTAACAGAACACTCGCAATCTTCCTGCTCCCAATCTTATGTGTACAAGCGATTATCGCGCAACGCAATTGCGCCACATTAGATCACTGGGAATACCTTGTACAAAAGCATTCATCTACTGCCCAAAGTCGGGCACTCATTGAAAGACATACCCAGCTTTATACCCAAAATCCGGAGTTGAGAAGTGAAAAAAACATTGTGATTCCGGTAGTTGTCAATGTTGTATATCAACATGCCAATGAAAACATTTCTGATGAACAAATCCTTGAACAAATCCGGGTACTGAACGAAGATTTTGGACGCTTGAATCCTGACGCCGATGGTGTCTGGCCACAAGCTGCCAATACGGATTTACAATTTCAGCTCGCTAATCGGGCGCCCGATGGAACTCCGACTACGGGTATTCGCCGCAGGTATACTTCTTATTCCAATTTTTCTACCTACGATGACGTCAAGTTTGCCAAATCTGGCGGTATTGATGCCTGGCCGACCGCGCATTACCTCAACATTTGGGTTTGCAACCTCGAAGGGGACATCATGGGTTACGGACAATCGCCAGGCGGGCCCGCTGCTACCGATGGTGTCGTGATTGATTTTCAATTTTTTGGCCGTTTTGGGCATACCCAGGCTCCTTTTGACCGAGGGCGAACTGCTACCCATGAAGTAGGGCATTGGCTCAACCTCTTTCACATTTGGGGCGACGGTGACTGTACCATCGACGATATGGTAGCCGACACGCCAGATTCCGACGATGCCAATCACGGTTGTCCTAAAGACGCTCACTCCTGTGGGGGTAAGTTGATGGTGCAAAATTTTATGGATTATACCGACGACGCTTGTATGAATCTGTTTACGCAGGGGCAAGCAAACCGCATGCACGCTTTGTTTGCGACGGGTGGTTTTCGCAGCGGATTTTTACAATCACCAGGGTTGATGCAGTTCGCGCAGATACCCGACGGCAATACATGTGGCGATGGCCGACAAAATGGGGATGAAACTGGCGTAGACTGCGGCGGGTCTTGTGAACCATGCGCCAGTAAGGTCAGCTGTTCTGCACCAGCGAGCATCAATCAAAGCAATTCCTCGACCAAAGTTACGCTGCGTTGGGAAGCCGTAAGTGCTACCAGATACCTCGCTGAAATTCGTCAGCTCAAACCCAGTTTGAGCAAATGGGCAAGCGTGGTGACCAGTAGCACCAGTGCCAGTGTAAGCGGTATTCGGATTGGTCGTACCTATGAATGGCGGGTACGCGCCATTTGTCAGGAAGGGGATACCAGCGATGTAACGAGTAGTGTTTTTATCACCCGGAACAATGGGCGTAGCCTGGACAATGAACAACCTGCGGTTTACCCCAATCCAAGTCGTGGTACTTTTTATTTCAATCCAGGCTCGGCCAATGCACCAGATGCACCTTTGCAATTTGATGCAACTGCTAGAGACACGAAGTCAATTCATGCTACAACATCATTTCTACTACTAAAAAATATCCAGGGGCAAATTGTAATAAACCATCCACTTAATGGAGCAGCAGAAGCTGGTTTTCAGGTGGATACACCAGGCTTAGCGGCGGGGATGTACTTCGTGCATTGGATCGATGCGGAAGGACAGTCCCTCAGCCAAGCTTACAAACTTATTTTGTATTGATTGTACACATACTATGAGTAAACACCATGAGGCTTCCCTCGTCGTACTTCTTTTATTTTAAGTTACGTTATCGTTCGACACTGTTCTATTCCCGGAATGGCTCTTGGCTTGAATGAAGTCAGGGGCCATTCTATTAGTTGAGAAGTTGAGTAGGTTGAGAAGTTGAGGCTACCGCGAGCGACATTCAAATACACAATACTAAATGCTTGGTCAATGTCGCTCGCGGCAGCCTCAACCTCCTCAACCTCCTCAACCTTTCAACAATCCCAGCAGTTCCCCATGAATCTCCCGCCAATGGGCATTCAAATTGACGCTGCGCACCAAAATATCGTGTTCCCCAAAGCGGTAGTCCAAACGCAGTGGCGCTTCCGTTTGTGGGTAAATCAGCATTCCAGTTGCTACTTTTGAACGTTCATCGCGGTGTTCTTGGTTCAGCAGGTAGCTGGACAACTGGTACAGGTTGGCCGAGACCAGTTTGTCTGCTTCAAAGCGGCTACCGCCCAGCGGATAACGGTAATATTTGGCGTCGATGATGATTTTGCGGGCGGGACTTTCCAGGGTGAGGTCGGTTTCCATCAGGGGTAGATAATTCAGGTGTTGTGGGTCCTGGGTAGCTTGCCACTGCCAACGAATTTGCTCGCGGCGTACCCAATACTGGCTTTGTTCTTTTTGGAAAAAACGGAACAAAAAAGACTCAAACACGCGGTTCATTTTGCGTTCGTCGCGGCGAAAATCCACAAATTGAAAGCGGCCGGGATTTTCGGTTGGCAACAAGTTCTCCGCAATGATGCGGCAAACGTGCAGCAAAAAAACATAAAGCCGCTGGTCGGGGCGCAGTTTCACTCGCTCAAAAGATCGGGGGTGAAAAGGAATGCTGCTCAAAGGTGGGAGCATACGCTGGATTTTTTGCAAGTCCGCTTTGAGGCTTTTGTCCAAATCGGGCATCGTGACGAGTTGGCGCAGGCAGGCCGCCAGGAGTTGATTGCTGGGTACATCCGCCGAGTATTCATCGTAGGTGCAGGTGGTTTTTTGCAAGTACAGGCGATTGGTTTTTAAGGTGGCACTCAGGTTCAGTTTTCCTTTGACACCCGCTACTTCCTGTTCTTGCAATTGATAATCCTGATCCAATCCCCGTTTGAGCAAGATCCACATGCCATTGATCAGCACTTTGGCAAACAGATCGGGCATTTTTTGGTACTGTTCCGTATCGATGGCCACCCGTTCGGCTTCTTCCAGGGTGTTCCATGCATAACACAACAAGTAGTACAGGTTCTGAATCGGGATCATGACCGTTGCTTTTCCAGGTTTTGGAAAGCTTTTCCGACCCGTTCCGGCTGATCAAACCACATCTCCTCTAGCATGGGGCGGATTTCGTAACGCAGTACATCCTGGTACCATTGGCCTTCGTCCATGGCGGGAATATAAGTGCAGAAATAGCTGTGCCCCAGGCGGAAGTCTTTGCCCAGATTGGGGTCGCGGGCGATTTCTTCATTCAGTTTTTGTACCTGAGTGGCAATGTGCTGAACCAAGCCGGGGGAAAGACCCTGCTGCTGCAAATAATCCGTGAATGTTTCATCAAAACAAGGTTCTACCTCAACGAAGGCAAAACGCCGCCGCAGTGCATAATCGATGATGGCGAGGGAGCGGTCGGCAGTATTCATGGTGCCGATCAGGTAGAGGTTGGGCGGCACAAAAAAAGCAGGATCGTTTTCGGAGCCGTAAGTGAGCCGTACGGCGTAATTCTCAGCGCGTTTGTCGGCCTCAATGAGTTGCAGCAATTCCCCGAAAATTTTACTGAGATTGCCCCGGTTGATTTCGTCAATGATCAAAAAATAAGCCTGATCGGGATGGGCGTGGGCTAGTTGGCAATATTGGTAAAATACCCCATTGCGCAGTTCAAATCCGCCACTTGGTGCCGGGCGCAAACCTTGCACAAAATCCTCATAACTGTACGATTGATGAAATTGCAGGCGCTGGATTTGTTCCTGGTGTTTGTAACCCATGAGTCCATAAGCCAGTTTGCTGGCCAAAAATGTTTTGCCAACGCCGGGAGGGCCTTGCAAGATCACATTGCGTTTGCGCTTTAGCAGGTGCACCAAGCGGACAAAGGTTTCCGTTGCTACAAAAGGACGTTCGGGATCATCCTCGTAGCGGTAGCGCGGGATGAAGAGCGCTACGGGTGGCTCTTGTACTGCCAGGTTTCTTTTGGCTTCGGGCTGGCCGTACGCGATGGGGTTTTTGTAGTCGGGTGGACTGGGCAAAATGCGGTCGTATGCGGGCAACTTCTCATTCAACGCCAGCACCTTGGGCTTCATTTTTTCCAAAACCCGCAGGGCTTCTGCATAAGTACCAATGCTGAGGAGTTGATCTTCGCTGCTCGCGGTTTTGCCGAGTTTGCTACCCGTAGCTATCCCTGCCCCCGAAACCGCACTTATTTTTACAAATAGTTGATAGGTATGTTGATGCCCTCCTCGATCTGCAGGATACAAGGACAAGGACGCCGTATCACTGCCCAGATGCAGGGGCCCACTGAAATCCACCAAATGAAAGGTATAATCGGGCAAGTCCAGGTCTTTTAGCAATTGGGTCGCGATTTCGACAAGGGTGCTGCGGGTGTTTTGGCGGATGTGCTCGGGATAAACCAAGGGAAAAAAAATGTTCCAGGCTTTGCGCCAATTGGCAAACCAATCGCGCTTGCCCAAGGGATATTCTTGTAAGGCCTGGAGCATTTTGGGGTCCAAATGGCCAAAATAGGATTCGTTTTTTTGTCGAATCCGCTGTTTGATGGCTTCGACCACTTCATCGTTCATGGCTTTGCCGCGCAACAAATTTTGGATGCATTCCAAACGCAGCAGGTTGATGGGCTGAAAACCCCGCGCCGAGTTGGCATATTTTTCCTCAAAATTTTTGAGTATGGCTTGGTCCAGTTGCTCCAAATACGGATACAATTGAGCGGAATCTTCAGCGTAAGTATGGTATTGCCCGGCGAGTTGCTGGATGGATTCGAATTGGGTCTGCATGTATGGTGTAAATGAGGTAGGGAAGATAGGGAAAAAGTTGAAAACAACAATGCTGGAAATTTTAGTTCACACAGATTTCCGCGCAGATTTTACACAGATTTTTCTGCGTCAAATCTGTGTAAAAATCCGTGTGAAATCTGCGTGAAACCCTGTAAAGTAGTATGTCCACAAAACAAAAAGAGCCACCGAAATCACTCCGGTAGCCCATATTTCAAGCTCAATATGTGTCAATTTGTTTTTTGGGATTATCGGCAGTTGGCCAGTAGCTTGCGCAGGTCTTCTTTGTCCTTGAGGACTAAGGTTTTGCCGTCGCGGGCTTTGACGCGATAAGGGAAGACCAACTCAGGACGGTCGGTAGACAAAGGGTTATTTTTGATCCATCTTTCTACCAATTCACGGAAGGCATCGGCAGATCTGATTTCTACCACGACCCCACTAGGCAGTTTCACTTTGGCCGGGAACGCTACGTCGAAACAAGGCGTAGGATCGATGCTGCCACATTTAGCGTTGGCTCTCCGCAGGTCTTCCGCTGATGCGATCACCGCCACCGTGCTGTCGCGGAAAATGATGCTGAACGGAATTTTTACAATCGTTGCCCAATTGGCAGCGGGGTGTGCTCGGCGCCAGGCCAGCGTTTGCTTCGCAAAATCTTCGGCATCAGTCGCTACCGCCGTACTGCCATCGGGGTGTTGGATGGTATCTGGGAAAACGATGCGGAAACAAGGACGAAGCTCTGGGCCGGGATTTGGACGATCGGGGCCGGGCTTGCACTCGGCCAAAATTTTACGCAGGTCTTCAGGGCCACTTACCCGTACTTTGGTGCCATCCGCTTTTTCAACGCCGTATGGGAAGACAATCTGTGGATGCTTATCGGCATTGGGATTGCTGTTGCGCCATCTTTTCAGTAGGGCTGCGAATCCTTCTGCGCTGTTGATGGTGATGGTGCTGTCATTGGGCAATTTCACCTGTACTGGGAAAATCACTTTGTAACAAGGCTTGGGTTCTGGGCGATCGGGTAAACAAGACTCGATCAATCTTTTGAGTTCTTCGGGACTGTTGATGGTAGCGTTGGAACCATTTTGTAAGGTTACTTCAATGGGGAAAATGAGGGTGGGGCGTTGACGCTGGTTGGCATTTTTCCAGCGCTCAATAAAGTTTTGGTGTTGGCGTTCACCTTCGATGACCAGGGTGTCTCCGTTGGGAAGTTGTACCCCAATCGGGAATACGAACTCAAAACAACAACGCGCACTGTCGCGTGGGCCACGGGGTCCTTGACCCAACAGCGGATCACCCAGGGTGAAGTTGTCTTCGCTGACCACAAAATCTTCTTTCTGGCAAGAGGTGAAAAGCACCGTTGCAAAAAGTGCAAAAACTGCAGCAATTTGTAAAATGGACTTTAACATGGTTTTGAAATTTTTGGGTTAAGAATGCATTGTATAGTGCAGTAAGCCGAGGATTTGTATCTTGTACTCGCTTTTTTGAAATTTTTTTAAATTATTTTTTAAATGTCTGATTTAGAGCGTTGGCAAGCATTAAAGGATGGTGAGAAGAGTGCCTTGGAACAGATTTACCGCGACCATGCTGCCGTTTTATTCAAGTATGGTCGCAAGTTTATCCCCGATGCCCAGTTGGTAGAAGATTGTATTCAAGACTTATTCATTGAGCTTTGGGAAGCCCGCCAAAGGGTTTCTGCCACCGACTCCATTCGGAAATACTTATTCGTTTCCCTCCGCCGAAAAATTGTCAAGACGCTGGATCGTCAAGTAAAAAAAATTGCCAGTGAAGAACCTGAAGAACGCCACTTTCAGGCCGACTTCGGCATTGATCAACTCCTCATTCAGGGGGAATTGGATGCCGAACGCGACGCCAAACTCAAGGTGGCCATGGCCGCTTTGAGCGAACGCCAGCGCGAGGTGCTTTACCTCAAATACTTTGCCGATATGGACTATACTCAAATTGGCGAAATCATGGAATTGAACTATCAATCGGCACGAAATTTGTCGCATCGGGCCCTCGAAGCCTTGCGGCAAATCCTGCTGGTACTATTTATTGTGTGGTTGTGCAATTTTTTTCGATTACTCTGAGTACAAGATGTCAACGCTTGGCTTATACCATTAAAATATTGAACGAATGCACAAGCTCATGATGCTGTCTTTGGTTTTGCTGACCGCTTTTTCTTGCACAAAAGAAGAATCGGTTAGTGTGGATACGGAATTGCAACCCCTGTTTAGCAGTTTTGCACTTGAAGCCCAACAACGCGGACTAAACCTGGACATGAGCAAATACAGTGGCATGATTACCGCGCTGGACGAGGCCAATGTGGCCGCCAAATGCCAAACCATCTCCAACGGCCAAAAACGTGTGCTGGTGGATGATGATTTTTGGAGAACAGCCAGTGCGATGCAACGCGAAATGGTGATTTTTCACGAGCTGGGGCATTGTACCCTCAATCGTGCGCACCTGGATGAAGCCCGTACCGATGGATCTTGCGTCAGTATGATGCAAAGTGGACTCGGTCTTTGCAAAATGAGTTACACGAACCAGACGAGAAGTGCTTATTTAGATGAATTATTCAAGTTTTAAGTTTTGCGTTTTAGGTTTTAAGTTCGCCCACCGGTCACCGAGCGAAGCCGAGGTGCATGGTGGGCGAACTTAAAACCTAAAACCTAAAACCTAAAACTTTTAACCCTGAATATGTGAAACCAGAAACTTTTACATCTTATTCTGCCCTGGATTTTGCCCAGGAACCATCCTTCATCCGCTGGGTCAGGGCCGGTGATGAGGAAGCTGCCGTATTTTGGCAAAACTGGCTCGATCAACACCCGGAAAAGGCCAGCGCAGTAGCCGAAGGCCGCAAACTAGCCCAGGCCCTGACGGTACGCGAGGAAGAACCGAGCGAGGCAGTGCTGAATGCATTGTGGAACCGGATCGATCTGGCTACCAGTACCGCCAAAGAACCACTTGTGCAAACGACTCCTACCGTAGCACCAACGCTGCTGCGGGAAGCCAAAATACGCCCCCTGCGCCGCTGGTTGAGCTACGCTGCTGCTGCTTGTGTGACCTTGTTGTTGCTTGCCTTGTTGTACAACCCCACCGAGCGGGTTAGTGCCGGTATTGGTCAAAAACTGACGCATCAACTGCCCGATGGTTCATCGGTGGCCATCAACGCGGCGAGCAGCATCAGCTATCACCCCTGGCGTTGGCGTTTTACCCGCCAGGTAGAACTGGAAGGCGAGGCTTTTTTCCAGGTGACCAAAGGCAGCCGCTTTGTGGTCAAGGCCGTACAAGGCCAAGTGGAGGTCTTGGGTACCAGCTTCAACGTACGCGCCAGAGGCAACTCTTTTGCGGTATCCTGTGTAACGGGTAAGGTTCGGGTATCCAATCCGAAAGGTGCACAAATATTAACGCCGGGTTTGATTACCCAAACCAACGAAAATGGTGATTTGGTGACTCCTTATACCATCGACAATCAACCTTCCGGAGCCTGGCGTGACGGTAAGTTTTATTTTACCCAAACCCCATTAGAAGAAGTTTTTGCAGAAATACAACGGCAATTCGAAGTGCGCATTCAAACCACACCCGAAATTGCCCGGCGCAAGGTGACGACCTACTTTGAAGGAAGTAACATCGATACGGCATTGTTTAACGTGTGCTGGCCACTAAGGCTGGAAACGAGTACACGTGGAGACCTGATTCTTATAAAATGAGTTGAGAAGTTGAGCGGTTGAGGAGTTGAGGCTACCGCTAGCGGCATGGAAAACGATGTTCGTTGACAGTGTCGCTGGCGGTAGCCTCAACTCCTCAACTCCTCAACTCCTCAACCGCTCAACTAAAAACAACCATGTCCATAAAACCCCTGGTCGTATGGCTTGTGTTCTCCTTTTTTTCCTGTCAACTGATGGGCCAGTCGGCTTATGCCATCAATGAAAAATTCCAAAACACTTCTCTGGAAAAAGCCTTTGAAGTTTTAGCCAAAAAGTACAGCATCAAGTTTTCCTACGAAAATTTGGCGGTAGCAGATATTCGGATTTCGAAAAGAATCAATGCCAAAGATTTGTCTACGGCCTTGTCTCAATTGTTGGACGGATTGTTTTTGGAGTACCAAATTACCGGGACTGGGCAAGTCCTGGTGCGCAAAGCCCTGCGGGAAGAAAACTTTACGATCAGCGAAGTCAAATTAAAAGTTCCTCGTAAAGTCAAAGGGGTATTGATCGACGCTTGGACCCAGGCTCCACTGGCTTTTGGCCATATCCTCTGTGGACAGGGCGAAGGGGCGGTCAGTGATGAACTGGGCAATTTTGAATTGACCCTGGAAGACGGTAGCGCCAGCACCGAAATAGCCGCCCAATACCTCGGCTACCAAACCCGCAAAACCTGGATCGATCCGGGGGCTGATCCCCTCGACCTCAAAATAAGACTCACCCCTAAAATCGAACAACTCAAGGGCATGACCGTTACCGCACGGTTGCCACTGATGTCCAATAAATTGCAAGAAGACGCTGTGGTCGTGCGGGGTCAAGGTTTGCAGCGCCTCCCGGCTTTTGTCAACGGTGCCGACTTGTTCCGCAGCCTACAATACCTGCCCGGGGTAAGCGCCCACGATGATTTGTCCGCTGACCTGAGCATCCGCGGGGGCAGTGGCGACGAAAACCTGATCATCCTCGATGGCATCACCTTGTACAACGTCACGCATTATTTTGGTATTTTTAGCCTAGTCAATCCCCAGGTGGTAGATGAAGTGAAAGTGTACAAAAACGCTTTTCCGGCAGAATACGGCGGACGCACCTCATCAGTGGTGGACATCAGCTCGCATCAACGCGCGGGGGAGGCCAAAACCCAGGCCATTGTCGATTTTAACCTCATCACCAGCAGCGCCTTGTTGGATGTGCCGATCGGCAAACAAATCCGGGTCATGGCGGCTGGGCGCATCACCAACCAGAATTTGGCCAACAACAAGCTGTTCAACCTGCTCCAGGCAGAAGTGGAACCAGCTCGTACTCCCAACCGGCCCGGAGGTGGAGCAGCCAAGGTATTGCAGGAAGTGGTGTCGCAACAACCCGAATTGCGCTTTTTTGACACCAACATCAAAGCCAGTTGGCGGCCTTCAGCCCGGTTTAGCGCAGATTTGAGTTACTTCAGCGGTGAAGACAATTATGCCTTTGCGTACAACCGTCAAAGCGGCCAACTCATTTTTAACCGCCGCGAAATAGTGAGTGAGGTGTACGACGAAAGTGCCGACTGGTACAACCAGGGCCTCGGCTTACAATTGCAGCAAAAATGGAGTGCGCGCTTCAGTTCTCACCTGAATGTTGCCTTTTCTGAATACGGCATGGACCGGGATTTTGCCCAAAATGCCGTATTGCAGGTGGGGCCCAATCGACGCACCATTTTTGATTTTTCCAACCAACACACCAACCACATCGAAGGCTGGGACATCAACTGGAAAAATGAATGGCGCTTTAGCCCCAGCCAACGCCTGGTTTTTGGTTTGGAAAATGTAGCCAACCAGGCCAATCTGCTGATCAGGAATGAAAAAAGCACCCAACTGAACCTGAACAACCAGGCCACCCAGCAATCCTTGTATGGCGAATACCAGGCAGATTGGCTCGATTCTACGATCAATTTTAGCTTTGGGCTGAGGGGAACACGCTACCTTGCGAACAATTATCTTTCTCCCCGCATCGGGCTATTTGCCAAAGTTTCGGATGATTTTCGCCTGAAGGCTTCCTGGAGCATTTACCAGCAGTTTTTGTACCAGTTTTACCATGAAGACCGCTACGGGCGCACTTACCCGTATTGGGTATTGGCCAGAGACGACCGCTCCTTTCCGGTGATGAATGCCCACAATTTTATGATCGGGGGCAACTACCGCCGTCAGGGTTTTGAGTTTGACGCCGAGTTTTACCTCAAAAATACCAACAACATCGTGGAACACGCCCAGGTGTTTGTTTCCCTGCCCAATGATTCTACGGCCATCAACTTCCGTCCTTTTGTGGGTTCGGGAAAAACGGTCGGTCTGGATTTGTTGCTGAAAAAATCCTTCAAACACTACGAAGCCTGGATTGCTTACACCTTGAGCAAAAGCACCCAGCGGTTTCCGATGATTTCACGGGGCCAAGCTTTTCCTGCTCCCAATGACCGCCGCCACCAGTTGAAATGGGTGAACCAGTACAACTGGAAAAAATTTGATTTTTCATTGGCTTACGTCTACGCCTCGGGACGGCCCTTTACCGACTTATCCAAATTGACCGACAACCCGAGCTCCCGCGAATTGCTCAGTCCCGACAGCCGGATTTCCTACCTCGAAGACTACCACCGGGTAGATTTTGCCACGACTTATGCGTTCAAGATTGGCAAAACCGACATTCAGGCCAACCTGAGTTTTTTCAACTTGCTGGACCGCAAAAACGTCAAGTACCGCCAGTACATTTATTCGTACGTGCCTTCCAATCCGCGCAATGGGCAATCGGCGGTGCAGAGTACGGTGCAAGGGCTGGAGCTGCAGTCGCTAGATTTTACAACTTCGGTGGGGGTGGTGGTGAAGTTTTGATTTTATAACCAAAACGTAACTATTTAGCACCCGCCTACGGCAGATTATTTTTCACCACAGATGGCCACAGATTCACACAGATTTTAGGTCATATCCATAAAATCTGTGTGAATCTGTGGCCATCTGTGGTGAAATCATCTTTATTATTTCCGCCGCAGGCGGGGTGTCTAACTTTTAATCGCTCGCTCCTTCAAGCATTCGAGCGGAAGAGCAAAATTATGTGTAAAACCTTCCACACATTTGCGCTATTTTTACCCCACTCAATCCCTTTTACCATGTTAAGAACCCTGTGTTTTCTTTTATGCTTAGGTTGCACGTGCCTGCTGCAGGGCCAAGACCCCGTGCTCCGTACTGCCGAATCCCTGCGCAACAACGTCGTACGCCTCAGCGTCAGTTTCCCCGACGGGAGCCGACAGGAAGGTTTTGGCTTCATTACCGGTGAAAAAAACGGACAATTGTACCTGGCTACTGCCGCGCATGTGGTGCATGGCGAGGAGTTTAATCAAAAACCCAGTTTGATTCAGGTGCGGTTTTATACGGAGTTAAAAGTGTATACTGCGGAGGTGGTTACTTTTTTTGAGCTGCAAGACCTCGCCCTTATACAAATGAGCAAGCCGATAGCCCTGGATTACAAGAACACCAATTGGGCCGATTTTGCACCGCAAAACTACCAGGCGGTGCGCTTCGTTGGCCGCGGGGGCGAGTGGCTGATCCCCGGCCAGGGCGAAGTGTACAAAATTGACAATGACCGCATTGTTGCTTCGATGACCACGGTACGCCCGGGTACTTCTGGTGCGCCGCTGATCAATGCCAATGGTATTATTGGCCTGATCATTGAAGATGACAATCAGGAGGTGACGGCGATTGCGTTGAGCAAGATTC
>ENA-UOWO01003124-UOWO01003124.1-activated-sludge-metagenome-genome-assembly--contig:-NODE-3124-length-19587-cov-5.344512_pt1 | contig 19587 bp, 11 predicted proteins | sample MGYA00238148_ERZ761564 | MGnify/ENA primary metagenome ERZ761564 (study PRJEB28885, sample SAMN05720194) | activated sludge metagenome | isolation source: Anaerobic digester | place: USA... | reverse complement strand
TGATCGCCGTTACCAATAGGCGCATTACTATTATTATCAAAATCAATTTTTGTTTGCTCCCGGTTCAAATAAAACAAAGTCGCCATAACCGCCAGGGCTATCACCAAAACTATTATTAAAATTATTACTAATTTCTTTTTGTCCATATCGCTTAATGTTTAAAAAACTCTAATCCTCCTTATTTTAAAACTTAATTGTCGATTTCATCTTCTTGTTTTCCGCTTTAATTATACTGTTAATTTTTGTTGCTCGCGTTCAAACTCATCTTTAGCTTCCTGAATTTCCAAAAGCTGGCGCGGATCAGTCGTGATAATCTGATCTTCCGCGTAAGACGCTACTATTTTGATAGCCACATGCTTTGAGCCGGCAAAAAATATACCCTCGCCCACGCCCGACTCCAAAAGCAGATATCTCTCTCCTTGGGTTAGCATAAAGGTTTCTGCTACCGAATCAACCGCCGCTGTTGATTGGCGCAATAAAAGTTGCATGGCCGAATTGGTGACTATCGCCTTGCCGTAAGGCGAGCTCAAAAAATCACTCACGTCTTGGGTGATGGTGGTCAGCCCCAGATAATACTTGCGACAACGCTTGGCCAAAGCATGAATAAATTTGGCGCTATCCTCATATTGCAAGAGCCACCAGGCCTCATCGACCACCAATATTCTTTTCTTCATTTCGCTTCTGACCAAATTCCAAATATAATTTACAATGGTATAAATGGCAATCGGCCGGAGTTCGTCCTCCAAGTCTCTGACTGAAAAAACCACCAACTGATTATTAACATCAATATTGGTCCGACTGTCTATCAAACCGGAAAAGGTGCCTTTCGTGTACTTTTCCAATCTTTTGGCCATATCCGCCCCGCCCTCAAACCCTTCCAAAATGCCTTGCAGATCAGACATAATCGGTGAGGTTATCTGGGTCAAATCAGATGCCGCCGTAATATCATTTTTGGCATATGTTTCAATCAAGGCTCGGTCCAAAATAGAATCTTCCTCATGGCTCAATTCCCCGATCATCAGCCTCACCAAACCCTTGAGAGTGATTACCGCCGAACGAATCAAGTCGCCCACTTTATTTTCTTCATCGGTTTTCCTAGGCAAATCAAAAGGATTTATCTTACTGTCGGAATTCAAAGAAATATTTATATACACCCCGCCCACCGCTTCGGTCAGATATTTATATTCCCTTTCTGGATCAATAATGATTACATCCGTCCCCTGCATGAGCGAACGCAAGACTTCCAATTTTATAGCGTAACTCTTGCCGGCGCCTGACGTGGCAAAAACCACGAAATTGGCATTCTGTAAAGAAAACCTGTCAAATAAAATCAAACTGTTGTTGTGCCGATTAATACCATACAATATACCGTCATCGCTGGTCAATTCGGAAGAAATAAATGGAAAAGTTGAAGCAATCGGCGAGGTGTTTAGATTGGCATAAACCTGTATCCAATCCTTGGCTAAAGGCAAAGTGGAATTAAAGCCTTGCTCCGTCTGCCAAGAAGAACGCCTGGTATAAACCAACTTTGAGCCGATATTTATTTCCAGCGTCTCCATTGCCTCTTCCAATTCTTTTGACGAATTGGCGTAAACGGTCACATACAAACCAAATTGAAAAAAATGTTCTATCCCTTGAGTCAAATCATCACGCAACTTTTCAATATCCTGATAAGCAGTCTCCTGAAGCGGATCGCGCGGCGCCCCCTTGTCCCTATCCCCCATTATCTGAGCCCCGATATTACCCAACTTTTTTTTGAGCTGTTTTAAAACAATACCGGAAGAAATCGGAAAAAAATACATGGCAATATCCATTGTCAAACTGGAGTTAATCACTGGCTCAAACCAGCCGACGGAAATATAACGCGGATAAGTCGTGACAAAAATCGTCGCCAGATATTTGCTATTCAACTGCAAATAAGATGAATCCACGCGCATTGAAGACGGCGCGATCAAATCGCGCAATCCCACAATACCCTGGCGATAAACCCTCTCTGCCTCGAGCGCTTCCTTTTCCTGTTCGACTCGCAACTCCTCGCTCACCAGCTCCTCTTTAGACACCGGCCCTTTATCCTGCCTTCTAAGCATCTGTTTTTGTATTTCTTCTGGATTAAACATAAAAAATCAATATCAACGTCAAAAATAAATTTAGTTTATTCTTTTGCCGGTTGTTTTAGGCTCTTCTGATCTGCGTCGCGGACAAATAATTTTAGCCCCTACTCCGCCTGTAATTTCCCAACCTCGATCATTTTTTGCTGTTCTGAAATATCCGGATTATAAGTATTATAAAACAGCTCAATCAGACTTTGGGTATCCAGTTGTTGACTATTGACCATCATGCTGTTCAAACCGCTTTGCACCGTCTCAACCCGGCGATTCAACTCCATTTTATACTTCATAAATTTCTCTTTCCTCATACTCACAATCTGTACCGCTTTGAAAGAATTGAGCGTCTTGGCCACTAGTCCTTCCTTTTTGAGTCCCTCTTGCGGGTTATAAGGCACTACCACATAAAATTTCTTTGACATGATATCCCCAAGTTCTACCAACTCTTTGATATATTGGCTATATTCCTTAATTTGTATTTTTAACAACTCATTTGTCTGTTCCTTTTCTTTTAATTCCAATTTTTCAAGGTAGCTGGCGATATTTAGCCGCCTCGACTGGATCACAATCTGCACCGGGAAACTTAATGAATTAATAAAAGAAATATAACCCTGAATGATGGCATTTTGCTCCTCGGCTGATTTCAAATCAAAATTGATGGAAGCGACCAAAAGTACAGCCACCAAAGTATTGTCCTTCATAATCACCACATCATCATGAATCTCGGCAATATCTATGTATTGCTGAGTGGGTGTTTTGGCTTTTGCGTTTTTCATCATATGGCTATCTTAAGAAATTTATTCTGAACAGGTCTTAATTTATAGATTATTATTTACTCTGACTTGAGAATGAATTTAAAAAACTAATGAAGGATCCCGCGTCAAGATGCTCTAACTCTGATATAGTTAGTACTAATCTAGACGGGTTCCCTCGCCCCGCAAATGCGGGGTCAGGGCAAGCTACTGGCTTATCCCTTGTATCTCCCGCCCGTATCCACAATCAGGGCCAATTCCGACAAGTGTTTAGAAAGCATCGTCTTGCGGCTAGGCGCCAAATCAGTCTGAATTTCCCGCTCCTTTTCCCGATTTCTCTGGCTAATGATCTCCGCCCTTGATACTCTTTTATACCACACTCTGGCCCGCGGTCGCCGGAGCATTTCGATCATGCTTTTCAAAAAATCATAAAAATTTCTGCCCTGAATTTTTATAAAACCGAAAACCACAATTGCCAGTATCACCACCATGGCCAACACAATAAGAGAAACCCTGTCCAAAAAATTATTACCGATAAAAACAATCACCCCACCGATAATCATCATGATAAACTGCCTGGTAGTTATTGGTCCGACAATCTTGTCTTCAACGTCAATAAATTGTGGTGCGACAAATTGTTCCATATTTTAAAAATAAAAACTTTATCCTGACCCCGGCAAGCGCCATCTTCATTGGAAATCATAAACGTTAAGGAGCGCTGACAAATTTTACCCCATGAGATCTTTCCTCGCTCCCCCTTCCTCTCCTCTATGGGAGATGGCCGGGGTGAGGTATTAATATGTCAATTTTCTATTCAAATCCGCTATGGCGTTAAATTCCTCTGGTATCAAAAATGGCTTGCCTGCGGCCTTGCGACTCATAAAAACCTGCTCCACTGTCTTCTTTTCAGCCATACTTTCCGCCCCCATGGCCAGATACAATCGGCCGGTTTCTGACTGCCGCCAAGCCCGAACCCCCTCATCTCTTTTAATCAATGATTCATCTTCCAATAAATTGATTTTTTCCCAAATCCGGCCGACTGCCTCGAGCGGATTCGCGCCCAACTTTCTGAAATCAGTCAAACTTAAATTTTTTATTTCTTCCACCGGGCCAGTAATGATACTGCGATAATGTTGTCCCCCGCTACTTTCTTCTCCATATTGAACCCCCAAATCTCTTTTCTTTGGCTCAATTTCTACCGCCGGAGTACTATCCATCACCGGTTCTTTCTTCAGCGCCTCTGCTTTCATCTCTATGGTTGTTGTTTTACCGGTGCGCACCGCCTCGTCTATTTTTGGTCTTTGCTTTTCCACCAAAGTCAAAAGTAATTCTATCTCCTTTTTGCCCAAAGGCTTGTTGCGCATAATCAAAGGGCTGGCCAAAGCCTCCTTGGTTTCTGACAAACTGCGGATATCCTTCAATCTGGAAAATATTATTTTTTTTACTGGTTCGCTCTGGCCCGGCAAGGTGATGATGCCTGCTTCTTCCGCCACCCGGATAATGCTCTCCACGGTCCTGTCAATAAATTCTTTGATTCTTTTATTTTTTTCTTCCGCATCATCATTGCGCAATTTCCGAATATCCTTCTCGTCGTCAACGGTGAAATAAAATCCGGCCGTCGCCCGTTTTTCCGCCGGCGTTTCATTTTTTATCTCCGGTTCTTGCTTGACTGCCAAAACTTCATTATGCTGAATCACCAAATCATCGCTCGGCAATTCCTCCAATTGGCCATTTTTGAGCAACTTAAAAAAACCGTCTTTGGTTTTGACTACTATTCCATTTTGTAAGTCATCCTGTAGCATGGGGTTTGTTTAGTCTTTCTTTATTATAGCAGATACTGATACAATTTTGAATTTCCACACATTCAATTTTCAATTTTTAATTTTCAATAAATATTACAATAATCAATTTTCAATTAACAAACGGTATTCCTCAATGAAGACGTTATTTTTTGAAAAATCATCGTTAACTCTTGAGCTTCTCGCCAAAGTCGCCTCAATTCTTCTACCTGTCCCGGAAAACAGTTGACCATCATTCTTATCCAATGTTTTGTTTCTTGCGATTCTTTCTTACAAATAAATATTTTGTTAGCAAAATCTTTTTTTGAACTCGCCCCGTTGGCTTCCATATAGTTGGCACCGATGCTGGTAGCTGATCTTACTAATTGATTTATAATCGGTCCGCTAATATTATCTTGCGCTAATGCTCTGCAAAATAATATTATCTCCTCTCCAAACTTAGCTGTTCTCTCCTCAAGGTCATAACTTTTATTTGAAAATTGTGTCATTGAAAATTCAATGAAAATTGTAAATTAAAAATTGAAAATTGTTATACGTTCCACCTGAATTCCCCGCTCTCCATATCCCCATAAGCCAACGCCTTGTAATCCAAATCATAAGCCGCCCGCGCCGCGTTAGACACCAATACCCCGATCATCGCCGCCTCGTCGCTTTTCATTTTCAACCTGCCTTCCAAAATATATTGCAAAAATCTGGCCAGATCTTTGGCATTCGCCGGATCTTTGACAAATTCCCCGCCAGCCAAATTATTTTTTATGAGATAATCTCCCCAAAACTTCACAAACCGCTCATCCCCAGCAAAGGCTTCTTTTAGTTTTCCGCTCTCCGCCAAAAGTAATAATGCCGCCACCGCCTCCTCCCCTTTCCCCGCATTCACTGATTGATAAAAATGATTACGCAGAGTTTTTAAATCAAAACCATCTATATTGCTCTTAATTCGAGTCGCCCCTGTCATTATTTGACTTTTCAAAAAATTGTTTAATTCTTGATGCAGTTTGTCTTCCATCGCTGGAACCAAACCGGGCCGGCCAACGGTATCTTTCTTTACATTATAAACCGTATTAGCAGTCTTATCTTTGCTGGTTTTAGCCACGCCAAAATTGATCTTAAAAATCTCCCCCTTATACAAACCATAATAACCATCATTATCTTTTATTAATTGGGCATCTTCATTCCCTTCTATAATAAAAGAAGATAAGTGTAAAAAATCATAAATATTTAATAACTTAACGATTGCTTCTTTTTCTTCTACGCTTAAAATATTCAGCCTCCTTGATAAATATTCAACTTGGGCTAATCGCCTATCGTTTCTGTTATCAGCCAAAAATAAACGATAATCCTTCAACCACCCCCCGATATTCTTGCCACCAAGCGCCTGCTCATTTGTTTCCATTGCTCTAGCTAAAACCATTTTTAAGCCATCTCTTGTTGTAATTATCTCCTGAGCTAAATGTTTTCTTATTTTATCTTTCAACGGTATTTCTCCGTCCAGAGATAAAAATTCCAACAAATTGCTCCCAAACCATTTAGCCACCTCATCTGTTGCTAATCTTGGCAGAGCAATATAAATTATTTTAAATATAATCTGCTTATAATCGCTAGCCAACTGTTTATCTTCCAATCTCAACAAAAAATCAATCTTATCTTTCAAAATATTTCGATACAAAAACACAGCCTCTTTTTCCTCATCAAAAGACCAGCAGTCATTTGCTGCCGCTAATATTTCCTGATAATTCTCAACTTTCAAAAAATCTTGTTTTTGCCAATTTGTTGTTACCAACATAAATTAATCTTAAACACATTTTTTATTGCGTTACACCCTTCATTTGTTTATTTCTTCGTGGCCGGAGCTCTATTGCTAGCCTGCATCATACTCCTAGTCAATAATTTAATTTGGCCCAAAAGTTTCTTCTGTAAATCAGGTCCTTGAACCTTATCTATATCCCTTGTAAAATCAAATATTTCATTCTGTTTTTCTGATTTCAAAGTGCCTTTTAATTTATCAAGATTATTACCAAGCTCTTTGAACAAACCTGAAAAATCAGGTTTCTCCGCTCCTGCCGCCGCAGTCAACGCTTTCTCAATCGAATCATTTATATTCTTAGCAATCTCCGCTACTGCCTCCGGAGCAACACCAAACGATTCGCTGTTCAGTTGCTCCGCCAGCTGTTGAGCCGCGGCCGGCTGATGCACCGCGTATATCTCTTGCTGAGCGGTCTGACCCCCAGCCCTAACCATTGCCAATTCATTAATTATTCTCTCCTTTTTTGTTTTTATTTCTTCTCTTGTCTTTTCCGCGACTTCTGGCTGTAAATTCCCCTTAATATCTTCATATTTTTTTTCTTCTTCCTCCACCTTTTTTCTTTCTAATATTAATTCTGACTCTCTTTCTCCGCTAGCCTGCACTATTCGTTCCTTTCTTGCTATCTCTGTCTGGTGGTTCTTTTGCCCTCCTTCACCCGGACTGAAATTTTTGAGCCTTTCTTCCACCGCCTCTCTTTCCCCAAATCCTCCCCCTTCACCCCCTTTGACACGATCTGTACCCATTATTGTGTCAAGGACCTTGTATAAATTAGCCCTGGTTGCTTCATCATCAATCTCAGTAGACCGTGCGTATTCTGCTATTGCTCCGATATTCTCTCTTAATGCCTTTCTTGTTTCATCCTTTGTACGACCCCACTGCCCAATAATGGCGCTGGCTGCCACTTTCAAATTCTCCTTGCCAAAATCATCCAAATGCTTATCCCAGCCGCGTTCTCCTGTTTTAGCATCAAAAGTCTGCCTGAGTATATTCTGCGGTACCAGTTCCCTCGCGATTGCCTGATCTTCTTTTTTGGCAAGATATTTCGCCGCAATTCCCGCGTGTTTTTTATTTTTTACCTTCGCCTTATCGGCATCGGATAATTCTTCCCAAGAACCATTACCAATTTGCCCCTTAGCCTGCATGCCCGTTATCATCTCCCTATCACCCTCATCTTTCGGGTCAACTTTTACCCACTCAGCTTTACCAGTATCTCGGTTCCTTGAGACTCTGCCATAATAATGGGGATCTTTGTTCGCCAACCCAATAGCGGCCATATCTTCATAGATCATCGCCTGTCTCTCCTCGCTTTCATTCCGAAAAACACTCTTTATCCAAGCTTCTAGGGCCTCTGGCCCCTCTTTGATTACCCCATTATTTTTTTTCAGCGCTCCCTTGTTTAATTTGGGGTCTAACAAAACCTCATTAATATCGTGATTGGCCATCATTATTTCCGCTATCCCCTGAGCCGCAGACTCTTGTCCTCTTACTGCGACCGGGTTGCCGTCTTTATCATATTTTATCACCCCATCAAGTCTATTTAACATAATATCGCTTTCAACCCCTGCTTCAGAAATACGCTTTTTTTCTGAATTTTTATATGATCCCCTCTCAACTTCTGCTTCAAAGGTTTTATCTTTACCCAAAGACAAAACTCTATTAAATTTATCTTCCATCCCACCAGCCACGCCCATGCCTTTATAAAAAGCCTCCTCTTTTCTTTTTCTTGATGACTCCCAAGAGCTTTTGATAATTGACGGCCTTAAGCTAACAGGTTTATCTATTCCCATCCTCTTTTGAGCAGCTATTGACCATTTATCTAATTTTCTGCCAGCCGCAAGAGATGGCGTCTTTGCCAGCCACTTCCCCGCCCCCTGTATTTTCCCCGCCAAATTCCCTGCCAACTTTCCCCCCACCGCGCCCAACTGTTGGGCCATCATGAGCGATGTCCACAAAAGTCCAATCACCACAATGAAATTTAATACCCCGGTCGTCGTCGCGAAACGAGTTAAGAGCATACTAAACTCTGTCGCTCTGTCAACTGGTACGCCAGGCGCTAATAATGACTGCCCCTCGCTGGTTATCATCCCCATTATTGTGAAAGACAACCATAGAAAAAAGGTGACCAACGGTCCGCTGAATAATTGTTTGGAAATCATGCTCCAAACCTGCGAAGCGAATTTATCGCCCGACGGGACAAACGGCAAAACAAACAGCAAAGGCGACAAAACAATCGCCACCCACAAAATAATAACACGACCAATAAAATATGCGATTAACACGAGTATTGTCGCTGCTGTCACGACCAAAACTATGGTTGCTAAAATCAAAGAGCCCAAAAGGGCAAGTACTTGGTCTCCGCTAGCAGATTGTATTAATTCATCCACCCTTATCCCCAAAAGCCCTTCTATCCCTATAGCCTGAAACAAATTGCCAGCCACCACATCCTCAAAACCATGAACAAAAGTCAGAGTGATCACTTGGCTGATATCAATCATAAAACCCATGATCATCTTGGAAAAATTGATTACGATCGCTCCGATGATCAATTTGGGCAATAATTTTTTATAACTATAAGATTCTATATTCAAAAGCGTGCCGACCGCCACGAGTAATATCCCGGCCACGACAAACATATTAGCCAGATCCCGAACTATGGTCCAACCGATAGTCACCGCCTCCTGAGCCAAAAAATTATTATATTTGGCTACCGTCACAAAAACAGTCATCAAAAGCGAAGCCAGAAAACCAAAAAAGTATATTGCCAAAGATAAGATGGCCCCCAAGGTTTCATATAAAGCAATTGCGCCTACTTTTTTAAAAATATCTCCTATAACCCCAGCATTCACTGCCAATGGCAACAAAAGAAAAGCAAAAACAGCCAACATTAAAATTAAAACATTTTTTTTATTGCACATCCCTGATCCTATTTTTTTAAAATAATAAAACATAACTATCATCTATAAACAATATCTTTTTACAAATTGACCCACCATATGAGTTCCCACCCCCTCAGGGAGTTCTTTCTTATTTTTATCAATTTTATAGTCTCCGGGGTCTTTTATTACACAAGTTTTAGCACCCATACAATATGAACCAATATATAAATTATCTGTAAATATACTGAATAAAGGCAAAGATTCGCGATAATATATCTTGCCACATTCCAAGTCACTGCCCCCCCCTGTTCCATAAGTTCTCATTATATAAGCTTCCATCTCCAAGTCATCATAACCCTGATCCTTTGCCTTTGATAAATCTAACTTATACTGGCAAGATGAATTAATACAAACCCCATAAACATCACCCAAAGAAAGGGCTTGCGTAACTGCAGTATCTAGTTTATCGAGAACATTAGCTTTAAACATATCATTATCACACCATGCTCCCAGGCAAGTTCCTGTACCATCCTCTAATGTATATGTTGTTCCACACTTCATGTCTTGCGGTTTACTCACCTCTTTCACCTTTGATGTGCTGGCACAAAAACCACTAACGGCCGTGATTGTCTTGGCCGCGTCTACCTTGTAGCTTGCTATATCCAAATCCAAACTCGTCAGCTTCGGATTGATCACGTTCAAAATCGTATAACTGGCCAGAAGCAATGTCAACCCGGCCATAGCCGAAAGAATTGTTGCTTTGGCTCCGGTGATCTTGCTCGGATTGCCTCCGGCAATAAGCCACTGGAATCCGCCGAACATGATCATGATCACCGCCAAGATCCCGGATATCCCCACGAACAGATTATAAATCGCCTGCAGATATTCTGGGAAACCCTTGACGCACCAGCCCAAGCCCGGTATCGGCACCTGTAGCATTATATCTTTGCCACAGGCATTACTACTATCCGCGACCGCCAGAGCCACCCTAGCCATACCAAAAGTCGCCACTATTGCCAGTAGTCCTATAACCTTTTTGTGTTTTTTGAAAAATTTGGTCATCTAAAATAATTTAAAATATTTATTTCCAATTTGTTAAAAATTATTATTTGAATCTCTATTTTTTATCTTGCTCTTGTTTTATCTTACAAATCACTAAATCAATTGAAAAAATTGAATCAACTTGCCTCTCTCAAACTTTTCACCCTTAACTCTCGCTTTCGACTCCTGACTCATTTTCCTGCTGACTCTTAAAAAAAATATAAGCCACACTGATGCTCCAAATCGGCAAAAAACCAAGCCCCGGAATCATCTCCAATATCGCCGGCCCGGCGCTCCTGATCAACTTTGCCCCCAACTTCGCACTCTTGCCAAATAAGAAAAATAATCCCACTCCGAGCATCGCGTCTATTATCCAGTCAACTCCCGACAATGTTTCCATCGTACTCATGTCCAACAAATCCTTGGCTATTGCTAGCATTAGACCCAGTATCCAACCACCAGCACTGTGTTCCTGCGCCTCTATTTTCCCCTCGCCCTTTCCCAACGCTCCTTTAAATTTATCAAACGTTTCTTGATCCGCCAATTTCCCTGCCTCCCGTCCGATATTTCCCGCGCTGGCAATAATATTACCGCGCACCATATTCTGCCTGGCTCTATCTTGCAACATTTGTTGCTGATATTCTTCTCGCCACTGTGCCTGTTGTTCTTTGTCTTCTGCTACTTGATCCCCGTTCATATTTTTATTTTTAGTTTGCCCGCCTCTCCGTCTCTCATCACGGATATCCTCCGATCAAAAATAATTAGCTTCAATTTCCAAAAAATTAATCACCTATTGTCAACCTGACCTCCACTTTTTCCTCTTGACCGGTGTTTGAATCCCTGACTGTTATCACCGCTGTGTGTACTCCCGGCCCCAAAGTGCCCGGACTAGTCACTGTCACAAAAATTTTCTTCTCTTCCCCGGGATACAAAATTTCTCCCGTTGGCAATGTCCCGTCATTCGTTGTCAAACTGCCGGCGGTCAAAAATCCTCCGCCATCAGTCACGCTGGTTGTCCAATTAATCGGCGCCAATCCGTTAGCGCTGTTTTTTATAGTAAATGTTAATCTGGAATTTGCCGATAGTACATAGCCCTGGGTATTATGATAAAAATCCAACGCCTGCGGACTGACATCCAAAACGCCAAAACCCTCATTCTCAAAAACAGTAATCTCGCCGGAGAGTATTTTCCAAGCGCTGTTTGAACTGCAATCGCCGTTGCCGTTGCACAGTCCCCAGTTGTCTTCTATCTGCACCTTCGGTTGGAAAGTGCAATATCTATTGTTGGTGGAACCTTGTATGCTTCCACTTTGACAATCGCTAAATTTATAATAATGCACCAATATGTGCGGATTCGCCGGACCATGACTGGCAATCCGCAATCCTGACTCGGATGATTCTGATCCGTCGCCCCAATCAACTGAATATCTCACCAATGGTTCATGGTTTGAATCCACCCAAGAAGTAAATTTCAAAATCACCGATCCTTGTTTGTAAATATTTCTCCTATTGACTTCCATCACATCCACCCTTGGATAATAAGCCGTTCGATTTCCGTCTGGTTTCGTTATATCCCAGTCACCACTTTCCAATTGAACATACTTCCAATTGCCAACCGTTGTCGTGCTGTACTGCCATTCCCACACCCCGTAAGATTTGGCGAATAATTCGCTTAGTCTTCTGCTGGCTGTGTACTGGCTGATCTTTGTATTCATTTCGCTCCAATTCATATTATCTGGTTTATTGAAACCTATACATTTGCCATACTCTCCGGTTTCCATATCCATACCGCAATCCTGGTTGCCATTCGGACACTCCATCCCTGTCTTGGTGCCGCTGATGCATGTTGGCGGCCCGAAACTGTGGGTAATAATCACACCACTGCTCCCGCCAGTAGGATTAAAAGGATCACCTGTTATTTTGTCCAAACACGCAAATCCAGTCCCAAAATGATTCTGACACATTGAATCACTTGTGCATTCTTCGGCCGCGCTATCCTGATTTATCGGTATACAATACCACCTCGCATTTGAAGCCGGTTGTCTGCACTCTCCGGTATTACCACCACTATAACTAGTCGTGCCTGTTGAACAATTGCAATTAATGCCGGTCGCCAAATCGCAAGAGGCACAAGAAGTATCCAATTTTGCGCACCAACCACGATCGGAACTTTCCGTGGCTACAGTCCCCCTTATGCCATAGGGACTGCCGGCGCGCACCTGATAGGGCGTAACATAGTTGACCTTATCAGCCGGCTCCACGTACAGAGGCTCTCCCCACTTATCCGGTCTGTCGCTTGGACTTGGCACCACTGCCGAACCATATGGTGTATAATCCTGAATCCTTTTGTACCCCAGCCAGCCAGCCACGTCTGTTGCGACCTCCTGGCTGTTTATCCTCTGCGCCCAAGGCGCGCTCGCTCCATATTCATCCACTACTTTGGCTATTTTTGTGCACGGCTCCCGTAGATAAAACTTTACAACATAGGCCTCATGTTCCCTATCATTGCCAGTTTTATCAGCACCATTAAAAGAATATTGAAATAAGCCCTTCTCTCGGTCAAAATGAGCTTGGAAACCTATTGTATTTGTTTGGTCCTTAAAACCAGCATCAACCCTCCAGACTACTTGATTTATTCCCTTTTTATCTTCTCTGGTATAAGTATAATTGGCTCCACCAGCCAGCTCTTCCGAGGTGCCGAACTTGGCCCGATTGATCACTATCGATGAGGGATAATCCCAGGCCAAAATCTGTCCTTCCAACACTATTGAATCCACTTCATATTCCTTCAAGCCATATTCTACGTTTCCAGAGCCTATCTTCTGGATTGGCCAATCGACTGCATGACTTTCTCGACATACATAAAAAGTATATGGTATGTTTGGTGCCATTAGACCAAACTTACAATTGTCAATTGAAATAGCACCAGGATAATAATTATGAACCTCGTATTTAGTGCCACAAATCTGAGAGCCATCAATACCCGAGCTTCCGCATCGCTGGTAATTGCCCGTAGCTTCCATGCAATAATACAAAGGTTTTCTGCCGGTATATCCGGCCACTGACTCTTTGCTAAACATATTTGCCTCACCGGAAATAATATCCACCGGCCACCACAAAAGGCACATTGGCTGATTGACAAATTTTCTCTCTTGATATTTTGGATCTGTCTCCACGCAATAGCCTTTCCAGCCCTTATAATCTTTGTTTGTCTGATCATCATAATAATCGCAAGCCGGAGCGTTTTCTGTCGGATACAACCGACAAGAGCGCGGAATATAGCTAGAGCCGTCCGCGTCGCCGCCGACATCCAAAACCGCCTTCATGGAGACATTATCTATATAAAAAGATCTATTTGTTGACCCGGTAGACACTATTGCCAAGCCGGCTGAACCGCTGGCGCTTTGCAAATCCTTTACCGCCAAAGTCGCCACATAATACTGCCAGCTGTTTGACAGTAAAATAGTGGAAGTTGCTGACCCTCTATTCGGGTCAAAGTAATTAAATTTAACATAACGGTTGTTGCCCAAATCCAACTCCGCCACGATTGTCTGACTAGTCGGGTCATCCGTCTTGGCTCTAAAACTTATTACATACTGTGTCCCTTCAGTCTTTGATCCGCTCAATTTACTGATCACTTTTTTAATGACCGCTCCGTCATAAGCCGACTTGGGTGTTACCCGCAAAACCCGATTTATCCCGTTTTCCGGATCCGCGTAATTTTCTATTGTCCCGCCCTTGATCAGTTCCCACGGCCGCTCTGACCAATCTTCAAAACCGCCATTGGCTATCCCTACCGGTATGCCGGTTTCCACCATCTGACTATAAGGATAATAACCGTCTATTTGGGCATCCACGCATTTGGCCGTAGCCGCGTTTGCCGTACCAGCGCAGTCAGTATCAGCTCCGCATTTTTTGCCAGTGTTCAGGCACCGCTTGCCCCAATCCAAACCCACTTTAGCATAACCGGACATATTTTTTATCTCCGCCAGTCCTACCGGCGCCTCTTTGGTCAAGGGCGCCCTTTCCTGATCCAAGACACTTACGCAACCGCCGCCCTCGTCCATTTTGTTGCACAAGCCTGTCTTAAAACAAATATCTTTCTGCTCCGGCGGATTTTTGGTCGTATCCCAAACCTGAGTTGCCGCGTCGCAGTACAGCCACTCATCGCACGCCCGATCGCGCGTCACTTTCAAAACGACATTGGCATCCGGCTCTTCGTCTGTTGTTTTCATAGTAAAAGTTATTCTCCCGCTCACCGCGCAAGTGAAACTGCCGGCCGGACAGCTAACCGGACACTGATTATTGGTATTGGTCCTGTTGCCCGGTATTACCGAGCTGGCGTAGGCCTCATAGGTCACCGGGTTGCCATCCGTACTCGGCGTCAATCCGGCCAGACTTATCCCGTGTTGCACCACGGAAACATCCATTTTCTTGAGGGTGAAAGCCCCGCTACTGCCAGCGATTCTATAACACAAATAGCTGTCGCTCTTGCCATCGCCATTTTGACCGCCGACTGTATTCCATTCAATCATCGCCTTGGTCGCCTGCACGCTGGCAGCTCGCTCGTTCTGTATGACCAATTCTTGTCTTGATGCCGTATCAAAACTCCCGCTCAAACTCAAATCTTCATAATTATTTCTCTCGCAGAGCAATGTATAGTTATAATTCGTGCCAGGCTGTAAACCGGTTACCTGAAAATTATGATTTTTTTCGTTATTTCTATCATCAAAACCCCCATTGGTTCCCAAAGCCGGTATCTCCAATCCGCAACGAGATGTTGGCTCCGTGCACAAACTAAAATCAACGCTATTATAGCTGGGCGACACGCTCAAGGTTGTTCCCTGACATAGTCTCACCTTTTGCTTAGTTATCGTGTATTCGCCGCCCGTACCCATCAACTCGCTATTATTTGTTGAACTGTTATAGGTCAAAGTGGTTACCGGGGCCGTGGCCGTGGCCGGCATCTCGGCCGTCAAGCTGGTAAAACTTATTTTTACCACCCCAGGGTTTGCTCCCACCATCCGAATCGTACCCAAAGACAACCCCGAGCTGTTTGTCGGCCGATGATTGATATCAAAAGTTATTGTGTTGCCATTCACGGCCGCCGTCCCATCAACTCCCGAAACCACCGCCGCTTCCACTGTGCCAAGTAACGACCTATTATCAATTTGCAAAGTCGCCCGGATGCGTCTGATATTGATATAGTCGGGACGCATGCTCAAATGAATCACAAACGGCGTCCCCATATTCACTTCCAATTTGGGTTCATACAAATAAAACTCTACCCCCTGTGAACACTCCGATCGGCAACACTTGGTTGCCTCGTCATACCAATTACCGCCAGGACAAAACTGGTAAGACAAACAAGACTCATTGGGCGCCGGACAACACTTGATCTGAAAAATCTGCTGGTTGTTTATGTTGCCCGGTTCTTCCGAAGCGCCGCCATTATAAACAAAAATAGTCTGATTGGGAGCATTTTGGTCAAACCAAAATATCGCTTCCCCCAGCACATCTTGTTTGACATCAAAATTAATTGTGGCCAAAATCCCCCGCTCCGCTTTAAACCCGCCATTGGTTGGATCAGCGACAATCCCCCTCACCACTTGTAGCAATCCGGTAACATTGTCTATCTTCTGCATACTGCCCGGTGTCGTCGGAGTTATGTCGCCTTCGCCCACGGGGAAATCGGTTCTGTTCACCCTGATGCTTGTCACCTCTATCTTGGCTGGATCATAGTGAAGAAAAGCCGCTACTGATACGATGTCATTATTTTCGCCGGCGCTATTCAATTCATTGACCACCACAATATCAATAGACCTATTTTTCTGCCCGCACCCCACTTCTGTGCCTGTTATTTCCTGGGCCGTATCGGTCCATAGCAACTTTAACTCTGGTGGCTCTGGCGCCGCCAACGTAAAATATAAAATCAACCCCGCCACTACAAAAAATATAGGCAAAACAACCATCAGCAATTTCTTCTTTGGTGTCATTTTGGCAAACCAAGTCTTGAGCTTATAGCTTCTGCTTGTCTTATAAATTTCCAAAGTTCCCGGTGTCGGCTCGCCTTGGTTATTGTTTAATTGTTGCTTGTCTTCCATTTTTTTATAATCTTATCTTTTACTTAATGGTATACTTTACCCCGGCATAATCCATCTTTACTTCTGTACCGCGCGCGTCATCCAATATAAAACTGCTCCCTTCGTCTCTGAAATTTATCTCTCCCTCGCCGGTATTTTTTGCCTCAAAAGTCAGCTTGGCCAATAGCCCCCTATCGCTGTTGAATCCATCATCGCTGTCTTTCCAATCTCCATCGCCCGGTTGGCCGCGCACTACTTCTATTTCTCCTTCCCTGTCTTCTCCGATTGCTCCGATTGTCATCATCGACCCGCCAAAATCAATCTTCTCTGCCAACGCCAATTGTTCTTTATTATAAAGCAAGATAAAGCCGACGGCTGACATATCATAGCCTCTCGTGTCTCCGTAAACCATTACTGTAAATTTATCGCCTTTCTGAACAGCCTCACTGGATATTTCCAAAAACAACCTGCCCCTGACCGCCTCTTTTTCTGGATCATTGACCTCTGTTTTGGAATTATCAGTCAACCCGCTATTTTGATCAACCACTGGCTCTTTTTGGCTTACTCTCCATATTGCCAGCCCGGCTACTGTTATCAAGGCTACTGTTATCAAAGCCGCTACCATTAGCCGCCATTTCTTGTTCTTGGCCGGGTCATCTACGGACGCCCAATTTTGTTCTTTATTGTTTTCCATATATTTTTCAAATTTAATAACAAAATTTATCGTGTCACCGGCTGTACCCCGCACCGGCCGAAAGTTCCGTCTGCCTTGACGCAATCAGCATCAGCCTCGCACTCTATTTTCACGTCGTTATCACAGCGCCAAGAACTGTATAGAAAATCCGCCGTGCCGTCTGTCTGATGGAAACCAACGCAATTCTGATTGAGATCCACTGCGCCGCATTTTTCCAAATCATCAGTTTTATAATAATAATAATCGCAATTTAGTACTGCTCTACTCTTGGTTGTGTCATAACGGCTTTCATAATTGACCAGGCTCCGATCGCAGTCATCCGGATTGCGCGGATCTTGAAATTCTCTGCAAGTGTTGCTGTCTTCCGGACAAGCCGCTACCCAGCTGGAGCAAAGGCCATCATTGTCTGAGCCGGTACTATAATTCATGCACGTACTGCTTTCTCCGCAGATATTATCAAGCAAATGCGCATCCTCGGTTGAACGTCCGCCTATGCACCGCCTCTCTATTATACACGGCGCTCCGCTGCAATCTGAATCGCTCTGGCATATCCGACTCGGTTCATTAGAGCAATAACCATTGGCCGGATCGCTATAAAAGCCGGGGCAGAGTTCCGTTGTGCCTCGCTTGTACCAGCCATATTTGCTCCCAGCCAACTTGTATTCGCATACCAACGCCCCCGGATCCTTGAAATAAACCTTGCCGGAAACATTTTTACCTTCGGGAGTAAATTCATCGCACCCGACTTTTTTTGATTCGCACAGCTGGCTAGCCAGCCCCTCAAAGTTGTCCGGCTCAACCAAAAAGTATTTATCACTAAAACTTATCTTGGCCATGCTTTGATCCAATGTCATCAAACCCAATCTCCGGCAACCCGCCTCGGTGCAAATCTTTTCTTCGTCATAAACCAAATAAATCAAACTGTCAGCCGGCACTGTCAAATCGTCGCGATTATCATTATTTTCAGTATTATATTCTTGTTCATATGGCGCCAAAGAATTCTGGGTGTCAATCATTGCTTCGCACCCCACCGCGTAATCATAACAAATTTTACTGAAAGACTTGGCATACCATTCCTTGCCATCTTCATCCTTATAGGCCGCGCAACCGATCTCCGCTCCCTTTGTCGGCTGATCGCATGTTTCTGGGATTTGCCAGCTATCCTTAATCAAATACAAATCGCTGTTCGTCTCCATTAAAATTATATTGTCTATGAAATATTGGCCCGAGCCGGAAATATTGATGGTTTCCCCTGCCGCGACCGCTCGGTTAAAATTATTTAAACTAAAAACATATCTGTTCCAATCGCTGTTCATCGTCACACTGCTCGCCCGCTGGCCGCTCTCAAAATTCAAATTACCGGAAAAATTCACACCTAGGCTTCCTGTGCCGCTAGCGGTTTTCGCCCAAAAATATATTTTATAAGATTTGCCGGATTCCACCGCCGCACTGACATCTTTGCTAATCGTCCCATTGGCCGCGAGTGAATGTTCACTGATAATAATTGACTCATTGCTTATCCTGCTATTACTGCCTGTCCAGCCCTGGTTGGTGCCATCCTCAAAATTGTCATCAAACAAAATGCCTATATTATTACTGGCGCTCCCCTTGTATTCTCGGCAACCTACTGCGTCCGCCGAACAAGTCTGGCTCAATCTCGGTATTGCCGAATAAATCTGTTGCGTTGTCTCCCCAGCCGCGATATAGGTGCGTCTCAATTTCACGCACTCGTCAGACGCGAAAACTACTTTGGAAAACTTGACCCAAGTGGCTTGATTGTTGGCATTGATAAATTCCACGCAATCTGGATTATAGGCTGGATTATCAGCCGTGTTGGTTGCGCCCAAGGCGCAATGATTTTCCGTCCCGCTGTCCTGGCAACTTACTTCGCCATTGGCATCCGTCACCGGATTGGTGCACGGATAATCGCCCCTGTCTGATCTCAACAAACTCCAGTTGCGCAACTGATTGCCCGCCTCCTCGCTTGAAGCCCAAGAATAAAAACTTTCTATTGCCGCCCCTGACTGGTCTGGCTGAATGCAAGTTCTTATCATTGTATAATATTCTCTTCTTTCCCCCTCTGTTCCTTCCGACAAATTAGTGAATTCCTCGCAACCATTCTCGCTGGCATTGCACGTCTTGACGCTTTCAGGGATTATGCCCACTGGATTTCTGTTCCCGGGCACCGCTGACTCAAAAAATGATGGCTGTTCCAAATAATTTTCATAACCCACGCATTCTTTGGGGCACTCATCAGCCGCCTGAATTATTCCGGGCTGATTGACGCCATTATAAGATATCGGCTCATAAGAACGGCAACCGACGTCACTGGCATCGCAATAAAAGGCGTATGATTGGCAAAGGTCCGTTCCACCCTCAACGCAACGTTCAATATCCGCCCGCCACACCTGCCCGCCGCTATCACAGTCATCG
>ENA-UOWO01003123-UOWO01003123.1-activated-sludge-metagenome-genome-assembly--contig:-NODE-3123-length-19589-cov-6.822463_pt1 | contig 19589 bp, 16 predicted proteins | sample MGYA00238148_ERZ761564 | MGnify/ENA primary metagenome ERZ761564 (study PRJEB28885, sample SAMN05720194) | activated sludge metagenome | isolation source: Anaerobic digester | place: USA... | reverse complement strand
TGATTGAGTGCAAATTTAAAATTTATAATATTGATTATTATGAGGAGTCAGTAGTATTTAGACTTTACTAGATACTATTGTCTCCTCTTTTTCGTTAATACGAAAGGAAATTATGAGAAAAGCAACTCAAAAAGAATTTGAAACAATCCAAGAAATATTAAGTTTAAATTATATAAAAGTATTATTTAAACAATTTCTTGAAGAAGGATTAATAACTAAAAGAGAATATGAATTATTAATAAAGAAATTAGATGAGGATATTAATAAGGTATTAGATAAAGGAGGTTTAATGTGGAAGAAAGAAAAATAGCAGGTATTTATATTCGTGTATCAACCGAAGATCAAGCTCGTGAAGGTTTTAGTTTAGGAGAACAAGAAGAAAAACTTAAACAACTATGTGAATACAAAGGTTATGAAATCTATAAGGTTTATTGTGATGCTGGCATATCAGCTAAAGATATGGAACATAGACCAAAGTTTCAAGAAATGCTACAAGATATGAGAGATGGAAAGATTAATTACATTGTTGCATATAAACTTGATAGAGTTACTCGTTCAGTTAGAGATTTAGAAGAACTAATAACTCAACTTGAAAAACATAATACTTATTTAGTATGTGATAGAGATGATGTTAATACTTCAACTGCTAATGGTAGATTCTTTGTAAGAATGTTAACTGTCTTATCACAATTAGAAATTGAAATTGTATCTGAAAGAACTAAGTTTGGAATGGTTGGTGCTATTAAGTCTGGTCATTTACCTGGTGTTAAACCATTAGGTTATAAAAATGATAGCACTAGAAGAACTATCATTGATCCAGCTACTGCTCCAATTATTAAAAGAGTATTTGATTTATATTTACAAGGTAAAACTTATCTACAAATAGCTACTATATTTAATAATGAAAATATCTTAAATAAAAAATGGAGAGATTGTTATATTGAAAAGATTATTAATAATAAAGTATATATGGGAGATTGGGAACAATATAAATCTATTGGCAAAAAAGAAGGACTTGAACCTATTATATATATGAATGTTGTTGAACCAATTGTTCCAAGATATATTTGGGAAGAATGCCAAGCACAAAAAGTTATTAATCAAAGAACTTATACAAGAGATAGAGTTTATACTTTCTTTCAAAAAATTAAATGTCCACATTGTGGAAGAATAATGAAATGCAAAGGTGCTGGTGGAAAGAAAAGAAAGTATGTTTATTATAATTGTGAAAAGTGTCATGAAAATATAAGAGAAACATACATTGAAGAAGCATTTAGAACTTTAGTTGTTGAACTAATACAATTTGATAATGAATATAATGATTTATTCTTACCATTATTTGCTGATAAAGAGATGTATGTTGATAAATCTGATATAGAAAAAGAAATAATTAGATTAACTAAACAAAAAGATAGAATTAAAAAAGCATATATGTCTGAAGTAGTTGAACTAGATGATTTTAAAGAAGATTTAAAACTCATTAATCAAAAATTAGATACTTTAACTAAACAATTAGAAAATGAAAAAGATTTAAATAGTAGAAATAATTTTAGTCCTGAAAAAGTAATGGTTAAAAGAGATATAAATAGAATATTCTTAAATACTAGATATGATAATAAATTTTTCTTAGCTCAATGGGATATGAAAACTAAAGAAGAAAAACAAGAGTTCATTTCTAGATATATTGAATCTATGACTTTTAAAAAAGATAAAAATTGTAAACATGGAATTAGAATAGTTGATTTAAAATTAAAATCTATATTTAAAGAAAAAGTAAATAAGTTATCTGAAATAGGTGCTAGTGAAATTCCAGTATATTTAATTTCAAACGATAAACCTGTTAGAGTTAATATCGGGTGTCCTTTAAAAGAATCTCAAATAAAAGAGTATTTAAATGAACTAAATAAATATCATGCAACTAATTTTTATATTCATCCAACATTTAACCATTCAATTGAAGATTTACCTGATGAAATCATTTTCAATATTAATGCAGATGAAAAATTGTTTAGACTTATTCCTATTATTAAAGATATAGATAATCCTGAAAATGTATTCAATAAATTTAAGTTAGGAATAGTAACAACATCAATTAAATCATTTCCTTGTGTGGATCCTAATAAATAAAGTAAGAAGAATTGATTAAAAAACGAATCCACAAATAGAACCATAATTCAAACCATATAAAATCTATGAAAATAAAGGATTTTGATAAAAAAAGAACCATAATTATGGTCCGATTTTGCAAGTGCAAAATAAGTTTGTACCCATTATAAACCTAGTAATTATCTAGGTTTTAATGCTTTTTGGGTACAATCTCTTATGCTCTTGTTTTTTTGTATACAAAAAATACGATATTTGTGGTTCAAAATAGACCATAATAGACCATAATTATGGATAAAAAAAGACAGTTCATTTTGAACTGCCATTATTAGTAATTAGTTACAAGAACTTCGATAGTTTTTAAAATATTACCTTCTTGTTTATGATAATTTGAATTATTATAATTTGAATCTATTATATGTACATTGTAATTATGTTCATTAATCCAAGCTTCTAGAATTGTATTCTTTTCACCTTTATGTTCTATAACATTTGATAAAGCAAACTTAACTCCACTTTTATCTAATATTGCTAAATAGTTTAATAAATCTATTTCGTCTTTATCTGTCCAACCACCATTTTCATTATAACTAGCTGTACCTAAGAAGTAAGGTGGATCACAATACACTAATGTATTATCAGTTGTTTCTATGGCAAATTCTCTAAAGTCAGAATTAATAAATTCAATATTTTTAGTTTTAAGTTTAGTAATAAATGATTTTAAATTTTTTCTTATTGAATTATTGAAATCTCTTTTTCCAACTGGCATATTAAATTCACCATTTGAGTTAAATCTTATTTGGTTATTAAAACCATATATAACAAGTGTAAGAAATAAGAAATCCTTTTCTACTGAATCTTCCTTTTCTTTATTATAATCATTTCTTAATTCTATGTATCTTGATTTATTGTATTGACCAAGTCCTTTATCGCTCGTGCAGTTATATAATTCATAACCATTTAATAATGAATTACTTAGGTTATATTTATCAATTATTTTTTCAAGTTTATCAATTATGTATCCATCTTCATACTTTTTGAATAAGTCCATTACTCTTATTATTTCTTTTTGCTTATCGACACATATTATTCTTTTAGCATTAACATTAACGCCTACATTACCACCACCAGAGAATAAATCTACAAATAAATCTAAATTATCTGGAAATATTGGTATTATTTGGTTAAGCAATTTATATTTACCACCAGTATAGTTTAGCGGTGATTTTACTTTGTCAGTAATATTTTCAGTAGTAGCTTTTTCTTTTACTTTTGTGGTTTTTCCTACTTTGCAAACAAATAATCTTTCTTTATGGTTATCAATATGTGTTTTACCAGTATTAAATTGATTAAAGTCAGTTTCATAAACTTTAACTTTTCCTTTTGCAGATATAGCACTCATTATATCTTCATCACTAATTTTTGCTTGAGATCTTCCTGCACCTTTAGTTCCCATGTTGTTATATGAAACAATAATATATTTGGCATTTATATTTTCAATAAGATCTTTAAATGCTAATGGAGCAGAAATAGAACAATATTTACTTTTTATCCCATTTCGTTTCATTTTTTTAGCAACTCCAAATACTTCTTGTTTTTCCCATGTTGCTACATTTTCTAATAAATGATATGCATCTGAATATTGTCTTGAATTATATGGCGGATCTATATAGACTACATCAGCTTTAATATTTTTAACAAGTTCATTAGAATCTTCATTGAATACTTTATTATTTTTATTATTTGTAGTTGATTTTAAATTTAACATACATAGTTCTAATTTTTTATCTAATTCACCATTTTTTCTATATGCATCATAATGACCAACTGTATTAGCAATTTTATCCATAGCATATAATAATGAAGTAATTAAAATAGCACGTTCTCTAGTATTTATTTTATTTTCTAAATAGTTATTTTCAATATCTTCTCTTATATATCCAATTTTTTTACAATTTTCTTTACTAAAGTATGTATCACTAAAGTTTATTGAAAAATAGTTATCTTTTACATTTTTTATAGAATTATATCTTTCAATATATTCTTCTAACTTCTTTTTATCAATTTTATCATTTCCAAACCATGCTAAATATGACAAGTAGTTGGATTTTAACAAGTCATTAACATATATTTTAGTTTTTGAATCATTAAAATAATCTCCAACAATACCAGTTCCTCCAAATAGATCAAAGAAGGATGAAAATGTAATTTTTTCTTTTTTCATAACATCATTAATGTAATCTAACATTCTTGCTTTACTTCCTATATAACGTCTATTATTTATACTAATTAATTTCATATTAATCCTCCTTATTTCCATTTTCGGCATCGTACTACTATTTAATTATACCATAAAAAAAGAAGTGTGCTACAACTTCTTTTATATTTTTTGTAAAATTTCTTTTTCGAACCATTCTGGATCTGGTAGTTGTGACTTATAAGCATTATCAAATATGCTATATATGTCAGAATACTTTTTATGTTCTGTTATAAATTTTTTCAATATATCTGTATCAATAGGTATTATCTTTAATCCTTCAATATAACCACCATTAGCTTTAGGATAGAATCTACTTCTCATATTTCTAAAATCTAATATTAATCTTTCTTCTAGATTTGGTGCTACAAATAATGCATAGTCATTTTCATTGTTTGTACTAGATATATCTTCTCCCAAATGTCTTGATACTGGTTCCATTTCCATATGTCTTTGTCCAGTTGATTCTGATAATGTTGCTTCAATTAATAAATTATGTCTTGGATAGTTATTATCTTTGTATTCGTAAACTATATCTGCCATACCACCACCAGCATGTGTCTTTGGTAATAAATCAGCGTCTAAACTAAGATTCATAAACTTAAGTATATTTCCTTCTTTATTACTTATTCTATACCAAGCTATACCAAGTATATATTCAAATATTGTTGGAACATCGGCATTATCAGATACATAACTACACACTTCTGAATCTCTTCTATCTTTAATCAAATCAATTAATGATAACAAGTCGCTATCCTTAAATCTTTCATCAATTAATTTATTAAATTGTTTAATTTTTTCATCTTCTAAATATGTATTAATATTGTCTATTGTTAAATCTGTATGTAATTCTTTATTAATTTCATTAACAAGTTCAGATATATCAGTTCTATATTTATCGGATATTTTCTCTATAGGTACAATTGAATGAAATAAACTTAAATAATCATCTTCTTCTAATAGATTTTCATTTAATAAATCATCAATGATTTCCTTAAAATAATATTTTGGTAATAAATCTAATTCTATTTTATCTTCACCAAATTTAACAATATCAGTTAATGAAAAATATCTCTTATTTAAATCAAAATATTCTTTTAGATTTACTTTCCATTTAATGATATGTTCTCTTTCAAAGAAAACTCTTTTAAAGTCAATTATATTTTTAACTTCAGATATTTCAAGTTTTCTAAATTCTTTATCAAATTTTTCATCAAAGTTTCTAGGAGTGTAATTCATAAATAAATATGATAACCAATGTGATTTAGCATTTCCTGAAATGTTTCTACAATATCCATACAACTTATTATATGATTCAATTCTTTCTTCAAATGTATTGTGTCTTAAATGGAATACTAAATTAACTAATTCATTATATACTGGTAAATATGCATGTTCATAACTAGCACTTTTTCTATTCATTCCAATTATTTCAAATGTTTCTTCAGTTACTGGATAATCTTTTCTAAATTCTTCAAGTACCCTAATATAATTATCCATTTCATAAATTCTAGTTGTAATAATCATATCTAAATCTAATCCTTGACGATTATACTTAATATCATTTACCATTTTTATAACATCATATTTGTTTTTACATAATGGTAATAAATATGTGAATTCATCATAAGTTAAATAATCTAGTTTTTCTAGCATATATATTAGAGCAATAAATGGTTTTATTTTTAATCCGTCATTATTAATTTGCAATTTCAAAAATTGTAACAAGTAGTAATAACTATCTTCATCAATATAAAATATATTATCTTTAGATCTTTCTTTTCCTAATAAGCTTTCAATTTTACTACCAACCTCTGTTAGTTTTCTATCTTGTGTTAAAACTCCAATATCAACTAATCCTGAAGTTTTTTCTCTTGCATCTTTATCTGGTCTACTAGCTTCACCAATCAAAAATCCATTATCCTTCATAAAATAATAGTATTTTGCTTGTAACTCATTATTATTTTTCCAATTAACATTAGGATTTTTTAACCAAAATTGTTTTAATAATTGCAACTGACGTTCTATTTTATAATTCAATTGGCTAACTCTAAAGCTAGTAGTTCCAATTGACCAACTATAAGATTTAAATGCCATATTACACCTCCAATTTATCTAAATATATTTTATCATAATTATTTGATTTTTTATCAGAATATCGAAAATATGGCTTAAAAATATGATAAAATAAATACTTAAGAAGGTGATAATATGTACAACCATTCAAAAGATTATTTACTTAATTATAGTAAAGATAAAGAATTATGGTTAAAATACTTAGTTAATAAAGTTATACTATCTAACGGATTGTTTAAAGATAGCGATGATTATATTAGTACATGCTATGATATTTTGATTAATGGTACTAACTATGAAATAGAAGATGTACATGAAATGGTTCAAACGAAAAAAACTACTAAACCTTTTTGTATTAAAGAACTTAATCATATTTCAGGTGTAAATGTATTAAAAGAAAATCAAAAAATTAAATTTAATGATAATGTTACTATTTTATTTGGCCAAAATGGTTCAGGAAAAAGTGGATATTTTAGAATATTAAATGAAATATGTGGTGGAAATGAAAAAAAGGATATAATACCTAATATATTTTCATCAGTACATAAACCTATAGAAGTTTTAATTACAAATAATATAAGTAATGATGTATTATCATGGAACAATACTAGCAGAGGTATTACGTTATATAATAAAGTATCCGTTTATGATACATCCTACATGAATGGACTAATTGAACCTAGAAGTACACAAGAAGCACTGATTGAGCCTTTTGGTTTACATTTATTTTCTTCACTTATTAAATATATTGAACAATTGAAACAAAATATTATTGACGAAGAGATTAAAATTAAATCAAACTTACCGTCTATTGATAGTTCTATGTTTACAGATCGAATAAGAAATGTATTTTTAAATAAGCTTTTGCCTTTAGATTTAAAAACATATATTTTAGACAGTTTTTCATTTAGTGACCAAAAAAATATTGAAGAATTAGAGAAAAAATTAAATTCTCTTAAAAGCATAAATATTGAAACAGAAATATCTTTAAGAACTCAAAAACAACTAAAAGCAAGTAGTATGTTAAGCGATATTAAAAGTAATAATAAGTTTATCGAGGAAAAATGTGTTTTATTAAATTCATTAATTGAAAATTATAAAAGTAATAAATTAAAAGTTGAAGAATATCAAAATAAAATAAAGATATTAAATCAAATACCGTCTATTGATACAGATGAATGGAAAAAATTTATTGAAAGTGCTGAAAAATATAATAAAACTACAAAGGATAATGGTAATGTATGTATATATTGTAGGAATCCATTGAATAAGCAATCTCTTGATTTAATAAGTGCATATTCAGAATATTTGAATAATGATGTTATACAAAATAGTAATGCTATTGAATCCGGTTTTAATAAACTTAAAGATAGCATTAATATAGATAAGGTAATAGAAATTGATGATGTTTTAAATGAAGAATTTGAAAAAAACGGAATATCTGAATTAGTGAATAAATTGAATACTTATGTTAATGATCAATTGCTAAAACTCAATGATTCTATCAATAACAAATCAGAAATAAAATTTGTTAGTTTTGATATAAATATTATTGCTGAAAAAATTGATAATTACATCACAAATATAAAACAAGAAATAGAGAAATTAAAAGATACTTCGGATAAAAGAAAAGAGGAAGTAAATAAAATAGAAAATGAACTAACTATATTAAAAGAAAAGAATAGTATTGTTCATCAGAAGGAAAGCATCACAAAATGGATTAATGATATAGAAAAAGTTAAAGAACTTGAAAAAATTAGAACAGGAATAAATACTACCCCAATATCAACATTAAGTAAAAAAGCGCATAGTGAATTATTGACAGAAGGATTAAAAATTAATTTTGAATCAGAATTAAGTAAATTAGGCTTTACCAATTTAGATGTTAATCTAATAGAAGCTGGTGCGTCAAAAGGAATAGTAAGTACTAAACTAGTAGTAAGTAAAAATAATAAAGTATCTGACATATTAAGTGAAGGTGAGCAAAAAGCTGTTTCTTTAGCAATGTTTTTAGCAGAAATTAGTATGAGAAATGATATCAGTCCAATAATATTGGATGATCCAGTAAATAGTCTTGATCACAAAGTAATGAAAAGATTTGTTGAAAGATTATTAGAATTAGAAAATCAAATCATTATCTTTACTCATAATATTCTCTTCTTGAGTTATTTTGAAAATTCTGCAAATTGCCACATTTGTAAAAATTATTCAAATGGTTGTAATAAGAATAAAGGAAAACATGTATATTTATATGATGTTAAAGAAGAAAGCAAAACTTCTAAAGGTGTGATAATGACTAAAGCAGAAAATAATTCCTCAACTTATATAGAGTTAGCAAAAAATGTGTTAGATAGTAAAGAACTTGAGTATGAAAGAACCTGCGCTATACATCTTAGATACGCTATAGAATGCCTAATCGATGAAAAAATATTGTTAGGTATAGAACCACTAAAATATAGCGGGAAATCAAATAGAATTAATTGGGATAGTTTGAAACAATTAGGAAAAAATAATAAACTTTTAGAATGTTTAGAAAATAGTTATGATCGCCTATCTGGTGGAAAAACACATAGAGGTTTAGAAGAATTAGAAAATTCACTACAAGAATATGAATTAAGAGAAATAATAGACGATATAGAAAAAAATATTAATAATTCTTAATATTTGTGATACAATATATTTGTAATCAGGTTTTATCCCTATTTTTTCGTAAACGTTCATAAAGAGCGTGCCAAATATGAATTTAATTGAACTTGGTATGAAAGTATAAGGTTTTTTGTTATAATATAAATATGGAGGTAATATAAATGAATCGAGATTATAATTTTAATGATGAACAAGTTGTTTCATTAGGATTTAGTTCTTATGAGGAACTGGAAAAATATTATGATTTATTATTTGACTGTTCATTTAGTCAAATCTTTACAAAGGAGATGTGTCAAAAAGAAGTTCAAGGTTTCCAATGGGAGGATCGTTTAAAATTGTCTAGGGCTCAAAGAATTTCCACCAGAATAATGGATTTAGCTGAAGTTTTGAACGATTTTGCTGAAAGTGGAATAGTGGAAGACAACGATATCAAATATATACAAAAACTTATTAATAAAAGAATTGAAATGCTAAGCACAATTCTTCAAAAAGAAAATTTTATGAGTGCGAAAAAAGGAAACTAAAAAATTTATAGTGATTGAAAAATATATTAAGGTAGTATTAAGTTTTATGGCAGACTAACAATTTCTACTTTTATTGTTTAATCCATATTATCATCCTCCTTATCCCCATATATTATTTTATAAAAAAAACAAGAGAATTAGGAAGATGATTTAAGGATCCAGATTAAAGATAATTAAAAATTTGGGAAGCTACTTTGATTCCTTACAAAATATTTATTAATTGAACTTGATATAAAAATATCAAGTTTTTTGATATAATAGTAATAGGATGTGATTGTTTGATAAATATATTTAGGAATACAGATGATATTATAATTAATAATAATTCAAATATATATTTAGTAACTGGTTTAGTTGGAAGTGGCAAGAGTTATTTAAGTAAAAAGATGGTTAAAGAAAATCCAAATATTATTTTATTTCAATTAGATTGGTTAAAATTTTCAAAATATGCAGATGAATTTGGGAAAAGTATTAATGATGGATTTATTAAAAATAACCCTGAAGTATTTGAATACATGCAAAATAAGTTTGCTAATGCAAAGCCAGAAGATAGAAACGGTATATATAAAAGTTATATTAACAAATATTTTGACTATTTTTTGACACAAGTTGATAAAGATAAAAAGTATATTGTAGAAGGAAATCAAATATTTAGTTGTCTAAATCAGGACAAATTAATTGGTAAAGAATATAATATTTATATAAAAGGAACTAGTTGCTTGAATTCATTAACAAATAGAATAAAAAGAGATTATGATGAAGAAGAAAAGCTTAATATTAAAACTAAAATAAAGTTCTTTATTAGAGTATTAAAAGAAAGCAGACTATTTTATATTAAACATAGGAAAAAATTAAATGATTTTATTAGAAAATTAAATGCATATTTGTAAAAGAAGAAAAAGTTAATAATAGATAAATAGAAAAGATTCTTTACTTTGAATCTTTTTTTATGTTACAATTTATATACAGGAGGGCTTTAAAAATGAAAGATGATAAACTTTTTTCTTTAAAAGAAGTAGCAAAAATGAGTGGATTAAGTATTGATGAAGCAATATCAGATGTTTGTCATTGTGATTTACTCTATGGAGATATATGTGAATATCATCGAAATCCAAAGATGAAAGCACCCTTAGAAAAATGGCAAGACATGTCAACTGAGGGAGATCAAAATGGTATATCAAGATATTCTAGGTTTAATAGTGGTACTAGTAAAGTACTAAAAATAGGAAGTAAAAAATAAGGTTTAAAAACCTTTTTTATGTTAAAATATATTTGGAGATGATAATTATGAACGAACACTATATAAATTTAGATAGTATGATCCAATTAGATAATATAAATAATATTTTAGATGCAGGAAGCGGTAGAACAAGTTTAGGTTATTTAATATACAAATTCCCTAATGCTAATATTGATGCAATAATATTTCCCGGTGATAATAGAAAAATTGATTCAATTAGAGAAAATGTTAAAGGGATATATAACTTAAAAGAAATAGATTTATGTAATACAAGTATAAATGAATCTTATGACTTAGTATTAGCACATTTACTCTTAGGAGAAGCCACTAAATTTGGAAATAAATTTGAAGATTTATTAAATAGATTATTAAATATAAATAGTAAATATTTTTTAATTTATGATTTAAAGGAAGACATTGGTGTAAATTATAATTATATTGAACAAGTTCTTAAAGAAAAAGGATTTCAAATTATTAAACATATGACTTTTAAAAAAGAAGAAGAACAATCATTTGGAGACTTTATTGGTAGAAATTATATAGCTTATTTAGTAAAAAAATAGAAAGATAAACTTTCTATTTTTTTATTAATACTTTACTTGATTTATCATAATATAATTGTGAAATAAATCTTGATATATCAACAAGTCTATGTGATACTGGTATTCTTAAATAGCTACTATCTAATTTTGAATAATTATTTCCTAATGAATCAAATCTAGTTCTATCAAGAGCATCAGCATCCATTAATACATTTAGAGTCTTTAAACAAGAGTTTATATTACTGATATTATATTTCTTTAATAAGTCAATTATACTAAGACTATTTCTATCTAATGAATGAGCTTCAATTAAGAATTTGATTTCATTAATTGATTCATTAGAATCAATAAACACTGATAAATCTCCAATCTTCTTAACAGCATTATAGCCATGATTATCTTTATTATATTCATGAGTTTTACCAATATCATGTAGTAAACTTGCTATAATTACATTTCTTATTTGATCTTCTGGTAGATTTATATAATTTGAAATTAAATATGCATATAAACATACTCTTTCAGCATGACTCTTGCCATGATATTCACTATTTAAATATAAATTACTATTAATATTTTTAATACTAGTAATAAAATAATCTTTTAGTTTGCTTAATTCTAATATTCTATACATATCATCAAATGATAATTGACAAGTATCATGTTCAAAACTAGTATAATCAATCTTATTATTAATAATATCATTTATATTAGTACTATTACTAACAAAACTTGTTTCATGTCTATAACCAAGTCTTTCATCATTATATTTTACTTATCTTATTGATTCAATATAAGTATTTAAATTGTGTATTAGATCTGGTGCAATATCATATGTATCTACACTTATACAATCTTTTATTTTTGATTTAAAAGCTTTACTATTTATTTTAATAGCAAGAGTAATAGGAAACACATTGTTATTTTTCCCATCAACAATATCATAATCCTTACCTATTACACGGCTTTTAATAAACTTATTTAATCCTCCAGGAGGCAATATTCCATATTTTAGTGCAAGAATTGCTAAATCAAGTGGAAGTTGTATATAATATTCATCACTTGTAATAGAATCACTTGTAAGTATATCTCTCATTTTTGATATTCCAAGGTGTTCATTTAGTAATAATTCTTCATAATTAGTTATATCTAAAGGCTTAATAGTTATTATATTATCATTTACTACTTCAATATAGTTTGGATCTATCTCATGATTAAATAATGGTATTGAATTACCATGACATCTATAATATAAATTCATATTTTCATAAGCTTCATAATTAGTATAAGTTTTATCAGCACAAGAATGTATTGGTTTAGAAAGCATATGACCATCTCTAAATAATCTATCTCTAAAACCAGGTGATAAAGATATTTCTGCTACAACATTACTTATTGCAGAATAATATGGATTTAACCTATTAACTGTAATTAATGATTCTGAAAAACATTTTTTAGGACATATTGTAGGAGAAGTTGGTTTATCTGTTTTAAAACCACATGCTAATAAGGCACTAAATTCTTCAGTACCCATCTTTCTATAAAGCTTATATCTCTCAGTTGCCATAAAAACAACCCCCTATGGGTGCAATATATTACCATATTTTATTAAAAAATGCAAATATATGGTAAAATAATACCAGTATTTATATAAAGGAGAGCTATATGAAATTAGCAATTATGGTAGGAAAATATAAAGATATTGATACATATGAAAGCATTGATGCAATTAAAAAAGCAGGATTTAATGACTTATTTTTACCCTGGTATAATAAAGAAAATATTTTCTTTATGAATAAAGTTGTAAAATATATTAAAGAAAAAAATTTAAATATAATTTTTTTACATTTAGCATATAAGCACATTAATAGTATTTGGAAAAAAGGACCTTTTGGTTGGCTATTAATTGAAAAATACAAAAGAAATATATCATTTTGTAAGAAAAATAACATTCCTATGGTAATATTACATTTAACAACAGGTAAAAGAGTACCGATGTATAATCAATTGGGTATAAAAAGGTTAAAAAAACTTGTTAGATATGCTGAAAAAAGTAATATTAAAATAGCATTTGAAAATAATAGATTTCAAGGATATTTAGAATATGTTTTTAGTAACATAAATAGTAAAAATATTGGTTTATGTTTTGATGCGGGTCATTATCATGTACACTTTAAGGACAAATTTAACTTTGATTTTTTTAAAAACAATATTTTTGCAGTACACTTACATGATAATAATGGCTCAAGTGATCAACATTTATACCCATTTGAAGGTACAATAAATTGGGAGGAGACCCTAAAGAAATTAAAAGAAGCTAAATACGAAGGGCCAATTACTTTAGAAATACTATATCAAAAAAGATATTCTAATATGAGTATTCAAGAGTTTTATAGCAAATCATACTTAGTTGCAGAAAAGCTTAGTAAAATATATGATATATTTTCAAAATAAATTTCATAAAAAAAATAAAGTATAACTTTATTTTTTTAATATTTCATTTATTTTATTTTTTAATTCTTTAAACATATTCTCATCATAATATCCATCTATCTTACCTAATAATTTACTATCTTTAAATATAAGTAAAGTAGGATATTCATTAATATTATATGTTTCTTCTAAAACATCATTAATTTTAATTTTATAATATAATACATCTTCATCAATATTATCAATTAAATCTTTTATAGGGATAGACTTTAATAAACACTGTATATAATCATCATGATAAACCTCTATAAATAATAGTTTATTAGTTTTAATTTTATTTATTAAATCCTTCTCTTCAATAATAAAGAAATCAGAAAGAGGCATTGCTCCATATCTATCTACAAATAGATCTTTTATTTTTCTATTATCACTACTTATTTCTTTTTTAATAATACTATATTCTTCATCATTTTTAGCAACATGTATTGCTCCAATCGGACATTCTTTTTCACATAAAGAACAATTAGTACACTTACTATTATCAATAACTATTGTATTTTTATTTTCATCATAAGATAATGCTCCAGTAGGACATATTGCAATTCCAGAACACTCTTTTGAATTATCACATATATTGAAGTTTATTAGTACTGACATATTATCCTCTCTTTCTAAGAGTATTAATTATACTTATTAAACTCTTTACAAAGAAATTTACTTCCTCTTCAGTATTATATTTTCCTAAACTAATTCTAATAGGACTATAATTATCTAAATCAGCATTACATGCTATAAGTACATGACTAGGTTCAGCACTTTCTGAATTACATGCAGATCCAGTAGAAACATATATATTATATGCTTCTAGCATAAGCATTAATTCTTCAGCCTTAACTCCTTTAAATGCAATACTTAATGTATTAGATAATCTATTATCTAAATCCCCATATATATAATAATCCTCAATATTATTTTTAATATCATCTTCTATTTTATCTCTTAATATTTTAATATTATTATCAATAAATAATTCTGCTGCTTTACCAATTCCAACAATATATGGTACATTTTCTGTACCTCCACGTCTTTCTTTTTCTTGATGTCCATATATTAATGGACTAAAAGTAGTATTATTCCTGATATATAATGATCCGATACCCTTTGGAGCATGAATTTTATGCCCAGAAAAAGAAGCCATATCAATATTTAAACTTTTAACATCAATATTTATTTTACCAACAGCTTGTACTGCATCTGTGTGAAATAATATATTATGTTCTTTAGCTATTTTTCCTATTTCTTGAATTGGATATATATTACCAATTTCATTATTTGCCATCATTACAGATATTAGAATAGTATTATCAGTAATAGCATTTCTAATATCATTAATATTTATTCTACCTTGCTTATCAACTGGTATATAAGTAATATAATAACCAATACTTTCTAAGTATTTCATTGTTTCAAGTATTGATGCATGTTCTACTTGTGTAGTTATTATGTGTTTTTTACTTAAATCTGTCTTAATAGCAGACATAATAGCAGTCGTATTACTTTCACTAGCACAACTTGTAAAAACTATCTCATTATCTTCTGCATTTATTAACCCTGCCAATTTATTTCTAGCATCATTTATTACTTTTTTAATATCTTTTCCAAAAGAATAACTACTACTTGGATTACCATATTGTTCTTTTAAATATGGCATCATAGCATTAAGTACTTCATCATCAATTCTAGTAGTAGCATTATTATCAAAATATATTTTTTCTCGCATAATACACCTCATTAATATTATACATTAAAACTTATTATAATTGATAATATATTTATTTTATTGTACAATTTATATAAGGAGAATTATATGAAAAAAGAGTTTTTACCAATATTACTTGGTAGTGATAGTAATGTATATGCTATATCTAGGGCTTTTTATGATGAATATAAGATAAAACCACTAGCAGTATGTGCTAGAAGATTATATGATACTAAATATAGTAAGATAGTAGATGTATTACAATATGATGGATTTGGTACTGATAAAGTATTTGTTGATAAGCTTATAGAAATTGGTGAAAAATATAATAAAGAATATAAATATCTGTTTCTAATTGGATGTAATGATACATATGTAAAATTAGTTATTGATAATAAAAAAGAATTAGAGAAATATTATATTATTCCTCATGTAGATAGCAATATGAGAGATATGTTGGATGATAAAGAATCTTTTTATAAAATATGTGATAAATACAATTTAGACTATCCTAAGACATTTATATGCACTAAAGACAATTATAAAGAGCTTAAACTACCATTTGGGTTTCCAGTTGCAGTTAAAGTATCTAATAGTGTTAATTATGTTAATTTAAATTTTGAAGGTAAGAAAAAGGGTTATAAAGCAGATAATCAAGAAGAACTAAATAAGATTGTTTCAATGATATATAATGCAGGTTATATTGGTAATATAATTATACAAGACTTTATTCCTGGTGATGATACTCACATGTATGTACTAAATAGTTATTCTAATAAAAATAATAAAGTAAAACTAATGTCTTTAGGCCATGTAATATTAGAGGAATACACTCCTAAAGGAATAGGTAATTATTATGCTATTGTATCTGATTATAATAAAGATATATATGATAAATACAAAAAATTTTTAGAAGATATAAAATATATTGGATATTCTAATTTTGATTTAAAATATGATCCAAGAGATAATAAATTTAAAGTATTTGAAATAAATATTAGACTTGGTAGAAGTAGCTTTTTTACAACTGCAAGTGGATATAATGTTGCTAAATATTTAATTGAGGATTATATATATAACAAAGATAATGAAACAGAATATGCAAGTAATAAACATCTATGGTCTGCAGTATGGAAAAGAACATTACTAAAGTATATTAAAAAAGATGATATTAAAAAAGAAGTAAAAGATTTAATAAAAAAGAAGAAATATTCATATACTTTATTATATAAAAAAGATATTAATCCAATAAGATTATTTGTAGCTAATTATTTATACTATATTAACTATAAATTATTAAAAACATATTATGGTCAAAGAGGAATAAAATAAGTCATATTTATGACTTATTTTCTATAAAAAATATCTTATACCAAACTAGGAATGTCCATATAGTCCATATCTTTTTAGTACTAAACAATGTACCTAATTTATGATCATCTAATAACTTTAATATTAATTTTTGATTAAAGTACTTACCTGCAATTTCACTTTCAAAATCATTTCTTATCATATTGTAATACTCATCTTTTTTTATCCATTCATTAAGAGGTACTGTAAAACCAATCTTTCTTCTATATGCAGTTTTATTATTAATCTCTTTAGCAGCAGCATCTCTTAGTGCTATTTTAGTTGTATTTCTTGTTACTCTTTCATTAACTGGCATTTGCATTGCTACTTCTAGCATTTTCCTATCTAAGAATGGTACTCTAAGTTCAATAGAATTAGCCATACTCATCTTATCTGCCTTCTGTAATATATCATATGGTAACCAAGTCATAATATCAACATACTCAATCTTAGTAATATCATCTAAATTCTTAACTTTATCAAAATGTTTTTTAACTAAAGTACTAGGATGATTAAAATTACTCCTATTTAATATATTCTTAGTTTCTTTATAATTAAATACATATTCTTGTCTTACATATCTACCTTGAGCATCTTTTCTACCTTTAATAATAAAAGTTTTACCATGAAATTTTGGTATAAGAGAAGCAGCAATACTAAAAATAGTTCTTACTAGTTTTGGTATTTTCATATATTTTTCATATCTAAAAGGATCTTGATACCATTCATAACCTCCAAATAACTCATCAGCACCTTCTCCAGATAATACCACTTTAACATATTTTGATGCACAATTTGCTAGATGATATAAAGGTACAGCAGATGGATTAGGAAGTGGTTCATCCATATGCCATTGTATTTTTTTAAAAGAAGAAAAATAATCTTTCTCATTAAGTAGAGTAATAATTTGCTCTAATTTTTCTTCTTTAGCAAATTCTTCTGCTCCCTCTAACTCACTATATTTTTTCTCAGCATAACCTATTGAAAATGTCTTAATTTTATTTATTTTTGCTAACTCTTTTACTGTATAACTAGAATCAATACCACTAGATAAGAAAGCTCCAACTTCAACATCACTAATTTTATGTGCTTTAACTGAATCTTCAAAAGTTTTAATAATAATATTTACCCACTCATCATGTGATTTAGTATTATCTATATTATATTTAATATCAAAATACTTATTTATTATTAATTTATTATCTTTATATATAAAATATTCTCCAGGCAATAATTTTTTTACATTCTTAAACAAAGTATTTTCATTAGGAATATATTCAAACATTAAATAATATGGAATCATTTCTTCATTCAATTCTTTTTTAAAGTTTGGATTCTTAAGCATTGCTTTTATTTCAGATGCAAATAATAAAGTATTATTATCGTAATAATAATAAAAAGGTTTTATACCAAAAATATCTCTTGCTCCAAATAATTCATTAGTACTTTTATCCCAAATAACAAAGGCATACATACCTCTTAATAAATCTAATATATGTTCCTTATATTCTTCATATCCATGTATTAATACTTCAGAATCACTATTAGTTTTAAATACATGTCCTTTTTTAACTAAATCTTCTCTAATATCTTTATAATTATATATTTCACCATTATAAACAAGAACAAGATTATTATCCTCATTATAAATAGGCTGCTTACCTGTACTTAAATCAATAATACTTAATCTTCTAAATCCTAAAGCAACATTATCATCAACATAATAACCCTCATCATCAGGTCCTCTATGAATAATAGTATCATTCATATCTTTAATAACATTTTTTCTATCTTTAATATTTTTATCTACAAATCCAACAAAACCACACATAATTATTATTCCTTACTTTTTATTATATTCACTAATTACACATTCTAATTTCTTAATAAAATCTTTACATACTACTTCTTTATCATATTTATTTCTTACATATTCTTTTATCTTAATTGGGTTATAATTTTTATAATTTTTATGCATTTTAAGTATAGCATTAGCAAATGCTTTTGGATCTTCAAGTGGTACTAAAAGCCCAGTTTCTTTTGTAATAATCTCTTCTGGTCCGCCACATTTAGTAGATATTCCTGGTATACCACATGACATAGCTTCAACAAGAGGTATATTAAAAGTTTCTCTTCTACTTGATACACATAATATATCTGATTTCTCTAAATACGTATGTATCTTATCATTTGGTACATATCCAGTAAACTCTACATAATCATCTAACTTTAATTCTTTAGCAGTACTTTTATAGAATTCTTCATAATCACCAGTACCTATTATTGTAAGTTTAACATTAGTAAACTTTTTTTCATAAACTAGAATATTTACTGCTTTTAAAAGTACTTCAATAGCTTTAGCTTTAAAGAAATTTGATATATTAATAAGCATTAACTTCTTATTGCTTTTTTTAACAATATTAAATCTTTTAGTATCAATAAAGTTAGGTACAATCATTGTATCTTTTCTACCCAATTCTAATAATTTCTCTTGTACAGTTTTGCTAACAGCATAATATCCATGAGCAGATTTAAGTATTATGTCTCTATATTTAGCATATTTAGAATTATCAAGTACTCCTGTTGAGTGTGCATGTACTACAAAAGGAATATGTTCTTTCTCTGATATTTTCTTAGCAAGTATACCTGCTGGTAA
>ENA-UOWO01003122-UOWO01003122.1-activated-sludge-metagenome-genome-assembly--contig:-NODE-3122-length-19590-cov-6.660763_pt1 | contig 19590 bp, 17 predicted proteins | sample MGYA00238148_ERZ761564 | MGnify/ENA primary metagenome ERZ761564 (study PRJEB28885, sample SAMN05720194) | activated sludge metagenome | isolation source: Anaerobic digester | place: USA... | reverse complement strand
CTCCATCGGCACGACCGTCTGGAGTTCCAGCGCCACCCGCCCGCCGGCCCGGCCGAAGAGTTTCTTCTCCCCCTCGCCGGCAATGACCGGGTAGACGATCAGGCTGATCGTATCCACAATCCCCTCCCGGATCAGGGCATCGTTTAAGTCGGGGCCGGAATCGGAGACCACCCTTGCGACACCGAACCTCTCCTCGAGTTCCCGTACGGCTCCCCGGAGGTCTACCCGATCGGCGCCGCACCGGATGAAAGGGTACTCCCGCTCGCGGAGGTAGTCGATGTAATCCCCCGGCGTCGCCTCCGAGACGAGGACGACGACATCTCTGGTATGCTCCATGTTCCGGTAGAAGTGGAGCAGGTTCTTGAGCACGCCCCTGCTGTCGACGATGGCACGGAGAGGGCGGGGATCGTCCGGCCGCACCGCGGGCCGGTGCCGGTCAGACTCCGCCTCGGGTTTGCCGATATCGTGGAACATGTCGAGCCCGGACCTTGCCGTTGCCGAGCCCACGAGGACCGCCTCCGGCTCGAGGGCGAGCAGTGCGCCGTAGTGCAGGTCAAGATCGATATTAAAGCCCCGTACCGCGTGATCCAGGCTCACGCTGTTGTGGATGATGACTTCCGGGTGCATGGCGGAAGGCTATACGTGCCCGGGATAGAGCCGGTGCGGATTCGCCTCCTGAACCGATACAGAAAGCCCTATCTCTTCTCCCGGCCGAATAACCCTTTACCGGAAGTTCTCCCGGCGAGGAGCACCGTACCGGAGGAGACCAGATGGAGATCCCGCACAGCATCGCAGACCGGATGGCCCAAAGGACGGCCGACCGGGAATTGGCCCTCTCACCCCGGGCGACCCGGAACGCCGATTATCTCAGGAGGTCCGGCCACAGGCTTGAGGAACCGGTGATCCGGCCGCCGTTCTCGCGCGACGCCGACCGGATCGTCCACTCGAAGGCCTACTCGCGCTACATCGATAAGACGCAGGTCTTCTACCTGGTCGAGAACGACCACATCACCCACCGTGTCCTCCACGTCCAGCTCGCATCAAGGATAGGGAGGACGATCGGGAGGGCGCTCGGCCTGAACGACGACCTCATCGAGGCGATCGCCCTCGGCCACGACATCGGTCACGTGCCCTTCGGCCACCTCGGGGAGGAGATCCTCGACGGCCTCTGCCGGGAAAACGGGATCGGGAGGTTCCGGCACAACGTCCAGAGCGTCCGGTTCCTCGATACCGTCGAGGACTGCGACCTCACGGTGCAGGTGCTGGACGGGATCCTCTGTCACAACGGGGAAGTTCATGACCGGAGCCTCAGGGCCGAGGGTGAGGCCGACTGGGACTCGTTTGAGGAGAAACTGCAGAGGATCGAGGGCGGGGACGACGCCCTTCCCTGCACCGCTGAAGGGTGTGTGGTGCGGGTCGCAGACAGCATATCGTACCTCGGCCGTGATCTTGCGGATGCCCTTGAGGTCGCGGTCATCGATGGGCGGGATCTTGAAGGGTTCCCGGAGAACTGTATGGACCTCTTTCGCATCGCCGGGAGAAAGAGGGAGGACTTCTCGGAGATCAACCGGAGGGTGCTTGACGTCCTCATCAAAGACATCGTCATGACGAGTTACGATGCCGACTGCGTCGCCTTCTCCGCTGAGGCATCGGCCTCCGTCGCGGCCTTCAAGGAGTTCAACATGAGCCACATCTACGAAAATCCGCGGCTCATCGCGAACCGTGAGAAGATCCGGTTTATGTTCCGTTACCTCTTCGACCACATTCTTGAGGATGTCGAGGCGGAGCGCGAGAACTCGCCGATCTATGAAGAGCTGATCCACGCCCCCTGGGTATCCCCGCGGTATATCGCCACCGCGACGCCGGCGGAACTTGCGCGGGACTTCATCGCCGGCATGACGGATCGCTACTTCGAACGGGTTTTCCGGCAGTCCATCCTCCCGGAGCGAGTCAGATCGAGGTACCGGGGCGGATGAACCCTTATACCCATGCAGAGGTATGGGGCACGAAGTCGATCAGCATATCCGACGAGGCGTACGAGAGGCTCATCCGGCTGAAGAGATTATCGAGGGTGAGTTTTTCCGAGGCCATTCCGTGAAGTTTACACCCTCAAAGGAGAAACTCACGGAGATCCTCCGTGAGTTTGAACCGAACCGCGAACTGGCGGATGCGATCGAGAAGGCGTCAAAGGAGATGCGGCAGGCGCAGGTGCGCGAGGTCGACTTCGATGCCGATACTTGATACTTTCTGGTCGATCCGATTCGGAAAAAAACCTGAGGCACTAACAAAGATCGAGGCATTGGAGGCAACGGGCTCTCCCCTTAAGACAACAACGGTCGACACCCTGGAGCTCTATAAAGGGATCTACAGATCAGAGTCGGTTCGGTATAACATGCTGGAAGTTCAGGCGATCCTGGAAGCTGTTACGGAGCTGGTGCTCAGTGATGGTACCTATGAGATGTTTGGATCTCTTGCGGCACATCTCCAGCAGAATGGCAGGCCCATCGGGGACTTCGACGAACTAATCGCTGCAATCGGGATCTGTAACGACGGCGTGATCGTCACCCGTGACCGGCATTTCTCCCGAATACCCGGGTTGACCGACAAGACCTATTGAGAGACATCGAAACCTACATCGCATCCGACATCGGATCATGCGTAATGAACCGCTGTACCCGTAGAGGGGGCGTGCCGCCATCCTGACGAACCGGCGGTATCCGGTCGTCCTTGTCCATGGCTGGCGGAGTCATCCCGGCATATGGAATCACCTCACCCCCGTGCTCTCGGATGCCGCGGTGCCTTTCTGGCTGTTTGATTATGCCGCGATGCAGAACGCCGGGACGGAAGCGATCGCCCTTGCTCTCCAGGACTACATCCATACAAAACGGGAGGAGACCGGCTACAGCGGCCCGGTCGACGTCGTCTGCCACTCGATGGGGACATGCATCGCCCGCTACCTCCTCGAGGTCCTCGACGGCGGCACACGAGAAGAGGGCGTCCGGCAGCTCGTCGGGATCGGTCCCCCGAACAACGGCTCGGCCATGGCCGAACTCTTCAACGATCCCCTGCGGGGCCCGGAGGTGATCCGGAGTCTTGCAGGTGTCTTCGTGCCGCCGGACTACGATCCCGGCGACGACACCATCGTTCAGGAGTTCCGGCCCCGGAGTCGGATCGTCGCGGCGCTCCGGGCCGCAGGCACCCGCGACGACATCGCCTACCGGATCGTCCTCGCCGTGAACCTCACCCGGACCCCGGCGTTCTTCCCGATCTTCGACGGCCGGACCTGGGAGATCGCTCCGGATGGAGGGTGGCGGGCGACCTACGCCGGCGACGGCATCGTCCCCCATATCGACTCTCACCTGCCCGGGGCGCGGACGGACGTGATACCGGCAGACCCGGTGAACTTTGCCCGGCACCCGGAGCAGTACTGCCACATCATGCTGCCGAGGAACCCCGAGGTCGTCGCGCGGATCATGGAGTACCTCTGCAGCCCGGACGCCGGGCCTGCGGGGGGCTCCCCGGTACCGTGAACCCGTTCACCCTTTCTGCAAACCCTGCCGCGCAGACGCCGCCCAGGCGTTGATCGCCCGTTCGAGGTCCTCCCCGGCCTTCCGTGCCGCCAGTTCTATCTGCTCGTGCGCATCGGGCGGGTGGCTGCCTGATTTCTGGACTGGTTTTGGGGCCTCGTGCGTGCGTTCTTCAACGATCGGTGTTTTTGGTGCCGGCTTTTTCTCCGGTTCAGGAGCGGGTACCGGGTCGACGACCCATCGTCCCCGCTCAAAGTGGCCTTTTGCCTCACTCATATGCGGTGATGGATCCGCCGGGAATAAAAACCTGGCTTTTTGCACCGCATCGTTCGAGAAAGATGTATCTGGTTGAAATGAGGACCGAACACTCCAAACTGGCGGATAACTCCGGTATCGTCGCGCGACTCTTCCGATACTCGGGGGGCGCCTTCCACCTCCGCACGAGAGCCGGCCGGGTGATCGCGGTTCACCTGCCTGATCCTCTGGCAGCGGGACCGTTCCCGGCCGGCACCTGACCGGAGAATCTTTTTTCGCCGGGGCAGGGTACCAGTAGTTATGAACCACGACCTGAAGGCGGCAGTCCTCGCGCGGTGCCGGAGTATGGAGATCCCGCTCGTCGGGGTCGCGAGCACGGATCGGTGGGAGAACCCGCCGTTTGAACCCTGGATGCCGGAAGAGTTCTACCCGCAGTCGATCTTCCCCGAGGCCCGATCGGTGATCGTCATCGGCCTTCCGGTCCACCTCCCGGTGCTCAGGACCGCCCCCTCGATATACTACCACGAGCTATACAGGACGATCAACACACTGCTCGACCAGTACACCTACCGTCTTGCGTCGTTCCTTAACGACCGCGGCTACCCTTCGGTCTTCATCCCCCGTGACGGCTACGGGGGCATCGATGTCCTCCTGAAGAACCCGGTTGCCTTCTTCTCGCACCGGCACGCCGCCTTCCTCGCCGGCCTCGGGACGTTTGGTGTGAACAACGCCCTCATCACGCCCGAATACGGTCCCCGGGTCAGGTTCGGCTCAATCCTCACCGCCGCACCCCTCCCGCCCGACCCCTTGCGGGAAGAAGGCCTCTGCACCCGGTGCATGGAATGCGTCACCGCCTGCCCCGCGGGCGCGCTTGACGGCCGGGACTACCCCGAAGGCCTCACCGATAAGGCTGCCTGTGCCAGGAACAGCGCTGACCTCGCCCGACGACATATATCTCCCTGCGGTATCTGCATACAGGTCTGCCCGGTGGGAGAGGACCGGCGGCACTATGGCGGCGAGGACTCCCGGCACCGCCGGGCCCGCGAACACGTGCAGAAGTACGGCGGGTTGTGAGACCCGCCCGGAAAAAGGGTTATGTCTATCTTACCCGGCCAATAAGCCGATCCATGATCTCCGGCGCGCGGTCCCGGAGGCCGAACCCGACGATGATGGCGATCGCCGCACCGAGCCCGAGCGCAACTCCCCAGGCAAGCGGGATGACAAAGACGTAGATGATCGAGAGGTCGATCAGGAGCTGCTGGAGTGCGAGTATGACGATGATGAAGTAAAAGAACGCCCGGAGCGCCAGTGTAACCACCCCAAGCCCCTCGATCCTCTGTTTCTCGCCCATATCCTCAAGGAAATCCATGAGCCAGTCGACCAGGATGATCCCGATGACCAGGATGAGGATGAACGCGATGACGTTCGGGATGTAGGCCGCAATGATACCGACCGCTATCGTCAGGGATGGGATATGGAGGACGCTGATAGCCGCAAGGATCGCGATGATGTAGATGATCCAGCGGACGATGAGTTCGGATAGCTTAACGATACTCGTCCCCGACTGCTCGATATATGCTCCGACCGATGTCTTCCGGAGGGCGCCGTCGATGCCGATACGACCGAGGACTTCGGCGATGATCCTCCCGAGAACCCGTCCCAGGATCCAGCCGATGATAAGGATGATGATCGCCGCGATGATACTCGGCAGAAACAGAATGATGCTGTTGATTAACTCCTGGAGAGCTGAGAATGGCGCAAGTACCTGCGCCGCGAGGTCTTCATTTGCCATGGTATACCACCGGTGGAGGGATATAGCAGGTACTATATATGCCTTGATATGCCCTGCCTTCCCCGGAGGGCGAGGGGCGGTGGTTAGCGGAGGCGTTCATCCCGGTCGCGACAACCCCCGGGGAACGAGGGGCGATGGGAGGGGTTACTCCGCGGCCCCTATCGTTGCCGGGGTGTGCGCCCGCCCGGTGTAGCGGTACATCAGAGAGAGGACCGCCGGCATCACGACGATCGCACCCAGAAGCGAGAACCCGACGGTGATGACCGTCACGATACCGAAGTTGGATATGATATTGAACGTCGAGAGGGTGAGCGCCGCGAACCCGAAGACCGTCGTCATCCCCGATGCCGTGATGGCCGTCCCGATCTTCTGAACGGCGATCTGGATAGCGTCGAGGAACTCCATGCCTCGTGCGAGTTCCTCCTCGCACCGCTCCATGATCAGGATGGTGTACTCGGATGCGACCCCGATCGTCATCGACCCGAGGACGGCGGTCAACGGGGTGTAGTCAAGGCCGAGGAGGTACATGATCGCTCCGTTCCAGCCCACGATGAAGATGATCGGAATGACCGGCGATATGGCCCTGAACCTCCGGTAGACGAGGATCATGAACCCGATGATGAAAGCGAACCCAAGCAGGGTCATGAAGGTCCTGGATTCGGCGATATCATCCATGACGGCAGCAAACATCTCCATGGTGCCGGTGATCTTCACCGTCACGCCGGCCGGCGGGTTGTTCCATGCCGCATCGCTCTGCATCCTCTTGACGAGATCGCGGGCGACGCTCATCTCCATATCGACCGTCGAGAACTCAAGCACCGCCTCCATATTCCCGTCGAGGTAGCGTTTCAGGGTCGGCTCCGGGATCCGGGCGACGACATCATTGACCTCCCCCCGGGTCGAGGGCAGCACCCCGCCGTTATGCTCCCGGATCAGGGTTGCGATGCTCGCCACACCGGTTATCTTATCGTTGTGCTCCTGTTCGTAGATCCCGAACTGGTCGATCCAGGCGAGCGTCTCCGGGGAGAGGACATCATCGGCAATCACGATGATCGGGATGGTGCTCGTCGATCCCATGGTCCGGGTGATCTTTTCGAGATCCCGAAGTGCCGGCATATCGTCGGGGACGAAGGTCTTTTCGTCTGCGCTGATGGGGACGCTCTGGTCGAGATGATACCCCCCTGCCGCGACAACGGCAACGAGCAGGATGACAGGGACCGGATGTTTGGCGACGGTGTAGGCCAGCCTGCCGAGGATGCGGTCATACCGTTCGATGAACGAGAGTCCGCCTTCCTGAGAACCTGATGTCGGCGCCTCTTTCTTCGGCCGGTAGTTCATGACGGTTGCAAAGACCGGGACGATGATGAGCGCCGCGATGTAGCAGGACGCGACCCCGATGGTGCAGACCATACCGAAGTCGGCCACCATCGGTACCGGCGCAAAGAACATGGCGATGAACCCGAGCGCCGTCGCCGACATCGCGATCAGGACCGAGGGGCCGAGGTTCACCACCGTGGCCCATACGGCCTCCGGGATCGTGCCGCGCTGGATCTCCTCATCGAACCGCGCGTGAAACTGGATGGCGTAGTCGATACCGATACCGATGAGCACCGGAAACGCCCCGATCACCACCATGCTGATGGAAATACCGGAGAGGCCCATGAACCCGAAGGTCATGATGAGCCCGACGGCGACGACCCCGACGGGGAGGAGACTGTAACGGACGTGGGAGAAGAGGAGCAGCACCGCAAGGACCATGAGAAGCATGGCCGCAAGGATCAGGATGCCCATCTGTCCTCCCATCTCCCCCTCCATCTCCTTGGAGAACGCGGGGTTGCCCGAGACCGTGACCGAGAGGCCCGGCGGGGGCCCTGATATGCGGATGGTGGACTCGATGTTCCCGAGGACCTGTTTCTGGGCACTCATGGAGACGCCAGGGTCGAGGGTGATGACGCTGATCGTCATGAGGTCTGAAGGCAACATCCGTTCGACCATCTCCGGCGGAGCCTCTCCGATGATAGCGTCGATCTCCGCTTTAGACGACGGCAGGGTGCCGCCGTTTGCCTGTTTGAGGAGATCCACGACGCCGGAGACGCTGTCGACGTAGCGCTCGTTCCTGAGGTCCTCCTGGAGATGATCGATATACCTGAGGGCATCGGGGCTCCGGACGCTGTCCGCCTCGTATATGAGCATGATCGCGTCTGAGCCGTAGGTGTCCTTATAGTGGGCGAGGAGAGCGCCGCGGGGGGTGTTCTTGTCGATGTAGGTGTCGTCGCCGGTCTCCATCGTCACCATCGAGAGCCCGAAGAGCGCGAGGATGAAGATGGCTCCGGCAACCCCGGCGACGGCCCAGGTGTGGTTGTTGATGGCGTCGGCGAGCCATTGGTAGGGGTTCTTCATCCGTGCTCCTCCCGGGTGATCCCGGTGCTGCCCACTCCGGGGTTTGGCTCCCTGTGGTATGTCGGCATCCGTGCTGGAGGTTCACCAGGACCCTGGTGTGGTCCGGTGCTGCAGGTCGGCGCGCAGTTTACATCTCTCCTCGTCATACATGATCCATCTGCTGAGTGTAGTAGTTTCGAGGGGGTCGATATGAATCTACTGCAACCAGGGCGGGGACAGGCTATCGTCCTCTATGAGGGGGGCGGTTGGCCCCGGCCTCTGAGGTCCGGAGCATCCCCGGGCCACGCCTGCGATCGATGTCAGGAGAGGGTAGATGTTTTGTTGCAGAACCCTGTCGGGCAGGCGGGAGTCCGGGCCGCTGCCCGCCCGGATACGCTCCGGTGTTATATCGATGACGGGTCTTCCCGGTCTTTGCTGAGGTTCTGCTGGTTCAGGGGGTATCGCGCGTGTTGCTCTCATTCGTCCTTACCGGGGCAGCCTTCTTCGAAGGTGGGTATGCCCCGCCCGGCGTTCCAGTTGCTCTATGCGGAATGCCAGTTTGATGGGTGATATCATGAGCTGCAGGTTCTTCTGGCGGGCGGCTGCTCCGGGGGACGGTCTTGCGAGAGATGGTTGCTCTCCCGCTATTCTATCAGTCTTCTCCGGAAACCATAAGTCTGGTGCAACTCAATACAGGTGCAATGGCTGCTGAGATCGTCCCCGGGCTCCGGGGTCTCGGGATGAACGAGTACGAGGCGAGCGTCTACTCGACGCTCGTCGGGCTGCAGAAGGCGACTGCACGGGATGTCCATGAGGCGAGCGGGGTTCCCCGGGGACGGATCTACGAGATCTTGAACGATCTGGCCCGGCGGGGGTTCATCGGCGTGGAAGAGGGGTCTCCGGCCTCCTATTACATACTTGACGTCGACGTGGTCTTCGACCGGCTCAAGGAAGACTATATTCGATCCCTTGAAGAGACACGTGAGGCGTTAAAGAGCCTCTCGGTAAAACCGCACCTCTCCCCGGACTCGTTCTTCATCCTCCGGAGCGGTTGGGCGATCGAGAACCATATATCATCGCTCTTCCGCCGGGTAAAGAAGAGCATGGTGATCCTCTGTTACAACCCCGAGTTTCTCCAGAGATACTATACGATCATCAAACCCCTCGAGCGCAGGATCGATCTCTCTATCGTCGTGCGGAAAAAGGAGGAGTATGCGGGGATCAAACTCCCGATCTACGAGGCCCGGGGGACCGTCGTCGACCTCCTGGATTCCCGGCCGGTGAACGGGCCCGTGATGGAGGGATTGCGGAAGGATGAATGCGCGATCCTGGTCGACGGCCGGGACTTCTTCGCCATCGCTACCGCGGGGTCCGGGCGGCACGCGGTGATCGGTTCGGATATGCCGATCATCGGATACCTGCAGAAGACGATCGTCGAACGGCTCCGGGAGGCGTGAAAGATACGCGCCGAGGTAGTCTTCGATAACCGTCCAACAAGCTCGCCCTTGAGACGGTGCAGGGTCGCGAAGATATCTCGTGGGACTGCATGGATGCTGGTATTCTGTCAAATGGGTTGCTGCAGGAGGGGGCGGTGTTGCCCACCCGCCCCTTACGGCCCCACCGGGTTTACGACCCTGCCTGCAAAGAGGATCGTGCCGGAATCTTTCTCCGTGATGAGGAAGACGAACGGGTGGTCCGCCCGGAAGATGGGCGTGGAATCCGGGCGTGCACTTGTGAGGCCTATGACGACCCCGGTTGCCGCTGCCGCCTCGGTGCCCTCTTCGTTCACATCCACGAACGCCTTATGAACGACGCCGCTGATGAAGAGATCCTTTGTTCCGTCCATCCCCGAAAAGTCGGCATCGGGGGAGAACGCCGTCGGCATCCCCATCGCCGCAAGCGTCTCAGGGAGACTGTACTCCGTCTCAAGCCTGAACTTCGGGAAGAAGACGTTGACGCGCTTGCGGACCAGCGAGCCCTGCAGGGCTGCGATCTCTCCTGCATCCAGGACTTCCTCCGCGGCTGTCAGGTTGTCATTCTTCGGAAGAAGGACGAGCATCGAGAGCCCTGCTCCGTCTCCGTGGGCATAGGGGAGTTCAAGCACCTGGAGGGTATCGGTCTCCGCATACGGATAGCGCGCATCTTCATCCGTCTGCTGCATCATCGGGATGCGCACCGTCTTATCGGGTGCAACCCGGAACTCCTCCTCCTTCGTCTGGTTCGCATCGAACTGCATGGCCCAGGTGCCCTTGAAGTAGATCGCGTTCGTGATGACGAGCCGGGTCATGGAGTCGATCGAACCGGGGGGCAGGAGGTCGCGGATCCGGTCTTCGGTCTCCCTCTCCACCCAGCGGTTGATGGTCGCACGCGATCCTTCGGGGTTCTTCGCGAAGTCGAGGTTCGTCGTGTTTGCCCCGTACCAGCGTTCCGCGAGGGCGATGTACTCCGGGAGGAACGGGTATGCCTTCTCGGCCCAGAGGGCGTTTGCCGTGCGGAGGGTATAGTTCTCATCCCCGCGGGCGAGATCGGCGTCGATACCGGCAAATCCTGTTCTCCGGAGGGTCTCGTTCGCCGGGAGGTGCAGCACCGATCGGATCTCGTCTGCGGTCGTGCCGCGGGCGCCTTCGTAGGTGATCGCGAGGGCCGAGGAGATGCTGTAGGGCGAGAAGAAGATGTTTTTGCCCGTGTAGGCCGGGGCGCTTGCAATCTGCCGGTAGAGGTCGAACGCGAACCGGGTGTTCCCGGCCGTCACGTTGCCGGCGTCGTCCGGCGGAGTCTGCACCGTGGGTGGAGCAGAACTCGCCGATGTCGCATCCGACGTGTCGGTGCACCCGGCGATGATGCTGCCGAGCGCGATGAGGGATGCGAGGAGCAGGATGCTCAGTCGTCCGTTCATGGTCTGCGATATGGTGCGCCGGGTAATTATATCCAGCGTTGGCGACGAATTTTTTCGAAGTCTTGCGCCTTTCGCGCGGGGTACCCTGCAGCGCCTGACAGCGATGAATCCTTCGCCTTCGTCACCGGAGATGATCTCGTACCCTACGTGGCATCTTCGTTCGTTAGCAGGGTATAGGTGCTGCCTACGCTTCCCGCCCGTAATGCATCGTAAAGAGCGTCGTGTGCTCGTCCGCATAGCAGGGCGAGTGACAGCCCGGGGCGAACTCCGGACCCAGGCATTCCGTGAAGAGCGCATGCCACTGGCTCTGCAGCATATGATAATCGCTCCTCACACCGCGGGGCTGTGTGAGGAGCGAGATGACCTCCGCCATCAGGAAGAGGTCTACGCAGGCGATGGCCACGTCCACCGGGGCATCGTGCGAGAAGACGGCATCGACGATACTCCCGTAAGACTGGTAGACCGAGAGCGCAAGCTCCGGGGAATACACCTCCGGGGCATCGTTGTTCGCATCTATCTCAAAGAGGATGAAGTGGTCGATCCAGGGTTTGAGCCGCGCGAGGTGGATCTTCTTCTGCTCAAGCGGCATGTGGTGGTAGGCAAGCGAGCTGACGGCGAGATCGAAACGGTGATCGAGGCTGCCGGAACAGTCCTGGATCCGGCTGTTCACGGTCTCGATGCGGACATCGGGAAATGCGTCGCGGACGGTCTTTTCCGCAAGGGCGACCATTGCAGGCGACGAGTCGATGAGGAGGACCTCACCGATCCCGGCGACCCTGCCGGTCTCTAACAGGTGTCGCAACAGCGATACGGTGAGCCCGCCATCGCCGCACCCGATATCCATCATGGAGAGCGGTTCATCGAACTGCGGCAGGGTGGTGCCGCACTGTGCAATGAACCGCTTTCGTGCCTCCCGCATCATGGGGACACCGGCAAAGTGCATGAACGGGCGCGGGTCGGCAAACGCCACAGAGGGCATGGCAAGTCTCCCGTTGTGGCGCTCGAGAAAGCCAAGGAGGAATCCCGCAGAGAAGAGATCGTTCTCCTCTCCAAGAGCAGCGGCGCTCAGCCATTCGATCCCCTCTGCGGCCCGTCCGCGGGCGGCAAGCACCGTTCCTATATAGTAGTCGAAGGCGGAGAGCAGGTTCGGCCGGATGTCGCCGTCATAGGTGCCCGGCGCAGTCCCGCTTCTGAGAACCTCCTCTGCATGACCGGACCACTCCACCGACTCCTGCGATGAAAGGAAGAGCATATCGATTGTATTCTGCCGGCAACCGTTATGAGGATTCGTATTCTCTCCGCCCTTACGATCCGGGGGATCAGAGTCGGCTATCAGTCCGTAGTCGCCGGTGAGAGCACGTTAGATCAACTGCAACCCCCGGTTCGGCGCCGTGGACGTTTCTCCCGCGCGGGCGAGGTCAGAAAGCAGATCGTGAATGATCCGAGAAAAGGAAGGCCAGGGCCGAGATTCGAACCCGGGTCGAGGGATCCACAGTCCCTTAGGATAACCGACTACCCCACCCTGGCAATTGTACTCATACCAGTTTGCGGTCGGATTTGATTAAGGTATCTCTTCATCGCCTCGGCACCCTCTCCCGCCCCCGGCGATCGCGGGTGCATGCCGGGCCGGGATCGCCGGCGACCCGGACCTGCCGCGTATCCTGGCGCACGGTTGCCGGGTCTGGTGATCCCGGCCGGAGCGGAGTGGGTGCCCGGGAGAATCATTAATAGACCCCATGCTCTATAACGTACCAGTATTCCGGGTGCCGGAGGGCGCCCCGGGGGTAGGGGGATCATCCGGACCACGGCATGATTCAGGAAAAACGGTCAATATTCCAGGTTTTTTGGGGATTATCCGTCCATAACTCGTATATACCGGAAGGTGATAACCATGGCAAAGCAATCAACGATCAGAACCCCCATCGTCTGCGTGATGGGTCACGTGGACCACGGCAAGACGTCGCTTCTCGACAGGATCCGGGGTTCATCCGTGGTCTCGACCGAGGAGGGTGCGATCACGCAGCACATCGGCGCCACACTCGTCCCCATCGACGCGATCACCCGGATGAGCGGCGCGTTGAGCAAGGTCAGCGTCAACGTCCCCGGCCTCCTCTTCATCGACACCCCCGGGCACCATGCCTTCACCACCCTCCGTGCGCGCGGGGGGGCGCTCGCCGATATGGCGATCGTCGTGGTGGATATCAACGAGGGGTTTCGCCCGCAGACGATCGAGGCGCTTCAGATCCTGCGCAATTACAAAACACCGTTCGTGATTGCGGCAAACAAGATCGACCGCATCCACGGTTGGCGCGCCCAGGCAGGTCAGCCGTTCATGAAGACGTTCTCGCAGCAGAACGAACGTGTCCAGGGGATACTCGAGACGAAGGTCTACGAACTTGTCGGCAAACTCTCCGACCTCGGGTTCAACTCCGAACGGTTCGACCGGGTCTCCGACTTCGCGCGGAACATATGCATCGTGCCGACGAGCGCCCTCACCGGCGAAGGCATACCGGATATCCTCATGGTGTTGATCGGGCTTGCCCAGCGCTACATGACCGAGAACCTCAAGGTCAGCACCGACGGCCCCGGCGCCGGCACTGTCCTCGAGGTGAAGGAGGAGCGGGGGCTCGGTATGACCCTCGATCTGATCCTCTACGACGGAACCCTCAAGGTCGGGGATGAGATCGTCGTCGCGGGAAACGACCAGATCATCGAGACCAAAGTGCGCTCCCTCTTAAAACCCCGCCCCATGAGCGAGATCCTGCTCGAGGAGCGGTTCGAGCGGGTCAAGTCCGTCACCGCCGCAGCGGGGATCAAAGTCGCCGCCCCGAGGCTTGACGGGGTCATCGCGGGCTCCCCCCTCCGGGCCATCCGGGGAGGGAACCGGGACGAGGCGATCGAGCGGGTCCGTCACGAGGTCCAGGACATCCAGGTGAACCTCTCCGATGTCGGGGTCATCATCCGGGCGGACACCATCGGCGCCCTCGAAGCCCTCTCGAAGGAACTTGAGGGACACCAGATCCAGGTGATGCGGGCCGCCGTCGGGCCGGTCACCCGCCACGACGTCATCGAGGCGGGGACGATCAAAGACCCCCTCTACAGCGCGATCATCGCCTTCAACACGCCGGTCCTGCCGGACGCGGTCGACACCCTGGCGGACACCTCGATGTCCCACGTCAGCATATTCGAGGGCGGTGTCATCTACCAGCTCCTCGACGATTACGTCGAGTGGCGAGAAGAAAAGAAGCAGGAACTCGAACGGCAGCAGTTTGAGAAACTGATCATGCCGGCCAAGATCCGGATCCTCCCAAACTGCGTCTTCCGGCAGAGCAACCCGGCGGTGGTCGGCGTCCGTGTCCTCGGGGGGAAACTCCAGAGCGGTGTCAACCTTGCCCTCCCGAGCGGAAAGAGGGTGGGCCGCATCAAGCAGATACAGGCGAAGAACGAGACGGTCCAGGAGGCGGAGGCGGGAAAAGAGGTAGCGATATCCATCGATGGACCGACAGTCGGCCGGCAGATCAACGTCGACGACGACCTCTACGTGGACGTACCGGAGCGGCACGTGAAGGTGATCGAGCGGGAGATGATCAACCAGTTAAGCGCGAGCCTGCGCGAGACCCTCGAGGAGTTCACCACCCTCCGGCGCCGCGAAGACCCCTTCTGGGGGAAGTGAACCCTCTTTGCGCGCTCCGGCGGGTATCCCCGACCACCGTTCCCTTTCAACCCCGCGGAGGTAGGCTTTTAATACCATATTATCAAATTGTATAGATACTTTCGAAGGAGTCGTCAACATGGCAGATTTCAAGATCATCCTCTCAGACCCGGGTACCGGGCGTTCATACAAGATTGATGCGACCGGCCCTGCCGCAGGAGCGCTCATCGGCAAGCGCATCGGCGACGAGATCGACGGGAGCGTCCTCGGCCTTTCAGGCTACACGATCAGGCTCACCGGCGGCACGGATAAGACCGGTATCCCCGCACGCCGCGACCTTCCCGGGCCGGCACGCCGGAGGCTCCTCCTCTCCAGGGGCGTAGGGTTCCACCCGGTCATGGAAGGAGAGCGTCGCAGAAAGTCGGTGCGCGGGAGAGAGATCAGCGCCGATTTCGTCCAGATCAACGCCGCCGTGGCACAGAGCGGCGCAAAACCCCTGGCCGAATACTTCAGCCAGCCCGCAGCGGCGACTGAATAAATCAGCACCCAATCTTTTTTCCGATCCGTTTACAGGGGCCCCGGGAGAGGCAGCCGTTTTATCGGCCGCGCCAGGGCTCCCGGAGGGTTGCCGGGCAATTGCCGCGGAGCGGGCACGCCCCGCAGTCGCGGGGGTGGGTAGGGCACCCGCACGCCGCGGCATATGCGGCGGTGAGCGCCGCTGCAGGGTCTCCCCCGTATGCATCGACGAGGCGTGCCGCGAGGGCCCTGATGCCGTCGGGCACCGTTTCGGGGTAGTAGCCGCTCCAGGCCACATCATCGAGCCCCGCTTCGCGAGAGATCGCACAGAGCCGATCCATCTCTTCTGCTGACGGTCCGGGGTGGTAGTAGAGAACGTTGTTTGGCCGAAACCCGATGAGCCGGTAGGGTATGCCCGGGTCGAGCGAGGCGATGAATGTTGCGATGGCGCCCACCTCGCTATCGGTCATACCCGGGATCACCACCGTTCGGAAGACCCGGATCCGGTCTCTTCCCTCGCGCGCGAGGTATTCTGCGTTCCTGAGCACCGGGGCCACCGGCGCTCCCGTGAGGGCGCGGTGGACCGGGTCCGACCATGCCTTGATCTCGAGGGTGATCACCCGGCAGAGGTCGGCAATCCGCGCCATCGTCGCCGCCGTCGCAAACCCGCCGGTCGATATCCCTATGCCGAGATCGAGACCCTGTCGCCTCACCTCGGCCGCGACCTCCTCGATGTAGGGGAGGTGGATGATCGGATCCCCGCCCGTAAACCCGATCGTCCGTATGCGGGGCCCCCGGTACGCGGCAATCCGCTCCCGGGCATCGGCCACCAGCACCGCCGCAGGCACGTGGCCGGCGTAGTGCCAGCCGGGATCGGGGTACTGTGATATCCGGTAGGCGTTGCAGTGGAGGCAGCGGTAACAGCACCCGAGCAGGGTGACGATGTAACTTGCGAGAGTGCCCGAACACATCGTCGCCGCCACCTCTGCGCGGCCGGTGCGGCATACCCCCCGCTCCCCCTGCAGGCGGTCGACTCCGCACCGCCACTCGCAGAGACGACAGGACGCAAGATCTGCCATACTCTTCTCTGGTGTCTGCATGCACCATAATCTCTGGGAATCCGGCAGGAGCCATGCCGCCACCGGTGCAACTATTCGCGAGCGGATGCCAGAGTATGAGCATGGATACCGCATCACCGATCCTGCGGCCCGTGGGGATAATCCGTAACGCCGTGCAGGAACCGTTCCTCGTCGCCGGCAGGGACGGCATCTCACAGCGGGAAGGGGCCGACGCGAGCAGGACGCATATCCGGAGCACGAAAGAGGCGATATCGGAGATTGTCCTCGATGAGAGCCGTATCGCGCTGCTTGAAGGTATCGAGGGCTACTCCCACGTCACGGTGCTCTACTGGGGGCACAAAGTGCCGGAGGAGAGCCGGTCCGTCGACCGCGTGCACCCGATGGGCAGGGCGGACATACCGAAGACGGGGATCTTCTCGACCTGCAGTCCTGCCCGCCCGAACCCCGTGCTCGCGACCGTCGTCCGGCTGCATGCGCGGCGCGGGAACGTACTCGAGGTTACGGGTCTCGATGCCGTCGACGGCAGCCCGCTCATCGATATCAAACCCTACGTCCCGTCCCATTACCCACAGGCCGATGTGCGGGTTCCGGCATGGATGGAGGAGCTGATGAAAGAGATAGACGAGCGGCGGCAGTAAACCTGCGAAGAGGGGCGGTCGAATGAAGCCTTACCGCGCTTTCAGGACTGATCGCTGGAGGGCGGACAGTTTATCCTCGAACGCCACCCCGTATTTTCTTGCGAGGATGACCGCCGCCGCCTCCACCCGGAGGTTGCCGTCGAAGTGGTCGGTGACGACCCGGTGAACCTCAGCAACGATATCCTGCACCGGTCTCCCGGTCGCAGCGGCGATGCGACCGATGAGATCTCCCAGGGGGTCCTCCGCGGCGAGTATATCGGATGTGGGTCTGAACCCGAGCGGTATCGAGATCGCCGCGAGATCGAAGAGCGGTCGGATGGCGCCTCCCTCTATCTCGATGAGCCCTTCCGACTTCGCCCGCTCTAGAAGCTGGTTTGCCTGCTCTTTGTTCATCCACTTCCGGTCGATGGCGATATAGAAGACGAACTCGCTCCTCTGCAATCGCTCCTTGCGCATATGTTTGAACGGTGCGGCGACCGCAATCTGCACGCTCACTCGCAGGCACCCTTGAGGATTCTCCGCAGGTCCATCGCGTCCAGGCCGCCCAGTCGTCCCTCTTTTGCGATGTAGCACTCTGTCACCGGCCCTTTATCGATGATCCTGAGATAAAAGACGTTCTCTGCAACCGGCAACCTCTTCTCGGGGGTGAGGAGCGTTCTCTGCAGGCTGACGCGAAAGTCTGCCGCCTCGGTGACCTTCTCGGAGAGCGGCATCAGGTCGTCGAGGTCCAGGAACTTTGTCCGCCCATCCGCGATCTGGATGTGGATCCGTTCCTTGACGAGGCCGTCTGCCTCCTTCACTGTCGTGTGGGTGTCGTGCATCCGGGCCAGGCAGGTGAGGATGCCTCGAAATGGTTGGACAAGTTCAAAATCGAGGTCGATGGACTGGGGGAAACGATGGTATATCCTGCGCATCACTAGAATTGATACCCGCAGAACGTAAAAAGCATCCGATCCCGCCGGAGACACAAAGATTTTTGGCACACCCGCCCCTCCCCCGCACCCATGGCGGATCATCTTACGCTCCTGCAGGTGAACGACGTGCACGGCTACCTGGAACTGCACCCCGAGCTCTTCTGGACCGGTGAACAGGCCCGGTACCGGATGGCCGGGGGGTATGCCAGGATTGCCACTCTCTTCGAAGATGCCCGCGATGAGCGACCGGGTCAGGTGCTTGCGTTTGACTGCGGCGACACCATCCACGGGACCTACCCGGCCGTCCAATCGGAGGGTGAGGCGCTCATCCCGGTCCTCAACACCCTCGGGTTCACCGCTATGACCGCGCACTGGGAGTTTGCCTACGGGCCGGAGCAGTTCCGGAAGGTCGCCCGCGCTCTTGACTACCCGGTGCTCGCCGATAACTGCTACGATGACGCAACGGGCGATCTCATCTTTCCCCCTTACGCTGTCTGCGAGACCGACGATCTCCAGGTGGGTGTCATCGGGATAGCGGCCACGATCGTCGATAAGGTGATGCCGCCGTCTTTCTCGGAGGGTATCCACTTCACCCTGGGGAACGCCGAACTCCCGGAGCATATCGCCCGACTCCGCGACGACGAGGGCGTGGATCTCGTCGTGGTGATGTCGCATCTCGGTTTTCCCAAGGAGGTGAAGCTTGCCCGGGAGGTGGAGGGTATCGATATCCTCCTCTCGGGGCACACCCACGACCGCCTCTTTGCGCCGGCCATCGTCAACGATACCATCATCATACAGTCCGGTTGCCACGGCTCCTTCCTCGGGCGGCTCGATCTTACGGTCGAGGACCGGCGGGTGACGAAGTTCGATCACGAACTCATCGTCGTCGATGAGGGAGTCCGGCCCGAGCCCGGGGTTGAAGAGATGGTCGAGGGTATCATGGAACCCCACCGCGAACGCCTCTCCCGGGTCGTCGGGGAGACGCGGACGGGGCTCAACCGGAATACGTCTATCGAGGCCACGATGGACAATTTCCTCCTCCAGGCGCTCCTCGACTGCACCGGCGCGGATATGGCGTTCTCAAACGGCTGGCGCTACGGCGCCCCGGTGCCGCCGGGTCCGGTCACGGTAAACGACCTCTGGAACATCATCCCGACAAACCCCCCGGTATCGACGGTCGATATCACGGGCCGGGAACTCCGGACGATGATGGAGGAGGACCTGGAGCATACATTTGCGCGGAACCCTTACAACCAGATGGGCGGCTACGTGAAGCGCTGTATGGGGGTCACCCTCTACTGCAGACTCGAGAACGCGCCCGGGCTCCGCATCGAGGATTTCTTTGTCGGGGGAAAGAGGCTTGACCTGGATGCCGCCTACCGGGCCGCGTTCGTCACCACCCAGGGCGTGCCGGAGCGTTATGGGAGGAACCGGGAAGATCTCGATACCCTCGCGGTCGAGGCACTCGAGCGTTACCTGGCAAGAGGGCCCGTGAGCGCCGATCTCTACGGGAGCGTGGTGGCGATATAAAGCCGGACACCGGGCCGTCATCCGGATGAGCGGGCACGACGGGGTGGCCCCGGTCCTGAACAATACGCAAGAGTCTCATCGCCGGCCTCGGGGCGGAAGTCGAGGTGGTGGCTTTGCGCCGGCGGCTCGAGCGCCACCCTTACGGATCTGCTTACAGGCTACGGCGTCCGGTTCGTCGTCTGCGCAAACACTTTTCCGCTCCAGGAACCCGGCGGCGGAGGCCTACCCCCGCTACGTCGAAACCGTCCCATCCGGCGTTATGGAACGGTCGTCGGGCGGTACTGTACCCACAAAAAAGTATTTTATGCGATCAGGACAGCGTTGACGACGCCGTCCTGACCGGGTCTGCTGACGATCCGTGCGCGCCCAACATCCGTCCTGATGACGGCGCCTTTGGTCAGGAGGCTCCGCC
>ENA-UOWO01003120-UOWO01003120.1-activated-sludge-metagenome-genome-assembly--contig:-NODE-3120-length-19598-cov-4.965870_pt1 | contig 19598 bp, 13 predicted proteins | sample MGYA00238148_ERZ761564 | MGnify/ENA primary metagenome ERZ761564 (study PRJEB28885, sample SAMN05720194) | activated sludge metagenome | isolation source: Anaerobic digester | place: USA... | reverse complement strand
CTCCACGAGCAGGATAATGCCGCTGATGAAATTGGATGCAATGTTCTGCATGCCGAAACCGATTCCGGCACCCATCAGGCCACTGAAAACCGTAAGGGAGGAAAGGTGCAGACCCGCCGTGTCCAGAACGATCACAACTCCAAAGAAAAGAACACTGACTAAAAGAAGGATTCCAACTGCATATAGAGGATAAGCAAAAGCTGAATAGAATTTACTGTCAGTTACTAATACAGCGATAATTATAATAATAGCAGCTCCAATCCATATAAGTTGTTTGCCGTATCTTTTAGAGAAGTCAAAAATACTACTATGAGTCTCGTCAAAAACAGCAGAATATATGTTTATCCAACCAATAAAAACCAGCAGGAGATAAATTAATACAGTTATCCAGTCAATATTTATCAGAATATTTCCTCTTCTATTCTTCTCCATGGTCTTCAAATAATACAGAATTAATTATTTTTGTTTCAAGTAATGTATCTGATATCTCTCGTTTAATGTATTTCTCGATCATAAGTCTGCTGATTGGAGCTGCCCATACACCTCCGTAACCTGCATTTTCAATTAATACTGCAATTGCTATCTGAGGATCATCTTTTGGTGCAAAAGCTATAAACACAGAATGACATTCACCATGTGGATTCTGAGCTGTACCTGTCTTGCCACAGACTCGAATATCAGGTATTTTGGCGTAAAAACCTGTACCGTATTCTTCATTTACAACGTCATCCATACCTTCGACGATAACTTCAAAGTACTTTTTGTCAAAAGGAGTGAATGTTTTCTGTGTGTTTTTGCCTGTTATGGGTTCTCCTGAAATTTTTTTCAATAAATGCGGATTGTAATAATATCCACGATTAGCAATAATTGAACAGAAATGAGCTAATTGTAAAGTTGACACCAATACTTCTCCTTGTCCTATCCCAAGAGAATAAATAGTACTAAATGCCCAACTATGTTTACCATATAATTTATCATAGAACTCTGGTCCGGGAATTTGTCCGTTATTCACTCCGGGCAAACCTATATCCAATGCACTGTTAAAACCTAATGTAATAATTTTCTTTTTCCATAAATCCAAACCAATGCGAGAATCTTTGAAGATACTTTTTTCAAGACCTCTTTGGATGATTTCTTTAAAAACATAATAAAAGTATGGATTACAAGAGTATTGAATAGCTCTTGCCACTCCATTGGCAGGAGGGTGTCCATGGCATCCTACAATACCATCACACGGAAAATGTGAATCAGTTGTGATAAGACCTTCTTGTAAGGCTACCAGTGCGATAGCGATTTTAAATACTGAACCAGGGGGATATGTTGATGAAATTGCTCTGTTTATCAGAGGTCTACCCGGAGCATTTAACAGGCTGTCGTAATTATTGCCCCTTTGTCTGCCGACTAAAAGTTGAGGATCATAAGTAGGACTTGTAACTATGGCGAGAATTTCTCCAGTTGAGGGCTGAATTGCTACTATACTGCCCACTTTATTTTGCATCAGCAGTTCTCCATATCGTTGCAATTCGGAATCTAGAGTTAAAGTAAGGTCTTTACCCGGAATGGCCATTGTGTCGTATTTCCCATCCATATAACTTTCCTGTATATTGCTGTGTACGTCAACCAGAAATATTTGAACCCCCTTTTTGCCGCGTAACTCTTTTTCGTAATATTTTTCAATACCACTTTTGCCCAGATAATCTCCACCCTTATAATATGGGTCGGCTTTTAATACATCCAGATCTACTTCTCCTACATCTCCCAATACATGGGCAGCAATGCCTTCTTTATATTTCCGCAGGGTTCTGTTTTGTACATAAAATCCGGGGAAACGATATAAATGCTCCTGTATTTTTGCATAATGTATTGCAGGAATTTGTTTATAAAAAACCGATGGACGATACATCGAATATTCTTTGCATTGTTTCAGCTTTTTGTAAAAGTCTTCGATTGAAATATTCAAATCTTTACAAAATGCCGTAGTGTCAAATTCCTGCATATTTTTTGGAACTAGCATCAAATCATAAGCAGCTTCGTTGCATACTAATATTACTCCGTTACGATCATATATCAGACCTCTTCCAGGATATATTGTTACTTGTCTTTGTGAGTTGTTCTCTGACGATTTCTTAAGTTCAGAATCAAATATCTGTAAAAAAAATATCTTTCCCCATATAATAAGCAAGATCAGTAATATGATTCCTCCGATTGCATATTTTCTTGTATCAAAGCTCTTCATATTATTCTCTCAAGATAAGTAGGTGTCCAATAATAATAAATATCAGGCTAAAAACAGAACTTATCAAAATTCGGAACAAAGTCAGGAAAAAGTGAGAGAACCCGTAAGCATCAACGAAAAATAGTAAAATATGGTGAATAAGTATCAAGCTTATTGAATATTTTAAAAACCAGTAAAACCCATTGTTTTTTATTGAGGGGAATTTATTTGGTTCATACCCGTCACGAGGAGCGTACAATCTAAATATCGAAGGTCGTAGAAATCCTATTAAAACTGTTGCCGAAGCATGAATTCCCGGAGTTGAATTAAATGTGTCAATGCTAAGACCCAAAATCAAAGACAGTAAAAGAACCAGAAACTTGTTAGTTTCTATTGGGAGTAATAATAAAAAGAGGATGTAAATGTAAATATTGATATAGTTTGTAAAATACAACCTGTCAAAAATAAGTGTTTGACATAGTACAGCAAAAATAAATAATAATATGTACTTAATATTTGTTTTACTCATCTTCAGTATTTGGCATCATTTCCAACTGCTCGCTTTTGTTGGAGTTGGTTATAACATAAACGTAACTTAAATTATAAAAATCTGTATATAGGTCAACGACAATTTCATAAAAATCAGTAGATTGGTTTTTTATAAATGAGTTAATTGTTCCTACTGGAACCCCATCGGGAAAAATTGCAGAAAATCCACTTGTTACTATGACATCTCCTTTTTGTACACTTACATATCCGGGAATTTCACTTAAAAATGCCTGATTAGCATTTTGTGATTCCCATGATAATGAACCAAAATAATCATTTTTTTCAAGTTTAACACTGACTCTTGAATTTGGGTTAATTATAGGTAAAACTGTTGAATACTTATTTGAAGTACTGACAACAATTCCAACAATTCCGTTTGGTCCAATAACTCCCATTTCTGGTTCGATTCCGTGTTTTTTACCCTTGTTGATAGTGATATAATTTTGTTTCTTGTTTACTGTAGAACTAACAACTTTTGCTGAAACGTATTTGTAACCACTGTGTTCAATTTCCGGAATTTCGTATCTTCTGTATTTTTCCAGATTGTTCATTAGTCGTTCATTTTCTTTTGACAATGAGTCATTAATTGATTTTAATCTTGTATACTCAATTATTGAATTCCATTGTTGGCTAATGGTCCCAGAAATACGGTTTGTAGAGTTAATAAAAGAAAACCTCTGATAGCTGTTTTGTGTGAAGACTAATGCAAAACACAATATTTCAATCAAAATGAAAGTTAATGTAAAGGCATATTTTATTATAAAATTTAGTAAATTCTTCATCTAACATAAGCTATCGGATTAGGAACGGGAATTTATCTATATTTTTTAAGGCAATTCCTGTACCTCTTGCTACAGCATGAAGAGGGTCTTCAGCGACATGAACAGGAATATTGGTTTTGTCTGAAAGCCTCTTATCAAGCCCCTTTAATAAAGCTCCACCACCGGCAAGATATATTCCGGTAGAATAAATATCTGAGTATAATTCTGGCGGAGTAAGTTCCAGAACAGCCATTATAGCTGTTTCGATCTTTGAAATTGATTTATCAAGGCTATGAGCAATTTCCTGGTATGATACAGGTATTTCAATTGGCAGTGCTGTCATCTGATGAGGTCCTCGAACAATGTAATCAGCAGGTGGATTTTCGAGTTCTGGAATCGCAGCTCCAACATTAATTTTAATGTCTTCTGCAGTTCGATCTCCAATTTTTATGTTATGTTGACGTCTCATGTATTCCTGAATATCATCTGTAAAATCATCGCCGGCAATACGTATTGAACGATTACATACAATGCCACCTAACGAGATAACAGCGATTTCGGTAGTTCCACCTCCGATGTCAACCACCATATTCCCCTGTGGTGCCTGTACGTCCATTCCAATTCCGATAGCTGCTGCCATAGGTTCATATATCATATAAACTTCACGACCTCCCGCATGCTCGGAAGAATCTCTTACTGCTCGTAATTCAACTTCAGTACTGCCTGACGGAATAGATACAACCATTTTTAATGAAGGATTGAACCAACTGCGTTTTTTGTTAAGCATTTTAATCATGCCACGGATCATCAATTCGGCAGAATTAAAGTCAGCAATAACGCCATCACGCAATGGTCGAACTGTCTTAATTCCTTCATGTGTTTTTCCGTGCATCTGACGTGCTTGGTGTCCAATTGCTACAAGTTTTCCTGTTCTTTCGTCAAGTGCAACTATTGAAGGTTCGTCCACAACAATTTTATCGTTGTGAATTATAATGGTATTTGCTGTGCCAAGGTCTATTGCTATCTCTTGTTGTAAAAATGAAAAGAAACCCATATTTTATCTAAAGTTTTAACCCCGAAAGATACATAATATCAGAAAAAAATCCAAAACAGAAATATAATTATATAAGTATGTTTAAATTGTTGATAATCAATAATATACACATTTGTTATGAAACTCACTCTAATTTTAGCTACGAATTTTACAGTAATTTATTCTTAAAAATGTCATTTATGTCGGTAAACAGAAAGCTTTATGAACCTATTTTAATCTATTTAGCAGCGATATTTTAATCTTAACACGACTAATTACCGCTTGATTTTTTAAGTGTAGAAAAAGCAATTACCCCATTTGTAACTTTGGGTAAAAAATAGGATATAGTGATATAATTATCATCAATACGTGTTATTATAATTTTACCCTCGTTGTTGCAAAGTGTTTCTCCCTCTGTTATATATTCGATAAATTCTGCATTGTGCTTATTTGCTTTAACTAGTTTCCAGTGTCCGCTACATGGAAAATCAGGATAACTTATTAAAAAGCTCTTAGATTTTAAATCATAATATAAATATATATCCCATGCTTGTGCATTGTTTGCATTTGGCTGATAACCAATGCCATACCAGTCTCCGTCCATCCACTTGGTTTTATTGTGCTGGGCATTTAAATTGGAGGATATTACTAGTAATAGAACAGTTGTGGTTAAAATTATAATATGCTTGTTCATATATAAAGAATTAGGATTACAAATATTTAACGGCAAAGTTTTGTATAATGTTGTTTTAAAGTTATTAATGTTTAAAATGCCTAAAACCAGTGAAAACCATAGGGATATTATTTGTATTACAAAAGCTAATAGTATCTTCATCTCTGATAGAACCACCTGGCTGTATAACGCAATTTATACCTTCTTTATATGCAATTTCTATTGAGTCGCTGAATGGGAAAAACGCATCGGAAGCCAAAACAGCACCATGAAGGTCATAACCAAAGCTTTTTGCTTTTTCTATAGCTTGTTTCAGAGCGTCAACTCTTGATGTTTGACCTGTTCCACTAGCAAGAAGCTGAGAATTTTTTACCAAAACAATTGCGTTTGATTTTGTATTTTTTACTATTTTATTTGCAAATATAAGATCTTGTGTCTGTTCCTGATTGGGCTTTATAATTGTTACATAATTAAAATCCTCAGCACTTACTGTCTTGTTGTCTCTATCTTGAACCAGAATACCATTCAATACAGTTCTGAAAGTTTTGTTTTGCATTTCTGAATGTTTCTGAATAAGAATAATTCTGTTTTTCTTTTGAGATAATGTTTTAATAGCATCTTCAGTATAATCAGGTGCTATAATTATTTCGAAAAAGATTTTATTAATTTCTTCTGCAGTGTCATGGTCAATAATTTTGTTAGAAATTATTATCCCTCCGTATGCAGAAACAGTATCAGCAGCTAAGGCGTCTTTCCACGCCTGAACTAATGAGATCCTTGAAGCTATTCCGCATGCATTGTTGTGTTTTAAAATTGCAATAGTAGTTTCATTGAATTCACTCATCAAACAAACTGCAGCATCAATATCGAGAAGGTTGTTATAACTGATTTCTTTACCGTGTAATTTGGTAAACATGTCGTCAAAATCGCCAAAATATAGTGCTTTCTGATGAGGGTTTTCGCCATAGCGTAAAATATTATGTTTGCTTTCTGATACTTTAAATTCGGAATAATTGTTATTATCAAACCAGTTAAATATCGCTGTGTCATATCCCGAGCTTATTCCAAAAGATTCCTTAGCAAAGCGACGACGTGTTTCCAATTCCGTATGGCATTTGTTTTCTTCTAAAATACTATGTAATTCGTGATATTGACCACGATGCGATATAACCAAAACATCCTGATAATTTTTAGCTGCGGCACGAATTAAAGAAATTCCTCCAATATCAATTTTTTCAATAATTACATCTTCGTTAGTTTCATTTGCAACTGTTTTTTCGAAAGGATAAAGATCTACAATAACTAAATCAATATTTGGTATTCCGTAATTGTTTATTTGTTCCTGGTGTGCTGAATTATTACGAATTGACAATATCCCACCAAAAACTTTAGGATGCAATGTTTTTACCCTTCCGTCTAGTATAGAAGGATATCCAGTAATATCTTCAATTTTTGTTGCTTCAACTCCCAGAGATTGAATAAAATCATGTGTCCCACCTGTTGAATAAATTTTAACTCCGTATTTTTCGAGACTTTTTACAATTACGTCAAGGCCATCCTTGTGGTAAACAGAAATAAGCGATGATTGAATTCTTTTTTGCATAAACTGTCGTTTTTAATTTGCCTCAAAATTAGAAATTTATGAATACTTAAAATATGATTTTGTTCTTATATTTCATTATTTTTGAACAAGTTTTGTACAAGTTTTATAAGCACTAGAACTACATTTAAAACTAAGAATGTTAAATTTAGTATTTGCGGGGTGAATTTTGTGGTTCTTTATAAAATATTTATGTTTTCTACAATCGGATGTAATTACAATAGACTATTTTTGTAAATATTAGTGCCATCAATTTTGTCGGGAAATTAAATAATGGGATTGAGAAAATTAAGACATAGAAGTAGAATTATTAAAGGTGGATTTGCAAGACATATCCCGCTTTTATTAATTACAATATCTGTTTTGATTTTGTTGTTTGATGTTGGATTTGACCAGAATCCGCAAATCTCAGAGTATATTGATAAAGTTTATCTTGTGTCTTTGATAATTGGCGTTGTATCAACGATTTTACGATATTTTTTTAGGAATTTGCGACCCCGTCTTAAAGCAATCCCTTTTGACATAATTTATGTTGTTTTTTTAACATTTCTATTTTTAATTAGAGCAGACATTTTGCAGGACAATTTTTTCCCAGCGAATTATTTTGCAATGCAAATTTGGATTTATTTTGCGATAATCCTTGTTTTTATCAGAGAGTTTTCGGAATTGGAAATCAGTTTTAAAAGTACTAAGATTTCACCTGCCATTATTTTTGTCTTTAGCTTCTTTTTTATAATCATAACAGGAGCATTGTTGTTGATGCTTCCTAACGCAGCAAACGGAACAATCAGATTTATTGATGCGCTATTTACTTCGACGAGTGCAGTTTGTGTTACCGGCTTGGCTGTTGTGGATACCGGAACTTTTTACACAGTATTTGGTCAGCTTTTAATTGTTTTTCTAATTCAAGTTGGCGGATTGGGAATTATGACATTTGCAAGCTATTTTAGTTATTTTTTCAAAGGTGGTTCTACCTTTAGAAGTCAGGTTGCTTTGCAGGATATGACAAGTGCTGATAAAATAGGAGAGGTGTTTGTAATTTTGAAAAGGATTTTATTTTTGACATTTTTAATAGAACTTATCGGGGCAGTTCTTATTTTCTTTTCAATTAACGAAACAGTAATCCCATTATTGACGGATAGAATTTTCTTCTCAGTATTTCATGCCGTTTCTGGTTTTTGTAACGCGGGATTTTCTACAATGTCAAATGGACTTTATGAACCTATACTAAGATTTAATTATCCACTTCATTTAATAATTGCATTTCTGATTATTTTCGGTGGACTTGGATTCCCAATTATTTTTAATTTGTATAAATATTTTATTAATATTATTGGTAATTTTTTTAAAAGAGTTTTTCTGAAGAAACAGCCTAAGGTTTTACCTTGGATTATTAATGTCAATACAAGAATTGTGCTTATTACGACTGTAATATTATTAGTATTAGGCACAGTTTCTTTCTTTGGATTTGAATATAATAACACTTTGGCTGAACATGGCTTGGTCGGTAAAGTTGTGACGTCATTTTTCTCATCTGTGACTACTAGGACTGCTGGATTTAACTCAGTAGATTTTTCGCAGGTTGGTATCCCTGCAACTTTAATACTGATATTCTTAATGTGGGTTGGCGCCTCACCAGCATCAACCGGAGGTGGTATTAAAACAAGTACGCTTGCTGTTGCTGTTTTAAATATCTTCAGTCTGGCAAAAAATAAGACAGATATAGAAGTTTTTAGACGGAGAATTTCTGAAAGTTCTGTGGATAGAGCTTTTGCGATCATTATTCTGTCAATTTTTGTGATTAGCATTGCAACATTTCTTTTACTATTAACAGATGCTAATTTTGGCTTGCTTAATATTGTTTTTGAAGTCGTTTCGGCTTATGCAACAGTTGGACTTAGTAGAGGCATAACTCCTCAATTATCAGATGCTGGGAAAACTATTTTAATTTTGACAATGTTTATAGGAAGAGTAAATATGCTCACAATCCTGATAGCATTGTTTAATAAGTTTTCTCATCAGAAATATAAATATCCTACTGACACAATTTTAATTAATTAAGTTTAATCATTGAGACACTGGAATAATTACAGATAAAAATAAATAATATGAAGTATATCATAATCGGACTTGGAAATTTTGGATCGGTGCTGGCCGAAAAACTCACATTTGCCGGACACGAAGTTATAGGAGTTGACAAAAATATTTCAAGAGTTGAGGCAATCAAAGAAAGTGTTACACATGCTGTGTGTCTCGATAGTGCTGATCCAACGGCAGTGGTAAGTCTTCCTCTGAAAAACGCTGATGTTGTTGTTGTTTGTATCGGTGAAAATGAGGGTGCAAATATTATGGCAACTGCTCTGATGAAAAAGCTAAATGTTAAAAGACTCATTAGCCGATCACTTGGTCCTCTTCACGAAACAGTTCTAGAAGCAATGGGAGTAAGTGAAATTGTAAGACCTGAGGAAGAAACAGCCGAGAGATGGGTAAAGAAACTAACAAACACCAGTATTCTTGATTCGTTTGAACTTACTCAGGGTTTCGGCGTAGTTGAAGTCACAGTCCCCGATAAATTTGTTGGAAGAAGCCTCGAGGAAATCGGTTTTATCAAGAACTATAGTATTATTGTAATGACTATTTTGAAAAAAACATTCAATAAAAATATTTTTGGTGCATCTCAGACTGTATTATTACAGCAAGGCATTCCTCATGCCAATACTATATTTGAACTAGGCGACATTATGGTTATTTATGGTAAACATGATGATATAAAAAGATTGCTGGAGGATTAGTAATTAATTTTAAGAACAAATAAATTACCTATTTTCTTTGTTTTTCGAAAATCTGCAAATTTTGAATCTTTTCACCATTAATCTCAAAACTGATAGCCGTTATTACTTTATGCCAACCATATTTACCTGCCGCTCCTGGATTTATATGTAATAGATTTAGGTTTTTGTCAAAAATCACTTTGAGAATATGTGAGTGACCAGCTATAAATAATTTTGGTGGATTATTAAAAATCTCTGCTTTGATTTGAGCAGAATAATTTCCAGGATAGCCTCCAATATGCGTCATCAGGATGTCTGTATCTTCAACTTTAAATCTTAGATTTTCATGGGTTCTTTGTTTGATTTTATTGTCATCAATATTGCCAAAAACTGCTCTCACTGGCTTAAACTTTTCAAGCCTGTCTAGCACATCCTCACTGCCAATATCTCCAGCATGCCATATCTCATCAACATCTTTTAAAAAACCAATTATTTCATTATCAAGATATGAATGAGTATCCGAAATTAATCCAATGTGTTTCACAATATATTTTTGCTAAAAATACAGATAATATGGCATATCAATGATATCTTAAGTATTTTTATGACTGTTAGTGATAAATACTTTTTAACAAACAATAAACAATTATTTTCAGCTCACTTTAATAATATTATATTTACAAGCTCTAATTTTTGTTGAATTTAATTATGAAAGCAGTAGAAACTCCGCTGATGAAGCAATATTATAACATCAAGGCAAAGCATCCTGATGCAGTTTTGCTTTTTCGTGTCGGAGATTTTTACGAAACTTTTGAAGAAGATGCAGTTAAGACAAGTGCTATACTTGGAATAACTCTAACAAAAAGAGCCAATGGGGCAGCATCCTATATTGATTTGGCAGGATTCCCACATCATGCGTTGGATACATATTTGCCAAAACTGGTAAGGGCAGGACAAAGGGTTGCAATCTGCGAACAACTCGAAGATCCCAAATTAACAAAAACAATTGTTAAACGAGGTATAACCGAATTGGTTACTCCGGGTGTCCTTCTAAATGACAATGTGTTGGAGCAAAAGGAGAATAATTTTCTTGCAAGTATTTATATAGACAAACAAATTTTTGGGATTTCATTTCTTGACATTTCAACCGGTGAGTTTTTACTTTCTCAAGGTTCTAAAGATTATGTAGAGAAATTGGTTCAGAGTTTTAATCCGAAAGAAATAATTTTTGAGAAAAATAAGAAAAAGCAATTTCAGGACATGTTTGGGAACTCAGTCGCAAGCTTCGGTCTTGACGATTGGGTTTTTAATTATGATAATGCACTAGATAAACTTTATAGTCAGTTTAAAACAAAAAGCTTGAAAGGTTTTGGGGTTGAAAAACTCCAAGCTGGGATAATTGCAGCAGGATCTGTTATTGACTACCTTGACCTTACTCAACATAATGCACGTGAGCATATAAAAAATCTGGCACGAATTGACGAAGATTTATTTGTATGGCTTGATAAATTTACTGTCCGAAATCTCGAAATTTTCCATTCAACTAATGAAAACGGAAAAAGCCTCACAGATATAATTGATAATACTTTAACTGCAATGGGTGCCAGATTGCTAAAACGTTGGATAGCATTACTTTTAAAAAATCTGAAGGATATTAATGAAAGACTTGATATTGTAGAATATTTTGTAAAGAATGAAGATTTTAGATCCAAAATTCATAATCAGTTATCTGCAATCAGCGATATAGAGAGACTTGCTTCAAAAATTGCCGTATTGAGAATAAGTCCAAGAGAATTGCTGTCTTTGAGGAATTCTTTGGAAGCAATTATTCCGATTATTGAAGAATGTAAAAATTCAAAAAATCCTTTACTCTCAATTATTGGAGAACAACTACATTCCTGTGGAGAAGTTCGAGAGAAAATTACAAAAGAGATAAATCCTGAATGTCCAAATTTATTAAATAGAGGTAATGTGATAGCTAGTGGTGTATCAGATGAGTTGGATGAACTAAGATCAATAGCTTTTGGTGGCAAAGATTATTTGGAAAATCTCGAAAAACGTGAAAGTGAGCGAACAGGTATTAGTTCCTTAAAAGTAAGTTTCAATAATGTATTCGGATATTATTTTGAGGTGCGGAATACACATAAAGATAAGGTTCCTGAAGAATGGGTGCGTAAGCAAACTTTGGTGTCAGCCGAAAGATATATCAACGAAGAGTTGAAAGAATATGAAGAAAAAATATTAGGTGCTGAAGAAAAAATTCAAAGTATTGAAAACAGGTTGTATAACGATTTGATGATGTTTATATCTGATTATATCGGAGCCATACAGTCAAATGCTAACTTAATTGCCCGACTTGATTGTTTATTATCTTTCGCAAAATCAGCAATTAGCAATAATTACTGTAAACCTATTCTTAATGAGTCCAGCATAATTGATATAAAAGAAGGCAGACATCCGGTTATTGAAAAGTTACTACCCTTTGGAGAAGAGTATATTTCCAATAATGTTTATCTTGACGATAGTACACAACAGATAATAATGATTACCGGACCAAATATGTCAGGAAAATCAGCCTTATTGCGACAAACAGCCTTGATTTGCATTTTGGCTCAATGCGGTAGTTTTGTTCCTGCAAAATCGGCAGAAATCGGGATTATAGATAAAATCTTTACAAGAGTGGGTGCTTCAGATAATATTTCAATGGGAGAATCTACTTTTATGGTCGAAATGCTTGAGGCGGCAAGCATTATGAATAATATTTCATCGCGCAGCTTAATTTTGTTGGACGAACTTGGTCGTGGTACCAGCACTTACGATGGAATTAGCATAGCTTGGGCAATTGCAGAATATATTCATGAACATCCTACGGCTAAAGCAAAAACATTGTTTGCAACTCATTATCACGAATTAAATGAAATGGAAAAATCATTTAAAAGAATTCGTAATTACAATGTCTCTGTTCAGGAATTAAAAGATAAGGTAATATTTCTTAGGAAACTACAACCCGGTGGGAGCGAGCACAGCTTTGGAATTCATGTGGCTCAAATGGCAGGTATGCCTAAATCAATAGTGTATCGTGCAAAAAAGATTCTCGAACAACTTGAGGGCAGTGCAAAAGACGTAAGTCCAGATGGCAATTTAAACAAATCAGTTGAGAAAATAGGACCAAATCGTGATGGTTATCAGTTGAGCTTCTTCCAATTAGACGATCCTGTGCTCTCACAAATAAGGAAAGAAATTCAGGGTTTAGATATAGACAGCTTGACACCATTAGAAGCTCTTAATAAGTTAAATGAGATTAAAAAACTTAGTGGAATAAAGTAGCAATCCGCTGCGGCGGACAAGCTCCAAATTTCAAATAACAAAACCCAAACCATAGCGAAATCCTTTGTAACTTAAAATTTGTAGTTTACCATGGAATTTGTTATTTGAAATTTGGAGCTTGTCCGACATATTCCGAACTCACACTCGACCTAATTCTACTCAGGGATAATGTTTACATAATGCTTATACCTGTTGACAATAGAATTAGTAAAATTTACAGAATATATTCCGGGGAAATAACCATGTTTAACACATGTATCATTATAGTATTTTGGGTTTGACAGATTAATCAGATAGTATGAAACATTATCCCAAGAACCAGGATTTTTTTTGTATTTGCTTGCTAATCGCATTGCATCTTCGATATGACCCGGACCAATATTGTAGGCAGCAATAACAAATTTAACCATATTGGCAGAATCGCTTTCTGTATGCGAAAGAGTAGTGTATAAAAATCTTATATAATTTACTCCGGCATAGATTTGAGATTCTATTCCTTCCAAGTCGTAGCTTTTGTGTTTTTCATATATTACTGGCATAAGTTGCATAATACCTACAGCTCCAGCCCAACTGACTATATCGGGATTGAATCTTGACTCTTCATAAATCAGTGAGCCAAGTAATCGCCAATCCCATCCTATTACAACACAGTATTTCTTTATCAATTCATCGTAATCACTTATATGACCTTCATTTCCCGAATAAAATTCACTGTTCAGATCTACATATAAACGATTATTGTTTATATATTTCAGTTTCAACTTCTGATAATCTTCAGATTTAGTAAACTTTTCCAGCCACATATTTAAACTGTCCAATAAAAGCTTGGAATCATTTCTTACATACCACGAAATATCCTGAGTTTTACTTATCTCTGTTTTTATGTCAATATTTGAATAATAACTCTGGGCTATTCTGGCAATATTATAGTCACAAATAAAATAATCAATAAGTCCCTCAGAAACCTGCTGTATCATTTGTTCTTCAGGCATAGAATCAACCTCTACAAGATAATAATTCCTTAATGATAGGCTGTTATGACTGTTTAGCGTATATTTATTATTACTGGCTTTACTTGTGTATACAGTCTTTAACTCTAAGTCAGATAAGTTTCTAATCAGTATTGTATCTGCTTTGTTTTCATCTTGAGGAATTCTTTGTACCAAAACCAGTTTAGTATGCCTGACCGGTAGTGTAAAAGTTATCTCAGGATTATTTTCTAAGGAGTTTGTTATTGGCAAAGCCATTATATCACATTTCCCCGATAACAACAGCGAGATACCCTTTTCAGAACCATTCTCAACAATTACTTCAAGTGAAAGATCATGTGATTTGGCAAACTCTTCAAACATCTCTAATTGAAAGCCCATTGGTTGTCCCTGAAAAATGAAATAATCTATTGGATTAGTATTTATTACAATTCTTAATACGCCTTCTTTTTTAATTGAAGGGTAATCTCTGTTTATTTCATTTTTATGATTATATGTAAGAAAAAATTGTATGATAAAAAAACCAACAATTAATAAAACTGTTATAAATACTATTATTGTTAGAGTTTTGAATTTTTTCATTGCTAAAATGAATTTTCAATTTCCATACAAGTTGCAAAAAATAATAATCCTAAATAAAAATTATCCGGATCTGGTTTTCAATCATAAAACTCCCAAGAAATTCCGAAATTAAAGGCAAATGGATTATCCGGAATTTTATAAAGCAAATAATATGTACGAGGCATAAATGTACTGTTAATATTACTTATCTTAACAAATCCCCGAAGTCTTTTTCTTTTGACAACTCCGTAAATTCCCGCATTCGGATAATTTCCAAATTTGCTGTCGTTCTGGAGATAAAATACTCCTAAAGCAGGTAGATATCCATAGCCATAAATAGCACTATGATATTTTATATCAAACCCAAGCTGCAATGTCAGTGCGTTTTTAAAAACATCTCGTTTAAAATAAAAACTAGTATATCCAATCATGTCAGGAAGAGGAATATATTCACGATTGGTTATGTATTGATATGTAAATTTTGTGTACCAGTGGAAATTGCCAAAATTGAATGTTTTACTTACATAAGCATCTGCGACTAAATTTGCTGCTGCTATCTGCCTTAATGAATATGCTGTATCCATGATAAAGTAGTTATCAGGAATGTTAATATTTACACCTGCATCAAGATATATTTCACTAAAATTGAAGTTCGCTCCACCGCTGATATTTGTTGTTTTGTAAGCATCAATATCCCATTCAAAATGATTGGATTTGTAATAATACATGAAAATTGATGGGTTCAAAACAGAAAAACCAAAATATGCACTCAGATTTGTATTATCAGTAAAATCAAGATAATATTCTGCTGATATGTCTGTGTCAAAAATATCTGTTCCCGCAAAACAGTAATTCAATTCCGAATAGAATGATGAGTTCTCTGTTTCAAATGTCAGCGAGCCGGTTACATAATTTGATAAATATGTCTGTGAAGTAGAATCAAAGCCATAATTATACAAATAGTTATTGATACCGGCAAGTATCTGGAATTTTTCGATTTTTCCTTTCCCTTCCAGAAGGAAATTAAGGAGTATCTTATTATCTATTACTTTATAATAAGTAGAATCATTTGTTAATGACGAATCTCTGTAAATATTACTGTAAAATTCTCCGGGGATATCAATATATTGTCTAAAAAATCTGTCTGCTTTGATATCATGGATAATTGAAAAGTTACTGTTCAATACTTTGTTAATCGCAGTATCAACACCAATCAGAATAGTATCTGAACTGTATGTCCCGAAACGTAATTCATGATTGTACTGCAAACCAATTTGACCAATTGAATTTTGAGCATTTTCAAGATTAACTCCATATAAATTAGTGGGGAAATCTGTTGATTCAAAAGAATGCAAATCCTTTAACCCTCCATTTTCTTGATGATTAATTTTGTTATATAAAAAGTTGAAATGCGATTGATACTTTTTCTTTGTATATGCTGCTGCAATACTTATAGAATTTGTTTTTGTAATGTTTCTTTGATAATGTACATTATTGGCATTGTTTTCATTAGAATTGACCAGATCGTAATTAAATGCAAAATTAAAATAAGGTGTAATATTTTGGGTATGAAGAAATTTTACAATTTCGGGAGATTTCGGCCCTCCATAAAACTTAAAAATGGTAAATGGCTTAGTCGCGTCAAAATAAACAATATTGTCATGATCCTGAATATATGGAGTGTAATTATTAAGGAACCAGAATGTGTGAGTGGTTTGTTCTGAATAAATTGCCGGAATAAACGGAGAGCCGGGGGTTAACCATCCCAAAGGATTATAAGTTTGCTTATATTGAGGCAGATAGTTATGAAAAAAATCAGTAAGTGTGTCCTCTACATAAGTTAGATCTTCGTATGGAATAATGTATAAAGTATGTGAATTAAAATGTCTTTCTATTCCTTCATGTTGTGAATATGCCTGATTCACAAATGCAATAAATAATATTAAGACTAACTTGTTTTTCACGTGGTAAAGATATAAACAAAAATGATAAATTGTATTTATTTAGATGAGTGTTTTATCAAAAATGCTTTAAGGTGAATTATAGCAAAAAGCATGGTGCATGAGGCTTAGGGCTTCATGCCCCATTTATCATGCTTTTTAGAAATGTTATCCATACTTATAATTTATATTTGGAAATTTATAATTTAGAGATTTTTAGTATGTACATTTCTTTTAGTTTTAACTTTTTTTAGTACTATTAGTTTGAGTGTGCTTATTTGTTATTATTTTTACCACGAATTAAATATTAACTGGTTATGAATAAGGAATTATTAAAGAAATTATTACCACATGTAGTTGCTGTTGTTTTATTTTTTCTGATAGCTTTGATCTATAGTAAGCCTTTACTTGAAGGCAAGAGATTAGAGACGCATGATATGAGCGTTTATATGGCGATTGCGAAAGCAAATACAGATTATGAAAAAGCTAATGATCGCTTGGTTTTCTGGAATAATTCTATGTTTAGCGGAATGCCTACTTATGCAGTATCTGTGGCAAAACAGGAAAATATTTTCAATAAGATATATCTGATTTTTATTTTAGGCGGATTGGCTCCATTGAATTTGATTTTTTGGTATTTGTTGGGATTCTATATTTTGCTTAATGCATTTAAAGTAAATCCATGGTTGTCAATGTTTGGCTCCCTTGCATTTGCTTTTTCATCGTATTATTTTGTCATTATTACTGCGGGGCATTTTACCAAGGCTATCGCAATTGGTTTCATGGCACCTGTTATTGGAGGTATTTATATGGCATTCGAGCAAAAGCGACCTTGGGCGGGAATGTTTCTGATGACTTTTTTCATGGCTTTGCAGATATTAAGTAATCACGTTCAGATTACTTACTATACCGGTTTAATGATTTTAATTTACGGAATTTTTGAACTTGTTTCAGCTATTCGAGAAAAATATTTATTAAGATTTACAAAAACAGTTGGGATATTAAGTATTGGAGTCTTATTGTCGGTGGGTATAAATGCAGCTTTTATTATGACAACTCAGGAATATATCCCTTATTCCATTCGTGGTCAGTCCGAATTATCCAGTGCTGATGGAAATAGAACATCCGGGCTTGATAAATCTTATGCAACTCAGTATAGTTATGGGATAGATGAAACTTTTACTCTCCTTATACCCAATGTTAAAGGTGGAGCTTCTGTTTCTGAACTTAGCGAAAATTCAGCAACATATCAGGTCGTTTCTGATATTTTTGGCAAAGCATCAGCAAAGGAAATTGTTAAAACTATGCCTACCTATTTTGGTGATCTGGTACAAACTTCTGGACCTTTTTATGTGGGAGCTTTTGTTGTCTTTTTGTTTGTGCTGGGACTGTTTGTGGTCAAAGGCAAAGTAAAATGGTGGCTGTTGACGGTTACTATAGTTTCAATTGTTTTATCTTGGGGTAAAAATCTGGAGTTCGTTACTCACTTTTTCTTGGACTATTTCCCAGGATATAATAAATTCAGAACAGTTTCAATGATTTTAGTTCTAGCAGAAACAGCTATGCCATTGTTAGGGGTTCTTGCTTTAGTTGAGATTTTTAAGAGTAAAATTGAGATTAAAAAGCTTATGAACTATTTCTATATTGCATTGGGTGTGACTGGATTATTAACCATGATATTTATTGTATATCCATCAATTTTTGGTCTAAGCGGTGAAGGTAAAAATGAAATTCAGATGGCAGAATATTTTTCATCTGCGTTCCCTAATGATCCTCAGTATGATCAAGCAAAAACTGAGTTTAAAAATAATTTCGTAAATGCTATTTATGAGGATAGAGCTTCGATGGTAAGAAATGATGCATTTAGATCTTTGGCTTTTATTATTCTTGGAGCTGCAGTGGTTTATTTTCTTATCAGAAAGAAGATTAAACCTAATATAGCAATCGCGATGATGGCTGTTGTTGTATTGGCAGATATGTGGACTGTAAACAGGAGGTATCTTAACGATGATAATTTTGTGTCGAAACGAAAATATGAAGTTCCTTTCGAACAAACAAATGCAGATAAGTATATACTTGCTGATACAGAAAAACATTACAGGGTTTCTGATATTGATCCGAGAGCAGTTTTTAATGATGGTAGCATATCATTTTATCACAAATCAATAGGTGGTTACAGCGGGGCAAAAATGCGTAGATATCAGGAGTTAGCCGATTCAATGATGTATCAGGAACTATACATGGCACAGTATATCGTTCAGTATGGTTTTCAGAATGGAATGGCAGATACGGCGGTTCAGGCATTGTTTGATGCCGAGGCAAAAACTCCTGTATTGGATATGTTAAATACAAAATATCTGATTTTTGACCCTAATTATGCTCCAATAATCAATGAAGATGCACTTGGTAATGCATGGTTTGTCGAAGATTATAAATTTGTTGAAAATGCAGATGAGGAAATTAAAGCAATGAAAACTTTAAATCCTGCAGTAGAAGCGGTAATAGACAGAAAGTTTCAGGATAAATTAAGTGGGTATAAACCTTCATTTGACAGTTTGGCAACAATAAAGTTGGTGGACGTGGCACCCGATTTTGTGGTTTATGAATCCGAAGCATCCGCAGAGCAACTTGCAGTTTTTTCAGAGATATATTATCCTAATGGTTGGGTTGTAACTGTTGATGGTAAAGAGACAGATCATTTTAGAGCTAATTATGTTTTGCGTGCTATGAGAGTTCCTGCAGGTAAGCATACTATCAAATTTGAATTTGTTCCTGTCTTATATAAGAAAGGTGTTGCAATTTCGTACGCTTGCTCTATTGCTTTGTTTTTAATGATTGGTGCAGGTGTGTTTTTTGAATATAAAAAGAAAAAAAAAGGACAGGAGCTTAAAAAATAATTGCCACGAAAACACTAAAACACTAAAGTACACAAAAGAATTTTATTATTTTTTAGTGGGATTTCGAGCTTTTGTGATTTGGTGGCTAATCTTTCTTTTTTGCCATAAAAACACTAAGATACTCGAATTATTTGAGGATATTGCTCATAGGCTCGCGAAGGAATTTAGACACTAAGACACTAATTTTCACTTTGTCAATAATTAAAGAAACAAATACTTTGTGTTTATGTAATCAGCAACTTTGCATCATCAAAATTTCGCAATTGTAAATCACCAGTTGTT
>ENA-UOWO01003118-UOWO01003118.1-activated-sludge-metagenome-genome-assembly--contig:-NODE-3118-length-19603-cov-6.623082_pt1 | contig 19603 bp, 17 predicted proteins | sample MGYA00238148_ERZ761564 | MGnify/ENA primary metagenome ERZ761564 (study PRJEB28885, sample SAMN05720194) | activated sludge metagenome | isolation source: Anaerobic digester | place: USA... | reverse complement strand
TCTCCAGCAGAGTTGCTGAGGGTGTACGAGAAGCCAGCCAGGGGCCCGCCAAGGACACCTCCTTTGACAGTGCTGAGCACCCCGGTGCCCTTGCCGCTGCCGGACGTGTCGTTGAACAACCACTGCACTCCGTACTGGAGGTCATCGTTCAGCGTGACTTCGATGATGCTGGCTTCGATCAGAACCTGCGTGGGCGGCACATCCAGCTTGCGCAGCGTTTCCTCGATCTTCGTGTACTCGCTGCGGCTGCCATAGATCAGGATGGCGTTGTTCAGGTCGTCGGCCATCAGCCGTGTGCCTTGGGCGAGTGTCACTGAGGTCACGTTCTGTGAATTCGCGGCGTTGCCGCTGCTCTGGCGCGATGTGGACTGCGAGTTCGTCAGCCCCGAGCTCGAGTAACCGAAACTCGAACCCTGTTGCGTGCCCTGTCCAGCCGTGACGGATGAAAGCCCTGGCGACACGCCAGTGGTTGAATTGGGCGTGGACGTGGTGCGGGAATCGCCCCCGAAGATGCCATTCAATACCGAAGCCAGATGTTGTGCAGACCCGTTCTGCACCGGGTACACGAAGAGCTGCGTCTCCGAGCTGTTGGTCGGCTGATCGAGCCGCTCAATCCAGCGCTTCACGTCTTCGAGTCGCGCCGCCTTGGAGGTGACGGCGATGATGCTGTTGATGCGTTCGATCGGCAGTATCCGGACGCCGCCGAGCAAGGCAGGAGTCTCAACCGAGGGGGCGGACTGTGAGGCGGCCAGCGCAGGGGATGCGCCAGGAAGGCCTCCCGATCCAACGGGTGCTGCGGCAGCGCCCGGGGTGATCATGCGCAATGCAGACTCGACGTCCTTGATGGATGCGTACTTCAGTGGAAAGACACCAATCGACATTCCCTTGAGCAGGTCGATGTCGAAGGTCGCAACAATATCGAGCCAGCCTTCGGCCTGGTTTCTGGTGCCGACGAGCACCAGCAGGTTGCGCAGGGTATCGACGCGGACCAGAGAGTCCGGCGGCAGCATCGGACGCAGGATGGAAGCCATCTCCGCTGCGCCTATGTTTTCGAGTGGAACGATCACCGCGCCGTAACCGGGAGGCAGCGGACCATTGCCGCTCTGCCTCGGAGCGGCGACGATGCCCTTGAGCGCGTCTGCCCGACCAACGTGATAGACGCCACGTCCGTCTCGAGCCATGAGCAGTCCGTTTGCCTGCAACGCACCTTCGAGAAGCGCGGCGGCCTGGTCGGCAGACACGCTGCCTTTGGTGGCCAGCGTCACTGTGCCGTTGAGCGGCTTGTGCAGCACGTAATCGACCTTGAGGATCTGCCCCAGGATCACGTGCGCCACGTCGGAGATCGGCGTTTCCTCGAACTTGAACGAACTGGCGGGTCCTGCGACTGGTGCAGCAGCCGGGCGTTCTGCAAGCACACGATCGGTGCCTCGAACAGTGACCTCCTTGTTGAAGGCGCCGGACTCACCGGGCGCGCTCGCTGCGGCACTGGCGAGTGGTCCGGCTACCGTGCTGGCCCCGGCCTCGATCGAGGGGGCTGTCGATGCGGCCGCGCCAGCCTCCGCGGCCACTGATGTCCGGGGTCGCGGGACGCCGTCTGCCGTGGCGCAGGAAACCTGGCTTGCGATCAATGCAACAGCAAGGTAGACGTGTCGATGGTTGAGCATGTTTGCTGCCGTTATGGGAGGGAAACGGGAGGCAGTCCCGCCTTGGCCCGGACTTCGTTGCGTCGGCGATAACGCTCGCGCACTGCATCTTGCGCGGCTTGTGCTGCTGCCGTGCTGCCGGCCGCCATGGCTTGCGGTCAGGGTGGCTGAGCCGGAGCGGGGCCGCCCGCAGTGGTCGGTGCGGGTGTGGGTGGGGCTTCTTTTGCCCTCACCAATTGAACGATGCGTGTCTCGTCCTTGCGAACGAATGTCACGTTGCGCTCGTCGATGCCCTTCAAGGTCCAGCTGCCGACGGATTCATTGATCGAGATGCGCTTCGGGATGCCGTCCACCCTGGCGATGATGCCGCCGATCCCGTCGCCCGAGAAGATGCCTTGTATCAAGACATTGGCCAGCGGATCGGCTGGAGGCTCGGCCGTGGTGGTCGCGGCAACGACCGGTGGCGGTCGTCTGCTGGGCGAGAGCAGCGGGCGCTCCAGGGTGGCAAGCACCAACGCCATGCTGGTGGCCGGCTCCTGAACTGACGCAGACCTCCGTTCGTTCGAGAAGTCCGGCTTGATGGCGACTGGGGCTGTCCAGCGGATGTCGCGAATCTGACCATCCTGGTCGAACCAGAGCCATGCAAGAAGCACGATGAGCCCCAGATTCAGCGCGGCCAGAGCCTGCATCGCATAGCGCTTCATTGGCGCGCTCTCAACACGTGGAGACTCAACTGGATGGCCAGCCGCTGCGGCGCGTCGGGCTTGACCGCACCGATGGTCTGGACCGTGATTCCGTCAACCAGCACCCGAGGCGAAAGCCGCGGGATTTCCATGAGCGAGCCTTGCAGTGCCGCCAGTTCGCCTTCGAGTCGCACCACCATCGGAATGCGATCGAAACCCCGGTCGATTTTCGGTGCGAGCACCTGGCTGCTCACGACCTGCAACCCGGCCTTGGAGAACACTTCGCGGATGCTTCTTTGGGCCTCGTTGCCCGCCTGGCTCACGTCCTGGCTCGCTGGGTAGATGGCCGCAGAAAGCGCGGTACGCGCTGCTGCTTCGGCTTGCTCGAGCTCGAGCCGGCTCGCTTCGAGGCCCGACAGGCGCGCGTGGCGCTGATCGATCTGCTGGATGCGGTCGGCGGCCCAGTCGTGCTTGAGCCTGATGTAGTACAGGCTGCCCGCCGAAAGCGCGATCAGCATCACCCAGGCCGGCAGGGTCAGCGGAATGCGCTTGCCTCGAAACATCATTTCCATGGGGAAGACGCTTTCGGCGCGGGCGCGCTCGCGATGGCTGCTGCCGAAGCCGCGCGGCCGGGCTCGGACGCCCGAAAGGCTTCCGGTGTCAGCTCGAGCTCGAGCGAGAAACTTTCCTTGTTCACGCCGAGCGGTCGGGTGGCGGCAGTCGGCGCCTTGACATCCCGCAGGCCCGGGTAGGCGCTTAGTTTCTGCATCAGGTCTGCGGTGTTGGGGGTCTGACCCGAAATCCGTATCTTCGAGCCCTGCATCTGAAGGCTGATCAATGACGTGTCGTCAGGCAGTGCACGTGTCAGCACACCGATGACCTCGACCGCTTGCACCCGTTCCGACAGGATCGCGTCCAGCGCAGCGAGTTGTTCGGCGGTCTTCGACAGGGACTCCCGCTTGAGCACCAGCGCAGCAGTCCTGTGCTGGAGTGCGTCGAACGCTGCGACCGCTTCGATGGCCCGCAGCCTCAGCTGTGCCGTCGGGGTGATCGCGATGCCCATCAGCAAGCACCAGGCGACGAAGAACATGCCGCCCAGCAGCCACCGCTGCCGTGCCTGTCTCCGAGCGCGGACGCTCTCACCGAAGCCCTGGATGAAGATCGGCTGAGAACTCGAACTGTCCATCGGAGCCCATACTTCGACCCAGGTCTCGGGCTGCATCCGACCCGCAAGTCGATCGGCCTGCTGCGCGAGGTACTGTTGAACCTGCCTGCGTGACGCGAGCACGACATCGACCAGCAACTTCCCGGAAGGCTGCGGCACGCAGCGATGACCCCATACGAGGTCGTCCGAACGAAAAGGGCTGGAGGTGACTGCATCAAGCTCTGCGGCCTGCGCGACCTCGCTCACAGGCATGTCGGGCAGCGTGAGCTGGCGTCTCAACAAGCGATCTTCGGGGTACTCGATCGCGGTGAGCCCCCCGCTGGACTGGGCGACCGAAGGCGAGACCAGCGGCTTCAGTGGCTGGTCAGGGCGCCACGTGGCCTGCGAACCATCGGCAAGCAGCACGCGCACTTCTACCTGGGGTGTCAGTCCGTCAAGCAGTGACTCGCGGTAGCGGCGGCGCATCGACAAGCCGAGGCGCGCCCAAGCGCCCGGGGCATTCGAGCTCGCTGGGTCGGGCAGGGGCAAAGTCGTGGACATGAGAGGTGCTGTCAACTCGAGCGCTCGGGACGCGTCACTTCGTAGCGGCGTTCAGCATGCAGGATGCGCCATGGCATGCCGTCGCGCTTGATCGCAGTGAGGTCGATGGTCTGGGTGGTCCAAAGTTGCGTGTCGGTTGATACAGGCACCCGGGCCGAGATTCGGTAACGGCGCGTGGAAGCGTTGTCAATCTCGCTGGCGTTGAGCATGGTCGTGTCGATGCCGGTGCGGCCGGCGTCTCGATCAGAAGCAATGCGCAGGGCCTGCCCGGTGTTCCCGCCAGTCAATACGGCCAGCACGGCAGGTGGGGCTGCCAGCGCATTGACCCGTCCGGAGCCGACTCCAAACAGGTCGGCACTGACGAGATTCCTCATTCTAGCGTACAGCGTGTAGTCGATACCGGGAACCTTCAGCCAGTCCTCGACCGATTCGAAACCCCGGCTCTGTCCCGTCGAATCCTTTACGGAACGAATATCGATCGTTGCTTGAGCCAGATTCCGGGCCTGCTCCAGCGCCATGCCGCCCTGGACGGAAATCAGTTTCGTCAGCAGCGCTTCAGAAGCATTATTGATATCGACGAGGCCATTGACGGGCAATATCTCGACTGCTATTTCAGTGCCCTGATAGGTCACATTCTTGTATGTGAGTCGCGTGACGGGCTCTGCCGAAGACAGCATTTCCTGAATAACGAGGTTGACGGCTGCGGTTCCCAGGGCTCCCTGGACGATGCCCTGCCGCGAGAGGGAGGTCCTGCGTGTTTCACCGCGGACCCCTTGAGACATGCCCACCACGACGATGCTCAGCGCGGCCACCATCCAGAGCACGGCGACCAGTGCCAGGCCATTCTGCCGCGCGCTTCTGGCTGCCTCAGGGTTCATCGCGCACCTCCGACGGTGAACCCGCTCGATCGATCGCCTGTGCCAGGGAGCATGCGAGGCGCCACAACGATGTCTGGCCAGTCGACACCTGCGGCCTGAACAAGTATCTGCACCCGATTGGGCAACCGGTCCCCGGGCAGCCAGCTGGTGGACCATTCCTCTGGGGATTTCTGTATGTTCAGGTATCTGATTTCGAATGAGGTGATATTGGATGCCAGTGCCCTGTATTCAGTTTCCATCCAATTTGGAAATGTCGAGGTGTTCGTGCAGGGTTGGTATCTGATCACGAGCTTGTTTTCGGAATCTATGTTTTCGACGGCCAGTCTGAAATAGTACAACCCGCCTGCCCCATATCGCGCGGGCATCACGCCGATCCAGGCCAGCGATACGGCCTGGGCGTCGAGCAGGATCCGCCGGTCGGAGGAGGTCGATGCAGGTTCGGGCTTTCGAACGGATACCCGACCCAGGGTGCTTCTGACGAATCCCGTGGCAATCCGGAATTCGTCCGTCACCTCGAGGCGTCGATCGATCCGGACTTCGGTCCGGGCGAAGGTCCGAAACGCTGCACCGAGCGCGAGCATCACCACCGAAAGCAGCGAAATCACGACCAGGATTTCCACCAGCGTGAATCCGCGGTGGCTGGTCCGACTTGCCCATGGGTTGCCACGCGTCTTCATGGCGCAGATCCCGCTTGCTCGATGGGCTGCTGCTCTGGAAGCAGGGTCACCACTTCGATCTGGCGCGGGTTGGCCTCGCCACCCCAGGCGACCGTGATCAGGACCTGATGCAGACGGGGTGCGTTGAGGCTGGCCGCCGGCGTCGAATACGGAGTGCTGAGGATGCGCCATGCGTATCCCGCAGAGGTGCCAGACTGTTCCCATCCAGCCGGTGGCACGGCGTCCTTGAGACTGAGCAGCGATTCGGCCAATGCTGCCGCGCGCTGGTGTTGTTCGCTTTGCTGCAGGTTGTGCACCGTGCCACCGCTGACCCGATAGAGAACGCCGAGCGACAACGCGAGGATCGAGAACGCAACCAGCAGTTCAAGCAACGAGAAGCCGCGCTGCGTTCCGCGCCTCATTGAGGCAGACCGAGCAAGCGGGTCCCACCCGACAGCCAATCGACCTGCAGCCGTGCGCCGTTTCCGGCAGGTCGCAGGATGTCGATGCTGCCTCCGGTCGCACCACCTTCGGGCAGGAAGCGGATCGAAGCGACCTCCTGCTGCGCAAGCTCGATGCTGGCCACCGTCACGCGGAATTTCAGCGGCTCAGGCAGCGCACGAGGTGTTGCACCTTCGAGCCCGTAAAGGCCGCGGGACAGGTCGACCTTGAAGCTGACCTCGATGCCCTGCGAGGACGCGCGGTCGTGTGCCTGCCGGAGATCGCTCATGACCGCACGCAGCGCGTCCCGGTACTGCACCGATTCGCGCAGGCGCTCGAGGGCTGTGGGAACCAGTCCGATCAGCAGCGCCGAGATGGCGAATACCACCAGCAGTTCGACCAGCGTGAAGCCGCGTTCACTGCGCACGACGGGCCCCGGGCAACCGCCGGCAGTTACTTCGCGTTGCGCACGTCGGCGTTCTCGCCTTCGCCGCCGGCGGCACCATCGGACCCGAACGACACGATCTCGATCTGGCTGTCGGCTGTGGCGGCGTACCGATAAGGCTTGTTCCAGGGATCCATCGGGACGGCACCTCCCTTCAGGTAGGGGCCGGCCCAGCCGTTCGCGGAGGCGGGGCGCTTGATCAACGCATCGAGGCCTTCCTCGGTGGTCGGAAAGCGACCGACATCGAGCTTGTAGAGCTCGAGGGTCTTCTCGAGGTCGGCAATCTGCACGGCTGCGGTCTTCGACTTCGCGCCGCCGAGCTGACCCAGCACGCGCGGGCCGACGAGACCGATCAGCAAGGTCAGGATCGCCAGCACCACCAGCAGTTCGATCAGGGTGAAGCCACGCTGTGCGGCTGGCTTTCTTTGGAATCGTGACGGGGAAAGCATGAAGAGATCCTTGTTGAAATGCATCAGACAGCCAGGTCGTTGATGGACAAGATGCCGAGCAGTATCGATACGATGATCGCGCCGATCAACAGGCCCAGCACCACGATCAGCGCCGGCTCGATCAGTGTCAGACCGCGCTTGATGCCGGTCTCGACATCCCGATTCAGGATGTTGGCCAGCTCGATCATCATCGTGCCCATGCGCCCGGTTTCCTCGCCGACACGCATCAGGTTGATAGCCAACGGTTCGAACACCTGCGTCGCCGACATCGCGTCGAACACCCGGGTACCGCTCTTGACCAGAGGGGTGACGCGGGTCAGTGCGGTTTTCAGCACGATGTTGCTGACGGTCTCGGTCGCGATGTTGAGGGCCGCAACCATCGGAACCCCATTTCCCAGAAGGGTTCCCAGGGAGCGCGAAAACAGCGTCAATTCGTACTTCACCAGCAGCGGACCGAGGATTGGAAGCCGGAGTACGGAGGATTGCCACCACAGTCGCCCCGAAGTCGAGCGCAGCCAGCGTGCGCCCGCGTAGACGGCAGCGAGAAGCAGCAACGCTGCGATCACCCCGTATTCGGAGAACCCCCGCCCCAGGCCCATGACCAGACGGGTCGGCAGCGGCAGCGCGTCGCCCATGTCGACGAACAGTTTCTCGAACTGCGGCACGACGAAGCCCAGCATGCCGATCATCGACAGGATCGCCACGCCGAGCAGGATCGCCGGATAGATCGATGCCGAAATGACGTTCTCGCGCAGCGCGCGCAGGCGCTCCATGTGCTCGACCAGGCGTTCCATGACAGTGGAGATCTGGCCGCTCAGTTCGCCGGATCGGATCATGCTGATGTAGAAATCGCCGAACACCTTGCGGCGGTTCTCGAGCGCGCGACTCAAGGGCTTGCCGCCTTTGACGTCCTCGAGGATGCCTTGCAGCATGTCGGAAACCGCCGGCCTGTGTCCCATCTCGACCAGCACGCGCAGCGCGTTGTCGAGCGCCAGGCCGGCGCGCAGCATCACCGACAGCTCGGAGGTGATCGCCAGCACATCGGAGGTGCCGACCGGGCCCTTGCCGGTCGCACCCTTGCGACGCACCAGACCTGCAGCGGTCGAGTCGGCCTGGGCCGTCTTCGACGAAGCATCTATGCGCAGCGGCAGCAGCCCGCGCTGCTTCAGCAACTGCATCGCATGCGCCGGGCTGCTGGCGTCGATGCGACCCTCGACGAGCTTGCCTCCGGCATCTGCCGCTCGCCAGGAAAAATCAGTCATCCGACTGGTCCTGCGTGACGCGCAGCAATTCTTCGAGGCTGGTGATGCCTGCAGCGACCTTCAGCAGGCCGTCCTCGTACAGGGTGTGCATGCCCCCGCGTGTCGCGATGCCGTTGAGAACGCTCGCGTCGACACCGTCGATGATCGCCTTGCGTATCGGTTCGTCCAGCACCAGCAACTCGTGAATGCCGGTTCGTCCCTGGTAGCCGGAGCCGCGGCAATGCTCGCAGCCGACAGCCCGATACAGCAGCTTGGCAGGTGCCGAGAAGCGGGCCAGACCGGCGCTTTCGATCAGATCCGCCGATGGTTCGTAGGGGGCCTTGCAGTGCGTGCACAGCGTGCGCAGCAGTCGCTGCGCGAGTACGCCGTTGACGGCCGAGGTGATCAGGTAGCTCTCGACGCCCATGTCCAGCATCCGGGCCACGGCGCCGGCCGCGGTGTTGGTGTGCAGCGTCGACAGCACCAGGTGACCGGTCAGCGCGGACTGCACTGCGATCTGTGCGGTCTCGCCGTCGCGCATCTCGCCGATCATGATGATGTCCGGATCCTGGCGCAGGATGCTGCGCAGTGCGCCGGCGAACGTCAGGCCGATCTGCGGATGCACCTGGATCTGGTTGATCGACGGCAGCTGGTACTCGACTGGATCCTCGACGGTGATGATCTTCTGCGTCGCCGAGTCCAGCTTCGACAGCGCCGCGTAAAGCGTCGTCGTCTTTCCCGATCCCGTCGGCCCGGTGACCAGCAGGATGCCGTGCGGGCGCGCCAGCAGGGCATTGAAGCGCGCCAGGTTGTCCTGCTCGAACCCCATGTCCTCCAGGCTGAACCGGATGCTGGCGCGGTCGAGGACCCGCATCACCAGGCTCTCGCCATGCACCGTGGGCACCGTCGACAGGCGCAGGTCGAGTTCGTGGCCCTTGACGCGGGTCTGGATGCGACCATCCTGCGGCAGTCGCCGCTCGGCGATGTCGAGGTGCGCCAGCAGCTTGATGCGCGAGCTGACCGCCGCGCTGTGCTTGAGGCCGATCGTCTCGCCCGAGTGAATCACTCCGTCGACCCGGTAGCGCACGTGCAGTCCGTCCTCGAACGGCTCGAGATGGATGTCCGATGCGCGCAGGTCGGTCACGCGGCCGATGATGGCGTTGACCAGGCGGATGACCGGCGCTTCGCTGGCCAGGTCCTTCAGGTGCTCGATGAATTCGCCGGAATCCTTCAAGTCATCGAATTCGTCGCGCGATGCGGTGGTGTTGCTGTCCTCGATGAGCTGCGACAGCGCTTTCTCGATCTCGCTGGGCAGCCCGGCGTGCGGTCGGATCTCGAGGCCGGTCGACAAGCGCAGTGCCTTGAGCACGAATGAATCACGGGGCGAGGCCATCGCGACGTCGAGCTGGCCGGCCTCGCGACGCAGCGGGTAGACGCTGTTCGCGACGAGGAAATCCGGCAGCAGGCCTTCGACCTCCGGCGGAATGGCCGGGAAGTCTGCTGCGGCCACGAAGGGGATTTTCAACAGCTGCGCGGTGGCCACGGCGACGTCTGCCTCGGACACCAGCCCGAGGCTCACCAGAACCCGCTCGAGCGATCCGCCCATTTCGGTCTGCGCGGACTGGGCGTGCTCGAGGTCGCGAGCCTTGAGCTTTCCTTCGCGCACAAGGTGCACGCCCACATCGAGGGCCGGCGGGTCTGGTGGCAGCAGGGGAGGATACGTCGGAGTCAAGGGGGTCCTTCGTGAAGTGCGATGCATGCACATTCGTCATGGCACAGCACGAGCCGGTGGGTCGGCGCGGCCCTGATTATCTTCGCCTGCCGGTCCGTGGCCTCATGCGTTGCTAGCTATCGCCAGGCGCGGCGAACCCGCTTGGCGACAGATCTCAGCAGCGAAGTGATCGAGTACCCGAGGTCCATCTTTGTCGGCCCATCGCCGGGTGGGTAATAGAAAGTCGATGTCTTCCCCAGACCGGGATACTCCCGAGCAGTCTGGTGTGTCTTCGGGAGATATTGCAGGTAATTGGGCTTCTGGCTTGTCGGGCAAAAATGTGTCACCAGTGATTTTCTCGTGATGCTCCTGTTCTCGATCTGTGCACCGCCGTGTGCCAGATCTGCCGCCCAGACGAGTACATCTCCCTTCTTGGGAAGAAATCGCTTCAGCGGATAACCACGCTTCTCGGATTCGGATTTCAGGAAGGCGAGATGATCCATGTGTTCCTGGTGCGGATCCCGATCGTGATTGAAGTGCTTGTATTTCCCGCTGTATTTCCACTCGGGCAGGCGATGACTGCCCTCGTAATAGATCAGTTCGCCCGAACCCGGCTGGATGTCTTCGAGCGCACACCAGCTCGCTGCCAGTGACCGAGGTCGCTCGGTCACCACATAGGCCGTATCCTGGTGAACAGCCTGCGTGGAACCCACTTCGAAGTGGAGACCCTGGAAGGCATATACGCCGTCCTCGAAAATCAGGGAAATAAACTCTTGCGCCTTCCGGTTGAATACGATGGGCAGGGCGGCCGGGATCATCCAGTAAGTGTCGAGATACTTGGTCAACGGGGCACCCCGGGTTGCCTCGTGTGCCGGAATCATGCTCTTGTCCATCGGGCCGTACGTGGGGATGCTGGCAAGCATGCCGGACTCCGAGCTCAGCGTCCTGTCGAATTCAGTGAGATACCTGTCGATCTGTGCGTGCGAAACGGCAGACTCGAAGATGACATATCCATTTTCAATGAAGAATTTCAGCTTCTCCTGGTATTCGGAAGTGACAATGCCACTTTTTTTCTTCTGATCCAGAATCTGCAGTGCGTCTGGCCTGTCTATCCAAAGGCCGCCGGGTTCGTTGTTGCTCATGTACTTAAATAAAATATTTGAATATATATTTCGAGGCGTGGTTATTGTTTTCGTGGCTAGTTTGTAGGTCTGATTATTTCGGTGCCGCCTTGAATTGAAGGGCCTTCTTTTCTATCGTGTGCCACGAGAATACAGAGAAGAACAGTGCCACCGAACCAGAGATCAATATCAGTTGCAGGGTTGAAGTTTGGGGCATCAATGAAATGATCGATTGCTGCAAGGGGAATGCATAAATATAGAAACCATAAGAATAGTCGCCGGCCTTGTTGAAGCATCGGATGGAGCCCGATGGCACGAATGCCAACCACAGGACGATGTAAGGCAGCGTGAATCGATACACAAGGAAGAACGCATCGTTCTGGAAAGTCGAAGCGATGAGTGCGGCCACCATGACAAGAAACAGCCGCGACGACAGGTGGATGTGCTCCCTGAGCAGGAAATAGATCGAGCCCGACATGAACATGAAGAAGAACTGGATGAACGGCCATCCTGTCTTCAGATAGAAATGGTCGACCGGGTGCGCGATCCAAAAGGCCAGCGCCACCGCGATGCAGGCCATCCGAAAGACCCGCATGCAAGAACTCCGGGCAGCCGAAGCCAGAAGCCAGACGCCGCCCAGCAGGAGATAGCAGCGCAACTCATGCGGTATGGTCCACAAAGATCCGTTGACCAGTCCACGCATCGGCGTGGCGTCGAACACGCCCGGCAGGAAGTCGGCATGGCCGAAGACCAGGGTCGCGTTCATCAGTGCGAAACGCCAGGTCTCTGCGTCGGCAAGGTAGGAGCGCCATGGCAGGGTGGTGAAGTAGCTTCCGAGCACGCCCACCGTCAGCGCCACCATCACCAGCAGGGCAGGATAGATCCGCAGAACGCGCGACAGCAGGTATTGCCTCAGGTCCTGTCGGGTGGTCAGGCTCCCGGTGACCAGGAACCCGCTGATGATGAAGAACACGTCGACGGCGATCGAGCCGAACGATGTCTGCAATCTGACGGGAAAGGGGTTGTCCCTGAAATGTCCCGTGGCCAGCACCATGCTGTGGCTCACGAGCACGGCAATTGCCGCGAGCAGGCGAATGAGGTTGAAGTTGTTGTCCTTGCCCGACGAGAGCTCAGCGAGTCGCATCGACACCTCCGGCCGGCTCATCGCAGCCGCGTGCGCCGCATTCCGTGGGCAGCACAATCGGTCGGGTGCGACGTGGCGTAGAAGCTGCGCGGCGGGAGCGGGAACATGTCTGTGCGTGAGAGGCAGCGGCGGTAAATCGAAGTGCGCACGGCGAGTCCTGTTCTTTCAGGCGCGTGGCCTAGCATTGTCGTGATGCTGATCGATCCAATCCGACGATGATGACACGCAGGTTCTGGCGGGTCGCTGCGCCCGCGGTCGCCTTGACGGCCGTCGCGTTGGGCGCCTGGGTCGCGTGGCACAGCCCGGCGCCGCCTTCCAGGCTGCTGATGGCTCCCATGATGAATGTGATCGACCCTTGCCTGGGCGCGCCATCTCGCGCGGCCCCTGCTGCCATGGATCCTGCTTCAGAGTGCGACCGCGAAGGTGGATCGGCGGCCGGGCTGATCGAGCGCACCCTGTCAGACCTGGGTCCCCGCGTCAGTCCGAATGGACGCTTCGAACTGGGCTACACGCTGCAGTTTCCGCTGCTTCGCCTGTTGCGTGAGCAGGGCAGCGACTGGGTCGTCGACCAGCCGGCTGTCGAGCGACTGGTTCGGACCCTGCACGACGTCGATCGGCCGGCCATCGTCTACCTCTTCTCGACGCACTTCGGTGTCGATTCGCCGATCGAAAAGGTGCTGATGCAGGATCCGGCCAATCTGGCCGTGACACCTGTGGGATCGATGACCCAGGACCGGTATTACGCGAGCGATGTCTACCCCTGGACCTTTTCGAGCACCGAGAACGGCATCACCCGTCGGCGTGTCCAGGTCATCGACGCCGTGGTCGACGAGATCTGCCGTCTGCCACAGCACGACCGCGACAAGATCAAGGGCGTGACCCTGCTCGGTGAATTGCATCATCTGTTCCCGAACTTCCAGGCCGGCATGGGTTTCCGGGAGCGATATCTCGTCTCCGATCACAGCGCGGCGTCGATTTCCGGCTTTCGCGCCTTCCTGGCTGCTCGGTTCGGCAGCGTGGCCGCCTTGAATCAGGCTGTGGGCGCGGATTACCCGTCATTCGACGCAGTCGACCCGCCATCCAGGGACATCCGCTCGCAGCCGCTGACGCGCTTCACGGAGCACATCGACTCGTTTGCACATGGCACGCTGCCGATCTCCGGATGGGTCCACCTGATGGCACCCGGCGCTCGTGAGCAACTCTGGGTGCGCATATACCGGGATGGCGAATTCGTGGGGCGTGCTGCGGTCGGATTGAGTCGTCAGGACGTGTTCGAGGCGCGACCCGAGTTCGGTACGGCCGACGTGGGCTGGCGCTTCGATCTGGATCACGCCGGGCTCGCGCCTGGCGTGCATCGCATCGATCTGATCCTCGAAGGCCACGGCGACAACGGCGTCCTGATCGGTACCCGTCATGTTTCGGTGATGGATCGCAACCAGACGACGCCACGTGATGTGCCGGCGAAGGCGTTGCCGATCACCGTGCCTGCCGACGCCTCGGTGCTGTCTTACGTCGACCTGCCGGCCGAGCGGTCCTCGTACTACTACAACCCGCTGGTGCCGCTGTGGCACGAGTTTCGAGGCTCCCAGGTGGTCGATTACCTGCGCTATTTCGACGCACGCGTGAGGCGATCCTGCCTCTCGGAGGTCGACACCTACATCCACCAGATCACGCCGTTCACCAACCCGGGCTGGGACGTCAACAAGTTCGCGGTCGATGCCTCGCTTGCACCATTCGGCCGCGCCCATCTGGGTGTGAGCCTCTATGGCGAGCCGACCTACGGAACATCCTTCTTCGACTGGTATGCGCGCTCGAAGCACAAGACCTATGGCCTGACCGAATTTCATCCGCTGCGCGCGATGGCGCCCGACGAGGCTCGGAGGATGTTCGACCATCACCGTACAAGCGGGGCGCAGTTCCTGTCCTTCTTTCTCGACACCCGCACTGCGGCGGGCTCTGCCCCTGTCCTGCGCAATCAGTTCTCGTTCGATCCGGCCAATCCGAGTTTCGGCTCGGATCGGCTGTACGACACGGTGAAGACATTGCTGGGCGAATAGCCCGATCAACCCCCACGCGAGGAACCATGAAGAACTCCCTGACTCCCGGGCGCCAGCCCAGCGCTGCCGACGTGCAGCGGCTCGTCGGGCTGCTCAATGCAGGGCAGTGGGCGCAGGCCGAGGCCGAGGTCCGCAAGGCTCTTGCGGCGCATCCGCAGGCGCTGGTCTTCCTCAACCTGCTGGGTTCGGCGCTGGCTGGCCAGAGCCGTTGGGCCGAAGCGATCGAGAGCTTCAGTCGGGTTGCCGCGGTGGCGCCCCAGTCGATGGAAACCCACAGCCAGCTCGGCATGCTCTATTCGCAGTTGGGGCGGCGCGAGGATGCCGTGGCCAGCTATCGCAAGGCGGTGGCGCTTAAGCCAGATTTCGCCGAGCTGCATTGCAATCTCGGCATCCTGCTGGGCCAGCTGGGCCGGCATGCGGAGGCTGCCGACAGTTATGCGCAGGCGGTGGCGGTCAAGCCCGCGCTGGCGGTGGCCCACTACAACCGGGGGACTGCGTTGCAGGCCCTCGGACGCCTTGACGAGGCGGCGCAGAGTTACCGGCGGGTCCTTGCGCTGCAACCCGCGAGTGCCGAAGCCCACAGCAACCTGGGGGCCGTGTTGCAGGCCCAGGGAGCGCTGGATGCAGCGATCGACAGTTACCGCAGCGCACTGGCGATCCAGCCCGATCCCCGGGTGCATTTCAATCTCGGCACCGCGTATCGCAACGAGGGGCGGCTGGCGGAATCGGTGCGCAGTTTCGAGAGTGCCCTGGCGCTGGCGCCTGTGTACCCCGACGCGCTGAACAACCTGGGCGAGGTGCTGCGTGACCAGGGGCGTCTCGACGAGGCCGTGGCCTGCTTCGAGCAGGCGCTGGCTCAAGACCCGGACACCTCCGAGGCGAACTACAACCTCGCGGTGCTGCTTTACGACAGAGGCCGGCCGGACCAGGCAGCCCGCTATTTCGAGGCTTCGCGGCTGCGTGACTGGCAGCAGCGGGTGTTGCTCTGCCTGTACAAGACCGAACAGTTCAATGCGTTCCGGGCCGGACTGGAGCGGCTGCTTGCAGCCCCCGAGGCCCACGCCGCCCCGCTTCTGGCCACGCTGTCGGCGCACCACGCGGCGAATTTCGGCGTCACCGACCACTGCGATTTCTGCCCCCATCCGCTGGACTTCGTGTCCCACGGCCGCATCGACGCCCTCGCGGGTGAGCGCAGCGCGCTGCGCGAGCAACTGCTGATCGACATCGCTTCGGCCGAGATTTCCGCTCGCAAGCAGGGGCGGCTGCACCATGGAATCCAGTCGTCCGGGAACCTGTTCAAGCGCCCGGAAGCGTCGTTTCGGGCGCTTTCAGGGCTGATCGCCGAGCAGGTCGAACGCTATCGGCAGGGGCTCGCCGGAGCCGAGGGTGTGTTCGCGCGTGACTTTCCGGCGACCACCGAGTTCAGCAGCTCGTGGTACGTGAAGATGCAGACGGGGGGACACCTGACTTCACACATCCACGAAACCGGCTGGCTCAGCGGGGCGGTGTACCTCGCCATGCCGCCGCGGGACGCGGGCAGCGACGCAGGCAGCATCGAGTTCAGCACCGACGGAGACGGCTACCCTCGACGACACGTGGATTTCCCGCGGCGGGTCTGCCCGCCAGCGGTCGGCGACATCGTGTTGTTCCCGTCGTCGCTGTTCCATCGCACCGTGCCATTCAGTGCGACCGAGGAGCGCATCTGCATCGCCTTCGACATCGCGCCCCGGATGGCCTGAGGCGCGGCGGGATCAGCTCTTCGGTTCGACCGGCGGGGGCGGCGAGGTGATCGCAGGAGCCTTGATGACGCGGGTCTTGCCGCCGGTCGTGACGAGGACCACTGCATCGCCCGCGGCCAGGGTCTCGTTGCCCTTGGCCTGCACGATGGCGCGGCGGTCGCCGTTGCGCATCTGGATCAGCACCTCGACCGCATCCTCCTTGGTGGCGAAGCGCTCGACGGTGTTGCCGACCACGGCGCCGGCGACGGCGCCGAGCACTCCGACGACCGCGCCGGTCTTGTTGCCGCCCACGGTCGAGCCGGCGACGCCACCGACGACCGCGCCAGTCGCGGCGCCAGCGCCGCTCTGGCTGCCGTCGACGGTCACGGCACGCACCGACAGCACGGTCGCATCCTGGACCTGTGACAGACGTTGCGCGTCACCACGCTGGATGACGTCAGGACTCGTGGTCGAGCAGCCAGCTAGGGTGCCCAGCAGGGCGAGAAGTGCGATTGCTTTTTTCATGTTTGGATTCCTTGAGCCCATCTGACAACGGGCCGGCTTGCGGTCGCGTTGACGCATTCCAGCGCTTCGATTCGTGCGGCCTGCCGATGTTCCTTCGGCGGGTGAAAAGAATTGTTGCTGCGCCCCGGTTGCCGGGAATGGCGAGTCAGGTTCGAAGCCTGCTGTGTCTGGGCACGCTGGCCAGCAGGAATTCCATCTGGTCGGTCAGGATGCGGCGTCCTCGCAGGATCATGTCCTCGTGCAGGCTCGGCACGTAAGGCAGGTACAGCAGCGACATCCGGGCTTCTTCTGGAAGCCGGCTGCCCTTGTTGCCGTTGCAGCTTCGGCAGGCGGTGATGCAGTTCATCCAGGTGTCCTGCCCGCCGCGGGAGGTCGGGACGATGTGTTCGCGCGTCAGGTCGTCCGAATGAAAATGCCCGCCGCAGTAGGCGCAGACGTGGCGGTCACGGACGAACAGCTTCGGGTTCGACAGGGCGGGGCTCTGGCGCCAGGCGCGGCTGGGGATGGCGCCACGCACCGCGATGATGGGGTGCACCTCGATGCGCGACTGCACGCCGGTGCGCCGCTGAACGCCGCCACGCAGCACGAAGAAGGCGTCGCCGAGCGTCCATGCGACGCCGTCACTGGCATACAGCACGGCAGCTTCCTTGGCCGAGAGCCAGGATTGCGGCCGTCCAGACACATCGAGTTGCAGAACTTCCAAGATCGACACTCCTACCCGTTGAGCGTAACCAATCCCTGCGACAACCCGGATATTCGCATGCCTGCGCGACCGTCGTCCTCCATGCCTGCGTCCGGATGCAGTGGGCCTGCCACACTGGGCCGGATGAACTTGTCCGCGTCAGGTCGGGACGTCGTCAATCCCGAGTGAAAGGTGCTCGGGCTTTATGCAGAATGAATTTCACCGATCCCAGGAATTGCCATGGCTCTCTACACGCCCCCGCTTCGCGACATGCGATTCGTATTGCACGAGTTGCTGAAGGTCACCGACACCTTCAAGCTGCTGCCGCCGCACGCCGAGGTCGACATCGAGACCATCGATGCGGTGCTCGAGGAGGGCGGCAAGTTCGCGAGCGAGGTGCTGGCGCCGTTGAACCAGACCGGCGACGCCGAAGGATGCACGCTGAACCGTGACACGCACGAGGTCGCCACGCCTGCTGGATTCAAGGATGCCTACCAGCAGTTTGTCGAGGGTGGCTGGCCGTCGCTCGGCTGCGACGCGGCCCATGGGGGGCAGGGCCTGCCGGTCGCGTTGAACCAGTGTCTCTACGAGATGCTGAACAGCGCGAATCAGGCCTGGACGATGTATCCGGGCCTCACCCACGGAGCCTACGAATGCCTGCATGCGCATGGCACGCCAGAACAGCAGCAGACCTACCTGCCCCGGCTGACCAGTGGCGAATGGACCGGCACCATGTGCCTGACCGAGGCGCATTGCGGCACCGATCTGGGGCTGCTGCGCACGAAAGCCATCCCGTTCGAGGCGGACGGGCAGGCCGATGGCAGCTTTCTCCTCACCGGAAACAAGATCTTCATCAGCGCCGGAGAACACGACCTGGCCGCCAACATCGTGCACCTGGTGCTTGCGCGGCTGCCCGATTCGCCGCCCGGCAGCAAGGGCATCTCGCTGTTCGTGGTGCCGAAGTTCCTGGTGAACGCCGACGGCTCGCTGGGCGCGCGCAACCCGATCTTCTGCGGTGCGCTCGAACACAAGATGGGCATCCATGGCAACGCCACCTGCCAGATGAACCTCGACGGTGCGCGCGGCTGGCTGGTCGGCCCGCCGCACAAGGGGCTGAACGCGATGTTCGTGATGATGAACGCGGCGCGGCTCGGTGTCGGCATGCAGTCGCTGGGCCTGACCGAGGTCGCGTACCAGAACGCGGCGGCCTACGCGAAGGACCGCATCCAGATGCGTTCGCTCACGGGCGCGAAGGCCCCTGACAAGCCCGCCGATCCAATCATCGTGCACCCCGATGTGCGCAAGATGCTGCTGACCGCACGGGCCTATGCCGAGGGCGGGCGCGCGCTGGCGGTTTTCACCGCACTGCTGATCGACCAGGAACTCTCGTCCAGCGACGAATCGGTGAAGCAGGATGCCGCCGACCTGGTGGCGTTGCTGACGCCGGTCGTCAAGGCCTTCCTCACCGACAACGCGTGGATCGCCACCTCGCACTGCATGCAGGTCTTCGGCGGCCACGGCTATGTGCGCGAATGGGGCATGGAGCAGTTCGTGCGCGATGCGCGCATCAACATGATCTATGAAGGCACCAACACGATCCAGTCGCTCGACCTGCTGGGGCGCAAGGTGCTCGGCGACCACGGCAGGAAGCTGAAGAAATTCGGGGTGCTGGTGCAGCAGCTGATCGAGGACGAAGGCGTCAACGAGGCGATGAGCGAATTCATCAATCCGCTGGCCGACCTGGGCGACAAGGTCACCAAGCTGAGTACCGAACTCGGCATGAAGGCCTTCGGCAACGCCGACGAGGTCGGCGCGGCGGCGGTCGATTACCTGCGCATCGTCGGACACCTGGTCTTCGCCTACTTCTGGGCCCGCATGGCGAAAGTGGCGCTCGATCATGCGGACAATGGCGATCCGTTCTACCGTGCGAAGCTCGCCACCGCGCGCTTCTACTTTGCCAAGCTGCTGCCGGAAACCGCCGCGCTGATCCGCACGGCGCGTGCCGGCGCCAAGCCGTTGATGGACATGGACGAATCCCTGTTCTGAGGTGGTGGCGCCGCAGCCCGGCTCGGCATTTGCTCGGGCCACCGAATCCGAATCCCAACGTCCTGGAGTCACCATGAAACGATTTCCCGTCCGCAAGGTCGCCGTGCTCGGAGCCGGCGTCATGGGCGCCCAGATCGCCGCCCACCTGGCCAACGTGCGGGTACCGGTCGTGCTTTTCGACCTGCCCGCGCGCGAAGGCGCGAAGAACGGCGTCGTCACCAAGGCGGTCGACGGTCTGAAAAAGCTCAAGCCTGCACCGCTCGGTGTCAACGACGACGCGGTGCTGATTCAACAGGCCAACTACGAGGAACACCTGGATCAGCTGCGTGACTGCGACCTGATCATCGAGGCGATCGCCGAGCGCATGGACTGGAAGCTCGACCTGTACACGAAGATCGCGCCCTTCGTCGCGCCGCACGCGATCGTCGCCAGCAACACCTCGGGGCTGAGCATCTCCA
>ENA-UOWO01003117-UOWO01003117.1-activated-sludge-metagenome-genome-assembly--contig:-NODE-3117-length-19607-cov-6.559943_pt1 | contig 19607 bp, 6 predicted proteins | sample MGYA00238148_ERZ761564 | MGnify/ENA primary metagenome ERZ761564 (study PRJEB28885, sample SAMN05720194) | activated sludge metagenome | isolation source: Anaerobic digester | place: USA... | reverse complement strand
ACAATGATTACAAAATGGCTTCACAGGACGAGTTGCCTGACCGTCTGGTCAATGCATTTAAACGTTTTTTATGAACTGACAAGTGAACTGAACAACGCTCACTTGTCAGTTGAAGAGCTGCATATTAGTTTTATTTCTAATTTTTAATCCTGTTCAATTTAAAGGAAAAACCTGCTTTTTCAGCACTATTTAATTTAACAAAATAAACTCCACTAGCAATTGATTCCGGAATATTTAAACTGACTTCACCCTTATTGTCCATTTTAGGTAAAGTGCCTTCCCAAACCACTCTTCCCAGGACATCCATGAAGTAAAACTGCTGTTCGTCCTGCACTTTATCCGCAAAACGGAAGTTGAGCACATCGTTAAATGGGTTGGGCCAGGCTTCAGCCAAAGGTGTACCTGATTCATCTATACGTGTTGGAAGTTTAGACACTTTTAATGCCTCTGGCCGAGGCTTTCCAATCATCTCCCAAGGAGCGCGCCAAAGTATAGCTGGAAGGTCTTTTCCCGCAGTACTTTCTAAGAAAATTCGATAGTCTTTTTCCAATGTAAAAGGAGTAATTCCTACCGGTAATGCGATGAGCGTGGTATCTGCAAAGTAACCTGCCTTATGGTAAGCCCACAGCGTTTCCGCAATGGTGGTTTTTTCTGCATCCAGGGTATAAGCTTCTCCAGGAGCGAGGTAGTTGTCACATGTACCGCAATAGGCATCTCCGATATAGGTGTTTCCACAGTACATGGTATACTTACATTCACCTGAAGCACAATTATCTTGATATCCTGTATTATTGTAGGTAGGAGAAAAATAAACATTGCTATGGTAATAAGGTGCAGTTGACTGGAAAAAAAAGATTCCCGAATAGCCATCAAAACATCCTTCTGGACCAAAGCAGTCGCCGTATTGATACACACCATTCCTGGTTGTTCTCACCCCATTTTTCACGGTAGTCTGGGTAGGTTTCAAGGAACAAGAATACGTAAACTGGCAATTGGTGTTTACGGTATAGCTAGCAGTCCCTTTTTTAGTCACAGTTTGCCCATTACAAGTGTAACGCTCGGTACAGTCGACTACATTGTACGAATTGGTTTGGACTGTGCCATTGCCCGTAGTGTTGACTGTAAAACAATTGCTATAACTACAGCCGGTAGCAGTATTTGTTGCCGTCACACAATATTGGCCTGGCACCAGGTTGGCAATGTTTTTGGTTGTTGCCCCATTGCTCCACAAATACTTTGCGCTAATCGAAGGACTCAAGTTGATGTTGATCGCACCTCCAGGCAGCCCAGTGCAAGTAGGCGTAATCAAAGTAGACGCAATGGTAACTGGGGTACTCGCGCAATTTACTAGGTTATAACAGAATTGCTCAGTTGTTCCGCAACCATTGTTGATGTAAGCACAATATTGCCCTACTCCTAAGCCTGTAATCTGTGAGGTCGTGGGGCCATGCGCCCAATTGAGGACGTAGCCGCTACCTAGGTTAAGGTTGATGCTGCCATTGTTGGAAGTAGCAGTAGTTGGAGATTGGATTACAGGGTTAACTCCTATCCCTGGAGTAATAACGCTACCATATCTAATTTCTTGACAACAACCTAGTCTAAAGGGATAAACCGTAGTACATGCAGCAGGGCCTCCTACCACGGACAAGGTGAATTCGTGATTTCCTGGCTTCAGAAATTGATAATATATACTATTCCCTTTTGTGACATTAGCCCCTGTAGTAAGGTTTTTAATCTTGATGTCTAAGGTCTGTGAGGGATCTTTAGTCGTAGTAAAATTTATATTAGCAGTCCCCGAAGTACTAGTAGTCAGCTCTGGGTTTCCACTATTCGAGTAGGTACAACTGGTAAATTGATTAAAGTTAGTAAACGTCAAAGTAGGTTTCGGGATAGCGCTCAACATAGTATATGAGGCCGAGGCTGTCATTCCCCGGTTATCGGTGACGGTCACCCCATAAGTACTGGTGACCATGGTGGATAAATTGGCCGTAGTTGTACCATTAGACCAGGCATAGGTGAAGGGTGCCAAACCTCCTACAACCGTAGTCACCAGATTGGCAGCCTCGCCACAAGTAACCCGCCCACCGTTGATGCTGACCGTCATGCGCCCTTCCAGCACCGTGGCCGTCAGATTTACGTCGCACCCAAAGGCATTGTATACGTGAATGTTGTAGGTACCTGAGCACAAATTGGTAAATACCCGATCACCATTGATGCCCGTAAGATTCTGATTAGAGGGGCCAGTTAAAGTGACATTGAAGGGCCCGGCAGTACCACTGGCTTCCAAGGTAAAGCCACCGTCGCAGGAACTTGCATTGGTGGCTTCCAGCAGGTTTTTGACTGAAATGCCAGCCCGAAGTGAGGTAAGTCCAGTGGTAAGGACAAAGAACAAAAGGTATATTGGCTTCATGGAAGAAGATTTAGGGTTAGGGTTAGTAAAACTAGAAACTGATGTTTTTCGCTACACTCAAAGGAGAAGTTCCACCGTCAAAGTATTTGGCCTGCAAGACGTACTTGTATTGTTTTCCCAAATCCACCTGACTATCTTTCCAGGTATAGCGAATTTGTCCGGCTGCTGCCCCCGGAATGGGTTCCAGTTTATCCCTGAATAAGGTAGCCACCTGTACCATCGGCTCATTGCCCATTTGTCGATACACCACAAAAGAACTCACCCCATCGTCATCGAGGTAATCCCAACTCAGTTTAGCCGCATAAGCATTGCCTTGTGTGGAGGTTTCTACCAGAATGTTTTCAACCGGGTTGCGCATCGCACCAGGAGGTTTGATGGATACCACTGCGGAATAAGACTCCAGGCCTGCGTCATCCCGAACAGCAATCCGGTACGACCATTCATAGGCTCCGGTCAAGGTGCTGTCATAATTGATTCTGATCCCGGTAATGGTCGAATCCTTGTTCAAGATACTACTCCATTCGGGTTGAGTTGCTCCTTTGCGTTGAATCTCATAATGAATGGCATCCTTGCTGGCGCTGCCTTCCCAGGTGATTTTCACCCCATTCCGGTAGGGGTCCAACATAATGATAGAAGGTTGTGCGGGAGGATTAGCATCTGCAACGGGTACATACAATTCGCTGCTTTCGGCAGAGCTGTTTTGTCTTTGGTCTAGCGCTGAGATTTTAAAAAAGACCGAGTCGGCCAGCGACTTATTGTCCAAACGATGACCAAAACTGCTGCTCTCAATCGGCGTCGAAGTCAATTGTACATAAGGGCCAGGGCGGCTTTGGGCATAAAAGACCCTGTATCCGAGTAAATCAGGATCCGTATTGGCCGTCCAACTCAATTGCACAGTACCATCTTTTTGCATGGTCCCTTTCAAACCGCTCGGCACTGCCGGAGGCGTTTCATCCTTGAGTTGCAACAACCGACTCAAGGAAGGCACCTCTTCTTCTTTAAAAGTAAGGGCCCGAATCTGATAATACGCGGTAGAAAGTGGATTCGCATCCACATATACCGAATCAGTAGGCGCAAACAAATCGCCTATTTGCTGAAATGGCCCTTCGGCCAGTACGCTGCGGTACAAACGAAAGCCTTGAATAAACTCGCGATTGGCCGCCGGAAAACGCCAGGTCAAGCGTACCTGAATCTGGGTTGTCCCCAACTCTTCCAAACGCTGCAAATAAGGAGGTGGTACGGGCGAAGGCTCCTCCCCTTTCACCGGTATTGCGGCTGAAGGTGCTCCCAAAAAACCAAAAGGGGTTTGCCCTCGAATGCGGTACAAGCAGGTAAGATCATTGCTCGGCAAGGAGTCCGTGAAATAAACCTGCCCGGCTTTGCCATTTTGCTCGATGGCAAGCACCAATCCTTTGCTACGTGTAACATAAGTAAGGCCGCCATCGGTAGAACGCTCCACGGCATAGCCAGAGTAGTGTACTTCCTGAGTCCAGGACAGCAACGCGGTGCGATCCCCATTCAATACCTCCGGGCTGGGCGGCGGCGTACTGAGTCCACTGTCTTCGGCTGCCAAAACCCGCACAGTCCCTCCTAAAGCAGGGTCGTTCACCCCACTACTGGGTACTACTCGATAAATGTAAGTAGCTCCGGCCTGTGTAGTAGAGTCGACCCAGCCCAAAGCAGCGGCTTTGGCTATTTCAAAACTGGCGTCGCTGGCCAGCAACATCAAACCGTAGCGGTTTTCAGTCTCCTGCGTGGTATTCAAAGCCTGGGTCAGCGCTCCACCTTGCAAGGGCATTTCAAAACTCGTTTCATACAAAGCAGCCCCGGCAACCCCAGCCATTTGCCCTTGCACAGAAGTGCTGTCTAGGGCCAGTGCTTCAAAAGTAGCCAGCGGGGCGGGTTTATAATTGTTGACCAAAGCTACTTTGGTGCTGCGTACGTCAGCGACTGGAGTGCTGCTGCCTGGGGCCAGAAGGGTATAGCGTTCCAGCACGTACCCCTGGGTACGGCCTCGTTGCCAGGTGGCCGGGCTGGCTGGTGCCCAACGCAGGTAAATTTTACCCGAACGATAGGCGGCCAATACCTGATAAGAGAGTGTATCTGATTGCCCCTGGAGCAAGGTAGTACCCAGCAGCAGAAAGATGCCCCAACATATATTTTTTAGTTGCATAGTGCTCAGTTTATGGTACATGCCTTACTGTTTTGAAAAAGAAATTTTCCCAATCGTGGTAATGGTGCCATCTGGTAAGCGATAACTTATTTTAATGGTATACACACCAGGAATCGGATGGGGATCAAACGCCGTAATCTCATAGCCACCTGCATCATCTTCACTTACCCCTCCTGGGCCATTATTGGGGTTGCCACCGTTACCGCCAGATGGTTCAGGGCCAACGGCTTCCAGGTTTTGCATACCTGTAATTTTTGCAAGTACCAACTCATAGTCTTTGACAATTTCGTTGAATACATCGTAAATAACACAAGCACCAGTCGTTAATCGAACTGCATCCAGGGGCAATCTGCCATCCGTTTGGCGGGCTGGACTGGACTGTAAATAAGGCTGCGCCCGGTCATAAAAACCATGCAGGAATTGTAAATACCACTCCGTGTTTTCCAACTCCCCGGTAGCCAAGATCAAAGAAGGATGCTGTGTGTTGGTCACTTCGGCAGCTTCAAACAGTTCGTTCATTTTTCCACAAATGGACACTGTTTCGCCCTGATTGCTCACATTTTGAGTTTCGGCAAAATCAAATAATTTATCAGCAAAGCGGCGGTATACACTGGTCTTGAAGTTCAAATTGCAAAGGGCTTGATCGGTTTTTTCCCCACCACTGATGGTCAACTTTAAATTGTAGGGCTTTCCATTCTGGAGTGCTGCTGCAGGAAGGGGGAAGCTGAGTTTTTTGGCAATTGGATCATAAGTTGCCGCCATACGTTGTACTTCTGCACTTCCTTGGAGGAGTACCATCTCCAGCTTTTGCCCCGAAGGCAAGTTGAACAAAAGATCGGGCTGGCCAGAGCGCAACTGAATAAAGCCCTCCTGTTTGCGCCACTCTTCTGGATGGAAATACGCCATATTCAGCAGGGGATAACTCAGGGCGATGTTGTTGGTAGGAATCTCCTTGAGTGCATCACCTGTCGTAAAGGTCACGGTTTTTTCCACCAGTTCCAACGTTTGGCCTAGTTCACCAACCATCAGACGCAATTTGATTTTCAAGGTCTTATTGGGAGGCAACATGTCCCCGGGATCCAGTTCCAGGGTCTTTTTGTCGGCGCTAAAGCGTTGGAAGGTGTAAATTTCCCGGTCATCTTCGAGCGTCAGCGCGGCTTTTTCCAGCTTGACATCCAACTTGATTTCCGCTCCGTTTTCATCCACAAAGTAGGAAATCGTATTGACGGGCACTGCAAAAACAATTTCGGGCTTTTGGGCCACCGATACTCCTTTTTCTCCTTGACCGGGGTTTATGGACTGAATGATCTCATACGCGGTTTGCTCGCTTTCACCCTCTGCCAGTTCACATTTTTCACCCAATGTAAATTTGGCGTTGAATTTTCCCTTCACCAAACCGCCCAGGATGCGGAATTCACCGCCCACTGCACCGCGGGCAAAAAATGGATTGGGCATTTCTCCCTGCAAAAGCGCCGCTACACTGACGTCAATGACATTGAATCTTTTGCGGCCAAATTTAACCCCACCCTTTACCGTCATGGCTGCATAAACCTGCCCACTGGCATACCAACCATTGATACCGATTTTTCCAGTCTGCCCCACACAAGTGCTGTTTCCTTTATCCTGAATCATGACATCAAATCCCAGATCAGCTTGCATGGATAAGAAGACAATCCCGGCATCTACGCTAGTTCCCAAGCTCAAACTGGCGCCAAAAGCAAAACCTCCACCACCATTGCGCGTATTGGCGGATAAGCCATATGGGCCTCCTCCTAAAATTTGAGTCACATTGGCTGGAAGTGGGGGCATGGGTTCCAATACCGTTCCGGCATTTAAGTACGCACCAATATCAATAAACGTAGGGCCGGCCTTCATTTTCAGGTTAACTCGGCTCTCCGGGTCGGGTTTGCCAATATAAATGTACCATTTGCCGGGTTCAAAATGGATTTCGGCTTTGCCTTGTCCGGTCAAACCCGGTGAAGTGACAAAAACCTCCACATCAGCATGGAATATCTTGGCATTGAAGTTGTACTGCATGCTGATCAGGCCACAAATGGGCGCTGGTGAAACGGGTTTGCTCAGCGTCCCACCTGTCTGAATGTTTTTGGCTCCGGCAGCGTCGGGTAGGATATTGAGGTCAACCGGATTCATAAACTGGGCGGTGCCGTAGAACCAAATGCTGGCCAAACCACCGCCACCCTCCTTGCTATTGAAGGCAACTTCCAGGGTTGCATTTGCATTAAAGACATTCTCTTTTTGCGCAGAAAAAACCACGGTGGCTTTAAATCCAAGTCCCCGACCGACATCTGGAGTATAGGTAATTCCCGACAAAGAAGTGCCGATATCCCCGATTCCAGCAGGTGTCGCACCCAAGCCCGGCGATGCATCCGGTCGAGCCATGTGGTAATATACGCCCCCGCCAAATCCATTGATGTTGATCGGTCCGGCAGGAATTCCCGGTGAAAAAGTTGCCAGTGCATCCACCAGGAAGTATCCGTAACTGTCCATCCGGCCAAACTGCGCTACCGCCTTTACCTGCACCTCTACCGCCGAAAACTTGACGTCTACTGCACCGCGGAAACCCTTACCATAAGTAGTGTGATTCCGATAAAATTCGACAGAACCCTTGAGGTGTTCTACGCCGGGGAAACTGCCGGAAATGCCCAGTTTATCCACTTCCAGGCGATTATACACCCAGCGTTGGCGGTCGCCTGTAGTATTCAGTTTACCAATCAAACGTAGCGCTCCCGTGGCACTGATCTTGGCATCATCAGATACGGTCACTGTAATCCCAATGGCCAGCGCAGCTTCGTCGGCACTGGCGCCAGCCACCATCCGTGGGGTGGTCACGACTAATGAGAAACCACCGAGATTAGCCTTGGAATCCCCTGCGGAAAGGGACCACTGCCCTGGCGAGAAGTAGGGCGCTTTGTTGGCTACCTGCAAGCCCTTGAAGCTCATTTGAGGCAAATTCAAAGGGGTATCTCCGGTGCTGCCCGCAGCACCAATGGTCACATCCGCATTGAGGGTAGCTATGGCGTAAAAAGTACCATCTGCTTCGGAACTGATGTCGATTTTGGAGCCAGCGTGTAGTTTGACTTTGGCTTTCCAGATGTCAGCATCCCGATCCCCTTCGGGCACTTTGATGGAAAAACGGTAATCTTTGGCTGTAATGGCCGCCACGTATTCAAAACAATCGGCAGGATTGAGGGTTGGGCCACCAAACAAAGGCACATTGACCAAACCCTGCATGGCCCCTCCAGTCAAACGATTGGCAACAAAACTGACCGAAATTTTATCAATCGAAAAGTTCCAACCGCCTAGGTTGCCCTGTTCCAGCGTTAGAATAGGGGTAGTTACCCCAACGGTGCCCGTAAATCCATTGTCATCGATGATTAGATCATAACCTTGAATCACCAGTGGTGTATTACCGTTGCCACCCAGGCCTTTGGGCATGGTGCAGCTGATTTCTTCGATGTAAAGTCCTTTCCAGAGTTTAGCCGTACTGGCATCACCCAACACCGCCGAGGGGTAATTTTTAGGAGGTTCCATGTTGTCAACAGCCCTGGTATCGCTTAAGTCCAGAAAGGCAGTGGTTTGCCCAAATTTATAATCCTCTGCGCCTGCTATGGCGAATGCTGGAATGTTTACCCCAAAAAAGAAATCATCCCAGGAAGCCATCCAGGTATCGATGTTGATCTTGATGCGTTCCGGGGCAGGCAGAGGCTCCAGGGTACTAGAATTGAGCGGCACCAGATAATCCCGGCAAATTTCGATGTAGGCACTGACGTTCATCCCGGAGAAACCTTCGCAATCAAATTTGACATAGGTATCGTCATTGCCTTCCAGCACTAGGCGCATGGCATTGCCAATGGGTACATAAATATCGTTGGCCAGGCTGAGTTTGGTTTCGGCGGCGGCACCCCAGGGGCCAAAATTGACACCCGTGGCCTTAAATGCCAATTTGCTATCCGAACCCGGTACGGGGAAGACCGCATAAAAATCAGCGGAAGCGCCCGTAGGGCCAACCGTAATTTTGTCGATCAACACTTTAAAACTCACCCCGCCCAAGGTTTTTTCAATGGTAATCGGCAGCAGGGTTTCTTCATCTTCCCCTTCCACGCCAGCCAGCACTCTGGCTTCATCAATAGCATCGAGGTAATAGGCACGATCCATACCCGCAATGGTGGCAAAACCTTGCTGGAACTCAAAAGCCATTTGTTGTTTGCGCAATTCCGGGCCACTCAGACTGAAATTGGGCACCAGACTGGCCTCCAAGGGATAGGGCGCCCGGCTCAACAAATAGTCAGGAATTGTTTTACGCGGTGCAGGTGTATAATTCCAAGGCGCCACAGGTTGTTCCAGGTACCCAAAACTGCTAGTAGCTACCTTGCGGCTGTCCACAATTTTTTTCACCTCGGCCTCTACCCAGGCGCGGAAAGCTTCCCAGGTTTTGATTTTGTCCGCCTCAGCAGAGGGCAAACGACGCAGGGTTTCCAGCAATTGGGTCACCAACTCATCCAAACGCACACTTTCGCGCAGGCGCTGAATGATGGTGCTGACGTCGATGAGGCGTTGCCAGCTTTCGTCGCATTCGTACAATTTGACGTGTTTGTTTTCCAGATAGGTCAAACCCTGCGGGCGTCCGGCCAGGCTGATCATCATCTCCTTGGGCTTGGTACTGAAGCGGCTGTGCATGCCCTCGCTCAGGTATTCGCCCTGGATGCCAAAAATCTGGGCGGTATCGCTAATGGCAGTGCCGCCGGCCAGGGTGCGGATTTCGGCACGCAGGCCATTGCACTCCAGGGCTTTGGCCTGGATTTGGATTTGATTCAGCGAATCCAGTACCCGCAGTGCCCGGTCAACTTCGGGGCGCAAATGGCCTTTATAGGTATTCGCCACCGCAATACCCGCTTCGGTGGGTTCACCAGCGGGGCCACTGGTGAGCCAGTAGTAAGGTTTGCCCTTGCTGGGGTTGCACTTGTTGCCGTCTTTGTCAACGCCCTCCTGGCTACAACCGTCTTCGTTGTATTTGCTTTGGGTGACTACGTGGTTGCCATCGGCGTCGAAACCATTGGGGTCGTAATCGGGGGTATAGGGGTCTCCAGATTGATAACCGGGATAGGGCGGATCTTTGGTGTAATCGCTGTTGACGTCAAAGCCATGCTCATCGTAGCGAAGCCCCGTAGCTCGCGAAATACCATTCTTATCAAAACCTACCTCACGAGGGGGTGGCACACACATGGGGCGATTGCTGCCGATGGGATCAGTTTGGGGTAATTCAAAATTGGGGCTGGGCACGGCAGACACATTGCCATTGACGATCCAGCGCTCGGCATCAATGCTGACGTTGGCAAATTCCACAAAAACCTGCTTTTTGCCAAAAGGTAAGGTCATCAAACCCTTGCCGCTGAAGTTGCCGCCGCCGCCCGATACCTGGCTCAAACGAATGGGCAAGCCATATGCATAAACCACTTCCCCTTCTTTGGCGGTAGGCAGGGGGTTAGAAATGGGGGGTTTAGGGTCGTCTGGGACTCCACACTCATAGTCCAGTTCCACGGGTGGAATGGCCTCAGGTTCTTTTTGAAAAATAATGGTTTGGGTGGCCTGGTTGGTATTGCCGCATGCATCGGTGGCGGTCCAGGTTTTGACCACAACCTCCTGGTTGGGCTGGATTGTTTTTTGCACCGCCAGACTAAGTACCACTTTTCCGGGTTCACAATTGTCTGTAACCGTGGGGTTTTCTTCGGGGATTGGGCCGCCAAAGGGTAAGGTGGCATTTTGGGGCACCGTGATGAAACGAGGTGCCTCCTTGTCTTCATAACGAATATTTTGTATGTGCGTATTGCTTTTGCCGCAGTCGTCAATGGCGATCCAAGTGCGCTCTATAAGTTTGCTGCATTCGTTGTTATCGGGATAGGTCGTTTTATCAGCAAAAGTAAGTGACAATCCATTGCATAGATCAGTGACAGTAGGACGGGTTTCGGGAATACGTTCGCCGCAGTTGAGGATGAGGTTGGGCGGGGTTTCAACCCAGATGGGGCCGCTTTCTTCTGGGTTGCCATTGCAGGTGGTTTTGGCGGGCAAGAGCGCCGACCATACACATTGGTTGGTATTGCCACCCAGGGTATGGCTGGCCTGGAGTTCGATTTCGTAAGTGGTACAAGGGGTCAAACCCGGCAGGGAGTACAATTGCTCACAAAGCTCGGCCAGGGCGACATTTTTTGTAGTCCAGGTGCCACTACCCTGGACGCGGTAACGCAGGCCTAGCGTAAGTGTAGCGCCATTGGCAATCCAATTGGCGGGGACCTTGGGCCAATGCAGAGTAATTTGATCGGCGCTGCTCTGGTGCAGGTCGACCTGCATGAGCCAGGGGCATAGCTCCGCCAGGGGTACCTCGGCACCCGAACAGAGGTTCTCGGTCAACATACTGGCGGTAGTGGGTAGCGCAGCTACTGTCATTACGCCTGCATCGGCCCATTCACTTTGGCCCCATACGCAGTTGCGTTGCACCTGAACTTGATACGTGCTGCCGGGCAGTAATTGTGGCAAACTCAATTGTCCTTTGTTGAGCAGCCCCGATACACGCCAAGGGCTGCGCCCACCACCTTGGGCATCAAATACCCGGTGCCGAACCTGGTACTGGTAGGCATCACGTTTGTCCCAATTGATTAGCAGGGCTGCTGGGCCGTCGCTTTGCAGGCTTAGCCCTGTAGGCATAGCACAAACGGCAGGGGCTTGCCAGTTTTGATTGGCTACCAATACTTCTTGCTTACCCGTAAGTACATCCAGGGCGGTGACCGACAATTGGTACACTTGCGCCGATTGAAGTACCTTATTGGCTTCTGTGAAGAGTAGCGTAGTATCGGGAGTTTGCTTTTTCCACAACTCCTTGCCGTCCTTGCTAAAGCTGATCTGGTAGATGAGCTGAGGGGCCGAACGGGAGGGCCAGCTGAGGCGAAGGTTCTGATTGGGCTGGGGCTCAATGCGGATGGGCTTCGGTGTTTGAGCACTTACACCTACCACACAAACTAGCCAACACAAAAGCAATACGTACGCATTTTTCATATTTAAACAATTGATTTTTATTTAAAACTGAGGATATTAACTTACTCATCCAAGGGAATAAACTAAGAAACGAAATCGTTTTTTAGCGGCTTGTGATAGAATTGATCTGCCATGAAGGCCACTGAAAAATTTGTAGCTTTAGGGATTAATCTTCATACTGCCATTTGTTACGATTAGCAGTTAAAAATTGCCTTATAATATTAATTGGTGGAAGTGAGGATGCAGTTTTCATACTTTGAATTTCTTTTATAGGTAAGCTATATGCATTATAAAAGTCACAAAAAGCAATAACATCATCGCCTTTTCCGTAACAACTATCACTCATCACAAACTCGTCAATAATATAATTTGTGATATTCCTACTTTTTACTTTACATAAATCATAACAAAGAGTATTGGATGCAAACTCTCTATTTATTTTTGAAAAATCCTGAATCATTTTTAATAAAAAGTTAACATAACTGTCATTTTCATACATTTGAGCTAATGTAATAGCTGCATGCCATGGAACCCAGTAAGCGTTTTTAGTCGCTCTCAAAGAAAAATTGGATTCTAAATTTACTTTACTTTTATGTAAATCAAATATCTTAGTTACTACAAGCTTTGTGGCCTTAAGATCATACTTTGAGCAAACTAGAAAAAGCTTAGAAGTTGATCCATCTTGTATTGAATATAATGCTCGAACTAATCGTTCCTGGTTCAATTCATTAAAGTCTTCTTTCTTGGCAAAATTCAAAAGGGCTGCTGTTGTAAGCATCTTAGTCCCATCAGAAACTTCTAACAAAAAAGCATCAAGAAAAAAACCTACATATTCAGCTCGATCTGAATAATTTATAACACTTAAAGAATCATAATAAAAACTAAGAGCCGTTTGAACAGCTTTATCCACATCCTTGGACTTTCTCAATTCAGAGAGTATTTTCATATGAGAATTATCCACATTTCTTGGTGATTCACCTAATAATGAGCCTTTGTTTAAAAGCTTGGAGCTGCATCCTAAAGCAAATAGGATGAGCAAAATTACGGCCAAAAGACCTTGCGAATTATTCATGTGTATTCTTTTCATCGAATTATAATATTTGCTGCATTGAGACTCGGAAAAAAATAACCACGAAAATACTGCTGCGTTCTTCCATGATCATAATCCATTAAATTGAATGTATCCTCTCCTTGGGCATGATCAGCTTGAAATTCATCGAATGGATGCCGAAGGTTAAAGTAGGCATGGCCAATTTCATGAGCAAGAGTATTTGAAGGTCTATTTGTGCCACCTCCATTTAAGAATACTACAAATCCGCCTCTAGGTGCAACTCCTGGCACCTCGTTATCTCCCCCAACCCCCACAATTCTATCTAGACCTGGTAACATTACAATTGCCATTCTGTTCTGTTGCCTGCACTGATTTATAGCTGGAGAGTTAGCGAGAAAATTTGTCACTTCTGGTGAGGCTAGCAGGTTTGCGGGATCATAGCTTAATATTCCATCGTTATCAATGATTGTTTCTGCCAGAACTTGGTTACTCGGCTGAATTGTAATACCAACCCTTGCTAGTATTTCATTTGTAGTATTCAAATAAGTATTTGGAGTCAAGTTTGATGTTTTATTTGTACCATCTGGTAGTCTGAGTGTCAACTGAATGAAAGTGACAGGTATTACATATGGGTTTCTCCTTTGCACATTCACAGCCCTCGCAACTTGAGTGCCTACCATTAATTCAATTAAATGTTGACCCTGAACAACTCCTCCAATACCATTCAAATTTAAGGTGTATTCTCCAGCTCTTCCATTTTGGGGAACACCCAAGTTAAAAGAAGCACCATTAGTCCTATACTGCAATACATTAGGAGGCGTTTCTCTGGGCTTCACAATTAGAGGTAAATCTTCATTGGGAATAGCTGGTATCGGATAATATTTGAACCTAGCAGGTAGTCCTCTTACTTGATTCTGGTTGTATGTAGGATAATGATGAAAATGCCTATCGTCATTTGGATCATATGCATATGTAGAATTGGTTATCTTCTGGTCGACATCTAGCTCTACAACTACTATTCTAGTAGAGGCAGTGATGGTATTGCCATTGTGTAAAGCCGTTGCAGTAATAATTGTTCCCTCCCCATTTGAAGAATGCTTGTCTATTTCTAAAATATGAATATTATTCCTATCAAGTAAGCGTTTGCTTGCTTTATCCCAAGTAAAGTTGATTATTGAGTCATTAGGGTTATTGGCTTGACTTTTAGGGAAAGGGATTAGTCGAATATTAAGCTTTTGATCACTCACAGGAATATAAACCACATCATCCTGGTTAACATATTGACCGTTCACATAGAAACATCCAGTTATTTGCAAAGTTAATAGTTCGTGAAAACGCTTTATAGTCATCGCAGCAGCACCTTTGACAGACCCAGGATGCGAGATTAGATACTCGCTCCCTGCTTGCTCTGCTTGGTCTGTGATATAAGCTTGTCTTTGAGGTGAAAAATTTCCTAGTTGACTATATCCTGTCCAATCAACATTTAATTCTAAACCACTATTACTTGCATCAACAACCCATGCATTAATCTTTAAACATGGTGCCGCATCAATGCTAATATTTCTCTCGAAGATAGCATGTGCATGATTAAGCCTAGCTTCTTCTGGCTGGTTAGCAATATGTAAGTACTGCCCCTGGAAAAATGTAATAAAGTTATGTTTAGAAGCCAATTCAGAAGCTTCATGACTTGCTAAATTAGACGATTCAGATGTAGCTTCTCCTGCTAAATCACTAATTATTCTAAAGGCATTAGATTGCCTGGTGCTTTCTGTACGAAGATTAGGAGTTGTTGGGGAATTTTGTGCAATAGCACCTGTTAAGCATAAGAAAGTGGCAATTAAGAAACCACTGCTTTTTTTTAAAAAAACATTGATCATAAGGCATGTTTTTTATTCATCATTTATTTTCCTTCTTGCGGAACATCTTTAATGGCAGATAGAAACGCGATGCATCACGTCTCTACGGTTTTATCAGCGTCGCCCGATACACCTGCCCTGACGTTTTGCCCCAGGCCTGCATAAAGTAGGTACCCGACAATAATTCCCGAGTTGAAATTGATACCTGTCGCAAGGGTTGGGCTGCTACTAGATCGCGCAGGTTAGTAGTTTTTTGGCCTTCGCAGATAAAAATTTCATACCCTGAGGTAGGAATAGTAGAATTAAAATAGAGCTTGTTCATTTTTTATTTGTTTGGGAAGGTTAATCATTTGAACCCGGCATTGGGCTTACCTCGGTGTCTTGGGTGCTCACACATCCATTGGCATCCGTCAGCGTGACGCGGTATACCCCCGTGACGCCACTGGACAACACCGGATTTTGCTCGCTGGAACTGAAGTTATTCGGCCCCGTCCATTGATAGGTATAACCAAAACTGGCCGAAAGTTTGAGCTCCGTACTCGGGCAAATGGGGCCACTGTTGCACACCGTGGCTGCACGGGGCACCAGATGAGTCAGGGTCAGGGATTTACTCAGCGAGCAGCCATTGGTGAATGCCACTGTGAGTTGGTATTCTCCGGCGGTGGTAGCACTGAGCGCCGGGCTGGCTACTTCCCGCCCTGTGGCGCTAAAGCCAGCCGGGCCAGTCCAGGTGTAACTTTGAATGTTGTCATAAGTACTGAGTTCAGCCCGCAGTTGGGTAGTTTGCCCCTGGCATACGGCGGGTTTATCCGCACTCACAATCAGCTGAGGCATAGTGGCTTCACTGAGGGTTTGTTGTGCAGTCAGCTGGCAGTTGCCTTTTACCTCAGTCAATGTAAGCGTATAGGCTCCTGCTCCGGCACTGATGTCCGAAGTGGTGGCACCGTTGCTCCAGCGATAAGCCAAATCCATTCCGCTGATGGCTGGGGTTTGTGCACGTAGTTCAACTACTGCTCCCTGGCAAAGGGTGCTGGCTCCCATGTTGGCAATGCTCACTTCCAGATTGGGGATGGTAATGTTGCCGCTACCATTACATAAGTTGGCATCTACAACATTAACCATATAGGTACCTGCTTGATTTATTTGAACACTGGCATTGGTACCCAGGGTAGTGTTACTGGCATTTTTCCAGTTGTAGCTGGTAAAAGTGCCAGGCAATTGTAAGGTGATGGATTTTCCACAATATGCCGGAGCAGAGGCGGTGATTGTCACAGTAGCGCTCGGCTTAACCTTAATTTTGACTTTATCTCTTTTGACAATTTGTCCTTGATCATTCGTGATGATGAGTTCATATTCCCATTCGCCCACTTGAGGAAGGGTAACATTTGTATTTGGCTGATGCGGAGTAGACAATCCCGTGCTAGGCACCCAGGTATAACAATAAGCCGGGTTGGCGGGTGTAGTCTGCCCAATGTTGATGGTACTACCCACACATGCAATGCGGTCTACCCCACCCGGGCAATCCATGCTACTACTACAGGAAGGATCATCACAATCCACCAGTCCATTCCCATCATTGTCGATGCCATCGGAGCAGTTTTCCACACAGTCCGCTTTTTTAGGAATTTGTACAGCACCGTAGTTGTTGCGGCAGTTCAGGTCGTTGGTCGCCACCACAATATTGTAATTGTAGAGGGTTTTCAGGTTCAGAAAGTCTTTGCTGGTTTGGAAAGTGGCGCCACCATCGATGCTGTATTGCCAGCTGCCTACCGCAGCGGTATTGATGGTGATTTTGCCCGATTGTTGCCCACAAGCAGTAGGTGCGGTGGTCGTTACTGAAGTAATGGCAGGCGGTTGCACTGGGCTCAAGTTGACCGAAGTACCCAGTACTTTACAGGTGCGGTCTTCAAAGGCTACCGCAGGAGAATAAGTACCCGGTCCCAGGCCGGTAAAGACAGGATTGCTGAAAAAATTCGTACCACCATCAATGCTGTACACCAGTTTACCCGTAGAACCACTTGGCTTGGTGGCCGTGATGGTAATTGAACCATTGAGGGTTGGATCGTTGATGCAGGCATTGGTTGGCCCCTGGGAATTGACCAGCGCAATGGTAAGGGTAGGCACAGTGAGGATGACGGTTTGGGAAAAAAGCTGATTGAAGGTAGTACAGAATCGCTCATCCAGGCCAGTATGCCGTGCAAATACCTGATAAGTACCTGCGGCAAGCTGGGTGAATTCATTGGATTTTGCCCAAACCAGCGTAGCATTGCTGCCTTGTAGCCGAACGGCGTATTCCACATTGTAGCCTTTGGCCAGGATTACGATCCGCCCATCGTTGGTAGAGCAAGTATTGGGCGCGTACTGCTCCAGCGATTGGAGTACAGGGGCTCCGGCGGGAAAGATGTCAATTTTTTTGGTGGCAATGGTCATGCAGCTGCCGTCGCCACCTTCACTGGCGGCTACTTCGTAGGTGCCGGGTTCGAGGTTTGAGAAAGTAACATCAGAGTCGTCGTAGCTCCAGGTCCAAGTTCCTCCTAATTTACGAGAACCCACTGCATAATCAGGTCCCGACTTAGGGATGATCAGGGTCCCTGGATGTGTAGCATCGCAATTGACGTAAAAATCAGGGCTTGGTGCGAGCAAAATTGGAGGAGTATTAAAAGTATGTTGCTCGCGCTGGATACAACCCGCCGTAGAACGAATTTCAAATGCAACGGGCCCGGCAGGCAGGTTGAGGAAGGCCGTTTGGGTACCCCATTCACCACCAACTTTGCGGATTTTGTCCACATTGACCAAATTGGTAAAAATGAACTTGGCATCGTCCCGGCAAAAAGATTTGCCCGTAATCTCCGGTATATAAGAAGCCTGGCAAAACTCATCGGCGCAATCCACTTTGCCATCCAAATCATTGTCGACACCATCACCACAAATTTCTTCACAGGGAGGATCAAAGGAGATGGTCTGTGCATAATCCTGACGGCAGCTTTTATCCAAGGCTGCCACTGAAACAAGATAGTTACCCCGATCAAGATTGCTCCAGTTCCACTGATTTTTGATGTAGGTGCTGCCACCATCGATGCTCACCAGCCAATCTTTTGTTTGCAGCGCGGTGGGCAAACTGATGCTGATGCTGCCATTGGGTTGGCTACAATGGACTGGTGGGGTGTTTTGTACAGTAATCGGGGTGGGTAAAGGGGCTGGATTCAGGTTGAATGCCTGGCTGACTACCAGATTTGCACAACCATTGGCCGGGCGAACGCTGGCGATGTGTCCGTCTTTGGCCAAACCTGGGAAGGTAGGCGAATCTTGCCAAGCTTGATTGTCTACTTTGAATTGCAGCGGGTGGCCTAAATAAGCCGCTTTGATTTCCACTGCGCCATTGTCAGCAGTGCAAGAACTCAGGTGGGTTTTGACCAGATCCTGAATACTGGGTAAAGCATTTGATCCTACCGACTGGGCATAGGCCTTTATCTTTCCAAGGGTAGTGGCACAGCCATTTAAGCTGATCTTTTGAGTATTCAGGCGCACTTCCACACTGTAATTGCCGGGTATCAAACGGCCAAAAACCCCATTGTTCTGCCAACTGCGGATCATTTCATTTTGTTGATCGCGCAAAGCATATTCCAAAAATAGACCAGCGGGAGCAGTCGTTGTTGCCGTAATGCTGCCATTGGAGGTAAAACAATCCGTGGCATTGCTTTGAGCTATAGTAATACCAGTGGGATTGGGTAAACTTAAGGGTGAAGCGGGTACAGCAATGCTTTTAATGGGCAAATCAGAGGAACAAAGTCCACTTTGGTACATCACCGATACCTCATAAGTTTGAGCAGTACCAGCGGGTAAATTGATCTCCAGTGCATTGGAATTTTGCCAACTAGAACTGCCCAATACCCGGTACAGGTACAGCAAGGCAGGGCTGGTCTCCTCAGGCGAAAGTGGAGCAGCCGCAGTAGCTTTCATCAGCAGTTTTAAGGTCTGGGTTCCACCGCTGTTGCAGGCAATTGTCAAGGAAGGGTCGTAAAGGGTTGGGCGTGGAATTTGCTTTAGGGTTGTGATTTTTGTATGGTTACACCCGGTGGCAATATTGGTGATTTTTAACTGGTATTGACCAGCTTTGTCCGTGGTCAAGGTAGCTACATTGCCGGGGCTGTTTACCCCAACTGGCACTGTCCATTGATAGGAGATTCCAGTAGCAGGATTCAATCCTTGGGGTTCCAGCACGGTAGCGCTTCCCATGCAAGCCGACAGTGTAGTTGGTAAAGTAAAAGCCGGCAAGGCATTAACACTTACTGTTTTGGATTTAGCCAAACTACAACCATTGGCGGTCAAGGTGAGCGTATAGGTAGTGGTCAACGTGGGTGCGACGCTGATACTGGCACTACTGGCACCAGTGCTCCAGGCGTAGGTACCTACTGTAGTTGGGCTCAAGCTTAGCGACTCTCCGGCACAAACTGCAGCGGGGCCATCAATGTTGAAATCCAGCGCGGTGACTGTTACAAGCACCTGATCCGTCGCACTACAATTGTTATTGTCGGTTACACTGAGGGAATAAGTTGTCGTTTCAGTCGGGCTAACACTTTGGCTGCTGCTGGCTGCTCCATTGCTCCAGGCAAATTGATAGGGGCTGCTGCCACCACTTACCGTAGCCGTCAAGGCTGCGCTAAGCGTTGGACAAATGGTTTGATCAGCTCCGGCGTTGACGTTTGGTTTGGGGTTTACGGTTACCACGACCTGGCTGGTGCCACTACAACCTTTATTGTCGGTTACGGTAAGGGTGTAGGTGGTCGTTGCTCCGGGGCTTACAGCAGTACTGCTGCTGCTGGCTCCGCCAGTCCAGACATAGCTGTAGGGGGTGGTTCCGCCACTTGCTGTACCCGTCAGCGTAGCGCTCGATCCGGCACAGATCGTTTGATTGGCACCAGCATTTGCAATGGGTTGGGGGTTCACGCTCACCACTACATGGCTGGTACCATTACAACCGTTGTTGTCGGTTACGGTAAGGGTGTAGGTGGTCGTTGTTCCGGGGCTTACCGTAGTACTGCTACTGCTAGCTCCGCCCGTCCAAGCATA
>ENA-UOWO01003116-UOWO01003116.1-activated-sludge-metagenome-genome-assembly--contig:-NODE-3116-length-19608-cov-35.304097_pt1 | contig 19608 bp, 19 predicted proteins | sample MGYA00238148_ERZ761564 | MGnify/ENA primary metagenome ERZ761564 (study PRJEB28885, sample SAMN05720194) | activated sludge metagenome | isolation source: Anaerobic digester | place: USA... | reverse complement strand
CGGGTGCGGATGCCCTGCAGGTCGCTGCCGGCGCCGGGCTCGGTCATGGCGATGGCGCCCACCAGTTCGCCGCGGGCCATCATCGGCAGGTAGCGGTCGCGCTGGGCGGGGGTGCCGTGGTTCAGGAAGTAGTGCGCCACGATGGTGTGCACCGAATTGCCCCAGCCGCTGATGCCGCGGCGTGAGCACTCTTCATACAGCACGGCCTCGTGGCGGAAGTCGCCGCCGGCGCCGCCATAGGCCTCGGGGATGTCGGTGCACAGCAGGCCCAGTTGGCCCGCCTTGGACCAGAGGCCGCGGCCGACGTGGCCGCGCTTGCGGGCGGCCTCGTCGTCGGCCACCAGTTCTTCTTCGACGAAGCGGGCGCAGGTGTCGCGCCACTGGTTCAGGTCGTCGTCCATCCAGCTGCGGTGGAAGGTCATGGCCATGGGTGTTCTCCAGAAAGGGTGGGCGTCAGACCGGGGCGGACTGCATGGCCTGCCAGCGCACCACACGCTGCAGGTGCACGGCCAGGCCGCCCTGGTGGTGTTCAATCAAGGTCAGGCGTTGGAAGCCATGGCCGATGGCCAGTTCCTCCGTCATGCCCATGCCGCCATGCAACTGCACGGCACTCTGGCCCACGGTGCGGGCGCTGCGCGCCACCTGCACCTGGCAGGTGGCCACGGCACGGCCACGCTCGGCCGCGGGCTGGTCCATCGCCGCCAGCGTGGCGGCCACCAGGGCGCGCGCCTGCAGCAGGGCCATGTGCATGTCGGCCAGCCGGTGCTGGGTGACCTGGAAGCTGGCGATGGCCACGCCGAACTGCTTGCGCTGGCGCACGTAGTCCAGCGTGTCGCGCAGCAGGCACTGCATCACGCCCACGGCTTCGGCGCCGGTGGCCAGCAGGGCTTCGTCGGCCACCTGCTGCAGCAGCGGCAGCACATCGCCCACATCCGGGAGGGGCTCGGTCGGCGTGCGGTCGAAGGCCAGCTCGGCGGCCCAGCTGCCGTCGGCCAGGCGCACATCACGCTGGGTGACGCCGGGCGCGCCGGGGCGCACCTGGGCCAGGCGCAGCGTGCCGGCGGCATCGCGCGCGCTGACCAGCCAGTGCGTGGCCTGCGGCGCGGCGCGCACCAGGGCCTTGCGGCCGCTGAGCGTACCGTCGGCATGCAGCGTGGTGGCCACCTGCGCCAGATCGTGCCGGGCGCCGGGTTCCAGCGCGGCCAGCACCGGGCGCACCGCGCCGTCGGCCACGCCGGCCAGCAGGGCTTGCGTGGCAGCGGACGGCAGGCGTTGCAGCAGCCCGGCGCCGGTGACCAGGCAGGCGCTGTAGGGCTCGGGCAGCAGTGACTGCCCCAACGCCTGCAGGATCACCAGGTGGTCGGCCAGGCTGCCGCCCTGCCCGCCCACCGCCTCGGGCAGCGCGGCGCCCAGCAGGCCCAGCTGTTGGGCCAGGCCCGTCCACAGCGGCTGGACCGCGCCGGGCGTGGTCAGCAGCGCGGCGCGGCGCTCGAAAGGGGCGTTGTCCTGCAGCCAGCGCTGCAGGCTGCTCTGCAGCAGCGCCTGGGTGTCGTCGAGGGCAAAGATCGGGTCCATGGCGGCCGGCCTCGTCAGTGCGCCGCCAGCAAGTGCTGGGCGATCAGGTTGCGCTGCACCTCGTTGGTGCCGGCATAAATGCTGGCCGCGCGGTCGTTCAGGTAGGTGCCCATGGCCCACAGCGCGTCTTCGGGCAGGGCCAGCGCATGGGCGCCGGCCTCGCCGGCCGGCAGGCGCGCGGCCGCATACGGCCCGGCGATGGTGACGGCCAGTTCGGTGAGGTGCTGGCGCAGCTCGGTGCCCAGCAGCTTGCCGACGTTGGGCGCCACCGGGTGGTCGACGCCGCGGATGCGGTCGGCCAGCACCTGCTGCTCCAGCGCGTGCAGGGCGTCCACCCGGCACTGGGCGTCGGCCAGGCCGGTGGCCACGGCCTGGCGTTCGGCATCGTCGGCCGGGCGGCTGGCGAAGGCGGCGGTGGCCATCGCCTGCATGCGCAGCAGCCGGGCGCGCAGCGCCGGGGTGTAGGTGCCGCCGCGCTCATGCACCAGCAGGTACTTGGCGATGGTCCAGCCCTGGTTCTCCTGCCCCAGCAGGGCCGAGGCCGGCACCCGCACGTCGTCGAAGAACACCTGGTTCAGCTCATGGTCGCCCGAGATGCTGATGATCGGCCGCACGGTGATGCCGGGCAGGTCCATGTCGAACAGCAGGAAGCTGATGCCCTGCTGCGGCTTGCCGGTGGTGCTGGTGCGCACCAGGCAGAAGATGCGGTTGGCCCACTGGGCGTGGGTGGTCCAGATCTTGGTGCCGTTGATGACGTAGTGGTCGCCATCGCGGACGGCGCGGCACTGCAGCGACGCCAGGTCGGACCCCGACCCCGGCTCGCTGTAGCCCTGGCACCAGTAGTCGTCGCCGTTGCGGATGGCGGGCAGCCAGCGCTGCTTCTGCTCGGGCGTGCCGTAGGCCAGCACCACCGGCGCCACCATGCGCACGCCCTGCGGCGCCAGCGCCGGCGCGTGGGCGGCGGCGCATTCGCTGGCAAAGATGTCGTGCTGGCGGGCCGTCCAGCCGGTGCCGCCCCATTCCACCGGCCAGTGCGGCACGCTCCAGCCGCGCGCGGCCAGGGCGCGGAACCAGGGGCGGCTGTCGGGGGCGTCGGTGAAGATGCCGGCCGTGCGCCGGCCGGCCAGGCGCATGGCGGGCGTCAGCGATGTGGCCAGGAACTGGCGCACCTCGTCCCGGAAGGCAGTGTCTGCAGGCGTGAGTGTGGTCAAGGCAGCGGTCCAGGCAAGGCTTGCGGCAGCGTACGGGCCAGTCTCACATGCGCCCCGGCGGGCATGAATCGTCGAAAGCGACGATGTGGGCCGGGGCGGCGGGCCGATCCAATCCTGGCATGCGCCACACCCCCGCCACCACCCCGTCTGCCCTGTCCGAACCCGTGACCATCGGCGACCACCTGACGCTGGCGGGCCGCCAGCGCGGCGACGCGGTGGCGGTGGTCGACAACGGCCTGCACGTCCGCTGGAACGCGCTGGACGCCGCCAGCGACCAGCTGGCCTGCGGCCTGCTGGGGCTGAAGCTGCAGCGCGGCGACCGCATCGGCATCATCGGGCTGAACCAGGTGGAATGGCTGGTGCTGTTCTACGCCGCGGCCAAGATCGGCGTGGCGGTGGTGGGCCTGAGCGTGCGCTACCGCGACACCGAGCTGGAGGCCATGCTGGGCGACAGCCAGACCAAGGTGGTGTTCACGCTGCAGCAGCACGAAGGCTTCGACTTCATCGCCATGCTGGAGCGGCTGGGCCCGCGCCTGCCCGCCCTGCGCCATGTGATCGCCATCGACGGCAGCGGGCTCAACAGCCTGTCGGCGCTGGCCGCCACGCCGCTGGAGGCCGGGCGCCTGTCGGCCGTGCGCCGCCGGGTGCAGGCCGATGATGTGGCGATGGTGATCTACACCTCGGGCACCACCGGCCGGCCCAAGGGCGCCGGGCTCACCCACCGCAGCCTGCTGGCCGCGGCCACCGCCCAGGCGCGCCACACCCGGGTGACGGCGCAGGACGTGCTGCACCTGGCCAACCCGCTGAACCACGTGGGCGGCATCACCTGTGGCGTGCTCACCCACCTGGTGGGCGGCGGCACCGTGGTGCTGGTGCCTGAATTCAAGGCCGACCGCATGATCGCGCTGATGCAGCAGCACCGCCCCACGCTGCTGGCCGGCGTGCCCACGGTGCTGACGCTGCTGCTGATGCATGCCCGCATCGACGCGGTCGACCTGTCGGCCGTGCGGTTGGTGTTCTCGGGCGGTTCCAACGTCGACGCCGCGCTGCTGCAGCGCCTGGGCGAGCGCATGCCCCAGGCCACGCTGATGAACCTGTACGGGCTGACCGAGACCTCGGGCGCCATCGTGATGACGCCCTGGGAGCGCAGCAACGCCGACCTGATGGGCACCATCGGCCTGCCGCTCGACGGCGCCCGGCTCAAGGTGGCCGGCGCGCAGGGTGAGGCGGTGCCGCCCGGCACGGTGGGTGAGCTGTGGTTCAAGGGCGCCGGCGTGGTGCCGGGCTACATCGGCGCGGCGGCGGGCCAGGGCTTCAGCGCCGACGGCTGGCTGCAGACCGGCGACCTGGGCACGGTGGACGCGCGTGGCGTCATCACGCTGAAAGGCCGCGCCAAGGACATGTACATCCAGGGCGGCTTCAACGTCTACCCGGCCGAGGTGGAGGCGCTGATCCACCGCCACCCGGGCGTGGTGATGGCCGCCGGCATCGGCGTGCCCGATGCGGTGCTGGGCGAGGTGGGCCGGGTCTACGTGATCCCCAAGCCCGGCAGCAACCTGCGTGAATCCGACGTGCGCAACTGGTGCGCCGAGCACCTGGCCGACTACAAGGTGCCGCGCCAGGTGGTGCTGCGCGATGCGCTGCCGCTGACACCGGCCGGCAAGATCCACAAGGCCGCGCTGCGCGCCGAGGCCTGACGGCCGGCGTGCCGGCTACAGCCGGCGCGCGAAGTCGGCCTCGTCGAAGCCGACGGTGATGCTGCCGTCGGGCCATTCCACCACCGGGCGCTTGACCACGCTGGCCTGCGCCAGCATCAGCGCCTGGGCGCTGGCGGCATCGGTCACTGCGGCTTGGGTGGCGGCGTCCAGCTTGCGCCAGGTGGTGCCCTGGCGGTTCAGCAGCCGCTGCCAGCCGGCACTGGCCACCCAGGCGGCCAGGCGGTCGGCCGGCACGCCGGCCTTCTTGAAATCATGGAACTGCACCGCCGCGCCCTGCGCCGCCAGAAAGGCGCGGGCCCGCTTGACGGTGTCGCAGTTGGGGATGCCGTACAGGGTGATCGTCATGGGCGGAAAGTCGGCTCGGTCACTGGTCGGCATCGCAGCGCGGGTCAGGCAGGTAGGACGCCCCGCCCCGCACCCGGCCGCTGGGCTCGAAGGTGATGCGCACCCACAGGCATTCATAGGTGGGATAGCGCCACGACCAGGTCTGGCGGTTCATGAATTCACCGGCCTTGTCGGCCGGCCGGCCCAGCAGCAGCAGCACCGCGTCGCGCGACATGCCGGGGCCCACCTGGGCGAAGTTGGCTTCGGTCAGCACCTGCTGGCTGGCGGTGACGCGGCCATCGCCACCCAGGTCCACCATCACCGTGGTGCGGCCGTAGGGGCCGGTGGCGTACTCCAGCCGCTGGCCGCCGGCCGGCAGCGTGTAACGGCCGGTGGGCGGGCCCAATCGGGCCACCACCTCGGCCTCGGTCTGGCCGGGTGTGGCCTGCGGCGGCTGCAGGCTGGCGCAACCGGCCAGCGCCGCAGCGGCCAGCCAGGTGGCAACGCCGGCGGCGCGCCTGGCAGACGGGAAACAGCGGGGGTTCGGCATCGATGACTCCAGGCAAGCAGGACACAGCCAGCATCATGCCCCGGCAGCGCGTGCCGGCGCGGCACCGAGCGGAATCACCCGGTCACCGGCAGCGGGCTGGCAGCCGTCGCCGATGGGGGCCCAGCCCTGGCGCAGCACCATCCGGCGGGTGTCGTGGCACAGCTCGATGCGCTGCGCGCCCGGCACCTGCCGGCGGACGAAGGCCTCGATCGAGGCCGGCATGCTGACGTCGAACTGCTGGGCCTGCACCGCGCTGGCCGGGTGGTCGTCGGTGTGCAGCCAGGGCATCAGCGCCGCGGCCAGCGTCACCAGCGGGTTGGCCACCTGCATGCGGGTGGGCTGGTAGCCCTGCTGGCGCAACCACTGCTGGGCCTGGGCACGTGCGTCTGGCACATCGGCTGGCAGGCCGCCCCAGGCCTGGGCCAGCAGTTCGGCCACCCACTGGTTGCAGTTCTGGTAGCGGGTGCTGAACGCATGGGCATTGGCGCTGTAGCTGCTGCCCAGCACCCGCAGGGCCTGCCGGGCGTCCAGCGCGGCGGCTTCCAGTGCGCCGGCCTCGGGCGCGGGCAACAGCAGCAGCACGATGTGGCCCAGCGCCGGGTCGGCACCGCCCAGCAGAAAGCCCGGCAGGCCCTGGTCGAACAGCCGCGGCTGGCCCGCGTCGCAGTCGTAGTACAGCTGGCGCACCGACCACGGCGTGTTCGGGCTGGCCAGCAGGGCGATGCCGGCATGGCTGTAGCGCTGGCCGAAGCGGCGCAGGTCGGTGCCGGCGCGGGCGATCAGGGCCAGGCGCTGGCCCGACTGGTCCAGCGTCTCGCGCACCAGGGCGGCAAAGCGAAACAGCCGGTCGTGCTGCACCGCGTCCAGCGGCGGTGGCGGCGCGCAGTGGCGCAGCAGGTCGGCCTGCGCCGCCCCGGCCGCCAGCGCCAGGGCCAGGGCCACGCCCAGCAGCGCGCGCCAGTTCAAGGCGCGGTCAGAGCCGCACCGGTTGCGCCGCCAGCTCGCGCTGGAAACCGTCGGTCAGCACCAGGTAGAAGGCCTGGCGGCTGCCGTCGTGCACAAACTCGGTGCCGTAGGGCTGCGGCCGGGCGGTCACTGTCTGGCCGACGGCCAATCGGTGCCGTGCGGCGATCGCCTGCGGAAGCACCAGCACATGGCGGGGCGCCGGGGCATCGGCCGCCAGTGCCTGCAGCTGCAGTTGCACCTGGCCGGGCTGGCCCGCCACCTCGGCCACGTCGGTGATGCGGTAAGGGCCCAGCGCGGCCCGCTGGCCGCTGCTGGCGCTGTTGCTGGACGCATCGCTGGACGCCGAACTGCCCGCCGATGCGGACGATCCACCAACGGCAGACGACGTCCCCAGGCTGCCGGCCTGCGCCGACAGCAGGCTGCTGCCCAGCAGCAGGGCCGCTGCGGCCCATCGGGAGAGGGTGTGGTGCTTCATCATGTGATCCGGTGGACCCGGGCCCGGCACCGCGCCGGCCTTAGGGCACCCATGATACGGATGCCGCAGCGCCGCTCAGGCCAGCGCCTGAGATGCCCGCACCTCGTCGCGCACCTGCTCGGTCAGCTCGGCCTTCAGCGCGGCGAACGGCGGCGTGGTCTTCACCGCATAGTGGCGCGGGTGCGGCAGCGGCACCACCAGGTCGCGCTTGATGCGGCCGGGCCGGGCGCTCATCACCACCACCCGGCTGCCGAGGAACACCGCCTCGTCGATGTCGTGCGTGACGAACAGCACCGTGGTGCGCTCGGCCTCCCAGATGCCGAGCAGCAATTCCTGCATCAGCTCGCGCGTCTGGTGGTCGAGGGCGCCGAAGGGCTCGTCCATCAGCAGCATGCGCGGCCGGTTGGCCAGCGCACGGGCAATGGCCACGCGCTGCTGCATGCCGCCCGACAGCTGCTTGGGGTAGTGCTGCTCGAAGCCGCGCAGCCCCACCTTGTGCAGGAAGGCGTTGGCCGCCTCCAGTTGCTGCGGGCGCGGCACGCCGCGCTCGCGCAGGCCGAAGCACACGTTGTCCAGCACGGTCAGCCACGGAAACAGGGTGTAGCTCTGGAACACCATGCCGCGGTCGGCGCCGGGGCCGGTGATGCGCTGGCCGTCCAGCAGCACCTGGCCCGCGGTGGGCGTGTCCAGCCCGGCCACGATGCGCAGCAGCGTGCTCTTGCCGCAGCCGCTGGGGCCGAGGATGGTGACGAAGTCGTTCTCGGCCACGTCCAGATCGGTGGCCTGCAAGGCCAGCGTGCCGCCGCTGGCCGACGCAAAGCGACGCTCGACCTGCTGCACCTGCAGCAGTGCCTGCGCTGATTTCATGTCGACACCTCGACCCGGTTGCGGCCATTGTGTTTGGCCTGGTAGAGCGCCCGATCGGCCGCGTCCAGCCAGTCGTCGGCACTGTGGTGCGCCTGCTGCACGCCCACGCCGATGCTCACGGTGATGGGATGGCCAGGCAGCAGCACCGAATCGGCGATGCGCTGGCGCAGTGCCTCGGCCACCTGGCGTGCATCGGATGTCGAGGTGCGCGGCAACAGCAGCACGAACTCTTCGCCGCCGGTGCGGAACAGCATGTCGCTCTGCCGCTTGCGGGCCGACAGCGCCGCCACCATCGCGACCAGGGCCGCATCACCTGCGGCATGGCCATGGCGGTCGTTGATGGACTTGAAATGGTCGATGTCGATCGCGAGCAGGGCGTTCATGCCCAGCGCCGCGGCATCGGGCCGTGCCAGCAGCGCCAGCTGCTGGGCCAGATGGCGCCGGTTGTAGGCGCCGGTGAGCGGGTCGGTCAGCGTCTGCTGCACCAGCGCGCGCTGCAGGTCACCCAGCACATTCAGCACCACGTTGACCATGATCAGCGTCAAGGCCAGAGTGGCACCAAAGCGCACGGCCACCGGCAGGCCCAGGCCCTGCCAGACCAGCGCCGTCGACCCCAGCAGCATCACCATGCTCAACAGCAAGGCAAGGCGGCGCGACAGCATGAAATGGGACACCAGCACCGTCGGAAACGCCCAGTAGGTGCCGGCCAGCCCGAGCCGATGGATCGATTCGCACACCGCCACCATGAAGCCCAGCACCATCACCCAGAACGGCACCACCGGCGCGCGCCCGGCCCGCAGCGACCAGGCGTTGACCGCCATCATCGCCTGTGCAGCCAGGATCAGGGTGCCCAGCAGCACCTGGCCCGCCACGAAGTGGTTGAAGGTGAACGGCAGCAGCAGCACCGCCGACAGTGCGCTCATGATCAGCACAATGCGGTCGCGCTGGTCTGCCAAGGCATCATCCCCAGCCCGCAATGCACGTGACAAAGGGGTCAGGACACTCATGCGGACAGCATCGGCGCCAGGGCGCAGGACTTGAGCCGGCAGCGCCCCGCGGCACGGCCAGGGCGTGACGCCGGTCATCAACGCAGCTGCGCCCACGGGAACATCCGGCGGTTGACGGCCTTGAACACCATGTCGCTCACCAGCCCGATCAGGCCGATGACGATGATGCCGAAGATGATCTGGTCGGTGGCCAGCAGCGCCTGGCTGTCGGTGATCATGTGGCCGATGCCGCTCGATGCCCCGATCAGTTCGGCCACGATCACATAGGTCCAGGCCCAGCCCAGCACCATGCGCAGGATCTCGGCGATCTCGGGCGCCGCGCCCGGGATCAGCACCCGCCGCACCAGGCTGCCGTCGGTGCTGCCCAGGGTGTAGGCGGCCTCGACCAGGTCACGCCGGGTGTTGCCCACCACCACCGCCACCATCAGCACCAGCTGGAAGAAGCTGCCGATGAAGATGACGGCCAGCTTCTGCGCCTCGCCGATGCCGGCCCACAGGATCAGCAGCGGAATGAAGGCCGATGCCGGCAGGTAACGCGCAAACGACACGAACGGTTCGAAGAACGCCTCCACCGGCTTCCAGGCGCCCATGGCCACACCCAGCGGCAGCGCCAGTGCCGCGGCGATGGCGAAGCCGCCCAGCACCCGCCACACCGTCATGCCGATGTCCTCGGCAAAGTCCATCTCGGTGAGCAGGACCCAGCCGCTCTTGACCATGGTGATCGGGTCGGCCAGGAAGGTCTTCTGCACGAAGCCGCCCAGCGTGGCCACCGCCCACACGGCGAAGAACAGCACGAAGAAGGCGATGCCGAGCACGACCCGCGTGCCCGGCGCCACCGGCTGCAGCGGCTTCACTGGATGAAGCGGGTGTCGGCCAGCTTGGTGAGGTCCGGGATGGCCCGGATGATGCCGGCCTCCAGCAGCAGTGCGGCGGCCTCCTTGCTGAACTCGGCGTGCTCGCCGGCAAAGAACTTCTGGTTGGCGGCACGGTCCTGCCAGCGCAGGAAGGCCTGGCTCTTCTCGAAGGCTTCGCCAGACTGCTTGACGTCGGCGCCCATGATCTCGAAGCTCTTCTTCGGGTCGGCCTTGATCATGGCCAGCGCGTCGAAGTAGCCGTCAGCCAGGGCCTTGGCGGCCTTGGGGTTGTCGGCCAGGAACTTGGGCGTGCAGCCGAAGGTGTCCATCACCATCGGGTAGTCGAGCGTGGTGGCGATGATCTTGCCGGCCTCGGGCTTGGCGCGCACCGCGCTCAGGTAGGGCTCGTAGGTCATGGCGGCGTCCATGCCGTCGGTGCCGGCGATCATCGCGTTGGCGGCGGCCTGCGGGCTCAGGTTGACCACCTTCACGTCCTTGATCGACAGGCCGTTCTTCTTCAGCATCCAGGCCAGGCCGAAGTACGGCGCGGTGCCCGGGGCATCGGCAGCCACGGTCTTGCCCTTCAGGTCGCTGATCTTGGTGATGCCGGGCTTGACCACCATGCCGTCGGCGCCAAAGCTCTTGTCGAGCTGGAAGATCTGGGTGGTGGCCACGCCGTTGGCGTTCCAGACGATCCAGGTCTCCACCGTGGTGGCGGCGCACTGGATGTCGCCGCTGGCAATGGCCAGGTGGCGGTCCTTCTGCGGGATCTTCTTGATCGACACGTCCAGCCCGTGCTTCTTGAACAGGCCGGCCTCCCTGGCCAGCGTCAGCGGGGCAAAGCCGGTCCAGCCGCTGATGCCGATGGCGACCTTGGTCTCCTGGGCCTGGGCAGTGAGGGACAGCGTGGCGGCCAGGGCCAGCAGGGTCGAACGGAACAGGGGCTTCACGGGGATCTCCTCGGTGGGTGGGAATGTCAGGCAGATTGCCACAGGGCCGGCAGGTCCGACAGCGATTGCAGGATGTGTGCCAGCCGGCCGCCTTGCACCAGGGCGCTGGCGGTGTGGATGTCGGGCGCCAGGTAGCGGTCGACAGGCACCGCAGGGCTGTGCTGACGCAGCAGCGCATGCGCGGCCTCCAGCGGCGCCGAGCTTTGCAGCGGCCGCAGGAATTCGATGCCCTGGGCGGCGGCCAGCCACTCGATGCCCAGGATGTGGGCCACGTTGGCGATCATCGGCTGCAGCCGGCGCGCCGCGAAGGTGGCCATGCTGACATGGTCTTCCTGGTTGGCGCTGGTGGGCAGGCTGTCGACGCTGGCCGGGTGGGCCAGGCTCTTGTTCTCGCTGGCCAGGCTGGCAGCGGTGACATGGGCGATCATGAAACCGCTGTTCAGGCCGGCGTTGGCGGTCAGGAAGGGCGGCAGGCGCGACACGCTGCTGTCGATCAGCATGGCGATGCGGCGCTCGGCGATGGCGCCCACCTCGGCAATGGCGCAGGCCATGGCGTCGGCGGCCAGCGCCACGGGCTCGGCGTGGAAGTTGCCGCCGGAGATCATCGCCCCATCGTCGGCAAACACCAGCGGGTTGTCGGTCACCGCGTTGGCCTCGCGCAGCAGCACTTGCGCGGCATGGCGCAGCTGGTCCAGGCAGGCGCCCACCACCTGGGGCTGGCAGCGCAGGCAGTAGGGGTCCTGCACGCGGTCGTCGCCCACCGTGTGTGATTGGCGGATGGCGCTTCCGGCCAGCAGGTCGCGGTAGACCCGGGCCACGTCGATCTGGCCGGGCTGGCCGCGCAGCGCATGGATGCGCGCATCGAACGGGCCGTCGCTGCCGCGCGCGGCATCGACCGTCAGCGCACCGATCACCAGCGCGGCCTCCAGCACCGGCTGGAAGGCGAACAGCGCATGCAGCGCCAGCGCGGTGCTGGTCTGGGTGCCGTTGATCAGCGCCAGGCCTTCCTTGGCCTGCAGCTCCAGCGGGCGGATGCGGTGGCGAGCCAGCACGTCGGCTGCCGGCTGGCGCTGGCCGTCGACGACAAATTCACCCTCGCCCAGCAGCGCCAGCACCATGTGGCTGAGCGGCGCCAGGTCGCCGGAGGCGCCGACCGAGCCTTGGCTGGGGACGTACGGGATCAGGCCGGCGTTGTGCACCGCCAGCAGCGTGTCGATCACCACCGGCCGCACGCCTGAGTGCCCACGGGCCAGGCTGGCCGCCTTGGTGGCCAGCATCACCCGCAGCACCGGGGCGGCGAGCGGCTCGCCCACGCCCACGCTGTGGCTGCGGATCAGGTTGCGCTGCAGCGTGGCCAGGTCGTCGGCGCTGATGCGGGTGCCGGCCAGCTTGCCGAAGCCGGTGTTGACGCCGTAGACCGGCGCATCCCCGGCGGCCGCCGCCTGCACCACCGCGGCGCTGGCCTGGATGGCCGGCAGCGCGGCCGGGTCGATCAGCAGCGGCTGGCCGCCCGCATGGATGGCCTGCAGTTCGTCGAGCGACAGGTGGCCGGGGCGCAGCAGCATCAGGCCCTCCCGACCGGCCGGTTGGGTCGGTCGATCATGGGCAGGTTCAGGCCCTGCTCACGGGCACAGGCCACGGCTTCGGCATAACCAGCGTCGGCATGGCGCATCACGCCGGTGGCGGGGTCGTTCCACAGCACGCGCTCGATGCGCTTCGCGGCTGCATCGGTACCGTCGCAGACGATCACCACGCCGCTGTGCTGGCTGTAGCCCATGCCCACGCCGCCGCCATGGTGCAGGCTGACCCAGGTGGCGCCGCCGGCGGTGTTCAGCAGGGCATTCAGCAGCGGCCAGTCGCTCACCGCATCGCTGCCGTCCAGCATGCTCTCCGTCTCGCGGTTGGGGCTGGCCACGCTGCCGGAATCCAGGTGGTCGCGGCCGATGACGATGGGCGCCTTCAGCTCGCCGTTCTTCACCATCTCATTGAAGGCCAGGCCGGCACGGTGGCGCTCGCCCAGGCCGATCCAGCAGATGCGCGCCGGCAGGCCCTGGAAGGCGATGCGCTCGCCGGCCATGTCCAGCCAGCGGTGCAGGTGCGCGTCGTCGGGGAACAGCTCCTTCATCTTGGCGTCGGTCTTGCGGATGTCTTCCGGGTCGCCCGACAGCGCCACCCAGCGGAACGGCCCCTTGCCGCGGCAGAACAGCGGCCGCACATAGGCGGGCACGAAGCCGGGGAAGTCGAACGCATTGGCCACACCGGCGTCGAACGCCACCTGGCGGATGTTGTTGCCGTAGTCGACCGTGGGCACGCCCATGGCCTGGAAGGCCAGCATCGCCTGCACATGGGTGGCGCAGCTTTGCGCCGCGGCCTGGCGCAGCGCGGCATGCTGGCTGTCGTCGGCGCGGGCGGCCTGCCACTGCGCCACTGTCCAGCCGGCAGGCAGGTAGCCGTTGACCAGGTCGTGCGCGCTGGTCTGGTCGGTCACCAGGTCGGGTCGAATTTGTCCAGCTTGGCCGCGGCGCACCAGTTCGGGCAACACCTCGGCCGCATTGCCCAGCAGCGCGATGCTGATGGCCTTGCCCTCGGCGGTGTAGCGGGCGATGCGGGCCAGCGCGTCGTCCAGATCGGTGGCCTGCTCGTCGACATAGCGGCTGCGCAGGCGGAAATCGATGCGGCTCTGCTGGCATTCGATGGTCAGGCTGCAGGCGCCGGCAAAGGTGGCGGCCAGCGGCTGGGCGCCGCCCATGCCGCCCAGGCCGGCCGTCAGGATCCAGCGGCCCTGCAGGCTGCCGCCGTAGTGCTGCACGCCCGCTTCGACGAAGGTTTCATACGTGCCCTGCACGATCCCCTGGCTGCCGATGTAGATCCAGCTGCCGGCGGTCATCTGGCCGTACATCATCAGGCCCTTGCGGTCGAGCTCGGAGAAGTGCTCCCAGGTGGCCCACTTCGGCACCAGGTTGCTGTTGGCGATCAGCACGCGCGGTGCATCCGCATGGGTGCGGAACACGCCCACCGGCTTGCCGCTCTGCACCAGCAGGGTTTCGTCGTCGCCCAGCGCGCGCAGGGCCACCAGCATGGCCTCGTAGCAGTCCCAGTTGCGGGCGGCCTTGCCGATGCCGCCGTAGACCACCAGCGCATCCGGGTTCTCGGCCACCTCGGGGTCGAGGTTGTTCTGCAACATGCGGTAGGCGGCTTCGGTCAGCCAGCTCTTGCAGCTGAGGGTGCTGCCGCGCGGCGCGCGCACCGGGTGCGGCTGCGCCAAAGCCTGGACAGCGGTTTGCACGGCGGACAGGTCGGTCATGGCGGGCTCCTGAGGCGTCGGTGGAACGGGAATGGGGTCGATGCTACTTGTCTAGACAAGCAAGCACAAGTAGCATCGATGTCATGGTTTCCACCCGCCAGGCGCCCTATGCCGCCGTCAAGCAGGCCCTGAAGGACGGGCTGGCTGCCGGCCAGTGGCCAGCCGGCGCCCTGATGCCCAGTGAGGCCGAGCTGGTGGCCCGCCACGGCGTCAGCCGCATGACGGTGAACCGCGCGCTGCGCGAGTTGCAGGCCGAGGGCCTGGTGGAGCGGGTGCAGGGCGTGGGCACCTTCGCCGCCCGCCTGCACCGGGTGGCCAGCACGCTGACGCTGCACGACCTGCACGAGGAAATCGAGGCCCGCGGCCACACCCACCAGGCGCAGGTGCAGCTGCAGCGCGCCGAGAAGGCCAGCGCCCGCCTGGCAGAGCAGCTGGGCCTGACCACAGGTGCGCAGGTGTTCCACACCGTCATCGTGCACCTGGAAAACGGCGTGCCGCTGCAGCTGGAAGACCGCTATGTCAACCCGGCCTGCTCGCCCGGCTACCTGCAGGCCGACTTCACCCGCACCACGCCCACGCAGGTGCTGTTCGACACCACCGCGCTGTGGCGGGCCCAGTACAGCATCGAGGCCGAGCCCGCCACCGCCGCCGAGGCGCGCCTGCTGGCCATCGCCCCGGGCAGCGCCTGCCTGGTGGTGACGCGCCGCACCTTCACCCGCGATGCCACCATCACCCTGGCCCGGCTGGTGCACCCGGGCCAGCACTACAGCCTGCACGGGGAGTTCCAGCCTTGACCACCGATCTTGCACGGCGTGCCGCAGCCGCCACGCCACCCGCCCTGGTGGCCGCCTGGCAGCGCGACGGTGCCATCTGCCTGCGTGGCTTGCTGAACGCCGACGAACTGGCCGTGCTGCGCCGCGGCATCGACGCCAACCTGGCTGCGCCCAGCCCACGCGCCATCGTCGCCAGCCAGCCCGACGACCCGGGCTTCTTCATCGAAGACTTCTGCAACTGGCAGGCCAACGCCGACTACCGCGCGCTGGCGTGTGATTCCCCGTTGCCGCAGGTGGCCGCACGGCTGATGCAGAGCACCACGGTGCGCCTGTACCACGACCACATGCTGACCAAGGAGCCCGGCACCCGGCAGAAGACGCCCTGGCACCAGGACCAGCCCTACTACAACGTTGACGGCCTGCAGAACGTCAGCTTCTGGATCCCGGCCGACCCGGTGGCGCGGCCCAGCACGCTGGAGTTCGTCGCCGGCTCGCACCGCGGGCCCTGGCTGATGCCGCGCACCTTCATGACACACGAGGCGCGCTGGTTCCCCGAAGGCAGCCTGGCCGATCTGCCCGACATCGAAGCCAACCGCGCCGCCTTCCCCATCCTGGGCTGGGCGCTGGAACCCGGCGACGTGGTGGCCTTCCACATGCTGGCCCTGCATGCGGCCGGCGGCGTGGCGCCCGGCCAGCGGCGGCGGGTGTTCAGCCTGCGCTACCTGGGCGACGATGCCCGCCATGCGCCGCGGCGCTGGACCACATCGCCCGACTTCCCCGGCCTGACCGACCGGCTGCCGCCCGGCGCGCCGATGGACGACGCGCTGTTCCCGCTGCTGGTGGGCGGATCCCCATGAGCTGGCTGCAGCAGATCGCCATCGACCGCGTGCCGCCCCAGCCCTGGCGCAACGGCGGCGGCAGCACCCGCGAGCTGTTCACCTGGCCGGGCGGCACGGCACCCTGGCAGCTGCGCATCAGCGTGGCCGACATCACCCAGGACGGCCCGTTCTCGGCGTTCGACGGCGTGGACCGCTGGTTTGCGGTACTGCAAGGTGCCGGCGTGCGGCTGGGCCTGCCCGGCGGCCTGCAGCCCCTGGATGTGGACAGCCCGCCGCTGCAGTTTGCTGGTGAGCAGGCCCCGGGCTGCTGGCTGACCGACGGCCCGACGCGTGACCTGAACCTGATGCTGCAGCGCGGCGCGGGCCAGGCGTGCATGCTGCCGGTGGTGCCGGGCCAGGCCTGGCAGCACCCGGCACCGCTGCGCGCGCTGCTCACCACCACGCCGGTGCAGTTGCAGATCGACGACCAACCCGCGCTGCCGGTCGGCGCCTGGACGCTGGCACTGGCGGGCGCCGCATCGCGCCAGCACTGGACGCTCGCCAACCCAGCAGGCGCCCTGCCAGCCGGCCAGCGCGCCTGCTGGCTGGCCTTCACCCCCGCCCCCCGATGACCGACACCACCCTCTGGCGCGACGCCCGACTGGCCACCCTGCAGCCCGGCAGCCCCTGGGGCTGGATCGACGACGGCGCGCTGCTGGTGCAGCACGGCCGCATCACCTGGGTGGGCGCCACGGCGGATCTGCCGGCGGCCCTGGCGCACCAGCCGGTGCAGGAACAGTCGCTCGGCGGCGCCCTGGTCACCCCCGGCCTGGTCGACTGCCATACCCACCTGGTCTACGGCGGCCACCGCGCGGCCGAGTTCGAACTGCGGCTGCAGGGCGCCAGCTACGAACAGATCGCCCGCGCCGGCGGCGGCATCCTGTCCACCGTGGCCGCCACCCGCGCCGCGACGGAAGACCAACTGCACGCCAGCGCCCTGCCCCGTGCCCGTGCGCTGCTGGCCGAGGGCGTCACCACGCTGGAGATCAAGTCGGGCTACGGCCTGTCGGCCGCGCATGAGGCGCGCTGCCTGCGGGTGGCCCGCCGGCTGGGCCAGACCTTGCCGCTGACGGTGCGCACCACCAGCCTGGCCGCGCATGCGCTGCCTCCCGAATATGCGGGCCAGCCCGACGCCTACCTGGACGCCGCCATCGCCTGGCTGCCGCAACTGCACGCCGAAGGCCTGGTCGACGCCGTCGACGCCTTCTGCGAGACCATCGCCTTCAGCCCGGCGCAGACCCAGCGCATGTTCGACGCCGCGCGTGCCCTGGGCCTGCCGGTCAAGCTGCATGCCGAGCAGCTGAGCAACCAACACGGCGCCGCACTGGCGGCTGGCTACGGCGCACTGAGCTGCGACCACCTGGAGCACCTGGACGATGCCGGCATTGCCGCCATGGCCACCGCCGGCACGGTGGCGGTGCTGCTGCCCGGCGCGTTCTACTTCCTGCGGGAAACCCAGCTGCCACCGGTGGCCGCGTTGCGTGCCGCCGGCGTGCCGATGGCGATTGCCAGCGACCACAACCCCGGCTCGTCGCCCGGGCTGTCGCTGCTGCTGATGCTGAACATGGCCTGCACCCTGCTGCGGCTGACGCCCGAAGAAGCGGTGCATGGCGTCACCCGGCATGCGGCCACCGCGCTGGGGCTGGGCAACAGCCATGGCCAGCTGGCGGCCGGCTTCGCCGCCGATTTCGTGGCGTGGGACGTCGACCACCCGCGTGAACTGGCCTACTGGTTCGGCCGCAACCCCTGCCGGCGCGTGGTGCGCAGCGGCATCGAGACCTGCCTGAAGGATCTGCCATGAGCCCGCCCGGCCGCCCGAAGGGCGAATTCCGCAGTGCGCAGCACGGAGGACCCAAATGACCGATGCCGTCTACACCCTGCACCGTGGCAGCCGCCCGCTGCTGCTGAGCCTGCCGCATGTGGGCACGGTGCTGCCCGACACACTGCGGCCGCGCCTGGTGCCCCGCGCCCTGGCGGTGGAAGACACCGACTGGCACCTGGAGCGGCTGTACGGCTTTGCCAGGGCGCTGGGCGTGAGCGTGCTGGTGCCGCGCCACAGCCGCTACCTGGTCGACCTGAACCGCCCGCCCGAGAACGCGCCGATGTACCCCGGCGTCAACAACACCGGCCTGTGCCCGGCCACCTTCTTCACCGGCGAGCCGCTGTACCAGCCCGGCCAGGCGCCCGATGACGCCGAGGTGGCGCAGCGCGTGGCCACCTACTGGCGCCCCTACCACGACGCGCTGGCCGTTGAACTGGCCCGCCTGCGCGCCGCCCACGGCCAGGTGGTGCTGTTCGACGGCCACAGCATCCGCAGCGAACTGCCCTGGCTGTTCGACGGCCGGCTGCCCGACCTGAACCTGGGCACGGCCAGCGGCAGCAGCTGCGCGCCGGCGCTGCGCACCGCGCTGTCCGGCGTGCTGGCCGCGCAAGCCGACTACTCCGTGGCGGTGGACGGCCGCTTCAAGGGCGGCCACATCACCCGCTTCTACGGCCGCCCGGCCGACGGCGTGCATGCGGTGCAGCTGGAGATGACCTGGCGCTGCTACATGGACGAAGTGCCGCCCTTCGCCTGGCACGACGGCCGCGCCGCCGCGGTGCAGCCGCTGCTGCAGCAACTGGTGCAGGCCATGCTGGGCTTTGCCGAGGGCACAGCGGCATGAGCGTGGCGCAGCTGCTGTGGGCGCCGCAGGCCTGGGTGGGCAGCGGCTGGCAGGCGCAGGTGCTGCTGGACGTCGACGCGCAGGGCCGTTTCCATCAGGTGCAACCCGGCGTGCCCGCCCCGGCCGGGGCCACGGTGCTGCCGGGCCCGGTGCTGCCGGGTCTGGTCAATGCCCACAGCCATGCCTTCCAGCGCGCCTTTGCCGGCCTGGCCGAGCGCCGCAGCAGCCAGGACGATGATTTCTGGAGCTGGCGCGACCGCATGTACGCGGTGGCGTTGCGCGTCTCGCCCGCTGCACTGCGCGCCGTGGCCGGCCAGCTGTATGCCGAGCTGCTGCAGGGCGGCTACACCCAGGTGTGTGAATTCCACTACCTGCACCAGCAGCCCGATGGCCAGCCCTATGCCGACCGGCTGACGATGTGCCAGGCACTGATGCAGGCCGCAGCCGACACCGGCATCGGCCTGACGCTGCTGCCGGTGCTGTACGAGCGCGCCGGCTTCCAGCAGCCGGCGCTGCGCGACGACCAGCGCCGCTTTGCCACCACGGCAGCCGACGTGCTGGCGCTGCGCCAGGGCGTGCTGGCTGCGGGCCAGGCGCTGGTGACGGCCGGCGTGGCCATCCATTCGCTGCGCGCCGCGCGGCCGGCGTCGATCACGCAGCTGGCCCAGGCGCTGGCCGGCGACGACGGCCCGATCCACATCCACATCGCCGAGCAGACCGCCGAGGTCGACGATTGCCTGGCCGCCACCGGCCGGCGGCCGATCGACTGGCTGGCGCAGCACGTGCAGCTCGACTGCCGCTGGCACCTGGTGCACGCCACCCATGCCACGCCGGCAGAGATCGACGCGGTGGGCAGCGCCGGCGCCGGCGTGGTGATCTGCCCGAGCACCGAGGCCAACCTGGGTGACGGCCTGGTCGACCTGCCAGGCTGGCTGGCCAGCGGTGCGGCGTTGTCGCTGGGCAGCGACAGCCATGTCAGCCGCCAGTGGCCGGCCGAACTGCGGCTGCTGGAATACGGCCAGCGCCTGAATCGACGCCAGCGCAACGTGGCTGCCGCGCCGCAGCTGGGGCAGGACGCCACGGCAGCGCGGCTGTTCCAACGCCACCTGGCCGGCGGCGCGGCAGCAGCCGGGGTCGGCACCTGGAGCCTGCAGCCTGGGGCACGCGCCGACCTGCTGGTGCTGGATGCCCAGGCCGACGGCCTGGCTGGCGTGCCGCCCCGCCATGCGCTGGACGCACTGGTGTTCGCCACCGATGCGCCGGCCTTCCGCGAGGTGTGGGTGGCCGGTCAGCGCCGGGTGGCCGATGGCCGGCATGCGCGGCAGGCCGCGCTGCGCAGTGGCTTCGCCGACGCGATGGCCGGGCTGTGGGGCAAGCCCGATTGACGGCAGCGGGTGGGCCGTCCCTACACTGCTGGCATCGCCTTCACACCCACATCACAGGAGCACCCCATGGGATCGATGATCAGCTTCAACCGCCCCGACGGCCAGGCC